>Ga0160436_1000598_pt1 | contig 12715 bp, 9 predicted proteins | sample HID1973M_E0MG_FD_108264 | JGI IMG/M metagenome (GOLD analysis project Ga0160436, IMG submission 108264) | Enriched mosquito-associated microbial communities from UW Madison campus, WI, USA - HID1973M_E0 MG | ecosystem: Host-associated > Arthropoda: Insects > Digestive system > Unclassified ...
GATGCGGGCAAAGGCGATGCCGGCATCATCCGGCGCCCACCAGTAACCGGTGTGGCGGTCCATCTCCTCATCGGCCACAAACTCGGCCACGCCATTGCCGATGACCTCCGAGCCATCGCTGGTGAGCTGCACTTCCTTGCCCGAGGCCAGGTCGATGACCCACAGATTGCGCGCACGGATGAAGCTGACATAGCCGCCTTGCGGCGAGACCTTGGCATCGGTAGCAAAGCCCTGACCCGTGGTCAGCTTGCGCACTGCGTCCGCGCCGGTCTTGGTCAAGTCGTACAGATACAGCTGCCCGCCCAGCGGGAACAGCAGGCGCTGGCCATCGGGCGAGAACTGGTAATCCACGATGCCCGACAACGCGGCAATGCGCTGACGCTCACGCCGCGCCTTCTCCTCATCGCTCAGCGTCTCGGTGCCCGGCATCACCACCTTCGAATCCACCAGCATGCGGGTCTGACCGCTGGCAATGTCGTACTCCCACAAATCCAGCTGGAAGCGGTTGTCCGTCTTGCCACGCAGGAAGGTCACCCGCTTGCCATCCGGCGAGGTCTTGGCCTTCATCAGCGACGGACCGGATAGCGAGGCCTCGCCGGTCAGCGCTTCCAGGGTCAGTTTCTCGGCGTGGGCTAGGGGCATCGCGGCAATCTGGCAGGTGGCCGCCACGTAGGCGGCCAGGACATAGCCGGTGAAGCGACCGGCGAAGCGGGAAGAAGCGGAACGGGCGCGCGCTGGCGTCATGATCGGGTGGGTCCTTGGTTGAACAGGTGCTTGCGCTCTTCGTCACTGAGCGGTTGTCCGGCGCGCGGATTGACCTGCTGGCGCAGGGCGTATGCACGCTGGGTGGCGGGACGATCGGCGATAGCTTGATGCCAGCGCCGCAGGTGGGGAAATTGGCTCAGGTCCGGCGGGACCTTGTCGTAGGCGTTGATCCACGGATAGCAGGCCATGTCGGCGATGCTGTAGTCCTCGCCCGCCAGCCAGGGGCTGTCGGCCAGGCGGCGATCGATCACGCCCAACAGGCGCGCGACTTCGCGCGAGTAGCGTTCCATTGCGTAGGGAATCGGCTCGGGCGCATACACATGGAAATGGCCCATCTGCCCGGTCATCGGGCCCAGCCCGCCCATCTGCCAGAACAACCACTCCAGCGCGGCCATGCGGCCGCGCGGCGAGGTGGGCAGGAAGCGGCCAGTCTTCTCGGCCAGGTACAACAAGATGGCGCCGGACTCGAACACGCTCAGCGGCGCGCCGCCGTCAGCGGGCTCGGAATCGACGATCGCCGGCATCTTGTTGTTGGGCGAAATGGCCAGGAACTCGGGCTTGAACTGATCACCAGCGCCGATGTTGACCGGCTTGAGCGTGTAGGGCAGCCCGGTTTCTTCCAGGAACAGCGTGATCTTGTGGCCGTTGGGCGTGGGCCAGTAATACAGCTCAATCATGGTGATCCCCCCTGGGACACGACTTTCTTTGCTCAGGGCGAGTGTAACGTCACTCTCGGCTTGGCAGCATGGGCCCCGGCCGGTAACCTGCGCGCTCCCCCCGATTCGTGCCCGCCATCCCATGTCGCAGTCGTCCAACGCACGCCTGGGCCTGTTGCCCAACCTGATTTTTGCTTCCCGCTGGCTGCAGTTGCCGCTGTACCTGGGTCTGATCGTCGCGCAGGGCGTGTACGTCTTCCTGTTCCTGAAAGAGCTCTGGCACCTGATCCACGATGCCAACGCGCTGACCGAACAGGGAATCATGCTGATCGTGCTGGGCCTGATCGACGTGGTGATGATCTCCAACCTGCTGGTGATGGTGATCGTGGGCGGCTACGAAACCTTTGTCTCGCGCCTGCGCCTGGAAGGCCACCCGGATCAGCCTGAGTGGCTGAGCCACGTCAACGCCAGTGTGCTCAAGGTCAAGCTGGCGATGGCGATCATCGGCATCTCCTCCATCCACCTGCTCAAGACCTTCATCGGCGCTGGCGAACTCGGCCTGCCGCTGTGCGGATCCACCGATCATGTGCAGGCGCTGCGCCTGGGCCTCGACGCGGTGCAAGCCGGGTTGAACTTGCCGGCGGTCAAGTGCACCGCGGTGACCGGTGCCGGCGTGATGTGGCAGACGATCATCCACGGCGCTTTCATTCTGTCGGCGATCGGCATTGCCTACACCGACAAGCTGATGAGCAACGGATCGCACAAACCGGCGGCGGCAGCAGCACACTGACGCTAAAATAGCGCGGTGGATGTCTCTCACCTACTCGATGATCTGAACCCCGCCCAGCGCGAGGCTGTTTCCGCGCCGCCGGGCCACTACCTGGTACTGGCCGGCGCCGGCTCGGGCAAGACGCGTGTGTTGACCCACCGCATTGCCTGGCTCAATGAAGTCCAGGGCGTGCCGACCCACGGCATCCTGGCGGTGACCTTCACCAACAAGGCCGCTGGTGAAATGCGCGCGCGTGCGGATCTGCAGCTGCGGCAGGGCAGCCGCGGCATGTGGATTGGCACCTTTCACGGCCTGGCCCATCGCCTGCTGCGCCTGCACTGGCAGGAAGCCAAGCTGCCGGAAACCTTCCAGGTGCTGGACAGCGATGATCAGATCCGTCTGATCAAGCGGGTCGTGCAGCAACTGGAACTGGATGAGGCGCGCTTCCCACCGCGACAAATCGCCTGGTGGATCAACGCGCAGAAGGACGAAGGCCGCCGTGCCGAGCATCTGCAGCCCGGCGATGACATCTGGACCGACACCCTGCGCCGCGCCTACGCGCTGTACCAGGAACGCTGCGATCGCGCCGGTCTGGTCGATTTCGCCGAGCTGCTGCTGCGCGCGCACGAACTGCTGCGCGACAACGCCGCGCTGCTGGCGCATTACCGCCATCGTTTTCGCGAACTGCTGATCGACGAGTTCCAGGACACCAACGCCATCCAATACGCCTTTGTGCGCGTGCTGGCCGGCGATACCGGCCATGTGTTCGTGGTCGGCGACGATGACCAGGCCATCTACGGCTGGCGCGGCGCCAAAGTCGAGAACGTGCAGCGCTTCCTGCAGGACTATCCCAGCGCGCAGACGATCCGCTTGGAGCAGAACTACCGCTCCAGCGCCAACATCCTCAATGCGGCCAATGCGGTGATTGCGCACAATCCCGGCCGCATCGGCAAGCAGCTGTGGACCGATACCGGCGATGGCGAGGCCATCGATCTGTACGCGGCCTACAACGAAATCGACGAAGCCCGCTTCGTGGTTGAGCGCATCCGCCAGTGGGTGCGCGACGGTGGCAGCCTCAATGACGCCGCCATCCTCTACCGCAGCAATGCGCAGTCGCGCGCGTTTGAAGAGGCGCTGCTGTCCGAGCAGGTGGCCTATCGGGTGTATGGCGGCATGCGCTTTTTCGAGCGCGCCGAAGTCAAGGACACCCTGGCCTATCTGCGGCTGGTCGCCAACCGCGATGACGACGCTGCGTTCGAGCGTGCGGTCAATACGCCTACGCGCGGCATCGGCGATCGCACCATGGACGAAGTGCGGCGGGTGGCGCGCGCGCAATCGCTGTCGCTCTGGGCGGCGGCGCGCCAGGTGGTGGCCGGCACCGAACTGGCGGCGCGTTCGCGCAATGCGGTGGCCGGCTTTCTGACACTGATGGAAGCCCTGGGCCAGGAAACCGCAGACCTGGACCTGCAGGAAAAAATCGACCACGTGCTGGCCCGATCCGGCCTGCGTGATCACTACGCCGCAGAAAGTCGCGGCCAGTTGGATTCGCGCACCGACAACCTGGACGAACTGGTGTCGGTGGCCTCGCGCTTCAAACGGCCGGAAGACGAAGACAGCGAATCGATGTCCGATCTGGTGGCGTTCCTGGCCTATGCCGCGCTGGAAGCCGGCGAAGGCCAGGCGCAGGCCGGCGAAGACGGCGTGCAGCTGATGACGCTGCACTCGGCCAAGGGCCTGGAGTTTCCTCTGGTGTTCCTGGCCGGACTGGAAGAGGGCCTGTTCCCCAGCAACAAGTCGCTGGACGAAGCCGGCCGGCTGGAAGAAGAGCGTCGCCTGGCCTATGTCGGCATCACCCGCGCGCGCCACAAGCTGGTGCTCAGCTATGCCGAAGCGCGTCGCCTGCACGGCCAGGACATGTACGGCATCCCTTCGCGCTTCTTGCGCGAGATTCCCTCGCCGCTGATCAACGAAGTGCGCCCGCGCGTGCAGGTGTCACGGCCGGCCGCCAGCTTTGGCCCGCGTCGCGACATGGGCCATGCCGCCATCGAAACCCCCGCGGTCAAGCTGGGACAGAACGTGGTGCACGCCAAGTTTGGCCGTGGCGTGGTGACCGACTACGAAGGCAGCGGCGCGCATGCGCGCGTGCAGGTCAATTTCGACGATGAAGGCAGCAAGTGGCTGGTGCTGGCCTACGCCAATCTGACCGCGGTATAGCAGCCAGGCGAGCCGCAGCGGCTGGCCAGTGTCCATTGCGCCCAGCATCCAGCCGTCGTTAACGAGCCAATGGCAGTCCGCTTGCGGCGACTTCACCTTCGTCGACTTGCCTGCGACATTTGGGCAATGGAATCTTCACCCACGCGGGAGTAGCGTTTTCGGGTGTCGACAACCCGTGGGGACTAGCCATGTATCAACGCATCCTGATTGCCACCGACGGCTCCGAACTGGCGCAGAAGGGCGTCGACCATGGCCTGGCGCTGGCCAAGCAGCTAGGCGCGGAGATCGTGGTGGTGACGGTGAGCGAGCCGATCGTCACCGGCTTTGATGACGCGCTGGGTTGGGGCGGCGCCAACAGCCTGTCCTCGGAATACCAGAAGTCGCAGGATGAGAGCGCACAGAAGGTGCTCGATCAGGTCCGGCAAAAAGCTGAGCCGTTAGGCTTGGCCTTCACCGCCGAGCATGTGCGCGATCGCTACGCCGCCGAAGCCATCGCCGAGACCGCACAGTCGCGTGCCTGCGATCTGATCGTGATGGCCTCGCATGGCCGGCGCGGGCTGGGTCGCTTGCTGATCGGCAGCCAGACCCAGGAAGTGCTGACCCATTGCGGCGTGCCGGTGTTGGTGGTGCGCTGAGGCGTTCGGCGACTGCGCGCTGCTGACACGCTTACCAGCCGTAGATCTTCCAATACACCGGCGAGACCGGGCCTTCGCCCTTGCTCTTGTCCAGGCGGCCGTCGCCGTTTTCATCCAGCAGGTAATAGGCCGGCCCGCGTGCCGGCGTGACCTTGACCATCCGCAGCTGGCCGCCGACGCGGTATTCCTCGATCACGTCGCCATTGGTTTCCGTGCGCACCGCCACCTGGGCGTCGGCCAGATCCATCTCCGGCGGCGTCGGTTGCGCGGACTCCATCGAGGCGCAGCCGGCCAGCAGCAGCGCCAGGCCCAGCGCGGAAACAGCAAACAGGCGGCACATGGCGGACTCCGGCATCAGCATGAGCGCATTATGCCGCCTGCGCCGCGCAAGGCCACGTGAGGCCGCGTGAGGCAGCCGGTGCGGCGTAGAATCCCCGCATGAGCCGACTCGTCCTGATCGACGGAAGCAGTTACCTCTTCCGCGCCTTCCATGCCCTGCCGCCGCTGACCAATGCCGAAGGCGAGCCTACCGGCGCGCTGTTTGGCGTGGTCAACATGCTGCGCTCCACCCTCAAGGACAAGCCGGACTACGTGGCCTTTGTGCTCGATGCCAGCGGCCCGACCTTCCGCGATGCCATGTACCCGCTGTACAAGGCCAATCGCCCGCCAATGCCCGAGGAACTGCGCGCACAGGTGCAACCGATGCGCCAGATTGTGGAGGCGCTGGGCTTTCCGCTGTTGTGCGTGGAAGGCGTGGAAGCCGACGACGTGATCGGTACCCTGGCCGTGCAAGGCGCGCAGCAGGGCATGGAGGTGACCATCTCCACCAGCGACAAGGATTTTGCGCAGCTGGTGCGCCCGGGCATCGCCCTGGTCAACACCATGAGCGGCAGCCGCATGGATTCGGTCGAGACGGTGATGGAAAAGTTCGGCGTGCGGCCGGACCAGATCGTCGATTTCCTTGCCCTGATGGGCGACACCGTCGACAACGTGCCCGGCGTGGAGAAATGCGGACCCAAGACTGCAGCCAAGTGGTTGGGTGAGTACGGCACGCTGGACGCGATCATGGCCGGCGCCGACGGCATCAAGGGCAAGATTGGCGAAAACCTGCGCGCGGCGCTGTCGCGGCTGCCGCTCAACCGCGATCTGGTGACCATCAAGACCGATGTGCCGCTGGACGGTGGCCCGGACACGCTGGCCATGCGCGAGCGCCATGTCGAGCAGCTACGCGAACTGTTTGCGCGCTATGGCTTCCATCAGGCCTTGAAGGAACTAGACGGCGTGGCGGCGCCTGCCGGCGTGGCCGAGACCGAGCCGGGCCGCGCGCGTGGCACTGGCCGCGTCTCCGCGCCGGCCAACCAGCCGGCGGCGGCGGTGGATCCGGCGCTGTCGGCGCCGGGCGAATACGAAACCCTCCTGCAGCCCGAACAACTGCAGGCCTGGATTGCGCGCCTGCAGGCGGCGGACGAATTCGCTTTCGACAGCGAAACCAACAGCCTGGACCCGATGCAGGCCAACCTGGTCGGCCTGAGTTTCAGCGTGGAGCCGGGCAAGGCCGCCTACCTGCCACTGGGCCACGACTATCCCGGCGCGCCCGTGCAATTGGATCGCGCGGCGACCCTGCAGCAACTGGCGCCGTTGTTTGCCGACGCCAGCAAGAAGAAGCTGGGCCAGCACGGCAAGTACGACCTGCACGTGCTGCGCCGGCATGGCGTGGAGGTGCGGGGCTATGCCGATGACACCATGCTCGAGAGCTTCGTACTGAACTCCGGCAGCGGCCGCCACGACATGGACAGCCTGGCCAAGCGCTGGCTGGGCTACGACACCATCAAATACGAACAGGTGGCGGGCAAGGGCGCCAAGCAGATTCCGTTCTCGCAGGTGGCCTTGGATGACGCCACCCGCTACGCCGCCGAAGACGCCGACATCACCCTGCGCCTGCACCGCGTGCAAGCGCCCAAGCTGGCGCTGGAACCGGCGCTGCAGCAGGTCTACCGCGACATCGAAATGCCGCTGGTGCCGGTGCTGGCCAGCATCGAGGCGAACGGCGTGCGCGTGGACGTGGACGAGCTGCGCCGGCAAAGCGCGGACCTGTCCAAGCGCATGCTGGCCGCGCAGCAGCAGGCCACTGAGCTGGCCGGGCGCAGCTTCAACCTGGATTCGCCCAAGCAGCTGCAGGCGCTGTTGTTTGAGGAATTGAAGTTGCCGGTGCTGGTGAAAACGCCCACCGGCCAGCCCAGCACCAACGAAGAAGCGCTGGAAGCCATTGCCGACCAGCACGAGCTGCCGCGGGTGATCCTGGAATACCGTGGCCTGGCCAAGCTGCGCAGCACCTACACCGACAAGTTGCCGGAGATGGTCAACCCGGACACTGGCCGTGTGCACACCAGCTACCACCAGGCCGGCGCGGCGACGGGACGACTGTCGTCCACCGATCCCAACCTGCAGAACATCCCGATCCGCACCGACGATGGCCGCCGCATCCGACGTGCCTTTGTCGCCCCGCCCGGGCGCAAGCTGGTGGCCTGCGATTACTCGCAGATCGAGCTGCGGATCATGGCGCATCTGTCCGAAGACCCGGGCCTGGTGCGCGCATTCGAATCCGGCGCCGACGTGCACAAGGCCACCGCGGCCGAAGTGTTCGGACGCAAGCTCGAAGACGTGACCGGCAACGAGCGCCGCGCGGCCAAGGCGATCAACTTCGGCCTGATGTACGGCATGAGCGCCTTCGGCCTGGCGCGCCAGCTGGGCATTGCCCGGGGCGAGGCGCAGGATTACATCGCGCTGTACTTCAGCCGCTATCCGGGCGTGCGCGACTTCATGGAGCGCACCCGCCAGCAAGCGCGTGAGCGTGGCTACGTGGAAACCGTGTTCGGCCGTCGCCTGTACCTGGAGTACATCAACCAGGGCACGCAGGCGCAGCGCTCAGGCGCCGAACGCGCGGCGATCAATGCACCCATGCAGGGCACCGCCGCCGACATCATCAAGCGCGCCATGATCAGCGTGGACGGCTGGCTGGCCGATCACCGCCAGCGCGCGCTGATGATCCTGCAGGTGCACGATGAACTGGTGTTCGAGGTGGACGATGATTTTGTCCCCACCTTGCTGGAGCAGGCCACCGGCCTGATGTCGGCTGCGGCGCAGCTCAGCGTGCCGCTGGTCGTGGATTCGGGTGTGGGCCAAAACTGGGATGAAGCGCACTAAGGGCGCCATGGCGCGTCGCGGCGAAATCCAAAAGCCGTTGAGCCACAGCGGCTTGGCTGGGAAATGTAGATTCCAGACGAGATTCTATTTGTGAACTCACGAGTATATTAAAATGAATCCGTCCTTAATCTTACGGTTTTTTAACTGCAATCTTCACGAACTATGCATGTCCGAGGTGGTCATATAGCTCGCGACAGATGCAACGTCTGTCGCGGATCTCTCCCATCCCCTGGAGTGATCTCCCCCGGAACGGCGACCCCTCCCCAGGTCCCGTTCCCCTAGCCCCGACGACCCCCCCCTGGTCTTCGGGGCTTTTTATTGCCCGCGATTTTTTGTGGGTGATTTTTCGCCTTGGCATCGGCGGCGGCGCTAACGTGTGCGCATCCCGCCGGAGCGCCAGCGCATGTCCCATCCGAATTTCTCCCACGACCTGTTCGACTTGGCCATGCCGTGGTGGGTATTCATTGCCCGCGCCGTGATCGTCTACTTCGTGTTGCTGGCGATGATCCGCGTGTCAGGCAAGCGCACCATGGGTCAGTTCACCGCCTTCGACATGTTGCTGGTGGTGCTGCTGGGCAATGCCGTGCAGAACGCCCTGCTGGGCCCGGACACCTCGGTCGGCGGCGGCCTGCTGCTGGCGGCCACATTGATTGCCTTGAACTGGCTGGTGGGCCTGGCCTCGGCGCGCAGCGCCAAGGTCGAGGCGCTGGTGGAAGGCTCGCCGGTGCTGCTCGCGCGCGACGGCACGGTCTATCGCGAGGTGCTGCGGCGCGAACTGATCAGCAAGGAAGACTTCGAGAAGGCAATGCGCGAGGAAGGCATCGACGATGTTGGCGCCATTCAGATGGCGGTGCTGGAAACCAACGGCCACATCACCATCATCCAGCGCGACACCGCCAGCGCTGCCGCGCCAGGCTCACCCTAGTTCGAGCGCCGGTTCGATCGCCTGGTTCAATCAGCCTGGTTCAATCAGCCTGGTTCAATCAGCACGGTTCAATCAGCACGGTTCAATCAGCGCGGCCCAATCAACCTGGCTCGCTCAGCCCAGCTCAGCCAGCCAGTCGCGCGGACGCAGGTAATCGCCCAGTCGCTGCTCGGCGCTGCCGGGCTCGGGCTGAAAGCCATATTCCCAGCGCACATAGGGCGGCAGGCTCATCAGGATCGATTCGGCACGTCCGCCGCTCTGCAGGCCGAACAAGGTGCCGCGGTCGTAGACCAGGTTGAACTCCACGTAGCGCCCGCGCCGGTACAGCTGGAATTCGCGCTCGCGCTCGCCGTAGGCGCTGTCTTTGCGGCGTTCGACGATCGGCAGGTAGGCATCGAGGAAGCCATCGCCCACCGCGCGCAGATAGGCGAAGTCCTGATCGAAGTCCTGGCCCAGGTCATCGAAGAACAAGCCGCCCACACCGCGCGTCTCGTTGCGATGCTTGAGGAAGAAGTACTGATCACACCAGGTTTTGTGCGCGTCGTAGCGCGCCTGCCCACCAAACGGCTCGCACAGGGCGCGGGCGGTGCGGTGCCAGTGCAGCACGTCTTCGTCGATGGGATAGAACGGGGTCAGGTCGAAGCCGCCGCCAAACCACCAGGCCACCGGCTGGCCATCGCGCTCGGCGCGGAAGTGGCGCACGTTGGCATGCGTGGTCGGCAGCAGCGGATTGCGCGGATGGAACACCAGCGACACCCCGACCGCGCGCCAGGAGGCGCCGGCCAGCTCCGGCCGGTGCGCCGAAGCCGACGGTGGCAGCTGGGTGCCGGAGACATCGGAGAAGCCAATCCCGGCCTGCTCAAACACCGCGCCGCCGCGCAGCACGCGGGTGCGTCCGCCGCCGCCTTCGGCACGCTGCCAGCGATCTTCCTGGAAGCGCGCCTGGCCGTCGGCCTGCTCAATGGCCGCGCAGATGCGGTCCTGCAAATCGGTCAGGTAATCGCGTACGGGTTCGATGGTATCCATGCCGGTCATTCTACCGGCGCGGCCGCGATCAAGCCGGTTCGAACTCGGCGCGGATCTCGGGCGTGTGCAGTTTCCAGGCGAGACCGCCATGCAGCAAAGCGATCACCAGGCTGCCCACGTACAGAGTCGTTTTGTACATCGCCAGCATCTGGCCCACCATGGGGTCCACCAAGGCCGGGTCGCCTGCGGCCTGCTTCAGCAGCGTGTCCATCACCCCCGCCATCCACACCGAGAAGGCAATTCCCAGCGCGGCGCTCAGCAGCAGCAAGGCGATAAACCCGACGCGCCCCCATTCGCGCCGCTGCCACAGGCCCCACGAGACCACTGTGGTGACCAGCGCCGCCAACGTGGACAGGCCATTGATCAGCTGCAGATGTTGGAACACCCACAGCAGCTGCGGCGGCAGCAACGCCTGCGCGCCGCCCTGCTCCAGCCCGGCCGCCAGTTGATTGCCCAAATCCAGGCTGGCAAACACCGCCGCCTGCAGCAGCCCGCTGATCACTCCCAACAGGCCCAGCGCCAGCGACAGCCAGGCCATCACGTTGACGAACATCGAGCGCGGCGCAGGGCGGGCGGACGGCAGCGGCGGCGGCATCGACGGTACGGACATGGCGGAATCCGGGCTTACTTGAGGTTGGTTTCAAATAGCTTGAGCACGCGCTTGTATTCGTCCAGCCAGGAATCGGCGCGGACAAAGCCATGTCGCTCCAGCGGATACGGTGCCAGCTCCCAGTTGTCCTTGTGCAGCTCAATCAACTTCTGCGTCAACACCACCGAGTCGCGGAAGAACACGTTGTCATCGATCATGCCGTGCGCAATCAGCAGGTGATCCTGCAGGCCGGCGGCGTATTCGATGGGTGACGACGCGCGATACGCCTGCGGGTCCAGCTCGGGCGTATTGAGGATGCTGGCGGTGTAGTCGTGGTTGTACTGGGTCCAGTCGACCACCGGCCGCAGCGCCGCACCGGCCTTGAACACGCCCGGCTTGCGGAACAGCGCCATGAAGGTCATGAAGCCGCCGTAGGAACCGCCGTAGATGCCGGCGTGATCGCGATCACCCTGGCGTTGCTCGACCAGCCAGTCCAGGCCGTCCAGATAATCCTCCAGCTCCGGATGGCCCATGTTGCGATAGATCGCGGTGCGCCAGTCGCGGCCATAGCCTTCGCTGGCGCGGTAGTCCAGATCCAGCACGATGTAGCCGCGCTGCACCAGCAGGTTATGGAACATCTGCTCGCGGAAGTAGGTCGGGTAGCGGTGATGGACGTTCTGCAGATAACCCGCGCCATGCACGAACATCACGATGGGATAGTGCTTGCCCGGTTCCAGCGTCTTCGGCCCGTAGTACTTGCCCCAGATCGGGCCGGCGCCATGCTTGGACGGCACCTGCACCAGCTCCGGTTGGATCCACTCGCGCGCCTTGAATTCGGCGGTGCGGGTGTCGGTCAATGCGCGCAGGCCGCTGCCATCGGCGCCGATCACCGACAGCTGGGTGGGCACGTAGGCGCTGGAATGGCTGACCAGCAACTGCTTGCCGTCCGGCGATTGCTCAAAGCCTTCCACGCCGTCCAGCGCGGTGACTTCGCTGACCTGATCGTTGCCCAGGTCCAGCTTGCAGACTTCGTAATCGACCGGCGCGCTGCGATTGCACAGGAACAGCAGGCCGCGGCCATCGGCGGCGGGCGCCGGCAGCGACACTTCCCACTTGCCCTGCGTACGCTGGCGCGGCTTGCCGTCGCCGCTAATCGTGTACAGGTGCGAATAGCCGGACTCCTCCGACAACAACCACAGCGTGTTGTCGGGCAGCCAGCCAAATTCGTTGTAGTTCCAGTTGATCCAGGCCTGATCGTGCAGATGGTGGCGCGGCTGCAGGCGCGCATTGGCCAGGTCCACCGTGGCCAGCCAGCGATCCTTGTTGTCGGTGGAGTGCACTTGCACGGCGACCTGGCGCCCGTCATCGCTCCAGGCAATGGCCGGGCTGCTCTCGTTTTCCACCCGCACCGGGCGATTGCCCTTGAGCGGGTCCTTGCCGGCCTGCTTGCGAAGATCCGCCAGCGGATCCTTCTGGATGCCGGGAAGACCGTCGAAGGACAGCGCACGCGCCTGGCCCGCCGCCACGTCCACCAGCCACAGCGACTGCGCCACCGGATCATTGCGACCCACGCGGGTGCGCACGGTCTGGAATTCCTCGTAACCGGATTCGGTCACGTACAACGGCATCTTGCCGTCCTGGCCCTCGTCGGCATTCTTCGCCTGGGTCACCACCAGCAACCAGCGCCCATCCGGCGACAACGCGCTGTCGACAATGCTGACGTCGTTGCCCAGGTAGACGGTGGCCGGTGCGCGGCTGCCGTCGGCCTTGCGCCAGGCCTCGCTCTGCTGCTGGGCGGCCTCTCGCTGCGCGCGATCCTGGGCCAGTGTTTCCAAGGTGCGCAGTTGCTGCTCGCGCAGCGCGTCGGCCTTGGGCTTGGCATTGGGATCCTTGTCGGCGCGAATCGCCGAGGCCTGCGCGGTGCCGCCCTGC
>Ga0160436_1000601_pt1 | contig 12664 bp, 14 predicted proteins | sample HID1973M_E0MG_FD_108264 | JGI IMG/M metagenome (GOLD analysis project Ga0160436, IMG submission 108264) | Enriched mosquito-associated microbial communities from UW Madison campus, WI, USA - HID1973M_E0 MG | ecosystem: Host-associated > Arthropoda: Insects > Digestive system > Unclassified ...
AAGCTCGAGGCCATGCCCACCGCCAAAGAACTGCTGGCCCGCGGCGAGCGCTGGGGCCCCTACCGGACCTATGCCGGCCTGTACCTGTGGCGGATCGCCGATTTCACCGCCGAGGCGAAGAAACCGACCCCGCGTTCGCAGGAGTAGCAAGCGATCGAATATCCAGAGCCGCGGCCAAAGCCGCTCCTGCAGCGGCTATAGAAGCCGGGGCCGCGCACTGTAGGAGCGGCTTCAGCCGCGCCCGTGGCCCGCCCGCTTCAGGAACATCGCCTGCGCCCGTGCAATCCTCGGGCAACAACGCTTCACCACCAAACCATCCAGGTTTGCGACTGCGGCCGCTCCTACGACGCAGTGTGATAACGCCAGTGCCAGGGCTCGTAGACGATGCCGTGGGGGTTGTCGCGCGGATAACTCATGCGGAAACCGAAGTCTCCGGCACGGCGACGCAGCCAGTCGAACGCAGACGTGTGCTCGAAGCTTTCTTCCGCCGGCGGCTCGCCGGGCGCGCTGATGTCCAGGGCGTCACCACCGTGGTGCTCGCTGTAGCCGGGCGCGGCGTTGACCGCCAGGATCTGCGCCAGGCCCTGGCCGCGCGCGAACTTGCGTTCGAAGATGCCGAGCTGATAGTCGTGGCTGCGGTAGCCGGAGATTGCTTCCAGCACCACCCCCTCCGTCGCTGCCGCCTCGCGCAGGCGCTGCCATTGGCGGGCGGCGCCGGCGGTCAGCCAGAGCGCACGGGCGTAGCGGTCGCGTCCGGCGAAGTGCAGTCGCGAAGGCTCGGCGACCAGCGACAGGCCGGTGCGCTGCTCGTACTCGTGCGCATCCATGCCCAGCCGATCCAGGCGTTCGCGCAAACCCTGCAGCGGCAGCGCGGTCAGATCCGGCAGCTCCGGCAATGCGTCGTGCTGCGCCAGCCGGTCCAGCGCAGCATCGATGCCCGGCTCGCGTGCCAGTCGCGCCACCAGCGGCAGCAGTCCGTGCGGCAGGCGCACCGCCAGGTAGCGGCCGTCGCGCTTGCGCCGCAACAGCCAATCCGCCTGCGCGAGATGGCGGGCATCCTGGTTGCTGCGCGCGCGCAACAGCCAGGCCGGCCACAGTTCGATGGCATCGCTGTTGAGCAGAAGGCGGTGGCGTGCGTGCATGCGGCCAGCTTAGCCGTTGCCGCCGAGCCGGGCCAACCGCAGCAGCGGTGCAGCGTGGGCAGGCAGCGGCGTCGGCAGCTTCCCGGTCTATTCCGGCTGCTTGAAGATCAGCACCACCGGGTTCATCGGTGCGGGAACGATGAGATTGACCAACTCCCAGCCGAGTTCACCCTGCTTCTCCAGCGTGGCCTGCACTTCATCGCAGCGGATGCCGCCGACGAAACTGGGTTTGACTTCCACGGTCAGGTATTTCCAGCGGGTGCTCATCACGGTTCCTCGTCGTCGGGAGCAGCGCCGGGCGCGGGCAGGCGTCCGGCCTTGCGCAGTGCGTCGCGCAACACATACTCGATCTGCGCGTTGACGCTGCGCAGCTCGTCGTCGGCCCAGCGTTGCATCGCCGCCAGCACGTCGGCATTGATGCGCAGCGGATAGGCCTTCTTTTCACTCATCAGTACAGCGAGCCGGTATTGACCACGGGCTGGGTGCCACGGTCCGAGCACAGCACGGTCAGCAAGTTGCCGACCATCTGCGCCTTGCGTTCCTCGTCCAGCGTGACCACGCCGGTGCGCTGCAATTCCTTCAACGCCATCTCGACCATGCCGACGGCGCCGGCCACGATGCGCGTGCGTGCCGCGATCACCGCGTTGGCCTGCTGCCGCTGCAGCATCGCCTGGGCGATCTCCGGCGCGTAGGCGAGGTGGCTGATGCGCGCGTCCCGCACTTCCACGCCGGCATCGGCCAGGCGTTCGGCCAGTTCGTCCTTCAGGTGCTGCGAGATCTCGCTGGCGTGGCTGCGCAACGCGAGCTGGCCTTCCTCATGCGCATCGTAGGGATAACTGGTGGCCATCGCGCGCAGTGCGGACTCGGACTGGATGTGCACGAAACTTTCGTAGTCGTCGACGTTGTAGACCGCTTCTGAAGCGTCGACGACCTGCCACACGATCACCGCCGCGATCTCGATCGGGCTGCCGTCCAGCTCGTTGACCTTGAGCCGGCCGCTCTCGAAATTGCGCACGCGCTGGCTGACCTTGCGCTTGGCGTAGAAGGGGTTGTTCCAGCGCAGGCCGTTGTCCTTGACCGTGCCCACGTACTTGCCGAACAGACTCAGCACGGCCGCCTGGTTGGGCTGCACGGTGTACAGGCCGACCAGGCTCAACGCGGCCAGCACGATGACCGCCAGCCCAGCCGCCGCCACGCCCGGCGACACCCGGCCTACGCCCGCATCGCCGCTCTGGCTGAGGATCCAGCCGCCGATCACCACTACCACCAGGACGCCCACCACGAACGGGATGCCAGGCAGCGACCCCAAGGATTTCTCTTTCATCCGGAACTCCCGACCGGCGCCCCTGCGCCTCTGGGCAATCTGATATCAATTTGATATCTGGTGCAAGTGCCGGGCCCGCAGCGGCTGCGGTCCGCCCGGGGACGGCGGCTGGAAGGACGCTCGCCGTTAGAATGGCGCCCCGTTTCCGGAAACCACGCCATGACGACCCTGGGCACACCACTGTCCCCCTCCGCCACCCGTGTGCTGTTGCTGGGATCCGGCGAGCTGGGCAAGGAAGTGGCGATCGAACTGCAGCGCTTCGGCGTGGAAGTCATCGCCGCCGACCGCTACGCCGATGCCCCGGCGATGCAGGTCGCGCACCGCTCGTATGTGCTGGACATGCTCGATGCGATGGCGCTGCGCGAACTGATCGCGCGCGAACAGCCGCACTTGATCGTCCCCGAGATCGAGGCCATCCACACCGAAACCCTGGTGCAGCTGGAGCAGGAGCAGGGCCAGCGCGTCGTGCCGACGGCGCGTGCCGCACGCCTGACCATGGATCGCGAAGGGATCCGCCGCTTGGCTGCCGAGACCCTGGGCCTGCCGACTTCGCCGTACCGCTTCGTCGACACCCAGGAGGAATATCGCGCCGCGGTCGAGGCGATCGGCCTGCCGTGCGTGGTCAAGCCGGTGATGTCTTCCTCCGGCAAGGGCCAGAGCACGTTGCGCAGCGCCGCCGACGTCGACCCGGCGTGGGAATACGCGCAGACCGGCGGACGCGCCGGCGCCGGGCGCTGCATCGTCGAGGGCTTCATCGATTTCGAATACGAGATCACCCTGCTGACCGTGCGCCATGTCGGCGGCACTTCTTTCTGCGAGCCGATCGGACATTGGCAGAAGGACGGCGACTACCGCGAGAGCTGGCAGCCGCAGCCGATGTCGCCGCGCGCGCTGGAGCGTGCGCAGGGGATCTCCCGCGCGATCACCGACGAGCTCGGCGGCTGGGGCCTGTTCGGCGTGGAGCTGTTCGTGCGCGGCGACGAGGTGTGGTTCAGCGAAGTCTCGCCGCGCCCGCACGACACCGGCCTGGTGACCTTGGCGTCGCAGGAACTGAGCGAGTTCGCGCTGCATGCGCGGGCCATCCTGGGCCTGCCGATCCCGACCATCCGCCAGATCGGCGCGTCGGCATCGTGTGCGTTGCTGGCACATGGCGAAGGCGTGCCGCGGTTCGAACACGTGGACGCCGCGCTGGCCAAGCCCGGCACGGCACTTCGCCTGTTCGGCAAGCCCAGCGTGCATGGCCACCGCCGCGTTGGCGTCACCCTGGCGCGTGCCGACACTATCGACGCGGCACGCGCATTGGCGCGCGAATCGGCCGAAGCGTTGAAGATCACTCTTCAGGCTTGAACGAGCCCCGGCGCCTGGGCTGACGTGCGCTCTTAGCGTACGTCGACCCAGACGAGATGATGGTCGCTGCCATCGGCGATCGCGGCGTGCGCGTCATCGCCGGCGGGCCAGAACACGCCACTGCCGACGTAGCCGAAGCCGCTCGACGGCAGCACGTAATCCAGGCGCATCGCGCCGGCTTTCGGGCCGAAATCGCCGGTGACCTGCGCCGGCGAGCCACGATGATCGATGCCCTTGGCCGCGTAAGCGCGCGCGGCCTCTTCGCCGCCGGCACTGGTCGGGGTGGGGTAGCGCAGCACGCGCGGATGCTCGATCAACCCGACGATCGCCTCGTGGCGACCTTCGCCGTCGACCGGATCGTTGTTGAGATCGCCGAGGATCACGAAGCGCGCCTTCGTGTCCAGGCCGCCGCAATGGCCCACGTCGTCGCACAGCCAATGTGCCGCCGCGCCGCCGGACAGATAGTCGTGCCACAGGCGGATTTCGTCATGGTTGCGCGCCGCGTTGCGCTTCTCGGGACCATCGAACACCGGCGGCGTCGGATGCGATACCAGCATGTGCACCACGCCCTGCGGCGTGCGTACGGGCACGTCCCAGTGCGACTTGGACGACAGCCGCAGCTGCGCCCACACCGCATCGCTATGGAAAGGCTTGCCGCTGGCCGGATCGATCGGACGCAGCGCATTCGGCATCGCGCTCCACTTCAGCAACCGGAAACTGCGCACCGCCGCTTCGTCGATGGGGTATTTGGAAAGCACCAGCATGCCGTACTGGCCCGGGTGCAGGCCGTAGCCCCACGCGTCATTGCCGCGATTGCGGCCTTCGCCGCCGGCGCTGCCGTTGTTGTCCAGGTCCAGCCCGCTGGGCACGCCGGTGTTGACCGCTGCCAGGTACCGATACGGGAATTTCAGCGGTTCGCCGCCGCCGGGCTGGGCGACTTCGAGGTAACGGCGCTGGAACAGTTCGGCGGCGCGATGCGCGTCGTCGTAGTCGAACTCGTTGAGCAGCACCAGGTCGGGGCGCACGTTCTGCAGCACCGCGGCGATCTTGCGGGCATGGGCGCTGTCGCCTTCGAGCTCGGCGATCAGCCCGCCCGCTTCGTCGGAATACAGCGAGGTGTTGTAGGTCGCCAGGCGCAGCGTCATCGTCTTGCCCTGCACGGGGGCAGAGGGTTCGGCAGCGGCGGCGGAGGAGGGGGCGTGGGTGCAGGCGCTGCACAGCAGTGCCAGGCCGAGCAGCAAGGAGGTCCGGATCATGCGCGGGATTCTCGCACGCGCCAGATGGCGCCGGCATGTCAGCGCCTGGCGGCTCAGCGCGGAAGGTCGATCGCGCCCCAGCCGGCGGCGAAGTCGCGCCACTGCCGCCCGTCGTAGGCCTCCAGGCCGTGGAAGCGGCGCTTGTAGTCCATTTTGGCGTGGCCGCGTATCCAGTAGCCCAGGTAGAGGTAGGCCCGGCCCTCGCGACGTGCCCATTCGATCTGCTGCAGGATCGCCAGCGTGCCGAGGCTGCGCGCGGCCATGTCCGGCGCGTAGAAGGTGTAGACCGCCGAGAGGGCCTGTTCGGTGATGTCGGTGACCGCCACCGCGAGCAGGCGGCCGCGTCCACCGGCCGGTGCCGGCTCGCGGATCTCCAGGAAACGTCCATGCGACCAGCTGCCGATCAGGAACTGGTCGAACTCGCGCGTGCCGTGGTCGTCCATGCCGCCACCGGGATGGCGGTCGTGCAGGTATTGCCGGTACAGCGCGAACTGCTCCTCGCTGCGCTCGGCGGCGACGATGCGGTACGACAGGTCGGCGTTGCGCGCCAGGCAGCGCCGCTGGCTGCGGTCCGGCCGGAAGGCGGTGACGGGAATGCGTACCGGCACGCAAGCGTGGCAATGCTCGCAATGCGGCCGGTAGACCAGGTCGCCAGAGCGGCGGAAACCCCACGCCAGCGCCTGCGGATAGATCGAGTCCAGGCGCGGGTCGTAGGGGTCCAGCACCAGGTCGCGGGCCAGCCGGTCGGACCAGTAGCCGCAGGCATGCGCGCCGGTCTGGTACAGGCGCAGTTCCTCGCGGTTGTCGTGCACGGCGGCCATGTCGCAAGCATAGCGCCTCGCCGTCGCAGCGGCGGCGACTGTCCGCCGGATGAACACGGCCCGGCCGGCGTCAACCTGCCGCGCAGCCGCCCGTTGATGTGGGTGATGGCGCGATCACGCCGGCATGGCCGGGTTCGCACGTCGACCCACGAACCTGCATTGGAGCAAGTCCATGACCTACCGCAAACCCCTCATCGTCCTGGCCGTGCTGGCTGCCCTGGGCAGCGCGCCGGCTTTCGCTGTGGATGCACCGCCGGCCGACGGTCCGCACGGCGTGGCCAAGCTCGACAAGAATGGCGACGGCGTGATCGATCGCAGCGAGGCGGCGGCCGCGCCGCGCTTGGCGCAGAACTTCGACAGCCTGGACAAGAACAAGGACGGCAAGCTTTCGGGTGACGAACTGCCCCGGCGCGGCGATCGCGATGGCCATGGTCCCGACCGGATGGCCAAGCTCGACACCAACAAGGATGGTCGCATCAGTCGCGAAGAGGCCAAGGCGGATCCGAAGTTCGCCGCGCGCTTCGACAAGATGGATGCGAACAAGGACGGCTACGTCGACAAGGCCGATTTCCAGCTCCGTGGCCAGCAGTTCCGCGACAAGTGGTTCGCCGAGGCCGACACGGACAAGGACGGCAAGCTGAGCAAGGCCGAGTTCGATGCGGCCTCGGCCAAGCGTGGCCCGATGGGACATGGTCCGGACCATGGCCAGCGTGGCCCGGGCCCGCATGGCAATCCGTCGCCGGCTCCGGCGGCCACTACCAAGTAATCGCAACACTGCAACAAAGGCGCCGATCGACAGGACCCCCGTACAGCGATGTGCGGGGGTTTTTTTGTCTCCGATCATTGGACTTCTGCGGTCGCTGCGGCTTGCGAGATGGGGGGGTATTGAGGGGCGCGTGCGTTGGGCGATTTGTGTTGTCGGCTTACGGTGCGGCGCAGGGCGCGTTGAATTTCAATCTTCGATGTAGGCGCGCCGGGAGCGGGAGAGGAGAAAAGCTCGGCGCCTTATCGCCATCGGCACCTGACGAGTCCTAGCGTCGAGAGTCTGTCGCTCTTTGTAGGAGCGGCTTCAGCCGCGACCGCCGGATCCCTCGGTCGCGGCTGAAGCCGCTCCTACAAAGAGCGCGCGACGTCGCCTCTGGTGGAGAGCCCCCTTTGTTAAGGGGGCGCGGCAATAGCCGCGGGATAGGCAAGGTCGAAGTCCGGGGCCCACGGTTTTGCGAAGCACAACCGTGGGGGCAGGGCCGCGCAGCGGACATGCCACGAGCGGTGCCCGCACCGTAAGCCGACAAAAACAACCGCACACGCACGCACGCGCGTCCCTCAATAACCCCCCCTCGCAAGCCGCTGAAAACGCAGACTTCTCATTGACGGGAGAAGCGCGTCGCTCTCAGAGCACGCCGCGGCCATGCAGCATGTACAGGAATGATGCGAGCACGAAGAAATTGGAGAACAACACCGCCGGCTTGCCGTACGTGCTCTGGTAAAGACGAGTGGGGCCGGTGCGGCCATGCCGCGCGGCATCGCGTGCCAACAGTGGCGCCATGATTCGCGACAAGATCACCAGGCATTGGTAGTTGATCGCGAGCATGCCCAAGACCAGAAATGCCGACAGGCCGATTAGACTCGCACCCATCAGCGTCAGCACCAAGGTCACAAAGCACACTGCCGCAGCGGTCAAAGTACTCAACCGGATGAAATACCGGATCTGCCTTCGCTCGCCCTCGTCGTCGGCATAGCGCAGCAGATAGAAGCCGCTGGCATAGGTGACGACGAAACCCACCGCCATGCCGATGAGAATCGACAGCCACGCCTGCGTGGGAATCGCGCCGGCACGTGCCAGCATCGCTGCACCCAGCGAACCGAGCGCAGTGCCACCCGACAGCGCCGACACGCCCAAACTGCCGCCAAGCTTGCCGGCGCCCCCCATCGTTCCCAGCCCGGCGCCGAGGGCGACCGCCGCCGTCGCGGTGCCGGGGGCGGCGACCATCAGCGCCGAGGCGACGGCAGTCGCAAACGCCGCGCTGGGGGCGCTGCCGCGCGCGAACTCGCCGAAACGCGCCAGTAATTGGTCGCGCACGTTGGCGCGGGCGCGTGACAGGCGCTTGCGCACCGCCGCGTCGCTGAGCCCGAGCAGTTGCGCGACCTGTTGCGAGCGCTGGCCTTCGCGGTAGTACAGCAGCAGGGTCTCGCGGCTTTCCTCCGGCAGCGCCGAGATGATGTCCAGCGCGGCGACCTCCTCTTCCACCTGTTGCAGCTGTTCGGATGGCCCGGGGGTCGGGTCGGCCGCCATGCCGATCGCGATCTCCGCCGCCTCGCCGGACAACGGGCGATGGCGGTTGGCACGCAACCAATCGCGCGCCAGGTTGCGGGTGATCTGGCGCAGCCAGGGCAGGAAGCTGGCATGGTTCTGCAACCGCGAAAGCTGTTGCCAGGCGCGCAGGAACGCTTCCTGCGCGATGTCCTCGCTGGCATGCACATCGCGGGTGATCGCCAGGGCGATCGCGGTGATGGTGTTCTGGCAGATCCCGACGATGCGCGCATAGGCCTGCGGGCAACCCGCGGCCGCCCGTGGCAGTTCACGCTGCAGGGCGAGCTCGAGCGTCGGTGCGTGCAGCGGGTCTTGCGCGGGGTACAGCGATCGGACATCCATGGCGGGCTCCGTGACCGTTTTACCCATGACGTAGCGGCGACGCAGATGTGACCGGACCGCTCAGCGGGCCCAGGCGACGCTCAGCGCGCCGGCTGGATGCGCACGCGCGAGGGGTCTTCTTCCTGCTCGGCCGGGGGCGGGGTAGCCGGCGTCGTGGCTGGCTGCGGCTGCGGTTGTGCCTGCTGCACGGGCGCGGCCGGTGCCTGCGGCGGCGCGGCACGGTGGCGCAGCATGATGAACATCGCGATCGCGCCGATCACCAACAGCAGGCCGATGCGCACGCGCCAGGCCCAGTTCGTGCGACCGGCGTCACTGCCGGCCGAGGCCTCGGCGAAGGTGTATTCGACGTTCGGCAAGTCGCGGCGGGTGGTGTCGAGCAGCCGCGCTTCGCGCAGCAATTCGCGCGCACGCGGCTGGTCGTCGGCGCGCACCACCCATACGGTGGGATGCATCTGGGCGTTGCTCTGGTCCAGATAACTGAACTGGCCACCGCGCTTGCCCTGGTAGGAGCGGCCGTTGGTGATGCGCACGTCGATGTCGGCGTCGCGCAACAACTTGGCCACGCCCTCGGCGGTCTCGATGCGCTGGCTGCTGAAGATCTTGCGCATGTCAGTCCTTGGCCGGCACCGCGCCGTCGCCCGTGGGCACGACGCGGATCAGGCCTTCCTGGCTGGTGCTGGCGACCAGCACACCGTCGCGGGTGAAGAACTGCCCGCGTGCCAGGCCGCGCGAACCCTGCGCGGTCGGGCTGTCGAGCGAATACAGCAGCCAGTCGTCGGTGCGGAACGGGCGATGGAACCACAGCGCGTGGTCGAGCGAGGCCATCTGCACGTTGGGCGTGTAGTAGCTGATGCCGTGCGGAAACGTCGCCGTGCCCAACAGTTGGAAATCCGAGGCATAGGCCAGCAATGCGCGGTGCAGCCCCATGTCGTCGCCGACCGGGTCGCTCAGGCGCATCCACATCTGCTGGAACGGTGGCCGCTTGGGCGGGTTGAGTTCGTCGCGTGGGTAGACGTGGCGGAACTCGAACGGGCCACCGCGCGACAGCCAGCGCTGCACTTTCGCCGGCAGTTTCGCCAGCACTTCCGGCGCCAGCGGCGGGGTGGGCGCGATGTCTTCCGGCTGCGGCACCTCGGGCATGCGCGACTGGTGCTCGGCGCCGTCTTCCTGTTCCTGGAACGAGGCGGCGCAGAAGAAGATCACCTTGCCATGCTGGATGGCGGTGACGCGGCGCACCGAGAAACTGCCGCCGTCGCGGGTGCGGTCGACGTCATAGACGATGGGGTGGTCGATGTTGCCGGCACGCAGGAAGTAGGCGTGCAGCGAGTGCGCCTGGCGACCGTTTTCCACGGTGGCCTGCGCGGCGGCCAGCGCCTGGCCGAGCACCTGCCCGCCGAACACGTACTTGGTGCCGATATCGCGGCTCTGGCCGCGGAACAGGTTGTCCTCCAGCCGCTCCAGCGAGAGCAGGTTGATCAGTTCGGACACGACGGGTTCGGCGGTGGCGGGCAAGGGTGCGGCCTGATGTTTCGACAGGCCGCGATTATAACGGGGGCGCCATGGCGGGACGGCGCCGCTCGGGCCGCCGTCGGCCGCGGGCAGGCTCAGCCCGGCTTGCGCAGGCGCGCGGCCAGGGCATTCAGCGCGGCCTGCGCATCCGGGGCGTACCAGGCCTCGATGAAGCGTTCCAACTGGATCAACTCCGGGGCCAGCGCCTCGCGCACGTCCGCGCGCGCCACATCGCGGGTGTGCAGCATGGGATGGCGCGGCAACTTCAGCAGTTCCTGCAGCCACGCCACCGCGCGTGCGACCACCAGGTCGCCATCGACCAGTTCGTCGACCAGGCCGATCTGCACCGCGGTCTCCGCCGTCACCATTTCGCCGGCCACCAGCAGGCGTTCGGCGCGATGCGGGCCGACCACGCGACGCAGCAGGCGCTGGATGCCTTCCGGCGCGGCCAGACCGACCTGCACTTCATTCAACCCTATGCCATAGGGGCGGGCGGGATCGGCGCTGCGGGCCATGATCCGGTAGTCGCAGCACAGCGCCAGTACGCAGCCGCCCGCCGGGGCATGGCCGGTGATCGCGGCGACCACAGGAATGCGGCTTTCGGCCAGGGTCTTGGCGGCGCCGAAGAACGCGTGCCAGCTGTCCAGCAGCTTGTGCCTGTCCTCACCGTGCGAGAGCAGGTAGGGCACGTCCAGGCCGCCGGAGAACAGCTGCGGCGCGCCGGACAGCACGATCGCATGTGCGTCGTCGGCCGCGGCCTGGTTGACCGCGGTGATCAACGCGCGGCACAGCGCGGTGTCCAGCGCATTGGCCGGGGGGCGGGCCAGGCGGATCTCGCGGATGGTGTCGTGGTCGAAGATCTCGATGCTCATTACAGGCTCCCGGCGTCTGTGGCTATGATAGACGCCATGCGCAGAATCCCGTCTTCCGCCCGTTTACTGATTGTCGCCGCGACGCTGTGCGTCGCCGGCCACGCGGCCGCCCAGGCCGCGCCCGCCACCGAGTGCCTGCCGCGCTGGGAAGCGGGCTGGGTGCGGTTGCCGCCGAGTGCGGGGATGGCGATGGCCGCCGGCTTCGGCCGTCTCGCCAATCCGTGTGCACAGTCGCTGGCGGTGGTGTCGGCCAGCAGTCCTGCCTTCGGCGACGTGTCGCTGCACGAATCCACCCAGGTCGATGGCGTGAACCGGATGCGCGAGGTCGAGCGCCTGGCCTTGCCAGCGGGCGGCGCGGTGATCCTGGCGCCCGGCGGGCTGCATCTGATGCTGATGGAGCCGACGCAGCCGTTGAACGAAGGTTCGGCGGTACCGGTGACGTTCGTGCTGGCCGACGGCCGCAAGATCGAAGCCACGCTGCAAGTGCGCAAAACCGCGCCCTGAGATCGCCGAGGCTTGGCTTGCAAAGCCATCGGCTGGCGAAGTTGTCGCAGCAAAATCGCGAACAGCGCGGTCACCCCTGCGCGACCACGCGGCGCTACCGGTCGCGAGGCGGCGCCTCGCTGCTCGTGACCGTGCTGCTCTGCGCGATCGGAGAATGGATCGCGCAGGCCGGGTGACTCAGCTCGACGCGTTGCGAATAGGCTCCGGCAGCGGCGCGCTCTTGCCGGTCTGCGTATCCATCCACACCACCACCACGTTGCCGTCGGAATAGAGCACCGATTCGTCTTGCTGGTCGATGATGCGATGGCCGATGGTGACGCTGCTGTTGCCGAGGCGTTCGACGAACAGTTCGACCAGGATGTCGTTGGGCCACACGATCGGGCGACGGTAGTTGACGTTGGTCGCGGCGACGACCGGCGCGATGCGATCGCTCATCGACACCTCCGGCACGCCCAGCATCCAGCGCACGCGCGCTTCTTCCAGGTACGAGATGTACTTGGCGTTGTTGACGTGGCCCATGCTGTCCATGTCGCGCCAGCGCACGCTGATCGGAACGCGGGCGAGGATCTTGTGGGGGGTGCCGCTCATCGGTCGCTCTTCTTGCTGGGGGTCTTCTTGGCCGGCGCAGCCTTCTTCACGGCCTTGCTGGCTTTGGCGGCCTTGGCCGTGGCCTTGGCGGCCTTTTCGGCGGCTTTGGCCGCTTTCGCCGCGGCCTCGCGCTCGCTCTTGCGCGGCGGCAATGCCAGCGGCTTGTTGGCGGTGGCGGCCGGACGGGTCGGGCGCGTGCTGACGGAAGGCAGCAGCTTGGCCAGGAAGTGGCCGGTATAGGAACCGGCATGCGCGGCCACTTCCTCCGGGGTGCCGGTGACCAGGATGCTGCCGCCGCGATGGCCGCCCTCCGGGCCCAGATCAACGATCCAGTCCGCGGTCTTGATGACGTCCAGGTTGTGCTCGATCACCACCACCGTGTTGCCCTCGTCGCGCAGCTTGTGCAACACGGCGAGCAGCGCTTCGATGTCGTGGAAATGCAGGCCCGTGGTCGGCTCGTCGAGGATGTACAGCGTACGGCCGGTATCGCGGCGCGACAGTTCCTTGGACAGCTTCACGCGCTGTGCCTCGCCACCGGACAACGTGGTCGCGCTCTGGCCCAGCTTGATGTAGCTCAGCCCCACGTCGACCAGGGTCTCGAGCTTGCGCGCGATCGCCGGCACCGGCTCGAACAGGTTCAGCGCATCC
>Ga0160436_1000604_pt1 | contig 12597 bp, 12 predicted proteins | sample HID1973M_E0MG_FD_108264 | JGI IMG/M metagenome (GOLD analysis project Ga0160436, IMG submission 108264) | Enriched mosquito-associated microbial communities from UW Madison campus, WI, USA - HID1973M_E0 MG | ecosystem: Host-associated > Arthropoda: Insects > Digestive system > Unclassified ...
CCTCGCCTGCCTGGTCTGGGCGGCGCTGTCGGTGGCGGTGACCGCGCGCGACGGGGTGCGCGACGGATGGCGTGGGGCGTCGAGCCCTTCACCGCGAGCCGCCGGCTACCCGCTGATGTCGATCATCGTCACAATGCTCATCTACCTGATCGTGCTCGCCCCGACGGTTCCGGCCGACGAGCTCTTCACCCTCGAAGACACGCTCGTGCACGTGGTCGTGCCGGTGATGATGATCCTCGACTGGCTGCTCTTCACCCCGAAAGGCCGGCAGCGCTGGTACGACCCGCTGCTGTGGGCGATCCCGCCCTACGTGTACCTCGGGTGGGCGTTCCTGCACCACGCGACCGGCGGCGACTTCTCGGGCAAGCCGTACCCGTATCCGTTCATGAACGTCGACCGGATCGGATGGGACGGCTTCCTCGCCTACGCCGTCGCGCTCACCATCGGGCTCGAGGTGGTGGCCTACCTGATCTACGGCGTCGACCGGCTGCTGAGCCGCCGCGCCCGGCGTAGAGTCGCGGGATGAGCACGGCGCGGACCCCCACCAAGGAGGCCATCCGCGCCGCCGCCGCGAGACTCTTCCCCGTCGACGGGTACGCGGGCACCTCGGTGCGAGACATCGCCGCCGAGGCGGGTGTCGACCCGGCCCTCGTCATCCGGCACTTCGGCTCGAAGGAGAAGCTCTTCGTCGAGACGATGCAGCTCGACCTCGACGCGCAGGTGCTGCTGACGGCGCCGATCGAGACCCTCGGCGAGCGCTTCATCGAGTTCGTGCTCGAACCCGACGACCAGGTGCGAGGCGTGTTCCTCGCGCTGCTGCGGGCGAGCGACTCGGATGGCGTGGGACCGCACCTGCGTGAGGCGCACGACGCCGCATTCGTGGCGCCGCTGCGGTCGCGGCTCGAAGGCCCGGATGCCGAACTGCGTGCGCGCCTCGCAGCGGCGCTCGTCGGCGGGCTGCTGTACAGCCTGTGGGTGGTCGGCGACGAAGGACTCCTCGCCGCCGACCACACCGAGCTCGTGCGCCGCTACGGCGCGCTGCTGCAGGCGCTCCTCACCCCGTAGTCCCGCCCGCTACTGGATCGACCAGCCGCCATCCGAGGCGAGCACGACGCCGTTGATGTTGACGCCGTCATCCGACAGCAGGAACGTGATCGACGCAGCCAGCTGCTCCGCCGTCGCGAGCGTCGGGATCTGCATCTGGTACGGGTGCAGCTTGGCCGAACCCGACTCCGACACGTGCGGGGGGAACGGGATGCCGGTGGCCACGCCACCGGGGGCGATCGCGTTCACGCGGATGCCTTCGCGTCCGTACATGAACGCGGCCGAGCGGGTGAGGCCGATCACGCCGTGCTTCGACACCGTGTAGGCGTTGCCCGACGCGTTGCCGCGGAGGCCGGCCTCGGAGGCGATGTTGACGATCGAGCCCTTGTGCGCGGCCTGCATCGCGGGGATCACGGCGCGGCTCAGCTTGAACACGCCGGTGAGGTTCACGCCGATGACGCGGTCCCACATGGCGTCGCTCGTCTCGTGCAGCGGCGAGAAGTCGTCGTTGATGCCGGCGACGTTCGCGAGCGCGTCGATGCGGCTGCCGGCGGCGGCGACGATCGCATCCACCGACTCCTGCTTGGTGATGTCGCCGGCGACGGTGACGATCTCGGCATCCGGCAGCTTGGCCTTGAACTCGTCGAGCTTCTCGGCCGAGATGTCGACGGCGATCACGCGGCCGCCTTCGCGGGCCACACGCGACGCGGTGGCGCGGCCGATGCCGGATGCGGCACCCGTGACGATCACGGTCTTGCCGGCGAAGCGGCCGGGGGTGGTCGCCTCCTCCCACGGCTCGGGCTCGAAGTCGTCGTCGTCGGATGCCTCGGGCTCAGCGGATGCGGGCTCGTCGGCTGCGGGCGCAGGGGCGTTGGCGGTGATCGCGGCGATGACGGCCGGGTCGTCGCTGTTCGCCTTCGCGACCAGCTCATCCACCACGGACTGCTGCATCTGGCCGCCGCTCATGGCGACCAGGTTCTTCAGCGGCAGCAGCTTGACGGGTGTGAGCACCTTCTCGTCGACGCCGCCCTCGGCGAGCATCTGACGGATCAGCGGGCCGCCGACCGGATGCTTGAGCCAGGCTCCGACGGTGCTCTTGTCGGTGAGCGGCTTGTCCTTGGCCATGAGTGCATTCCTTTCACGTGCGGCCTCGTCGTCGGGGCCGTCAAGAAAATTCTGCGCCTGCCGGCGAGGGGTGTCAACATTGTTGACACCCCTCGAAGGGGACTCACAGCGCGGTAGCGGGTCAGGCCGCCAGCACCGCCTCCCGCAGGCCCCAGAGCACCCGCTCGAAGACCTCCTCGGGGGCGCCCACCGCATCCAGCTCGACCACCCGGCCGCGGTAGTGCCCGAGCAGCGACTCCTCCGCCTCCCGGAAGCCGGCCAGACGCGTCGCGACCACGGCGGGGCTGTCGTCGTGACGCTCGCGACCCGCGAGACGTTCGGTGAGCACCGCATCCGGCACCTCGAAGTGCAGCGCGACATCGAGCTCGGCGGCTCGTGCCCGCAGGAAGCGGTCGAGCATCCTGGCCTGCGGGATCGACCGCGGGAAGCCGTCGAGCACGAACCCCGCCGTGTGAGGTTCGAGCTCCTGCTCGACGATGCCGACCACGAGATGGTCGGGCGCCAGCTCGCCGCGTTCGACGAACTCCGCCGCACGCTGCCCGAGCGGCGTGGATGCGGCGATGTGCTGGCGCAGCACGTCGCCCACCACGATCCGCGGCACCCGGAGCTGCGCGGCGATCAGCTCGCCCTGCGTGCCCTTGCCTGCCCCCGGCGGACCCACCAGCACGATGCGCATCAGGCGGCCCGCCCCTCGCGCACCGGCACCGGGCCGGTCGAGAGCGACGACAGCGCCGCCTGCACCTCCGGCTCGACCAGGAACCGCGAGTACGCCTCGATCGTGAGGAAGGTGGGGAACTCGTCGCCGAGCGCCAGACTGCGCATCAGGTCGGCGGCGTCATCGAAGCGGCCGTCGGGGGTTCGGCGCCGTTCGAGCTCGTCGGCGAGCAGCCCCTCGACCACCGCGCCCGTGATGCGCGTGCCGTCGCTCGTGACCGTGCCCTGTCGGATCCACTGCCACAGCTGCGAGCGGCTGATCTCGGCGGTCGCGGCGTCTTCCATGAGGTCGTCGATCGCTGCCGCGCCCACGCCCCGCAGCCACGACTCGAGGTAGCGGAGCGCGATCGACACGTTCGCGGCGACCCCCGCATCCGTCACCTCGCCGTCGATGCGCAGATCGATCAGCTCGCGGGCCGTGACGTGCACGTCGTCGCGCAGGCGGTCGACCTGGTTGGGTCGGTCGCCGAGCACCGCGTCGAACTCGGCGCGGGCCGTGGCGATCAGATCCGGATGCGCGACCCAGGTGCCGTCGAAGCCGTCGCCCGCCTCGCGTCGCTTGTCGTTCGCGACCTGCTCGAGCGCCCGCTGCGTCACCTCGGGGTCGCGGCGGTTCGGGATGAACGCGCTCATGCCGCCGATGGCATGCGCCCCCCGCTTGTGGCAGGTGCTGACCAACAGCTCGGTGTAGGCGCGCATGAACGGCACCGTCATCGTGATCTTCGAGCGGTCGGGGAGGGTGAACGCCGCCCCGCGTCCTCGGAAGTTCTTGATGATGGAGAAGATGTAGTCCCAGCGGCCGGCATTCAGGCCCGCGCAGTGGTCGCGCAGCTCGTAGAGGATCTCCTCCATCTCGAAGGCGGCAGGGATCGTCTCGATCAGAACCGTCGCCCGGATGGTGCCGTGCGGGATGCCGAGCAGCTCCTCCGTGGCCGTGAAGACGTCGTTCCACAGTCGTGCCTCGAGGTGCGATTCGAGTTTCGGCAGGTAGAAGTACGGCCCCGTGCCGCGAGTGATCAGCTCATGCGCGTTGTGGAATGCGTACAGCCCGAAGTCGACCAGCGACCCGGATGCGGGGCCGGCGATGCCGGGTGCATCCGTGTACCGCAGGTGCTTCTCGACGAGATGCCAGCCGCGCGGCCGGAACACGATCGTCGGGGTCTCTGCACCCAGGCGGTACTCCTTGCCCTCGGGGCTGGTGAAGTCGATCTGCCGGCGGATCGCATCCCGCAGGTTCAGCTGCCCGCCGACGACGTTCGCCCAGGTGGGGCTCGTCGCATCCTCGTGGTCGGCGAGCCACACCTTGGCGCCCGAGTTCATCGCGTTGACGGTCATCTTGCGGTCGGTCGGCCCGGTGATCTCGACGCGGCGGTCGTCGAGTCCGGGGCCGGCGCCCGCGACCCGCCACTCGGAGTCGTCGCGGATGGCGCGGGTCTCCTCGAGGAAGTGCAGGTCGCGACCGTTCTCGATGGCGCGGCGGCGCTCCATCCGGGTGGCCAGGATCTCGTGGCGGCGCCCGACGAAGCGGTCGTGCAGCCGGGTGAGGAAGCGCAGCGCCTCCGGGGTGAGGATCTCGTCGAAGCGCTCGCCCTGCGGGCCGAGCACTTCCATGCGGTCGTTCATGGTGTCGTCTCCGTCGTGTGTGTGGGTGTGTGTGGCACCTAGCTCCAGCTACCTGCGCTCGGACCCCGTTGCAACCGGGTCTGAGGTTCGCTAGCTGGAGCTAGGAACCCAGTCAGTGGAACTGGTCGGCTTCGGTGGAACCCACGAGCGCGAGGGTGGCGCTGTCGGGGTGGAGCGCTGTGGCGATCCGGTCGAAGTAGCCGGTGCCCACCTCGCGCTGGTGCTTCGTCGCGGTGTAGCCGCGCGATTCGGATGCGAACTCCGCCTCCTGCAGTTCGACGTATGCCGTCATGTGGCGCACGCTGTAGTCCTGCGCCAGCTCGAACATCCCGTGGTTGAGGGAATGGAAACCGGCGAGGGTGATGAACTGGAAGGCGTAGCCCATCGCGCTCAGCTCGCGCTGGAACGCGGCGATCTGCGCGTCGTCGAGGTGGCGCTTCCAGTTGAAGCTGGGCGAGCAGTTGTACGCCAGCTTCTGCTCGGGGAACTCGGAGTGGATCGACTCGGCGAAGGCTCGCGCCAGCTCGAGGTCGGGCTCGGCGGATTCCACCCAGAGCAGGTCGGCGTAGGGCGCGTACGCGTGGCCTCGGGCGATCACCGGCCCGATGCCGTTCTCGACCTCGTAGAAGCCCTCCGCCGTGCGGGTGCCGGTGAGGAACGGGCGGTCGCGCTCGTCGTGGTCGCTCGTGATGAGGGTCGCCGCGAGCGCATCCGTGCGGGCGATGATGACGCTCGGCACGCCCGCCACATCCGCCGCGAGCCGTGCCGCGTTGAGGGTGCGGATGTGCTGGCCGGTCGGAACGAGCACCTTGCCGCCCATGTGTCCGCACTTCTTCTCGCTCGCGAGCTGGTCCTCCCAGTGCACGCCCGCAGCCCCCGCGGCGATCATGCCCTGCATGAGCTCGTACGCGTTGAGGGGTCCGCCGAAGCCGGCCTCGGCATCCGCCACGATCGGTGCCATCCAGTCGCGGGAGGTCTCGCCGGTCTCGGCGAACTCGATCTGGGCGGCGCGCTGCAGCGCGTTGTTAATGCGGCGCACGACGGCCGGCACCGAGTTGGCCGGGTAGAGGCTCTGGTCGGGGTAGGTCTGGCCGCTGAGGTTCGCGTCGGCGGCGACCTGCCAGCCGGAGAGGTAGATGGCTTCGAGGCCCGCGCGCACCTGCTGCACGGCCTGGTTGCCGGTGAGTGCGCCGAGCGCGGCGATCCAGTGCTCGGGGTTCTCGGAGTTCACCTGGATCGACTCCCACAGCCGTTCGGCACCGCGTCGCGCGAGCGTCGCATCCTCGCGAACCGGACCCCGCAGCGCGATGACGTCGTCCGCGGTGTAGTCGCGGCGGATGCCGTTCCACCGCGGGTCGGCGGCCCACTCGGTGGCGAGTTCGTCTGCGGTCTGGGTCTGGTCGCCGGGGCGGGCGGGGGTCGTGCTCATCGTCGAGAGTCCTTCCGGATGCGGGCCGCCGTGTGCGGCTCGTGTTCCGATGCTGCGCGCCTCGCAACCCGGTTTCCGCAAGTTCGCCACCAGAAATAGTCAGATATTTCTCTTGAGCGAAAGAGTGGCGGATGCGAGGATCGCTGCATGAGCACGGCAGCTCCCCAACCGTTCGACGATGAAGACGTGCTCGACTCCCTGACCGTCGGCCGCCGCATCCGGCAGCTCCGCCTCGACCGCGGCATGACCCTCGACGCGCTCGCAACCGCACTCGGGCGAGCGATCTCGCAGGTGTCGCTCATCGAGAACGGCAAACGCGAACTGAAGCTCGGCGAGCTGCAGCGCCTCGCCCGCATCCTCGACACGAGCGTCGACGAACTACTCAAGCAGGAACCGCCGTCGCGACGCGCCGCGCTCGAGATCTCGCTCGAACGTGCCCAGCGCGGTCCGCTCTTCCAGAGCCTGGGACTCGGGCCGGTGCCGATCCGCAAGTCGCTGAGCGACGAGGCGATCGAGACGATCCTGGCGCTGCACGACGAGCTCGGCCGCCTGCACCGCGAGCGTGCGGCCACCCCCGAAGAGGCCCGCCGCGCGAACGCCGAACTGCGCCGCGAGCAGCGCAGGGCCGGCAACCACTTCCCCGAGCTGGAGGCGAAGGCCGCCGAGCTGCTCGCCGCCGTCGGGCACGAAGGCGGTCCGCTCTCGCAGCGCGTCGCATCCGAGCTCGCCCACCACCTCGGGTTCACCCTGCACTACGTGGGCGACCTGCCCTCGACCACGCGATCCGTCACCGACCACGCGAACGGCCGCATCTACCTGCCGGTGCGGCAGACGAGCGACCCGCGCTCAGCGTTGCTGCAGGCTCTCGCCGCGCACGTGCTCGGCAAGCAGGAGCCGCGCGACTACGCCGAGCTGCTGCGCCAGCGGGTCGAGACCAACTACCTGGCCGGCGCTCTGCTCATCCCCGAGCAGAGCGCGGTCGACTTCCTGCAGGCGGCGAAGGCGAAGCGCGAGCTGTCGGTCGAAGACCTGCGCGACGCGTTCGCCGTCAGCTACGAGACCGCCGCGCACCGCTTCACGAACCTCGCGACCCGGCACCTCGGCATCCCGGTGCACTTCCTGAAGGTGCACGAGTCGGGCGCCATCTCGAAGGCGTACGAGAACGACGGCGCCCTCTTTCCGACGGATGCGCTGGGCGCGGTCGAGGGCCAGATCGTGTGCCGCTACTGGTCGGCCCGGCAGGTGTTCGACGTGGAGGACCGCTTCAGCCCGTACCACCAGTACACCGACAAGCCGACCGGCACCTACTGGTGCACCTCGTCGATCCAGTCGTCGAGCACGGGCGTGTTCTCGGTGAGCGTCGGCACCCCGTTCGCGCACGTGAAGTGGTTCCGGGGGCGCGACACGGCGCTGCGGCGGAAGTCGGCGTGCCCGGATCCGTCATGCTGCCGGCAGCCGCCCGACCAGCTCGCGGAGCGCTGGGAGGCCGCAGCGTGGCCGAGCGCGCGGCTGCACTCCTCGCTGCTCGCGGCGATGCCGACCGGCACGTTCACCGGCGTGGATCTCACCGAGGTGTACGAGTTCCTCGAGGCGCACGCGCCCGAGTAGGCGGAGCGAACTCCGACGGAACGGGGGTTTCAGCTGCACGCAGCAGGTCAGGTGCCGGTTTCGTCGGAGTTGGGCACATCGTGCGGCCGCGGCGGCTGCGGTTGCTGCTGCTGCGCGATCACCGGGATGGACGAGGTGACCGGGCCGGAGCTGGTCTTCTGGTGGCGGTTGCGCTCCCTCGCGCTCAGCTCACCCGGTTCCACGTAGCGCCGATCGCCCAGTGGTCGATCCTTCTCGTGCGGCATCAGAACGCTTCGCCGCCAACGATGCGGCTCGGCTCCACCCCCTCATCCGGTGCGAAGGGTGCGGGCTCGTCGGGGGTGATGTCGGGGTCGACCGGCACGCCTTCGGGGGCTCCGGGCACAGGCTCGTCGGGGCCGGGCGGGGGCGCGATCGACAGGTCGTCGTCGCCGAGCACGATGGTCTCGTCGGGGGTGGAAAGGTCACCGTCGGGGTTCGACATGGGGTTGCTCCTCACGCGGCCATGGTCGTGGCCGCTGCCCCGATTCCACCCCCGAAGGGCGTCGCGCACGAGGGGGGTGACATCCGCGGATGGTGCGGTTACCATCCCGGGCGCTCGTCAGCGCACGAACCCGGATGCGGGAACCGCGGCCGGGTCGGCGACGAACGCGCCGACCATCGCCAGCACTTCGGGTGCAGCGAGGATGCGGGTGTGGCCTGCGCCTTCGACGAGCAGGAGTCGCGAATCGGGGTGCGCGTCGCGCAGGCGCTCCGATTCGGCGGCGGGCAGCTGCGCATCGGTGGTGCCGTGGATGAGGAGCAGCGGCACGTCGCCGTCGAGCGGATGCGCGACCGCGTCGTAGCGTTCACCGAGCGACGCGGCGTCCTCCCCCACGCGGCGCAGGAACAGGCGCTCCATGCCCTCCCGAGTGGTCGGGTCGAGCGACATCATGCGCGCGAACGCGTCGAGGAACGCGGAGGGGGCGCCGGCGGAGGCGATGGTGATCACGGCATCCGTCTGGAGTCCGTGGCGCGCGGCGGTGAGGGCGGCGAACCCTCCGAAGGAGTGGCCGACGACGGCACGGAAGGGGCCGTAGCGCGCCTGCAGCTGCGTGAGGGCGGCGACCCAGTCGCGCACGTCGGTGCGCGAGCCTCGGGATGCGCCGTGCGCGGGCGCGTCGAACGCCACGACGCGGTGGCCGTCGGCGACGAGGGTGCGCACGAGCGGCGCGAACTGCGAGGCCCGGCCCCGCCATCCGTGGGCGAGCACGACCACCGGGCCGACCTCGCCCCAGCTGTAGGCGGCGACGCGCGTGCCCCGCACGGTGAGGCGTTCGCGTGCGGCGCGCTTCATCGTGGCGGCGTCGCGCGCGTGCACCGCGAGCCGCGGGCGCGTCGAGAAGAAGGTGCGGAACGCCACATGGGCGCCGAGTCGGGGCGACACCGCCCGCGCGGCCGCGATCGTGGATCTCGCCACATCGATTCCCGTCGCCATCACGGCTCCCATCTCTACGTACGATCGTTCGTAGGTCTTCGGAGGGAACTATACATACCGAACGATCGTACGTAAACTGGGGGCATGACGACGAGCACCGACGGCCGCCGCGCCCGCGGCGACGCCTCGCGACGCGCGATCCTCGGCAGCGCCGCCGACCTCGCATCCGTCGAAGGCCTCGACGGACTCACCATCGGCAACCTCGCCGACCGCAGCGGCCACGTCAAGTCGAGCATCGCGACGCTCTTCGGCAGCAAGGAGGCGCTGCAGCTGGCCACCGTCGCCACCGCGGCAGACGTGTTCCGCAACAGCATCGTCGAACCGGCGCGCCAGCTGCCCCGCGGCGTGCTGCGCGTCGCGACCCTGCTGCGCGGTGTGCTCGACTACTCGCGCGACCGCGTCTTCACCGGCGGGTGCTTCTTCGCCGCCACCTCAGCCGACCTCGACTCGAAGCCGGGGCCCGTCGCCGACGCCGTGCGGGAGTGGATGCGCACCTGGCACGGCTACATCGAGAGCCAGCTGCGCCACGCCGTCGACGCGGGCGAGCTGTCGCCCGAGACCGACATCGAGCGGCTCGGGTTCGAACTGCTCGCCCTCACCGACGCCGCCAACACCCGCTCGCTGCTGGGCGACGGCGACCGGCCGTACCTGTTCGCCGCCGCCGCCATCCGGGAACGGCTGCAGGCATCCGGGGCCGACCCGCGGCACCTCGCCCCGCTGGGGTGACGGGCGCCGTCAGCGCAGCGGCGTCTGGATGAGCGCCTCGATCGGCATGAGCGCCGACCCGAGGGCCACCGTGTCGCCGCCGAAGGATGCGACCGCGAGCTCGAACTGCGACGAGCTGCGCCGGAGGCTGTTCGCGTCGATCGCTGCGCGGATGCGGTCGGCGTAGCGCTCCATGAGGCGCAGCCCCACCCATCCGCCGACGACGATGCGCTCGGGGTTGGTGAGGTTCACCATGCTGCCGAGCGCCGCGCCGAGAGCTGCGAAGACCTCGTCGACCACGCCGGATGCCGCGGCGTCACCGGCGTCGGCCGCATCGAGCAGTGCGCCGAGCGCCTGCCAGCCGCTGCCCTCGAAGTCGCCGCCCGCACGGCGCCAGGCGCCGAGGATCGCGTCGGCTCCGAGGTACGCCTCAACGCAGCCGCGGTCGCCGCAGCGGCACAGCTCCCCGCCGAAACGGATCTTGGTGTGACCCCACTCGGTGGCGCTCGAGAAGGCGCCACGGTAGAGCTGCCCGTCCGTAACCACGCCGAGGCCGACACCTCGGCCGAGCAGCGCGACGAGCGCGTGATCGATGCCGGCGGCCGCCCCGAACCAGAGCTCGGCGCGGGCCTGCGTCTTCGCACCGTTCTCGGCGAACACGGGCAGGTCGCCGTCGAGGTCGATCGGGATGGGCAGGGTCGGCCACCCGAGCGACTGGGCATACAAGGTCTGGCGGCCCGCCGCATCCGTCTCGACCACACCGGGGAGCCCCAATCCGATGCCGAGCACGCGCGCCCAGCGGCCGGTATTGCGCTGCTTGAGCGCCGCGACGGCTTCGCGCAGGTCGGAGACGATGCCCTCGGGCGTCTCCTGCTCGCGCCCGCCGCGGAACTCGCGGTCGACCATCGTGAGGCTGAGGTCGAACAGTTCGACGGCCACACCGCGCTCGCCCACATCCGCACCGATCGCGTACGCGCCGTCGGCGTTCGGGGCGATGAGCGAGATCGGCCGACCCCCGCGTGAGCTGACCGTCCCGGTCTCGACGACGAGCCCGTCGGCGATCAGCTCGGCCACGATGTTCGCCGCGGATGCCGCAGACAGTCCGCTGCGCTTCGCCAGTTCGGCGCGGGTCGTCTCGCGCTCCCGCAGGATGAACTGCAGGGCGCCGGCCCGGTTGCGCTGGCGCAGCGAGGTGACGGTCGAGGCCTCCGGCATGGGGGCGCCCGGCACGGCATCTCGCAGCGTCATGCTCAGACCGTATCGGGTCATCGGGTCACGTCGACACCGCGCACGCGCACGGGCGAGCGCGCCTCCAAGACGAGGGCCGCGCCGTCCCAGCGAACGGTGACCGCGGAGGCGTCGTCGGCGTCGACCGTCCAGCCACGCGGCTGCTCGGCGAGCGGGAACGCCAGCCGCGATCCGGCGGCGAGCGCCACGGCGACCTTCTCGTGCTCCTGGTAGGGGGCGCCTGCGGTGTGATGCCAGAGCCCCTCGGGGAGCGGGCCGTCGACGAGTTCGGCGACGGTCGCGGGTACGCCGTCCCGCACCCCCGCCCACGCGGGCACCGTGAAGCCCGGGAGTGCGAAGAGGGCGTCGATGACGCCGTCGCGGCGCTCGCAGTTCGCCAGCTCGATCGCTTCGAGGAACGCGTCGAGGGTGCGCGCGGCCTCCGCGGCATCCGGCGTCACGGAGTGGTCGGCGATGCGCTCCCAGCCTTCGGGGACGGGCGCGGAGAACGGGGAGGTGAGCGTGCCGAGCTTCTTCCACGGCCAGAAGTTCCAGCCGATGCCGTGGCGCTCGTACAGCTGGGTGGCCGCGTAGATCCAGCCGGGGGTGTTCTCGCCGCCCTCACCCATGTAGATGGGGGTCTGCAGGGCGTCACGCACCTCCAGGTACTCGGCGATGCTGGTGTCGTCGGGTGCGCACCAGTAGCGGTGGAACTGCAGCGCCTGGTTGTCGTCGAAGCGCTCGCGCAGCACCGACCAGTTGGTGGCCCAGTGGCTGCCCTCGTACATGATCAGGTGGCGGTCGTCGATGGCCCGGATGGCGGTCGTGAGGTCGCGGTAGAGCTCGACGAGCTCCGCGGCGTACACGTGCTGCCACTCGTTCGGCAGCGGCTCGTTCAGCAGGTCGTAGCCGAACACGCTCTCGCGGTCGCGGTAGCGGCGGGCCAGCTCCTCCCACAGGGCGATCGTCTGGGCCCGGTAGCGCTCGTCCATGAACAGCTCGGGTTTGCCGTTCGGGGAGTCGTCGATGTTGGTGCCGGTCTGGCCGCCGGGGGCGCCATGCAGGTCGAGCAGGATGCGGAGGCCGTACTGCTCGCTCCACACGACGGCGCGTTCGATGAGCGCGAAGCCGTCCTCGAGGAACGCGCCCTCGTCGTCCATCACCCCACGCGAGTTGATGGGCAGGCGCACGTGGTCGAACCCGAGCCGCGCGATCTCGGCGAAGTCGGCCTCGGTGATGAACGCATCCCGGAACCGGCGCCAGAAGGTCTCCGCCGCATCCGCGCCGATCAGCTGTGCGACGCGCGCCTCGATCTGCCGCGGTGCGGACTGCTCGTCGCCGAACCGCCACATGTAGCCCTCGGCGAGCAACCAGTTGCCGAGGCCGATACCGCGAGGCAGCAGGGGACCGGCATCGTCGACCAGCTCGGTGCCGACGGCGCGGACGAATCCGGGGCGGGCGGGATGAGACATAGGGGTGGGGCTCCTCACTTGAGACCGGAGAGGGCGAAGCCCTGGACGACGTACCGCTGGAAGACGATGAAGACGATGAGGATCGGCACGACCATGAGCGTTGATGCGGCCATCTGCAGCGATGGGTTGGTGGCGATCTGCTGATTCAGGAGGGCCACCCCGACCGAGAGCGTGTAGAGGCGCTGATCGTTGGC
>Ga0160436_1000610_pt1 | contig 12434 bp, 6 predicted proteins | sample HID1973M_E0MG_FD_108264 | JGI IMG/M metagenome (GOLD analysis project Ga0160436, IMG submission 108264) | Enriched mosquito-associated microbial communities from UW Madison campus, WI, USA - HID1973M_E0 MG | ecosystem: Host-associated > Arthropoda: Insects > Digestive system > Unclassified ...
CACCGCCGAGGTCTGCGCATCGGCGGCCAGCTCACGCGTCCACTCGCCCAGTGCGGCAGCAGGCAGGCGCATGCTTTCTTCGTGCTTGTAGCCGTCAATCAGCGCGGTGGCGTAGACCAACGCACCGCGAGTGAAGCCGGCATAGTCGTATTGCAGCACCTGCTGGCGCACTGGCGAGCCATCGGGCGCACGTGATTCCTGCACGTTGCGCGACTGCCGGCGGTGCAGCACCAGCGGCGTGGCGAAGTCCAAGGCCACGCGGTCGCCCGCGCGCCACTCGCGCATCAGGCTGATCCAGCCGTCCACCTGCGCCGCATCCACCGCCTTGCCGTTGACGCGTAGCTGCCAGTGCTGTGCCCAGGCCGGCACGCGCAGACGCAGGGCGAAACTGATCGGCGCACTCGGGGTGAGCTGCAAATCCACGTTGCCTTGGAACGGATAACCGCCCTGCTGCACGATGTCCAAATCACCGTCGGCAAGCTTCAGGCGGACCTGGCTCGCGCCATACAGATTGACCTGCACTGCGCCTTCGTCGGTCAGCCCGTAGGCCAGCGGCGGCAGTTCTTCCCAGGCCATCGCGCCGCTGGATTTGCAGCAGCGCCAGTAGGTGGTGTGCACGCGCGGACCATTCGGGAAGGAGTAGTAGCACCAGTCCTCGCCATTGGGTGCCGCCGCGCCGAGCAGATCGTTGTAAGCCGTGCGTTCAATCTCGTCGACGTAGCGGGCCTGCCCGGTCAACTGCAGCAGCTCGCGGTTGAGTTGCAGCCAGGCCAGCACCGAGCAAGTTTCCACATAGGCGCGTGGATCGAATACGCCGACCGGGTTGAACACTTCGCGCGAGCGATGCGCCACGCCGCCCCACGGTCCGCCACCCAGGCTCAGATGATGATCGCGGATGCTGCGCCAGAGATTCTCCACCGCCTGCGCATACTCCGGCTTGCCGGTGGCACGATGCAGCTTGGCCAGACCGACCAGGTTCCAGGCCAGTTGATAGGCCTTGCCGGTGCCGATTTCGGCGGCGTCCACACCGTCCACCGCGCGCGTAATCAGCGCCAGGCGCGGTTCGGCATCGGCCTGCGCGGCAATCTTCTCGGCCAACTCCAGGTAGCGCGGCTCACCGGTACGGCAATACAGCTCCACCGCCGGATCCATCAGCACCGTGGCCGACATGCCGAAGTGGTTGCCCAGCGTGGTGATGTCCAGACCATCCTGGCAGAAGGTCTGCCAGCACAGATCACCGATGCGTCGTGCAGCGATCAGATAGCGCTCGTCACCCAGCGCGCGCCAGGTTTCGATCAGGCCCAAGATGAGATAACTGTGCGTCCAGATATCCCAGGTGCGCAGCGCGGGTGCGCCGTCCCAGCTCACCGGCTTGGGCGGCTGCGGCACCATGAAACGGCGCGCGGGCGCGTAGTTGCCCAGGTAGCCATCGGACTGTTGGCGCGAGAGCAGATAGTTAGCGACGCGGCGCAGGTTCTCGCGCAGCGCGTCGTCACCACCGCCCGCTACTGCCTTGGCAGCGGCAATCAGCCACTTGCCGGCGTGCTCGCCGTACCAATCGCCTTCTTCGTTCTCGGCGCTGTGCTCGGGATGGAAGATGGCGATCGCCGGGCTGTTCTCATCAACAATGAAAGTGCTCAGGCGGCCATTGCGATTGGCTTCAATCGCCGCACCCAGTACGCCGCCCAGCTGCACGGCGTTGGCCGCAGCAGGCTGAAACGCGCGTGCACGCGGCGCACCGGGAGGAAGCTTGGCGTCCTGTGGGCTCACGCGATCACTCCGCATCCACGACGCAACGGAAGCCGAGCATGCCCGAGCGATCTTTGCTGGGCGCCATCAACAGATACTTGCCGTGCTGATCCAGCCGGTACGCCTGCGGGAAATACCAATGCGAGGTCTGCGGCTGATAGGCACTGCCACCGCGCAGGATGCCGGCGCGGGTGTGCTCATCGGCGTATTCGTCGGTCCACTGCCAGACGTTGCCGATCAAATCCTCGACGCCAAACGGGCTGGCGCCCTGCGGATGTGCATCCACATCGGCCGGCGGCACCAGGCGACGCTCGCGATTGACCGGCGGCACCGCATCGGCGCGCCAGTCGTTGCCCCAGGGATACAGGCGGCCATCGCTACCTTGCGCGGCGTACTGCCATTCCCATTCGTGCGGCAGGCGCTTGCCGGCCCAGGCGGCGTAGGCGCGCGCATCTTCCAGCGCCACCCAGGTGACCGGCTTGTTCTCCCAGCCGGCACGCGGTGCGCCGTTGTCCCAATCGCGCAGGAAGTTGTGTGCATCACGCGGCGCGTAGCCGCTGGCGTCCAGGAAGCGCTTGAACTGCGCATTGGTCACCGAATGGCGATCCATGTGGAAGGCCTTCATCTGCATGCGCCGGCGATGCTGGCGGCGGGCGCTGCTCTCCCACGGATACTGCACGTCCAGACCTTCCCAGGTCTGACCTTCGATCTCGATGCCACCGACCACGAACAGGAACTCGCCGGCCGGAATCGTCACCATTCCTTCCGGTGCCTGCGCACTCGGCGCGGTAGCAGCAATCTCGGTGATCTGCTGCGGGATGGCCTGCCAACGACGCGAGTAGGTATGCAGCGGCACCCGCGCCAGTTCGGCCATGCGCGCCAGGAACGCGTCCAGACCGTCGACGGAAGCACCCGCGTCCAGCGCCAATAGCGCGCCGAAGCCACGGCCTTCCAGATCCATCTCAATCACCGCCTGATCGCCCTGCAGCAGCGGCTCGACTTCGCCGCCCTGCCACAGATCAAAATAGCGACGGCCCGGCGCATGCGGCACGCTCAGGGCTTCGCCAGCCACTTCGTATTCGTTGCGATTGACCAGCGTCCACACCACCTGCCCTTGGCCGGGGAAACGGCTGGCGAACACGCCGGCCTGCAGCGTGGGGAAATACGGCGTCCACTCGCGGCTGACCATCAACGGCGCGAACTGGCGCTCGATGCTGGCGATGCGGCGCAGCGATTCGGCATCGCGCGGGGTGAACTGGTTCCACAGGCCCCAGATGTTTTCCCAGGCGTTGTAACCGACGCCGTTGAAGAAGATGTATTGCAGGTCGTGGTTGCGATCGCGGCCCCAGCGGTTTTCGTAGTTGATCATGTGGCGCGGTTCCAGCCACTTGAACTTGGCCACCGGCGGAATGACTTCGTTGGGCGCCTTCTTGCCCCAGCTCTGCACGTTCCAGATCAGGTGCTCTTCGGCGCTGATGGTCGACTCCGGCTGCACCACCACCGGCTGGCCCAATGCATCGCAGGCGTCGAAGAACGCGCGTGGTACGCCGTTGTAGGTATCGCCATTGATGCCGTCGGCGCCGACCGCCTTGACCACCTTGGCCACGGCCTTCCAATCCGGCTCGCCTTGATCGCGGGTGCCGTGATCCCAGGGCATGGTCGGCAGGAACACGCGCACGCCGCGACGATGGAAGTCGTCGACCGCACTCTTCAAACCTTCGATGCCGCCGGGCAGATCGGCCGCCATGTCGAACTGGTTGCGATCGTCGATGCCGATGTTGGGGTACACGTACCAGATCAGCACGCTGTCCAGGCCGCCGAAGCGCTGCTCCAGATCATCCAGGTAGCGATCCACGGTGTACTTGCCTTCCACCGGATCGTAGAAGTAGCGGTCTTCGCACATCATCTGCGCATGCACGAAATTGCGTTGCGCCCACTGCAGTTCCGGCCGCCGATAGTTGGCGTCATCAAAGCCGATGCGCGCCAGGTGCTCGCGCCGCCAGTCGCGCAACTCGGCGATCCAGTCGGCCGAGGTGGCGTTGACGTCGATCTTCCAGTGACCAATCTCGGCAAACGGCCAACCCGGCGCCTTGCCCGGCGTGGGCAGGTAACGCTGGGTGGTGACATGGGAAAACTTGTATTCCGTCTTCGGCACGTGCCGCGGAAAGTCTTCTTGGAACGGCGGCGTGGGAGTTTCCGGAGCGGTCATGGCGAGGTGTTCGTAAGAAAGGGGGAAGGCAGGCCGCAATAGTCGGCCAATGCGTGCAAGGCGTCAGCATCGTCGGCTGCGCTTGCACTCAGAAACTCATGCACTGCGGTACGTGTGGGGATGCTCGCTTGCGCACCCAGGCCCAGGCAGGCCAGCGCCGAGGCCGCGCTGGCGTAGCGTAAGCCATCGGCCAGCCCCTCGCCCCGCGCCAGGCACGCAGCCAGTGCGCCACAAAAGGTGTCGCCGGCGGCGGTGGTATCGACCGGCGTAATGCGAAACGCCGGTTGCAGCAGTATCTGTTCGCCTTGCCGCGCCACGCATCCGCGTGCGCCCAGGGTGACCACGATGCAGCTCACCTGCGGCAAGCGCGCCAGGCCGGCAGCCACCGAATCGGCGACGCCGCTGAGCAGGGCGAGCTCGCCTTCATTGACCACCAGCACATCGACATCGGCCAGCAGCGAGTCCGGCAAGGCCTGTGCGGGGGCGGCGTTGAGCACCACGCGCACGCCCGAGGCACGCGCGGCGCGCGCATACGCGGTCACCACGTCCAGCGGAGTTTCCAACTGCAGCAGCAAATAGCCGGTGTCATCCAGCGGCGGCAGGTGGTGGCGGCGCAGTGCGTTGTTGGCGCCGGGCGCGACGGTGATCGCGTTCTCGGCGTCATCGGCCAGGCAGATGAAGGCGGTGCCGGTGGGCTGACTGGCACGCACGATGACTTGCTCCACGCCGGCCTCACGCAGCGAGGCTTCGATGGGCGCGGCGAAGGCATCGTCGCCCAAGGCCAGCAACATGCGTGTGGCTGCACCGCCGGCGCGCGCGCAGGCCACCGCCTGGTTGGCGCCCTTGCCACCGGGAAAGGTCTGGAACTCGCGACCCAGTACCGTCTCACCCGGCGCCGGCACATGATGGGCATGGACGACAAAGTCCAGGTTCGCCGAACCGGCGACCAGAATGCGTTGCGCCGCCGTCATGGCGATGCCTGCTGTGCGTCCAGCGTCGAATACACCAGGTTGTAGAACGGCGTGGCCAGACGCGGCAAATCGTTGTCCGCGCCATTGGGCAAATGCTGTAGCAAGAGGATGGCGACCAGCTTCTGCTGGCGATCAATCGTGAAATAGGTCGAAGCCGCACCGGACCAGCCGAACGCGCCCAGCGAACCACGGCGGCCGCGCTTGGCCGTGTCGATGATCACCGAGCCACCCAGGCCAAAGCCTTCGCCGGCATTGAACTCGGTGACCGGCGGATCCAGCTGGCCTTGCAACTGGTTGCGCATCATCTGCTCGACCGTGGCCGGCTTGAGCAGGCGCACGCCGGCGTACTCGCCACCATTGAGCAGCATCAGGGTGAAGCGGGCGTAGTCGTCGACCGTGGAGTACAGGCCGCCGGCGCCACTGGGATAGGCATTCAAACGCACACCCGGCGCACGCGCACTGCGGCTGTCATCCAAGAGCAGCTGTCCGTCGTCGCCCATGCGAGTCAAATCGATGATGCGGCCGCGCTTGGACGTGGGCACGTCGAATCCGCTGTCGCGCATCTTCAACGGGGTGAGGATGTGCTGCTGCAGGTAGACATCGAAGGACTGGCCGCTGACCACTTCCACCAATCGCGCCAGCACCTCGATACCGGTGCCGTCGTACTTGAAGCGCGTACCGGGCTCGCTGGCCAAGGGCAACGTAGCCAGCTTCTTGCTGAAACTGGCCAGGTCCGGCGAGTCGTGCAGATCCGCGCGCTCCAACAGGCGCGTGGCCTCTTCATACCCCTTGCCGCCGGTGGCGAAACCGCCGGTATGGGTCAGCAACTGGCGAATGGTCAGCGGATGGTGCACGGGCGCCAGCTCCGGCGCATCGGCGCTGCCACCGGTAAAGAGTTGCAAGCCGGAGAATTCCGGCAGATAGCGAGCGACCGGATCATCCAGATCCAGCTTGCCCTGCTCCATCAACTGCAGCACCGCTACCGAGGTGAGCGGCTTGGTCATGGAGTAGATACGGAAAATGGCATCGCGCTTGAGCGCGTGCTTGCGTGCCAGATCGCGGTAGCCATGCACATGCACATCGACAATGCGCCCGTCACGGGCAATCAGGCTGATCGCGCCCAGGTAGCCACGATCGCCGGAATTCTGATCAACAAACTCGTGCAGCGGCGTCCACGACGCCGTTTGATGAGAAGACTGCACGGCGGCGCCATCCCTGGCCGCTGCCGCCGGCAGGGCCACGCCGCAGGCGATCAAGCCTGCGACGAGGGCCCATCGGACACTTCGCGCCTGCCGCGGGGGGGCGACAGCAGGCGTGAAGCGACGACGTCCGATTTCAAACTGCATCCCGGCAAGACTCAGAACGTGTACTCATAGGTGAAAGAGTACATGCGGCCACGGCCTGCCCAGTAGTTGCGGAAGCCCGGGACCTGCGACCAGGTCAGGATGTACTGCTTGTTGAACAGGTTCTCCACGCCGATCGAGAAGCGACCGACCTTTTCCACCATCCAGTTGCCGCTCAAGTCGTACAAGTTGTAACCCTTGGTGTGCTCTTCGTAGCTGAAGAAGCGGTCGTCGTACTCGCGGGTGTCGCTGCCGGACAGATCACGCGACATCTGCGTGGTCGAACCAATGGTCACGTCGGCATTGGGCAGGAACTTCCAGCGCGCGCTCAGCACCAGCTTGTCCGGATTGACGTCCAAGGCACCCATCGGCTTGTTCAGATCACCGGCGTCCCAGCGACCGGCGGGGTCTTCGGTCCAGAACGCAGTCTTGCCGCGGATGCGCGAGTACAGCGCGGTCAGCTTGACGGCGTCGGTGACGTTCCAGTCGCCGGAGGCTTCAAAGCCCTTGATGCGAGTCGGCGCGCGGAACAGCACGTAGTCGTTGGTGGCCGGGTCGATCGCGTACGAGGTGCCGTAATCGGCTTCTGAATCGTAGAACGAGGCACTGAACGAGGTCGCGTCACCGCGCCAGTTGACGCCGATTTCGCGATTGTCCACCACCACCGCCTGCAGTTCGCGGAAGGTGGAATCGACGGACTGCTGCGGATCACCTGGGCAGCCGTCCGGCTTGGTGTCGTTGGGATCGTTGGGGCACTGGATGTTGCGCAGCGGGATGCCGACGTTGGGCAAGCCGAAGCCTTCGCCGTAAGCGGCAAACACCGACCACTGATCCGTGATGTTCCAGATGGCGCCGAAGTTGAACAGGTTCTCGGTGTATTCCAGCTTGCCACCCTGCACATTGACGCGATCGCGATACCAGGTGGTGGTGTAGTCGGCCACCTTCATCTCGCCATCTTCGCGACGGAAGCCGCCGCTGAAGGTGAAGTCGCCCACGTCCCAGCTCAGCTGGAAGTACGGCGCGATGCTGGTGTACTCCATCGGCGGCACCCAGACGCGGTTGGTCAGGGCCAGGCGCTGATCCGCCTTGTCCTTGACGAAGTCCACGCCGGTGCGCAGTTCCAGACCGTCCACGCCAAAGAACTGCGACTTGGCCCAGGACGGGCGGAAGCCGATCTTGTCGGAGTTGATTTCCGACTGGTCCCAGATCAAACCATCCGGACCGTTCGGCGGAATCAACGGATCCTGGCGATCACTGCCGTTCTCCGGCGGATAGCGCATGGCCTGGTCGGCCCAGTAAGCATTGAGGTTGAGCGTGCCGCCGAGGAAGTCGCCGTCGGTGTACTGCACGTTGACCTGCTGGAAGTCGTTGAACTCGGCCTTGCTGCCAAAGATATGGCCCTTTTCCGAGGTATTGGGATGCGGGTCTTCGCACCAGCCCGGCTCGTAACGGCAGCCGTCGACCTGGATGTAGTTGCCGTTGCCTTCGATCTTGAAGTTGCTGTAGCTCAGCTGCAGGCGCTTGTCCAGATTCTGGCCGAAGTTCCAGCCACCCTTGACGAACAGGTTGTCAGCGACCGAGTCGTTGAGCGAGCCGCTGGTGTTCATGCCCAGGCGCACGCCGTCGGCGTCGTAGCCCATGCCGCGGTCAATCCGCGCCAGGCCCAGCACCAGGTCGTAGTTGTCCTGCTTGTAGGTGTAGTTGGCGCCGACCTTCCAACCTGCGCTGTCATCCTCGAACTGGGTCGAGTAGCGGGTCAGGAAGCGGAAGGTGCTGCCATCTTCCTTCGGCACGGTGGAGATGTAGTTGATGATGCCGCCGGCCGCGCCGATGCCTTCGGACGCGGATGGACCGTTGATCACTTCGATGTGATCGACGATGCCCATGTCGGTGAAGGTGGCGTTGCGGGTGCCTTCGCGCAGCGGCGAGCCCTGCGGCACGCCGTCAAACAGGCGCAGCGCGATGCGGCCGCGCAAGTTTTCGCCGGTGTTGCTCATCGCCTGCGAGGCTTCCGAATAACCCGGCACGGTGCGCGCCAGCACGGCGGTGGCGTCTTCGGTCAGCAGCAGCGTGCGCGAAACATCTTCTTTCGACACCAGGGTGATCGCGCCGGGAATCTTGTCGATGGCCTTGGGCGAGCGCACACCGGTGGTGATCACGCGATCCAGATCGGTGGCCTTGGTGTCTTTCTGCTCGGCGCTCTCGGGCGCGCCATCGGCGGCCGGCAGCGGGGTGTTCTGTTGGGCCTTGACGCTGGCGCTGACGGCGGCGGCCAGCAGGAATACGCCTAAGGCGGCGGGCACTTGCTTCATGGTGTTCTTCTCTAGTGGATTGGCTGCAGAACCGCCGCGATGCGCGCGGGTCCCCGAATTTGTTCTTCTTATTCGTGCTGCGGATGCATGCGCACCCGCGTTGCCGGACGTTCCTCCCAGACGCCAGCGACAGCCTAGACAATGGATTAGGAGACTAGGCGCACACTTATTGGAAACAAATTGGTCTTGCCTATGTTCAGAGGCTAGTTTTTGTTAGGTACGCGCTGGCGGTGGCGTATCGATGCAGTGCAGCATCGACTCAGGCGAGCGTGGAGACGGCCTGACTTTCCTGCAGCAGCACGGTGACCAGGCGGATGCGCACGGTCGAACGCGACCAGACCATGCCGATCCGGCGCGGCACCGATTCGTTGGGCAGCGGCAGACGCACCAGCTTGACCCCTTCCGGCCAGGGCTGCGCCCAGTTGGGCACCAGCGATACGCCCAGGCCGCGATCCACCATCACCGCGATGGCGTTGAGCGCATTCAACTCAAACCGTTCCTGCGGCACGATGCCGGCATTGCGCAGGTATTCGTCAGCCAGCCGCCCGCCCCATTGATTGCGGTCGTAGCGGATCAGCGGCTGGGTGGCCAGCAGTTCGTGCGGGTCGCGACCGGCCATGGATTCCGGTGCCAGCACCACCAGCGGTTCTTCGCGCAGCAGCTGCCATTGGCAGGTCTTGGGCAACGAGAACGGCGCCTGCAGCACGATGGCCGCGTCCAGTTCGCCCGACTCCACCGCGCGGTAGAGATCGGCCGAGTAGCCGGGCTTGATGAAGACGTTGATCTGCGGGAACGCGGCGACCATGCGCGCCAGGATGTCCGGCAGCATGCCGGCCAGTGCGGTCGGGCACGCGCCCAGGCGCAGCTCGCCGGAGACCGCGCTGTCGTTGGCGATGCTGCGCATGTCGGCGACGCCGCGCAGCAGGTCACGGGCGCGCTGGACGATGCGCGAGCCTTCCTCGGTCACGCTGACGGTGCGGCCCACACGCGCAATCAGCGGCGCGCCCAGCTCGCGCTCGAGCGTGCGGATCTGCTGTGCCACCGCGGCCGGGGTAATGTTGAGCTCGCGTGCGGCAGCCGCCATCGAGCCTCGATCCACCACCGTCACGAAGGTATTCAGGAACTGGGTATCCACGTCTCGCGCCCCCTGTACGTGCCGCGCAGGCTACACGAGCCCTGCCATTGAGGACAGGGCCGGAAGGCATGAAGACCGCGTTGGCATCAGTCTGCGTCGCGGTAAATCGTCAATCCCTTCAGCGAGCGCGTCGGCGCCGGGAACAGCAGGCTGGCCAGGTAACCGATGACGATGCACAGCAGGATCGAGATGGCCAGGTAGAAGTACGGATGCACCAGGTTGAACGACCAGGCGATGAAGGTCAGCACGATGCTGCAGCCGATGCCGATCGCCACGCCGGCCGAGTTGGCGCGGCGGGTGAACATGCCCAGCGTGTAGGCGCCCGCGAAACCGCCGCCGAGCAGGCCGGCCAGTTCAATCGAGATGTCGAACAGCGAGTGGATGTCGTAGCGCGACAGCAGCAGCGCCAGGCCGATGGCGACCAGGCCGACCATGACCGTGGTGACCTCGGCAAACAGCACGCTCTTCTTCTGGTTGGGGTTCTTGGCAATCTTCTCGTAGAAGTCCACCGAGATCAGCGTGGCCACGCTGTTCATGATGCTCGACAGCGTCGCCATGGCGGCGGCGAAGATGCCGGCGATGATCAGCCCGGTCACGCCCGGCGGCAGCTCGGCAGCGATGAACAAGGGGAAGGTGGCGTCGATCGGCAGCAGCGGGTTCAAGCGCTCCGGATTGTTCTTGTAATGCACGAACAAGGCGGTGCCGATGCCGTAGAAGATGAAGCCGCCCGGGATCATGATCGCCGCGAACGCCCAGATCGAACGACCGGCTTCCTTATCCGACTTGGTCGACAGAGTGCGCTGCATCAGCACCTGATCCTTGGGGAAGGTCAGTACCACGTCGAAGATCACCAGGAAGATGAAGCCCCACACCGTGGCCTTGGTCAGATCGAAGCTGAAGTCCAGCGTGTGCATCTTCTGCTCGGCCATCGCGGTGGCGAAGAACTCGGGCACACCGCCCTTGAGGTGCCAGATGATGAAGCCGATGGCGAAGATCGCACCGCCCATCTTGACGAACACCTGCACGAAGTCGGTCCAGATCACCGCCTTCATGCCGCCCATGGCGGTGTAGATGATGGTGAACACGCCCATCAGGATCACGCTCCACACCACGCTGATGCCGGTGATGGTGGCGATGGCCAGCGCGGGCAGGAACAGGATCACGCTCATCCGCGCACCCACCTGCATGGCGATGCACAGGGCGCTGGCGATCATGCGGATGGCCGGATGGAAGCGGGTTTCCAGATAGGAGAACACCGACATCAGATCCAAACGGCGCAGCAGCGGCACGATCCATACCGCGACAAACATCAGGCCCAACACCGCAATCAGGTTGTTGGTCATGTACTGCCAGTTGGTCTCGAACGCCTTGGCCGGAATGGCGATGAAGCTGATCGAGCTGGTGTTGGTGGCGTACAGGCTGACACCGGCCGCCCAGAACGGAATGCTGCGTCCGCCGACGAAGAAGTCCGAGGTCGAATTGCGCTTTTCCTTGACGTAGAAGTACATGCCGATGCCGATCATCGAGGCCAGGTAGACCACGATCACCAGCCAGTCCATCCACTTGAGCAGGTACTTGCCGGCGGTGAGCTGCGCGCTCTGTCCCTGCACCACGCCATCGGCACCGCGTTCAAACCAGACCAGGCCGTTCTTGTAAGCGCCGCTGGCCACCACCGCGCCGGCACCGGCGTCGGGCAGTTCGGCCCAGGCGCTGGTGATGGTGTGGTAACTCATCAGGCGTGCATTGCTGTGACTGGTAGCAGCCGTCGCCACGTCCGAAGCCGGCCCACGCACCAGCATCAGCAGATGCGCCTGGCCCAGCGCGCGCAGCGATCCGGGGATGCGCTCACCCGGCACGGCCGGCTTGGACTGCCAGCCGGCTTCGCTGTCGTAACGCCACAAAGCCTGCGGTGCGCTGCTGTCTTCGAGCAGATAGAGCGCGCGGGTCTGCGCGATCAGGTCGCCGCGCGGCGACTTGCCCGGCCAAGCCGGGCCGTCGCTCCATGCGCCGGGTGCGGCCAGGTTCCACTGGCGGATGACCGGCATGCCGGCCTCTCCATCGGCGCCGGCCACATACAACGTGTCTTCGACCACCGCAAAGCTGGCCCAGCTCAATGCGCCCGGCCAGGCCGCCAGCGGTTTGCGCTGCAGCTGATCGCCGACGAGCACCAGCTCTTGCAGTTGCTGACCGCTGTTGTCTTCGGCCAGCGCGAACAGGCGCTTGCCATTGCCACCGATCGACAGCAGGCGCGGCGCGCCACCCTGCCAGGCCAGCGCCTGCCATTGGCGGCCGTCGGCGCTCAAGCGCCAGGCCTTGTCGGCGGAGAAGGCAATCAGCTGATCATCCAGCGTCTGCAATCCCTGCTGGATATCGGCCGCCGGCAGCGCCGGCAAGGCCGCACGCTCGACCGAGGTCAGCGCTTCGGCATGCAAGGCTGGCACGCAGGCGAGCAGCAGCAACAGAGCGAAGCAATGGGATAACAGGCGGCGAAAGCCGGAGGCTCCCTTCCGGGCGGGAGCGTGGGACTGGGCTTTCATCGGTGAAGCGACTCCCCTGATTTCGAACGCCGGCCTGCGCCGGGGTGCAATGAATGAACTGACTGAGCGACGGGATGGAATGCGACGTCCTGGTCGCTCATGCGTCTGCGGCGGCCACGATGGCCTGGGCGCGACGCAGATAGGGTGGATCGATCATGCGCCCGTCGACGACGAACGC
>Ga0160436_1000611_pt1 | contig 12400 bp, 8 predicted proteins | sample HID1973M_E0MG_FD_108264 | JGI IMG/M metagenome (GOLD analysis project Ga0160436, IMG submission 108264) | Enriched mosquito-associated microbial communities from UW Madison campus, WI, USA - HID1973M_E0 MG | ecosystem: Host-associated > Arthropoda: Insects > Digestive system > Unclassified ...
GGTGTGGGTGACTTCGGGTTGCCGCGTCTGCGAGTGCGAGGGCGGGCCAGGGGCCCCGCTTCGACGCTCGCTTGACCTCAGCGGGGCCCCTGGCCCGCCCTCGCACTCACAGCCGCGGTTGGCACTCGGGGCTTGGCTGCTTCGGTGTGATCGCTGCCTGATGGCCGCCTGGAAGGCGATGAGGCAAGTACTCAAAAACAAAGCGGGCGCTAGGCCCGCTTTGTGGTTTCTGGCGATGTGACGGGGCGCGGGCTTAGAGCTTGCCGCGCTGTTCCTTGAGTGCGCTTAGCTGGTTGGTCCAGTCGGTCAGGCGTTGGCGTTCTTGTTCGACCACGGCCGGTGGTGCGTTGTCGACGAAGGTGGCGTTGCCGAGCTTGCCGTTGCATTTGCCGATCTCGGTTTCGACGCGCTTGATTTCCTTGTCCAGGCGGGTGCGTTCGGCGTCCAGGTCGACCAGGCCTGCCAGGGGGACGAGCAGGGTCAGGTCGCCGACTACGGCGGTGGCCGAGGCGGGGGCGTTGTCGTTGGGCGAGAGCCAGGTGATGGCGTCGAGTTTGAGCAGGAAGGCCAGCGAGGCGCGGAAGCGGTCCAGGCGTGCGCGATTTTTGTCGCCGCCGCCTTGCAGCAGCAGGCTGATTTGCTTGGAGGGGGTGACGTTTAGTTCGCTGCGGACGCGGCGCAGGGCCGAGACCATTTGCTTGAGCCATTCGACGTCGGCTTCGGCGGTGGCGAAGTCCTGGCCGGCAAAGTCGGCGGCGGTGGGGTAGGGCTGCAGGGAGATCGTGTCGCCGGTGATGCCCAGGCGTGGGGCGACTTGTTGCCAGAGTTCTTCGGTGACGAAGGGAATCAGCGGGTGCAGCAGGCGCAGCAGGGTTTCCAGCACGTACAACAGGGTGTGGCGGGTGCTGGCGGCGGCGATGGCGTCGTCGCCGGTGAGGGCGGGCTTGGCCAGTTCCAGGAACCAGTCGCAGAATTCGTTCCAGGCGAATTCGTACAGGGATTGCGCGAGCAGGTCGAAGCGGTAGTTGGCGTAGTGGGCTTCGGCCTCGGCGCTGACTTGCGCGAGGCGGGCGAGGATCCACTTTTCGGCATCGGTGATGGCGCTGGGTTGGCCCAAGGGCGCCGTCGGGGCTGCAGCGCCTCCTGCGGTGTCGCCGGTTGCTTCGCCGCCGGTGTTCATCAGCACAAAGCGGCTGGCGTTCCACAGCTTGTTGCAGAAGTTCTTGTAGCCTTCGGCGCGGCCGAGGTCGAACTTGATGTCGCGGCCATGGGTGGCCAGCGCGGCGATGGTGAAGCGCAACGCGTCGGCGCCGTGGGCGGCGATGCCGTCGGGGAATTCCTTGCGGGTAGCCTTTTCGATGCGTTCGGCGATCTTGGGCTGCATCAGGCCGACCACGCGCTTGGCGACCAGGTCTTCCAGCGCGATGCCGTCGATGATGTCGAGCGGATCCAGCACGTTGCCCTTGGACTTGGACATCTTCTGGCCCTGGGCGTCGCGGATCAGGCCGGTGACGTAGACGTCCTTGAACGGCACGCGGCCGGTGAAGTCGTCGGTCGCCATGATCATGCGCGCGACCCAGAAGAAGATGATGTCAAAGCCGGTGACCAGCACCGACGACGGCAGGTAGCGATCAAAGCCGCGCTCGGCCATCGCCTGCGCATCCGGCCAGCCCAGGGTGCTGAAGGGCCACAGCTGCGAGGAGAACCAGGTTTCCAGCACGTCGCTGTCCTGGTGCAGGGTCACGTCGGCGGACAGGCCGGCCTTGGCGCGCGCTTCGGCTTCGTCGCGGCCGACGTAGCAGTTGCCGGCACCGTCGAACCAGGCGGGAATGCGATGGCCCCACCACAGCTGGCGGCTGATGCACCAGTCCTGGATGTTCTCCATCCAGTGGCGGTAGGTGTTGATCCAGTTGCCGGGGACAAACGTGACCTCGCCGGGCTTGCCATCGGCCGGTTCGACCAGCTCCAGGCCACGCTTCGCCAGCGCGTCCATTCTCACGAACCACTGATCGGTCAGATAGGGCTCAATCACCTGGCCGGTGCGATCGCCACGCGGCACCTGCAGCTTGTGCGGTTTGGTCTCGACCAGCAGGCCGAGATCTTCCAGATCGGCCAGCACCACTTTGCGTGCTTCGTAGCGATCCAGGCCGCGGTATTTTTCCGGCGCGTTGTCGTTGATCGCCGCCACCGGGGTGAACAGGTTGATCAACGGCAGGTCATGGCGCACACCCACCTGGTAGTCGTTGAAATCGTGTGCCGGGGTGACCTTGACCACGCCGGTGCCGAAGGCGCGGTCCACGTAGTCGTCGGCAATCACCGGAATACGGCGATCACTCAGCGGCAACTGCACTTCTTTTCCGATCAGCGACGCGTAACGCGGGTCTTCCGGATGCACCATCGCGGCGGTGTCGCCGAGCATGGTTTCCGGGCGGGTGGTGGCGACGATCAGGTAGTCGCGGGTTTCGCGCAGGACCTCATTGCCGTCGGCATCGACTTCAATGTGTTCGTAGCGGGCGCCATCGGCCAGCGGATAGCGGATCGACCAGAGGAAGCCGTCTTCCTCCAGGTTTTCCACTTCCAGATCCGAGATCGCGGTCTTCAGCACCGGATCCCAATTGACCAGGCGCTGGCCGCGATAGATCAGACCTTGCTCATGCCAGCGCACGAAGGCCTCGATCACCGCGCGCGAGGCCTGCTCGTCCATGGTGAAGGTGCTGCGCGACCAGTCGCCGGAAGTGCCGAGGCGGCGCATCTGCCGTTCGATGGTGTCACCGGACTGCGCCTTCCATTCCCAGACTTTGCCGATGAAGCCTTCGCGGCCCAGGCTGTCGCGGGTTTCACCCTTTCCTTCCAGCGCAAGATTGCGGCTGACCACCATCTCGGTGGCAATGCCGGCGTGATCGGTGCCCATCTGCCACAGGGTGTCGTAGCCACGCATGCGGTGATAGCGGATCAGCGCGTCCTGCAGGGTGTGCTGGAAGGCGTGACCCATGTGCAGCGTGCCGGTGACATTGGGCGGCGGCAGCAGGATCGAATACGGCTCGCCTTCGCCGCGCGGCTTGAAATGGCCGGCGCTTTCCCACTCGGCGTACAAGCGGGCTTCAAAGGACTTGGGGTCGTAGCTGGAGGCGAGAGTCATGGGGTCCATTACATGTCGTACTTGTTCACATCAAAGCCGCGCGCCTTGTACTGCTTCCAGCGCTCGCGCAGTGGATCGCGCGCGGCCGGATCGGCGGGGACCACTTCCAGCACGCGTTCGCACTGGCCGGCGTAGGCCGCATCGCGCAGGTTGATCACCAGCGCGCGAGCGGGCGCATCGACGTCAGGCGTGGCGATCAACACCGGGGTGAGATCGTCTTCGTCATCAGTGCCGGCGATCTGGTGCGGGATGTAGGCCTCCTCATCGAAGGCCCACAGCAGCTCGTCCAGTTCTTCGGCTTGCGCTGCATCACGCGCCAGGATCAGCGTCCACAGATTGCCGTCGTAGGCCTTGCGCGCCAGTTCGCAGACCAGCCGCAGGGGCTCTTCCAGGAATCGCGGCTTGGCGATGAGGTAGAAATCGGCGCGCATCAGGCAGCGTCGGCGATCAGCCGACGCGATCCAGCAGCCACTGCGTCAGCAGGCCGACCGGGCGACCGGTGGCCATGCCGCGCTTGCCTTCGTCGTTGGCCACGCCGGCGATATCCAGATGCGCCCAGCGCTGGCCTTCGGTGAAGCGGGCCAGGAAGCAGCCAGCGGTGATCGCACCGGCCCAACGGCCGCCGATGTTGTAGACATCGGCAAAGGTCGAATCCAGCTGGGTCTGGTACTCATCCCACAGCGGCAGGCGCCAGGCGCGATCGAACACCGTCTCGCCGGCAGCCAGCAGCTCGTTGGACAAATCGTCGTGCTTGCTCATCAGGCCGGCGGCATAGCGGCCCAGGGCGACCAGGCAGGCACCGGTAAGGGTGGCGGCATTGACCAGCGCCTGCGGCTCGAAGCGCTGCGCATAGGTCAGCGCATCGCACAGGATCAGCCGGCCTTCGGCATCGGTGTTGCCCACTTCGATGGTCTTGCCGGACATGCTGGTGATCACGTCGGAGGGACGATAGGCGTTGCCGTCAATCGCGTTTTCCACGGCCGGCACGATCACCACCAGGTTGATCGGCAGCTGCATCTTCACCGCCGCCACGTAGGCGCCGATGACGCTGCCGGCGCCGAGCATGTCGTACTTCATTTCCTCGATGCCGCCCTGGGTCTTCAGGTTGACGCCGCCGGTGTCGAAGGTGATGCCCTTGCCGACCAGCACGTAGGGCTTGGCGTCGCCGCCCGCGTTCCACTTGAGCACGATCAGGTGCGGGCGGTTGGCCGAACCCCGCGCCACCGCCAGCAGCGAGCCCATGCCGAGCGCTTCCATCTGCGCTTCGTCCAGCACTTCGCATTCGGCGCCGGCGTGGTCGGCGGCAATCTTCTGCGACTGCTCGGCCAGATAGGCCGGGGTGCAGATGTTGGGCGGCAGGTTGCCCAGCTCGCGGGTGACCTGCACGCCGGCGGCGATCGCCACGCCCTGCGCCAGGGCCTGTTCGTCGTTGCCGCTGATGGCAAAGCGGCTCAGGCCCGCTTCGTCATTCTTCTTTTTGCCCAGCGTGGCGGTGTAGCGGTAACAGGCGTGATCCGCGGTGATCACGGCCTGGCGAATCTTCCAGGCGTCGTCACGCTCTTTCACTTCCACTTCGGTCAAGGTGAACAGCGCGTTGGCGGTCGGCCCGGTTTTCAGCGTGCGTGCGGCATCGCCCATCGCCTTGAGGTACTGCGGCACGCCGAACTTGGCCGGCTCACCCAGTCCGATCACCAGCACGCGCGGCGCGGTAACGCCTGGCAAATCGTGCAACATGGCAGTCTTGCCGGTCTTGCCGCTGACATCGCCGCGTGCGATCAGGGCCGTCAGACGGCCTTCGCTGGCGCTGTCAATGGCCTGCGCGGCGGTGGTCAGGGTCTTGTCGGCATAGGCGCCAACGACGACGCAGTCCACCGCGGCGAGGGCCGGGGCATCCTGGTTCAGGGTAAATTCGAGGGTCATTGAGGAGATTCCGTGGACTGTTCCGTACAATCGCGCGTTCCGTCGGAGATGGGACCGACCCGGGCGCAAGCCCGACAGGCCCCGCGCGGCGAACACCAGCGAACGAACCCCGGATTGTAAGACAAGCACGATGGCGAAGCTGGACCGCTACCTTTTCCGCGAATTCACCCAGAGCTTCCTGGCGACCCTGATCATCCTGTTGATGGTCAGCGTGGGCGGGGTCATGGCCGACATCCTGGGCCGCGTGGCCGACGGCAAGGTGCCGGCGCGGCTGCTGCTGTCCCAGCTGGGCCTGCAGTTCCTGGGCTATCTGCCCTACATCCTGCCACTGGCCTTGATGCTGGGCCTGCTGCTGTCGTTCTCGCGGCTGTACCGCGACGCCGAGATGGCGGTGCTCAGCGGCACCGGCATCGGCCCGCGCCGGCTGCTGCGGCCGTTGATGCTGCTGGTGGCGCCGGTGGTGCTGGCGGTGGGCATGTGCTCGTTGTGGCTGGGCCCCTGGGCCACGCGCACCAGCCAGACCATGCTCGATCAAGCCAACCGCAGCCTGGTGGTGGCGGGGCTGGAGGCCGGCAAGTTCACCGTGCTGTCCAATGGCACGGTGGTCTACATCAGCGCGCTCTCGGCCGACGGCACCACCCTCAACCGCATCTTCATGCATCGGCAGAAGGATGACCGCCTGGACGTGGTGACCGCGCAGAACGGCCAGATGTTCTTCGAGGGCGAGCGCAAGCGCTACATGCGCCTGAGCGATGGCTTCCGGGTCGAAGGCCCGGCCGGTACCGGGCTGGACTACCGGTTGATGCGCTACGCCAGCAACGAAACGGCGCTGCCGGATCGCGGCGAAACCCTGGACAAGGATGCGCCCGAAGTACTGTCCACGCTGGCGCTGCTCACGGATCCGCGCCCCGGCGCCACCGCCCAGTTGCATGCGCGGCTGACTCCGCCGTTGCTGGCGCTGGCGTTCGCCCTGCTGACGCTGCCGCTGTCGCGCAGCTCGCCGCGGCAGGCGCGCTATGGACGAATCATGCTGGGCTTCCTCGCCTATCTGGTCGGGGTGAGCCTGATGTTCAACGGCACCCAGGCCCTGGCCGACGGCAAGCTGCCGGGCATGGTCGGCCTGTGGTGGCTGAGCCTGCCGATGCTGGCGGTGGCTACCTGGTTGTATCTGCGTGACGGCAAGCTGCGCCGGCCCAAGGTGCGCGCATGAGGCTGGTCCCGAAAATCCATGACCTGTACATCGGCCGGGTGGTGCTGGCCACCGTGCTGCTGACCTGGGCGGTGCTGGTGGGCCTGGACATGGTGATGGCCCTGTCCAATGAAGTGGGCGACATCGGCAAGGGCAACTACACCTTTGGCCATGCCATTGCCTGGTTGTTCTATACGGTGCCGCGCCGCGCCTACACCATGTTCCCGACCGCCGCCGTCATCGGCTCGCTGATGGGGCTGGGCCAGCTGGCCGCCAGTTCCGAACTGACCGCGCTGCGCGCGCTGGGCCTGTCACGCCGACGCCTGAGCATCTCGGTGGCGGCGGCGCTGGCGCTGCTGACCGGACTGATGGTGTTGAGCGGCGAGACCTTGGGCCCCTGGGGCCAGCGCCAAGCCGATGTGCTGAAGAACAGCGCGCGCAGCGGCGATGTGGCGGTGGATCGCTACTCCGGCCTGTGGGCGCGCGAAGGCAACACTTTCATGTACGCGCAGGGCGGCGAGGAGATGGAAGACAAGGGCCGCACTTGGCTGCAGTTGCGCGATGTGCGCCTGTACGAGCTGGCTGCCGACGGTCGCCTGGCTTCAATCGCGCATGCCGCCACCGCCGAGCACCAGCAAGGCTTCTGGCTGTTGAAGAACGTGCGCCGCACGACCTTCCACGAACGCTCGGTGAGCCAGGTGGTGTCGCTGGGCGAGCGCTGGGAATCCAAGCTGGATGCGGCGGTGTTGTCCTCCGGCCTGACCAAGGCGCGCAATATGCCGACCCGCGAGCTCAGCCAGAACATCGACTACCGCAAGCGCAATGGCCTGGATGCGCGCGAGTACGAAGACCTGTACTGGAGCCGCTGGTTCTTTCCGCTCAATGTGCTGGCGTTGTGCCTGGCCGCCATTCCGTTTGCTTTTGGCAGCCTGCGCAGCGGCGGCATGGGCAAGCGGCTGTTCCTGGGCATCGTGTTCGCGGTCAGCTTCTGGGCGCTGCAGTTGCAGTTCGTGCGCCTGGCCAGTGCGTTCCACCTGGACTTCCGCCTGGCCTATGCGATGCCGCCCATCCTGTTGCTGGCGGTGTCGGCGTGGATGTTCCGCCGCCGTAGCACCTGATTTCCGCGCGACCCGCTCAGCGGGCGCGCTTGGGTTCGCGAATCAGGCGGGTGCCGCTGGCGCGGTCATGCCAGGTCAGGCGCTGGCGATCAATCCAGGCCCACCAGAATCCCAGCCCCCCGGCCAACAGCGACACCGTGGCCACGGCGTAACGCAGCCACAGCGCGCGCAATTCCGGTTGACCGCCCGCAGGTGTCACCACGCGCGTACGCCAAGGGCGCATGCCCAAGGTCTGCCCGCCACGTCGCCAGCTGAGCGTGGCGTAGAGGCCGGTGACCCCCCAGCACACCAGCCAGAGCAGTAACTGCAAAGGACTGTAGGGCGCGATGTTTTCGCGCGTGCCGTGATGGCCCAGGAAGGTGTAGGCCACGGTGAACACCGCCGAGATCAGCAGCCACAGCGCAATCACCGGCAGCGCGTCGTAGACCATGCCGAACAGGCGCCAGATCACCAGCGCGCGCGGCTTTTGTGGGGAGGTTGCGGGGGCATCAGTCATTGCAAAAGGATAGCGCGAGCGAGCGAAGGCCCGCGATCACGGACGTGTCCCCGTTGTGGGCGCGGGACCGCTAAAGTGCCGCCATGAGTTCCAGCACGCCCGCCGAACGCCGCCAGACCATCCTGGCCTTGCCACCCGTCCCCGACGCCGATGCAGCGGCCATCGCCACCTTTCTCGACGCGATCTGGGCCGAGAGCGGACTGGCGCGACAGTCATTGGACAGCTATCGGCGCGACCTCGAAGGCTATGCACGCTGGCGCAATGGCAAAGGCGGCGGCTTGCCAGCGGCCGACCGCGCCGCGCTGTTCGACTACCTGGCCTGGCGCACCCACGACGGCTATTCGCCGCGCAGCAATTCGCGGCTGCTGTCGTCGTTGCGAGCGTTCTTCGCCCATCGCTTGCAGCGCGGTGATCGCCCCGACGATCCCACCGCACTGCTGGATCCGCCCAAGTTGCCGCGGCCGTTGCCCAAGGCCTTGGCCGAATCGCAAGTCGAAGCGCTGCTGGCGGCTCCCGTATTGGATGACCCGCTGGGCCTGCGCGATCGCGCGATGCTGGAGCTGATGTATGCCGCCGGCCTGCGCGTGAGCGAACTGGTCAACGTGCCGGCCAATGCGGTCAACCTGCGGCAAGGGGTGATCCGCGTGACCGGCAAGGGCAGCAAGGATCGACTGGTGCCGTTGGGCGAGGAATCGCAATATTGGATTGAGCGCTATCTCGCCGAGTCGCGTCCGGTGCTGGCCGGCAAACGCAGCCTGGCGCCGCTGTTCCTGACTACCAAAGGCGAAGCGCTCACGCGCCAAGAGTTCTGGAAGCTGGTCAAACGCTACGCGGTGATTGCCGGCATTGACCCGGCCAAGATCAGCCCGCACGGCCTGCGCCACAGCTTTGCCACCCATCTGCTCAACCACGGCGCCGACCTGCGCGCGCTGCAATTGCTGTTGGGCCACAGCTCGTTGTCGACCACGCAGATCTACACGCTGGTGGCGCGCGAACACCTCAAGCAATTGCACGCCAAACACCATCCGCGCGCCTGAGCCGTGGCCCGGATTCATCGGCGCGACAAGCCCCTGTGCGAGAATGCCGCGCATGATCTCCGTCCCCCCAGGAATCCTGATGAAGCGTCTTATCGCCACCGCTCTGCTGGGTGCGCTCAGCCTGACTGCCTGTGCGCAAGCACCACAGGCGCCGGGCGCGCAGGGACAGGCGCCGGCCAAGACGCCGGCCGCCAACAGCGCGGCCGATGCGCAGGTGCGCGCGGCGCTGAGCAAGCTCAATCCGGATGTCACGGTGGAATACATCGGCGTGGCGCCGCTGCCGGGCTTCCGCGAAGTGATCGCCGGCGGCCAGCTGGTCTATATCAGCGATGACGGCCGCTACCTGGTGCAGGGCGCGGTGGTCGACCTGCAGCGCGAAAACCGCGACCTGATGCGCGACAGCGCCGCCCTGGCCAAGTTCCGCAAGAAGCTGATCGACGCCGTGCCGGCCAACGACCGCATCGTCTTCGCCCCGCCCAATCCCAAATACACGCTCACGGTGTTCACCGACATCGAATGCGGCTACTGCCGCAAGCTGCACAGCGAGATCGGCGAGCTCAATCGCCAGGGCATCGCCGTGCAATACCTGGCTTTCCCGCGCATGGGCCTGGGCAGCAAGGACCACAAGGACATGATCTCGGTCTGGTGCGCACCGGACCGCCGCCGCGCCCTGACCAACGCCAAGGGCGGTGCGCCGATCGAGCCGCGCGACTGCAAGAACCCGGTGTCGATGGAATACAACATCGGCCAGCGCATTGGCGTGGACGGCACCCCGGCCATCTTCACCGAGGACGGCACCCAGCTGGGCGGCTACCTGCCGCCGGGCAACCTGCGCCTGGCCCTGGACCAGTGGGCCGAGGGCAAGGGCGGCCACTAAGCAGGAACCGGGGCCCCGGCTCACGTACAATGGCGAGCCCCGTCCCGACGGCACGCTCCCACGGTTCCGGACATGATCGTCCTTGAAGGCCAACCGGCCTTGTCGCAATTCCGCCGCGCGCGGCTTGAAAGCAAGCTCCAGTCCCTGGCTCCCGACGTCCGCATCCGCGGCGCCTGGCATGTCTATTTCGTCGATGCCGACCCGTCCGAACTGGACGTGGCCAGCCTGGGCCGCATTCTGCAAGCCAGCGACCAGGTCGAGGCATTGGCCGACGGTGCGCAGTCGCGCTTCGTGGTGCCGCGCCTGGGCACGCTGTCGCCGTGGGCCAGCAAGGCCACCGAACTGCTGCGCGGCGCCGGGCTGAAGCTGCGCCGGGTCGAACGCGGCCTGCGTATCGACCTGGACCACTGGCGCGACGACGCCCGCGAGCTGACGCGCGCCCTGCACGACCCCATGACCCAATCGCTGCTGGCCAGCTGCGAGCAGGCGGCCGCCTTGTTCAGCACGCCCGCACGCGGTGAGCTGGAACGCATCGCCCTGGATCAGCTGGAAGCGGCCAACAGCCGCCTGGGCCTGGCCCTGGCGCAGGACGAAATCGACTACCTGCGGGATCGCTTCGGCCAACTCGGCCGCGACCCGTCCGACGTCGAGCTGATGATGTTCGCGCAGGCCAATTCCGAGCACTGCCGGCACAAGATCTTCAACGCCTCCTGGACCATCGACGGCAAGGAGATGTTGCACAACGGCGGCCAGCAGTCGCTGTTCCGCATGATTAAACACACGCACCAGCAGACCCCGCAGTACACCTTGTCGGCCTATAGCGACAACGCGGCAGTGGTGGAAGGCTATCCGGGCGCGCGCTTCCGTCCCGATGCCGGCGGCCAGTACCGCAGCGAAGCGGTGGTGGACTCGGCGTTCTGCATCAAGGTGGAAACGCACAACCACCCCACCGCGATTGCGCCGTTCCCCGGCGCCAGCACCGGTGCCGGCGGCGAAATCCGCGACGAAGGCGCGACCGGTCGCGGCGGCAAGCCCAAGGCTGGCCTGACCGGCTTCAGCGTCTCGCACCTGCGCATCCCGACCTTGCCGCAACCCTGGGAAGCCGCGCGTGCGCTCAACCCGCGCATGGCCCCGGCGCTGGAAATCATGCTCGACGGCCCGCTGGGCGGCGCCGCCTTCAACAACGAATTCGGTCGGCCCAACCTGCTGGGTTATTTCCGCAGCTTTGAGCTGTCGCAGGGCGATGCGCTGGCGCGCGCCTACGACAAGCCGATCATGCTGGCCGGCGGCCTGGGCGCGATTGATCGCGTGCAGGTGGAAAAGAAAACCCTGTCGCCCGGCGATGCGGTGATCGTGCTCGGCGGCCCGGCCATGTTGATTGGCCTGGGCGGCGGTGCGGCCAGTTCGGTGGCTTCCGGCGAAAGCGCCGAGGAACTGGATTTTGCCAGCGTGCAGCGCGACAACCCGGAGATGGAGCGTCGTTGCCAGGAAGTGATTGATCGCTGCGTCGGTCTGGGCGCGGACAATCCTATCCTCTGGTTCCATGACGTCGGCGCCGGTGGACTGTCCAATGCCATTCCGGAATTGCTGCATGACTCCGGCGTGGGCGGCGTGATCGATCTGGGCAAGGTGCCCAGCGACGATCCCTCGCTCTCGCCGATGCAGCTGTGGTGCAACGAATCGCAGGAGCGCTACGTGCTCGGCGTGCCGCAGGCGCGCTTGGCCGAGTTCGCGGCGATCTGCGAGCGCGAGCGCTGCCCGTTCGCCGCGGTTGGCGTGGCCACCGCTGAAGAGCGCCTGGTGGTCGGTTATGGCGCCACGGTCGATGCTGACCTGAGCCGCGACTACCCGATCAACCTGCCGATGGACGTGCTGTTCGGCAAGCCGCCGAAGATGCATCGCGACACCCGTCATCCGCCGGCCGCGCCCTGGCCGGCAATCGACACGCGCACGCTGGATCTGCACGAAGCTGGCCTGCGCGTGCTCGCGCATCCCACCGTGGCCTCCAAGCAGTTCCTGATCACCATTGGTGATCGCAGCGTCGGCGGTTTGACCGCACGCGAGCAGTTGGTGGGCCCCTGGCAGATGCCGGTGGCCGACTGCGCGATCACCTTGACCGACTACGAGCGTTTCAGCGGCGAAGCCATGTCCATTGGCGAGCGCACCCCGCTGGCGCTGCTGGACGCGGCCGCCTCGGCGCGCATGGCCGTGGGCGAGGCGATCACCAACCTGTGCGCCGCACCGGTGGAGTCGCTGGACCGCGTGAAGCTGTCAGCCAACTGGATGGCGGCCGCCGGCCACAACGGCGAAGACGCGTTGCTGTTTGACGCAGTCAAGGCCGTGGGCATGGAGCTGTGCCCGGAGTTGGAGATCAGCATCCCGGTCGGCAAGGACTCGCTGTCCATGCAGGCGCAGTGGCATGCAGAGCAGGGCGCGCAGAAGTCGGTCTCGCCAGTGTCGCTGGTGATCTCGGCGTTCGCGCCCGTGACCGACGTGCGCCAGCAGCTCACCCCACTTCTTCAGCGCGATGAAGCCAGCGACCTGTGGCTGATCGGTCTGGGCGCCGGCAAGAAGCGTCTGGGCGGTTCGATCCTGGTGCAGGTGTATCCGGAGGCGCGTCAACA
>Ga0160436_1000614_pt1 | contig 12328 bp, 11 predicted proteins | sample HID1973M_E0MG_FD_108264 | JGI IMG/M metagenome (GOLD analysis project Ga0160436, IMG submission 108264) | Enriched mosquito-associated microbial communities from UW Madison campus, WI, USA - HID1973M_E0 MG | ecosystem: Host-associated > Arthropoda: Insects > Digestive system > Unclassified ...
CCGCTGGCCACCCCCTCCCGCCAGGACGGCGCTGGGCGCTTTGGTATTCATGTCTTCGATTGAGGCGCGCTGGAGGGTGGGAAGAGAAGAGCCTTCGTCCCAATCGCTACAGCGATCTGCAAGTGCCCGGCTTCGATCGAAGCCGCGGACCGTCAGGTGCAATAGCAATCGGGAGCCGAGCTTTTCTCCTCCCCCCTCTCCCGGCGCGCCCCGAACGAGGACTGAAACGCAAAGCGCCTTGCGCCGTCCTGCCGGGGTGGGCGCGTCGAGCGGCACAGGGATGTGCCGCGCGGTGAGTGCGGACAGGATGTCCGCCCGAACCGAAAGCGAACGCCCCGGCAGGGCGGTGCCCGCACCGTAAGCCGACACCACAAACCGCCCACAGCACGCGCGCCTCTCAATAACCCCCACCTCGCACGCCGCAGAAAATGAAGCTGTCCCGCTAACGGGAGAAGAGCCTTAACAAAGGGGGCTCTGCTCCAGATGCATATGGAGAAGTTGTGGGAGCGGCTTCAGCCGCGACTGCCGGAACTCGCGTCGCGGCTGAAGCCGTGGCCACAATGATGTCGCTCAGCCTTCGGCCGAGCTCTCGTTCTGCATGCTCTCCAGCCCCACGTCGGCCAGCTTGTCGATCAGCCGGTCCAGCGTGGTGCGCTCTTCCTCGGTCAACGGCGCCAGCAGCCGGCGTTCGCAGTCGATGACCATCGGCGCGATGATCTCGTAGGCCTCGAAGCCCGCGTCCGACAGTGCCAGCACCGAGCGGCGGCGATCGTCGCCGTGCATCTCGCGTTTGATGAAGTTGCGCTCCAGCAACCGCGCGACGGCGCGGCTCACCGCGACCTTGTCCATCGCCGTGCGGTCGGAAACCTCGCTGGCCGAAGAGCCGGGATACAGCGCCAGCACCGTCATCACCCGCCACTCCGGGATCACCAGACCGTAGCGGTCGCCGTAGACGCGCGCGATGTTGCCGCTGACGCGGTTGGACAGCACGCTCAGCCGATAGGGCAGGAACTGTTCCAGGTCCAGCAGCGCGCGGGAGGGTCGCTGGCCCCCGCCAGCGGGCCTGTCCTGTGTTTCGGGTGGGCTCATGTTGCAGTGCACCTTGATGGTTGTTTCATGTGAAACTATAAGGAACATGTCCTGACCCGTCCATTCTCGCGGGTCTTCCGTCCGCCCGCACCTGGTAAGGCGTCGGCGGCATTGCATCGCGGAGGTAACCCCATGAACGCCCAAGCCACTTCTTCCCCGCAGACCCAGAACCTGGGCATGCAGGTCACCACGTTCGAAAACCCCATGGGCATCGACGGCTTCGAGTTCGTCGAATTCGCCGCGCCGGCCGGTAGCAATGTCGACCTCCACGACTATTTCCGCAAGATGGGCTTCACCGCGGTGATGAAGCACAAGCGTCGCCCGATCACCCTGTACCGCCAGGGCGGCGTCAATTTCCTGGTCAACGAGGACCCGGATTCGTTCGCCGCCGACTTCGCTGCCGCGCACGGCCCCTGCGCCTGCGGTTTCGCGATCCGCTTCAAGCAGCCCGCCGCGGAAGTGTTCGAGCGCGTGCTCGGCAACGGCGGCGAGGCGATCGACCACAAGGCCGACAGCCGCGCGGTCGACGCGCCGGTGGTCAAGGGCATCGGCGACTGCATGCTGTACCTGGTCGATCGCTACGGCGATGCCGGCAGCATCTACGAGGCCGATTACGAAGCGATCCCGGGCGTCGACCAGGACCCGAAGGGCTTCGGCCTGACCTTCATCGACCACCTCACCCACAACCTGTATTTCGGCAACATGCAGCAGTGGTCGGACTACTACGAGCGACTGTTCAACTTCCGCGAAATCCGCTACTTCGACATCAAGGGCGCCAAGACCGGCCTGGTGTCCAAGGCGATGACCGCGCCGGACGGCATCGTGCGCATCCCGCTCAACGAGTCCTCCGACCCGAAGAGCCAGATCAACGAATACCTCGACGCCTACAAGGGCGAGGGCATCCAGCACATCGCCTGCTTCACCGACAACATCTACGACACCGTCGAGGCGATGCGCGAGCAGGGCGTGACCTTCCTCGACACCCCGGACACCTACTTCGACGTGGTCGACCTGCGCATCCCGGACCACGGCGAGGACGTGCCGCGTCTGCGCCGCAACAAGATCCTGATCGACGCCGACGTGGAGACCAAGCAGCGCAAGTTGCTGCAGATCTTCACCGAGAACTGCATCGGCCCGATCTTCTTCGAGATCATCCAGCGCAAGGGCAATGAAGGTTTCGGCGAAGGCAACTTCCAGGCGCTGTTCGAATCGATCGAGCGCGACCAGATGAAGCGCGGCGTGCTGTAATCGGCGCGTCGCATCACAGGCATTGAGGAAGGCGCCATGAGCAAGCTCGACATCGATCGCGACTACCAGACCGGCTTCGGCAATGAATTCGCCAGCGAAGCCGTGGCGGGCGCACTGCCGACGGGCCAGAACTCGCCGCAACGCGTGGCGCATGGCCTGTACGCCGAGCAGTTGTCGGGCACCGCCTTCACTGCGCCGCGCGGGCAGAACCGGCGCAGCTGGCTGTACCGGCTGCGGCCCGCGGCCATGCATGGCGGTTTCAGCGAATACGCGCAGCCGCGCCTGCACAACGACTTCGACCAGGGTGCGGTATCGCCGGACCAGTTGCGCTGGAGTCCGTTGCCGATGCCGCAGGCGCCGACCGATTTCGTCGATGGCCTGTACACGATGTGCGGCAACGGTTCGGCCGCTGCGCATACCGGCGTTGGCGTGCACCTGTACGCGGCCACGGCGGACATGCGCGGGCGTTATTTCTATGACGCCGATGGCGAGCTGCTGATCGTGCCGCAGCTGGGTCGGCTGCGCCTGCTCACCGAGCTGGGCGTGATCGAGGTCGAGCCGCAGCAGATCGCGGTGATTCCGCGCGGCGTGCGCTTCCGCGTCGAACTGCCGGATGGGCAGGCGCGCGGTTATGTCTGCGAGAACTTCGGCGGCCTGCTGCGGCTGCCGGACCTGGGACCCATCGGCGCGAATGGCCTGGCCAACCCGCGCGACTTCGAAACCCCGCACGCCGCCTATGAAGATGTCGAAGGCGAGTTCGAACTGATCGCCAAGTTCCAGGGCTTGCTGTGGCGCGCGGCGATCGATCATTCGCCGCTGGACGTGGTCGCCTGGCACGGCAACTACGCGCCCTACCGCTACGACCTGCGCCGCTTCAATGCCATCGGCTCGATCAGCTTCGATCATCCGGACCCGAGCATCTTCACCGTGCTCACCGCGCCCAGCGAGATCTACGGCACTGCGAACGTGGATTTCGCGATCTTCCCGCCACGTTGGCTGGTCGCCCAGCACACGTTCCGCCCGCCGTGGTTCCACCGTAACGTCGCCAGCGAATTCATGGGCCTGGTCCATGGTGTCTATGACGCCAAGGCCGAGGGCTTCGCGCCCGGTGGCGCCTCGCTGCACAACTGCATGAGCGGGCACGGCCCGGATGCGGCTACCTTCGAAAAGGCCTCGGGGGCGGACCTGTCCAGGCCGGACGTGATCGCCGACACCATGGCCTTCATGTTCGAAACCCGCGGCGTGTTGCGGCCGACCGCCCAGGCGATGGACGCCAGCCACCGCCAGCGCGACTACCAGCACTGCTGGGCCGGCCTGAAAAAGCATTTCAAGGCGGGATGACATAGCCCGCTTCGCGGGCCATGCCCCCACGGTTGGGCTGCGCAAAACCGTGGGCCCCGACATCGCCCTTGCCTATCCCCGCGGCTTCGCCGCGCCCCCTTAACAAAGGGGCTGTGCACCAGAGGGATCTGGAGGCGTTGTAGGAGCGGCTTCAGCCGCGCCGCGGGATCCGGCAGTCGCGGCTGAAGCCGCACCTGCAGGGCGGTACGACAGTCCTTTCACGTGCTACGCGGTTAGTCTGCGCACGACGATCGCGCCGGGGATGGCGATGAATTCCAGAATCTACTTGCTGCCCTGCCTGCTGTTGTCCCTGGCCGCCTGCCAGCGCCCGCCCGAACCGGTGGCCCCCGCGCAGGATCAGGCCGCCACCCATGCCGACGCGGTCGCCGCCGGCGCAGACCAGCCACGCGACGACGTGCCGCCGGCCACCGCACCGCCCGGCACGCTGCCGCCGCGCCTGCAGCAGGGCGGGCAGGCATTGGCACGTTTTGATGGCTACGGCGACCTCAAGCTCGGCATGACTGCGGACGAAGTGCGCCAGCACTGGGGCGGCGAACTGGACGGCGGCCCCGACGCGGACAGCGGTCCCGACGGTTGCTATTACCTGCTGCCGAAGTGGGCCGACAACGCGCGCGAGTTCGGCTTCATGTTCGAGCACGACAAACTGGTGCGCTATGACAGCGGCAACCCCAAGGAGCTCGCGCCCGGTGGCGGCCGGGTCGGCATGACGGCCGAAGAGATTTCCCGCCTCTACCCCGACGCGCAGGCGCAGCCACACAAGTACGTCGAGGGCGGGCAGTACCTGCGGGTCAGCCAGCCCGGCGGAGCCGCAGCGCTGCTGTTCGAGACCGATGAAACCGGCAAGGTGACCCGCTGGCGCGTTGGCGTGCCGCCGGCCGTGGATTACGTCGAGGGCTGCTCCTAGGCCACCCGGTGCTGGCGCGAATACTCGCAGGGCGCCAGAATCGCCGCATCCACAGGGAGGCACCCCATGCTCATGGCGGCCAGCGGCAGTTTCATCCTCGGCCTGCTGCTGCTGGCACTGGGCGGCGATTCCATCGTGAAAGCGGCCTCCGGCCTGGCGTTGCGCTTCGGCGCCTCTCCATTCGTGGCGGGACTGTGTTTGATCGCCTTCGGCACTTCGCTGCCGGAACTGGCGGTCAACGCACGCGCGATCAGCCTGGGCATGCAAGACCTTGCGCTCGGTAACGCGGTCGGCAGCAACATCGTCAACGTCGGCCTGACCCTGGGCCTGGCCGCGATGGCTGCCCCGCTGCTGGTGCGGATGCGCCTGCTGGGGCCATTGCTCGTGGTGCTGGTGGTGGCGACGCTGGCGGTGATCGGCTTCGGCCTGGACGGCGCACTGTCGCGGATCGAAGGCATCGTGCTGTTGCTGTTGTTCGTCGCGTTGCTTTGGTGGCTGCCGCGTCGTGCTGCGCGCGAGTCCGAGCCGGTGCGCGAGGCGGTCAGCGCGTTCGCGATCACCAGCCCGATGCTCGGCCAGAACCTGCTGCGCCTGGTGATCGCATTGCTGCTGTTGTACTTCGGTGCGGGGCTGGTGGTGAAGTCGGCAGCGCTGCTCGGCACGTCGATGGGCTTGTCGCCGCTGCTGGTCGGTCTGTTGCCCGTGGCGATTGCCACTGCGCTGCCGGAAGTCGTGGCCGCGGTTGTCGCCGCAAAACGCGGGCAGGGCGAGATGGTCGTCGGCCACGTGATCGGCTCGAGCCTGTTCAACCTGTTGGTGATCGTCGGCGGCATGGCCGCGTGGCGGCCGTTGCCGCTGCCGGCCTCGTTCGTGCGCCTGGAGCTGCCCGCCGCGATCGCCTTCGCCCTGGTGCTGTATCCGATGCTGCGCGGCGATCTGAAGGTCAGTCGCCTGGAAGGCGCGATCCTGTTCGGCGCGTTCTGCGGCTGGGTGGTGCTGGAGCTGTTGCTGGTCGGCTGATGCGACGCGGCGGCCTCAGCGTGGGTGGCTGTCGCTGTCGGGGCGCTGCGCCCCATCGCCCTCTGGCGGCGGCAGGCCTTCTTCGCGCGCGCTGTCGTCGCTCGGCACCCGCGGGCGCTCTTCCATCATCAGCGACAGCGCCGCCTTGGCCATCATGTGCGCGCTGATCGGCGCGGTGATGAACAGGAAGGCGGTGATCAACAACTCGCGCGGCTGCGGGTCCTCTCCCAGGAACAGGTGATAGCCGACCGAGCCCAACAGCACGCAGCCCACGCCCAGCGTGCTGGCCTTGGTCGGCGCATGCAGGCGCTTGAAGAAATCCGACAGCTTGACCAGGCCGAACGCCCCGATCAGCACGAAGAACGTGCCGATGATCAGCAGGATGCCGAGCAGGTATTCCAGCAGCGCGATCATTCGACGATGTCCCGTCGCAGCACATACTTGCTCAGCACCACCGTGCTGCCGAAGCCCAGCATGGCGATCACCAGCGCCGCTTCGAAGTAGATCGGCGAATCCAGGTGCATGCCGAACAGCATCAGCTCGGCGATCGCAGTCACCGACAGCGTGTCCAGTGCCAGGATCCGGTCCGGCACGGTCGGCCCGCGCAGCAGCCGCCACAGCGCCAGCATCATCGCCAGGCCCACCGCGTGCATGCACACCACGATCGTGGTCTCGATGAACATGTGGCCGGTCACGGGAAGATCTCCATCAGGGGCTTTTCGTAGCGGGACTTGATTTCGGCGATCAGCGCGTCCGGATCCTCCAGGTGCAGTACGTGGACCAGCAGGTACTTGCGGTCGTCCGACAATGCCGCCGACACCGTGCCCGGGGTCAGCGTAATCATGCTGGTGAGTGCAGCGATGCCATGGATGTTGGCGATGTCCAGCGGCACCCAGATGAAGCCGGGGTGGATCGCCGACTCCGGCCCGAGCACCTGCAAGGCCACGCGCACGTTCGAACGCAGGATGTCCCAGCCGGCCACCCACAGCATCTTCGGAATCGGGCGCAGCGAGCCGATGCGCGCGAACTCCCGGTCCAGCCGCGCGGCGAAGAGCGGCAGCAGCGTGCCCAGCAGGAGGCCCATCAACCCCGCGGCCACGCCCAGGCTGTCGGTGAGCAACAGCCAGAACACGAAGATGGTCACGCTCAGTGCCGGCGAGGGATACAGGCGGCGCCAGCCGCGGCGGCGATCGTTCATGGCTGCCTCGTCCGCGGATGGGTGGCCCGCAGTTGTTCGACATAGTCGCCGGGCGCGCGCAGTTGGCGTGCGGCGGCATCGGCATAGCGCATCAGCGGCCCGGCGGCGACGGTCATCGCCAACACGTAGCCGAGCAGCAGCACCGCGGCGATGGTTTCGGGCGGGCGCAGCCGGGCGCGTCGCGGCGGCGGCGCGACCTCGCCCTCGGGCACGCGCCAGAACAGACGCACGCCCGCGCGGCTGAGGCCGATGATCACCAGCAGGCTGCCACCGAGCACGGCCGTCCAGACCGCCGGCAGTTGCGCGTCGGGCACATGCGCCAGCAGCGCGGCCTTGGCCAGGAAGCCGGACAGCGGCGGCAATCCGGCGACGGCGATCGCGGCGGTGAAGTACAGGGTGCCGGGCACGGCCCGGCCCGGCAGCGGCGCGATGATTTCCTTGCGGTCGCTGGCATCGCCGCGCCGGCGCCGCACCAGGTCGGCGATCAGGAACAGCGCGGCGGCGGCGAACGTGCTGTGCGGCAGGTAGTACAGGCCGGCCGCCACGGCACCGCGATCGTCCAGCGAAAACGCGATGAACAGCGTCGCTGCCGAGAACACCACCAGATAGGCGACCAGCACGCGCAACCGCGCGGCCGCCATCACCCCCAGGCCGGCCAACAGCAGCGTGGCGATGCCGGTCCACAACAGCGTGGCGTGGCCGAAGCCCTGCAGCGGGCCGCCCATGCCGAACCACAGCGAGGTCACCCGCAGCACCGCGTACAGGCCGACCTTGGTCATGATCACGAACAGCGCCGCCACCGCGGCCGGCGCACGCGAATAGGTCTCGGGCAGCCACAGATACATCGGCAGCAACGCCGCCTTGCTGCAGAACACCAGCAGCAACAGGCCCAGCGTGGCGCGCGCCAGCGGCACGTCGTCGGCCGGCAACTGCGCGATGCGCTCGGCCAGCTCGGCCATGTTCAACGATCCCAGCAACCCGTACAGCAAGCCCAGCGCGATCAGGAACAGCGTGGAGGCGGCGACGTTGAACACCACGTAGTGCAGACCCACCCGCATCCGCAGGCCACGCCCGGCGCTGACCAGCAACCCGTAGGACGCGATCAGCATCACTTCGAAGAACACGAACAGGTTAAAAATGTCGCCGGTCAGGAACGCGCCATTGAGGCCCATCAGCTGGAACTGGAACAGCGCGTGGAAGTGCGGCGCGCGGCGGTCCCAGCCGGCGCACGCGTGCAGCAGGCACGGAATGGCCAGCAGCGTGGTGGTCAACAACATCCATGCCGACAAGCGATCCGCCATCAGCGCGATGCCCAGCCGCGACGGCCAGTCGCCGAGCAGGTAGACCAGCACCTGGCCACGATCGGCCTGCACGAACAGGGCGACCACCGCCCAAGTCAGCAATGCCAATGACACCCATGCCACCCCGCGGCGCACGCCGGCGCCGAAGCGGCGATGCTCGGCAAACAGCGAGGCGATCGCGCCCAGCAGCGGGATCAGCACCGGCAGGATCGGCAAATGGCTCATCGGCCCGCCTCGCTGTCCTGCGCCGAGGGCCCGATGGCCGCATCCGCCGTCTCCTGCGCGTGCGGCGCATCCGGCTCATGGCCGTCGACGTGGTCGCTGTGGTTGTCGGCGCGGCTGCGCATCGCCAGCACCAGGCTCAACGCGGTCATCGCAAAGGCGATGACGATGGCGGTCAGGACCAGCGCCTGCGGCAACGGGTCCGTGTGCTGGGCCAGCGTCGGCGCCACCCCGTCCCGCAGCACCGGCGCCTGGCCTTCGCGCAGGCGGCCGCCGGAGAAGATCAACAGGTTGGTGGCATACGACAGGAAGGTCAGGCCGAGGATCACGTCGAAACTGCGCGCACGCAGCAGCAGGTAGATGCCGCAGGCGGTAAGCACGCCGATCGCACTGGCCAGGGCGAGTTCCATCAGCGCGTACCTCCCGTGCGTGGCGAGCGTCGCGCCGGATCGATCTCGCCGCGCAACGAGGCGCGCGTACGCGAAGGCTTCACCGTTCCCATCATCGACAACATCAGCATCACCGAGCCGAACACCACCAGATAGACGCCGGTATCGAAGCCCATCGCGCTGGCCAGCTCGAGCTCGCCGATCAGTGGCAGGTGCACGTCCAGGTGTCCGCTGGTCAGGAACGGCACCGAGAACAGCCAGGAGGCCGCGCCACTGAGCAGCGCGATCGCGAGCCCGATGCCGATCCAGCGCACGTAGTCGAAGCCGAAGCGCGACTCCACCGATTCCGCGCCCTGGATCACGTACTGCATCAGCAACGGCACCGCCAGCACCAGGCCGGCGATGAAACCGCCGCCGGGCGCGTTGTGGCCGCGCAGGAACAGGAAGATCGACACCGTCAGGATCAGCGGGAACATTATCTGTGCCAGGTCGGCCGGCACCGGCAGCCGGATCGGCGGGCCGGGCATCGCCTTGTCCGGCGCCATCCGCGCGCGCCGCAACAGTGCGTGCACGACCAGCCCGGCGATCGCGAACACGGTGATCTCGCCAAACGTATCGAAGCCGCGGAAGTCGACCAGGATGACGTTGACCACGTTGCGCCCATAGGCCTCGGGCAGGCCGCGCGCCAGCATCTCGCCGGCCATCGTGCGGGTGGGCGCGGTCATCAGCGTGTAGGCCAGCGCTGCCACGCCGGTGCCGGCCACCACCGCCACGGCGGCATCGCGCCAGCGCCGCCAGCGGCGCGGTGCGTCCTTCGACGTGCCGGGCAGGTAATTCATCGCCAGCAGCATCAAGGTCAGCGTGACCATCTCCACCAGCAGCTGGGTCAGCGCCAGGTCCGGCGCCGACAGGAACACGAAGGCCAGGCTCACCGCCAGCCCGGTACCGCCGATCACCAGCACCGCCAGCAGGCGCTGCCGATACAGGAACAGCCCGGCCAGCGTGCAGGCCACCAGCACCAGCCACAGCAGCCAGCCCAGCGCCGGCATCGGCTGCGGCGCCGGCCAGGCGCGTAGTTCACCGCTGCCGATGAAGGGCGCCGAGCCCACGGCTATCGCCGCCAACACCAGCATCAGCAACATTCGCTGCAGGCTGCCGTTCGCGATGCCATCGGTGAAGCGCAATGCCAATGTCGACAGCGCATCCAGATGCCAGTCGAACAGCATGCGCCCTTGCGAGCGCGTGACCACCGCATAGAAGTCCAGCACGCGACGCAGCCCGAAGTACAAAGCCACGCCGCCGACGGTGCCCGCCATGCTCATGGCCAGCGGCCAGTTCATGCCGTGCCAGATCGCCAGGCTGTATTCGGGCATCTGCGTGCCGAGGATGGCGCCGGCGGCGGCTCGCAAGGCCGGCGCCACGGTCAACGCCGGTGCCGAGCCGACCGCCACGCACAGGGCGACCAGCACGGCCACCGGGATGCGCATGAACGGTGGCGGTTCGTGTGGCAGATGATCCAGTTCACGCGGCCCGCGCCCGAAGAACGTGTCGTGCACGAAACGCAGGCTGTAGGCGACACCGAACATGCCGGCCAGCAACGCGGCGATCGACGTGGCGATGCGCATCGGCGCCGGCGCCTCGGTTTCCAGCGCCACCGCGAAGAACATTTCCTTGGACAGGAAGCCATTGAGCAGCGGAATGCCGGCCATCGCCAGCGAGGCGACGATGGCCAGCGCGCTGGTGATCGGCAGATAGCGGCGCAGGTTGCCGAGCCGGCGCATGTCGCGCGTGCCCGTCTCGTGGTCGATGATGCCGGCGGCCATGAACAGTGAGGCCTTGAACACGGCGTGGTTGAGGATGTGGAACACGCCGGCGACCACCGCCAACGGCGTGGACAGGCCGAACAGCATCGTGATCAGGCCCAGGTGCGAAATCGTCGAATACGCCAGCAGACCCTTGAGGTCGTGCTGGAAAATCGCATTCCAGGCGCCCAGCAACAACGTGACCGCGCCGATGCCGCTGACCGTGTAGAAGAACAGGTCGGTGCCGGACAGCGCCGGATGCAACCGCGCCAGCAGGAACACGCCGGCCTTCACCATCGTGGCCGAATGCAGGTAGGCCGATACCGGCGTCGGCGCGGCCATCGCATGCGGTAGCCAGAACTGGAACGGAAACTGCGCGCTCTTGGTGAAGATGCCCGCCAGCACCAGCATCAGCGCGGCCGGATACAACGGGCTGTTGCGGATCGCATCGCCCGAGGCCAACACCACGTCCAGGTCGTAGCTGCCCACGATATGCCCGATCAACAGCACGCCTGCCAGCAGCGCCAACCCGCCGCCGCCGGTGATCACCAGCGCCATGCGCGCACCATCGCGCGCGTCCTTGCGATACGACCAGAAGCCGATCAACAGGAACGAGGTCAGGCTGGTCAGTTCCCAGAACACCATCAGCAGCAACAGGTTGCCGGCCAGCACGATGCCGAGCATCGCGCCCATGAACATCAGCAGGAATGCGTAGAAGCGCGCCGCGCTGTCCTGCGCGCTGAGGTAATAGCGCGCATACATCACCACCAGCGCGCCGATCGCCAGCACCAGGCCGGCGAACATCCACGCCAGCCCATCCATGCGCAGCGAGAAACTCAGGCCGATCTGCGGCAGCCACGCGTGATCGCCGCGCACCACATGCCCGGCCAGCACGGCCGGCGTCAGCCAGGCCAGCAGCAACAGGGCCAGCAGCGGCGCCGCAGCGGCCAACCACGCCAACGTCCGGCGCGATCGCGCATGCAGCGCAGCGACTGCGGCGGCCATGACGAATGGCAGCGCCAGCAGGATTTCAAGGAAAGGGATCATGCAGGGATCGTACCTGGGAGCGGGCGATGCACGAGCAGTGGCCCGAGTCTAGCAAACACGTTGCCGCGCCCGCCGGCGCGTCTGAATGCCTCGTTCGGTTTCGATGCGCCGCGGGTCGCCCGTTTGTCTTGGGTTCTTTTCAAGTTGTGGGATGTCTGTGGCGCTGCAGCTTGCGGGGTGGGGGGGTATTGAGGGGCGCGCGTGCTGGTTGCGGTTGGTGGTGTCGGCTTACGGTGCGGGCACCGCCCTGCCGGGGTAGCCGCTTTCGGTTCGGGCGGACTCCTGTCCGCACTCACCGCGCGGCACATCCCTGTGCCGCTCGACGCGCCCACCCCGCCAGGACGGCGCAAGGCGCTTTGAAGTTCAATCTTCGTTCGGGGCGCGCCGGGAGGGTGGGAGGAGAAAAGCTCGGCTCCCGATTGCTGATGACACTTGATGGTCCGCCGCTTTGATCGAAGCCGGGTACTCGCAGATCGCCCTGGCGATCGGGACGAAGGCTCTTCTCCTCCCACCCTCCCGGCGCGCCTCAATCGAAGATATGAAAACCAACGCGCCCAGCGCCGTCCTGGCGGGCGGGGGTGGCCAGCGGACATGGATGTCCGCGGTAGGCGAGTTGGACAGGATGTCCAACCGAGCCGGGCCCGTCCCCTCCCGTCAGGGCGGTGCCCACACCGTAAGCCGACAAAACCAAACCGCCCACACCAAGCGCGCCCCTCAACAAACCCCCCACCTCGCAAGCCGCAACG
>Ga0160436_1000616_pt1 | contig 12318 bp, 13 predicted proteins | sample HID1973M_E0MG_FD_108264 | JGI IMG/M metagenome (GOLD analysis project Ga0160436, IMG submission 108264) | Enriched mosquito-associated microbial communities from UW Madison campus, WI, USA - HID1973M_E0 MG | ecosystem: Host-associated > Arthropoda: Insects > Digestive system > Unclassified ...
AGCGGGGGAGCGCAGATTCTAGTCGCGAATGCACGGGCACGCGTGGTGCCAGATCGCAAAGTTTTGCGGGCCAGCGACAAGCCAGATTAGGGGCTCAGCGCCCGCCGCCTCAGCAAAGGGCGCTTTCCTCAAGATGCTGGGTTGCGCGCTGTAGGAGCGGCTTCAGCCGCGACCCCCGCATCCTGCAGTCGCGGCCGAAGCCGCTCCTACAAGAAGTCTTCCCCCGTTACTTTCGCGCGGATTCGCTCGCGTCGCGCGCGGCCTTGAACTCGCTCTCCGGTGCCCAGCGCGGCCAGTTGTCGCTATTGGCCAGCTCGCTGCCGAGGTCGTGGACCAGCTGGGTGTCGGCGGCATGGCCGCGCGCATCCCACTGCGCGGTCCAGCGATCGCAGGCCTGGTGGTAGCAGTTGGCGAAATAGGTGTCGCGCAGCTTTTTGCCGGCTGCGACGCCGCCTTCGATCCGGTCCAAGCCCGGGCCCACCGTGATCGCCGGCACACCTGCGCGGGCGAAGGCGAAATGGTCGGCGCGATAAAAGAAGCCCGCCTCCAGGTTCGGATCAGGCGTGTAGTCGCGGCCATGCGCCTTCGCCACCCGTGCGAGGTCCTGCTCCAGCGACACCCGGCCCAGGCCCCACGAGGCGATGTCACGGGTCGGCCCGTCGGGGCTGAACATTTCCATGTTGAACACCGCCGCGGTGCGCTCGAGCGGCACCAGCGGGTGCGCTGCGTAGTAACTCGCCCCGAGCAGGCCCTTTTCCTCGGCGGTCAGCGCCAGGAACAGCAGCGAACGCTGCGGGCGGGGTCCGGCGGCGAAGGCACGCGCCAGCTCCAGCACGCTGGCCACGCCGGTGGCATTGTCGACGGCGCCATGGCGGATGCGATCGCCCTGCGCATCGGCTTCGCCCACGCCGAAGGCATCCCAATGCGCCGAGAACACCACCGTCTCCTCTGGCCGGGTAGTGCCGCGCAGGCGCGCCGCGACGTTGTGGGTGACCACGCGTTCGCGCTTGACCTTGAAGCGCGCCGACAAGCGCGCATCGCCGAGCACCACCGGACGGAAATCAGCCTGCATCGCCTGGCGCTTGAGCGCGTCGAAATCCAGCCCGGCATCGCGGAACAGGGTCACCGCCTGCTCGCGCTGCAGCCAGCCACGCAGCGGCGTATGCATCACGCGTGCCTGCGCGTCGTCGCGCTCGATGTCGAACAGCGGCGACAGGCCGGAGCTGCGCACGGTGTTCCAGCCATACGCGGCCGGCGCGGTCTCGTGGACGATCAGCACGCCGGCCGCGCCGCGCCGCGCGGCCTCCTCGAACTTGTAGGTCCAGCGCCCGTAATAGGTCACTGCCTTGCCATCGAAGGCACCCGGCACCGCACTCTCGAAGTCGGCGTCGTTGATCAGCACGACCGCGATCTTGCCGTGGAGGTCGACGCCCTTGTAATCATCCCAGTGCCGTTCCGGCGCACTGATGCCATAGCCCACGAACACCAGCGGCGCCTGCTCGACCACCACTTCGCTGCCTGGACGCAGGCTCTGCAGGGTCACGTCCTCGCCATTGCGCAGCGTGCGCGCGTGGCCGTTCTGGGTCAGCGTGGCCTGCACCGGGCCATCGACCTGTGCGCGCACCAGCGGCACCGCCTGGGTCCAGCCACCGTGGTCGCCGGCCGGCTCCAGGCCCGCCTCGCGGAACTGGGCGACCAAGTAATCGAGGGTGTGCTGTTCGCCCGGCGTGGCCGGCGCGCGGCCTTCGAACTCGTCGGACGCCAGCACCCGCACGTGCCGCGACAATGCCTCGCCATCGATCGCCAGCGCCGCATCGTTCGCCGCCTGCGCCACGCCCCCCACGAACAGACAGGCGGACAGCAACAGGATGCGCATCGGGTTCACGGCAATACTCGGCAGGTCAGCGGATGCGACAGTGTAATGGTGCGCGCGTTCGCGCAGCAGCCCCGTGTCCGGCCGGCTCAACGGCGCGGGCGGTCCAGCCAGCTCGCCAGCCCCTGCGCGTTGAGCTCGATGTCCATCGCCAGCACGTGCACCACGCCCGCATCGTCCAGCGCCACGCCCTGTGCATGCGCGCGCTCCAGGTACAACGCGGTGAGCGCCGCGACCAGACAGCGATGCCGGTCCGGGCGTCCATCACAGCCACGCGCCAAGGCCACCATCGCGGCGATTTGTTCGATCAGCGCCCGGCCGAGCGCGCCCGGCGCATCGACGCGGCCGTAATGGGTGAGGTACATCGCGCACGGCACGCGGGCGAGCAGGCGTTCGATCGAAGCCTGCATCGCTTCCGGTTCGAATTGCACCGGCGACGACGTGGGGATGATGAAAGGTCCCGCCGGACCGTCCAGCTCGCGATACGACAGCCCGAACGTGTCGCCGGTGAACCAGCTTTCGCTGCGCGCATCCCACACGCACAGGTGATGCCGGGCATGACCGGGCGTGTCGATGGCCAGCAACTCGCGACCGGCCAGCGGAATCGTGGCGCCGTCCTCGGCGATGACGATCCGTTCTTCCGCCACCGGCAGCACGGGGCCATAACTGCGCGCGATCTCTTCCTCGCCATAGACAGCGGTAGCGCCAGCGACCAGGCGCGTCGGGTCGATCATGTGCGGCGCACCGCGCGGATGCACCAGCAGGCGCGCATTCGGCAGCGCCTGCATCAGTGCACCGGCCCCGCCGGCGTGGTCCAGATGCACGTGGGTGAGGATCAACCAATCGACGTCTTGCGGCGCCAGCCCGGCCTCACCGAGCGCGGCCAGCATGCGTGGCACCGCCAAAGCGGTCCCGCAATCGATGAAGGCGGCCCGCCCGCGCTCAACCAGCAGATAGGCCGCATCGAACTGCGGCCGCTGGAAGCCGGTGTCGATCGTATGGATGCCGTACTCGCCGCTCATGCGCTCTCCTGGCCGATCCCTGCCTGCATTCTAGGCGCGCGTGGTGCAAGCGCGGATTGTGCTTTGGTCGCACACGTCGTGCCGCGGCGGACCGCTCTACATAAAGCGAGCGCTACGGCTTGTCGGCCGCCTCGCGCAGCGCCCGCAATGCTCCAAGCACCGCACCGGCATCCGCCACTACATTGAACAACGGCGACTCCAGCGCATCAGCCCCCTGCGCCTGCTTGATCACCGCGATGGTCTGGCCCGCCTCGCGCGGCGAATCGAAACCTTCGCTCTGCAACAGGAGCTCGCCTTCGCCGTCGAGCAGCTTGAAATAGAAACGCCCATCGTTCTCGCGATACTGCTTGAACAGCGGCTGCGCTGCCTTGGCCTTCTTCGCGGCGCTCGTATCGCCGCCCTGCGTGGACAGATCGCGCAGACCCACCGCATGGCGCAACTCCACCAGGAACGGCCGCGCATAACGCTCGCGCAGACGCTCGGCCCCGTGGCGCAAGGTCGCCTCGATCGCCGCCGGGTCGGCCATCAGGGCCTCGTAGCGCTCACGCAACGGCGCAATCTCCACATCGATGCGCTCGAACAAACGTTGCTTGGCATCGCCCCAGCTGATGCCCTCGGCATAGGCGCGCGCGAAATCGGCGGTCTCCTGCGCGCTGGCGAATGCCTGGTACAGCTGGAACAGCGCCGACCCCTCGGTCTGCTTCGGTTCGCCCGGCGCACGCGAATCGGTGAGGATCGAGAACACCAGCTTCTTCAATTCCTCGCGCGGGGCGAACAACGGAATCGTATTGCCGTAGCTCTTGCTCATCTTGCGGCCGTCCAGGCCCGGCAAGGTCGCAACCTGCTCGTCGATCAGCGCTTCGGGCAGCTCGAAATACTCGCGGCCATACACATGGTTGAAACGCTGCGCGAAGTCGCGCGCCATTTCGATGTGCTGGACCTGGTCGCGCCCCACCGGCACCTGCTTGGCATTGAAGATCAGGATGTCGGCGGCCATCAGCACCGGATACATGAACAGTCCGGCGGTCACGCCGGCGTCGGCGTCCTCGCCCTCGGCCGTGTTCTTGTCCACCGCCGCCTTGTAGGCGTGGGCGCGATTGAGCACACCCTTGCCGGCGATGCAGGTGAGGAACCAGTTGAGCTCGGAAATCTCGGGGATGTCGCTCTGGCGATAGAACCAGACCTTGTCCGGCTCCAGCCCGCAGGCGAGCCAGGTCGCGGCGATTTCCAGGGTGGAGAGCTGGGTGCGCGCCGGGTCCTGCGCCTTGATCAGGCTGTGCAGGTCGGCCAGGAAATAGAAGCTCTCCACTCCCGCGGTGCGGCTGGCGGCGATCGCCGGCCGGACGGCGCCGACGTAGTTGCCCAGGTGGGGAGTGCCGGAGGTGGTGATGCCGGTGAGGACACGGGTATTCATGCGGTGCGGATAGGGGGCGGCTGCAAACGACATCAGTGTACCGCGCCGCCTCGCCGGCCCGCCCGCGCACTCGGCCGGCCCGAGAAGACGGGCCGCAAGCGGCCCGTCCGTCTGCTTGGCGCGGAAGCCCTCGCGCCTGGCAGGCTTGGCTCAGTAATCCTTGTATTCCTTGCGCAACGCGTCGTCGAAATCCTTCACTTCCTTTTCGGCGCGGTCGCGGTCCCAGCCATAGCGTTCCTGCAGCTTGCCCGAAAGGTATTGGGCATTGCCCTCGGCAACGTCGAAATCGTCGTCGGTGAGATCGCCCCACTTGGCCTTCATCTGGCCCTTGAGCTGCGTCCACTTGCCGGAAATGATGTCTTTATTCATCGTGCAATCCCTCTTTGGTGGGGGCCGACCACAGGACGTCGATCGACCGGAGAACGGAACGGCCATGAAGCGTTGGCCGCGTGTGCACAGATTGGCGATCGGCACGTTCTCCAGCAGTCAACGCACGTCAAGAACGTCCTCATCGGCGTGAACAGTGGCCTAGCGCGGCACGCGGCACTTCCCGCGTCGCGGGCTGTGCTCGTGGCAGGTCCGCTTCGCGGCCCCTTAGCAAGGGGGACTCTGCTCCAGATAAGGTGTCGCTCGCTCTTTGTAGGAGCGGCTTCAGCCGCGACCGAGGGATCCAGCAGTCGCGGCTGAAGCCGCTCCTACAGTGGAGACGTTGTCGAGGCCGCGATCAACCGGCGCCGATAGCTATCGGCAGCCGAGCTTTTCTCCTCACCCTCTCCCAGCGCGCCTCGAACGAAGCTTGAAAACAAAGCGCCCTGCGCCGTCCTGGCGGGAGGGGGTTGGCCAGCGGCCATGGATGGCCGCGGTAGGCGAGTTGGACAGGATGTCCAACCGAGCCGGGCCGCGCCTCCCCGCCAGGGCGGTGCCCGCACCGTAAGCCGACACAAACCACCCCAAGCACAGCGCGCCCCTCAACAAACCCCCAACCTCGCAAGCTCCAGCAACCCGAAGCACCCTCGTTGCTGGAGGCATGAAAAAGGCGGGCCGAAGCCCGCCTCTTTGCACCTCGAAAGCGGCGTGACTTACTTCGCCGCGTCTTCCACTTTCTCGCCCGCCTTCTGCACGTCCTTGCCGGCGCCAGCCACGGTGTTGCAGCCGCTCAGCACGGCCATCGAAAACATGCCCAGGACCAGCAGGGTCATCACTCGCTTCATCGTCTTACTCCTCGGGGGTGATCGCGGCGCCTCGCGCCGCGTCGGTAAAGGACAGCTTGCGCCGACGGTCGGCTCTCAGATCAGCACTTGCCGTCGCTGCACTTGTTCGCGGTCTTTTCGACCTTCTCGCCGGCTCCCTGCACATCCTTGCCGGCACCGGCCACGGTGTTGCAGCCGCTCAGCAGGCCCACCGAAAACATCCCAAGCATTGCCAAAGTCATCAGTCGCTTCATGTGCTTCTCCGATCGGCTCGGCGCCCACGCAAATCGCAGGCCTACCGCTTGCGGGAGAATCTGACTTCGGAGCCGTCGAGCGGGCGTGAACGCGGATGGTTTCGTCAAATTCCGCACCCGTCCTGTTCAGGAAACCCTTAATCGTCGTCGCGCATCAGGGTCGATTTTCCGAACAGACTTTCGACCAGGTCCACCGCCAGTTCGGCGGTTGCGTTGTGGTTGTCGATGACCGGATTGAGTTCGACGATGTCCAGCGAGCCCATGCGTCCGGTGTCGGCAATCATCTCCATCACCAGTTGCGCCTCGCGGTAGTTGGGGCCGCCCGGCACCGTCGTGCCCACCCCTGGCGCGATCGCCGGATCCAGGAAGTCGACGTCGAAACTGACGTGCAAGTGGGTGTCGGCGTCCATTCCCGCCAGCGCGGCCTCGATGGTGCGCTTCATGCCGTTCTCGTCGATATAGCGCATATCGTAGACATCGATGCGGTGCTGCTTGATCAGGCGCTTCTCGTCCGGGTCAACCGAACGGATGCCGATCTGACGGACCTGCTCGGGGAGCAGCACAGGCGCGTCGCCGCCGAGGTGGGTCAGCTCGCGCGGCCCCAGACCGCACAGGCAGGCCAGCGGCATGCCATGCACATTGCCGGACGGGGTGACTTCGCTCGTATTGAAGTCCGAATGCGCGTCCAGCCACAGCACGCGCAGCTTGCGGCCTTGCTGGCGGCACCAGCGCGCGACCGCGGTGATCGAGCCCATCGCCAGGCAATGATCCCCGCCCAGCATGATCGGCAGGCGGCCCTCCTCGAGTTCGCCCTGGGTGGCTTCCATCAGCGTGCGGTTCCAGGCGACCACTTCCTGCAGATGGCGATAGCCGGCCACCGGCGGGGTCCACGGATTGCGCGGCCCATCCAGGTTGCCGAGATCGCGCACGTCCACCCCCCGCGCGACCAGCGCCTCGCCCAGACCGGCGATGCGCAGCGCCTCCGGCCCCAGGCGCGCGCCGCGATGGCCGGCACCGATGTCGGTGGGCACGCCGATCAGGGAAACGGGTGGGTAATGCCTGGTCATCCGTGCGCTCCGTTCGTTGCAATCGAAACCACGAGTGTAGTGGCCGCGCACGCGCACGCCCCGCCGCGATGCAGCAGGGAGGGTCTGAAGAGGATGGTGCCGACACCCGGATTCGAACTGGGGACCTACCGCTTACAAGGCGGTTGCTCTACCAACTGAGCTATGCCGGCGAAACTTCGCGGTTCCGCCTGGGCTGGCGACCGCGCGCAATTCTAGCGCAGCGTGGCGCAATCCCGCGAACGCTGGCCGGGCGCACGCAGCGCGCGCAGCGCCGCATCGTCGGCAGCGGTACGCGCATCCAGCCACCAGCGCGATTGGCCGCTGCCGCCGCTGGCCAGCACTTCGGCGCTGAACCCCTTCGCCGCCAGTTCCGATTGCCGCCGCTCGGCCCCCTCGCGGTTGCGGTACTGGCCCATGGCGACGTCGTTGTTGTCGCCCTGGTTGATGACGTAGTAATCACCGATCCCCGCCGCCTTGATCCGCGCGACCAGTGCCTGCGCCTGTTCGCGGTTGCCGACCGACGGCAGCATCACCCGGAAGCTGCTGGCATCGGCGCCCGCCACCTCGTGGACCCGGGCATCGCTGAGCAGCGATCCGGCGACCATCCGGGTTGCCTCGGCACCATCGCGGCTGGGATAGGGACCGAAGCTGAGGCAGCGCAGGTCGCTCGCCGGCTTGACCGTGGTCGCCACGGCTTTCGCCGCTGTCGGCGCGGCGCTGGCCGGTGCCGGGGCCGGTGCGGCGGCAGCCGGCGGCGGCGCAGCCGCTTCCGCGGTGGTCGCAACAGCAGCCACCGCCGTGGGCGGCGCGATCAACTGCAGGCTGGCCACGCCGGTGGGTGCGCTTGGCGGCACCGGCGGTGGTGGCGACGGACGCAGCCCCCACCACAGGGCGACGCCTGTGTTGAGGATGGCAAGCACGACGATGAGGGCGCGGACATACATGAGACGATTCTAACCACGCCGGCGATCGGCAGGATCGTGGCGCGCGGCTGTGGCCGCTCCTACAACACTTGATGCGCCGCCCAGGTCGCCAGCCCGTCCAGCACCAGCGAAGGGCGGTGCTCCGCGCCGGGCAGCAAGGGGAGCAAGGGCGGCGCACCGCCGCCATGCAGCAGCAGCCGCACCGTCCCCAACCGCAGCGCTGCCTGCTGCAGGCTGCGCTCGATCAGCGCGACCGCCGCACCGTCGCAACCGGAGGCCAGCGCATCGGCGGTGTCGTTGGCGAACTCGGCGTAGTCGCCGCCCAGCGCCGGCAACTGCGCGGCACGCTGGTGCAGGGCCTCGCGCATCGTGGTCGGAGAGGCCGCGATGCGGCCGCCCTGGTGTTGGCCCGCCGCATCGAGCAGATCAATGGTCAACGCCGTGCCCACGCCGGCCAGCAACACCGCGCCCTGGCCGCGCGCGCCCAGCAGCGCAAGAAATCGATCCACGCCGAAACGACGTGGCTCGGCATAGGCCACCCTTACCCCCGCGCATTCGGCCAACGTGTGCGCGATCTCGACGCGTGCGAAACGGCGCTGCAGCCACTCGACAACCTGGGTGGTCAAGGCCGGCGCGGCCACACTGGCGACCCAGGCGACGTCGCCGCGCGGCAATGCATCCGCGCCGCCTTCGTGCAGCGCATCGGTGCCATGCGCCCAGGCCTGGATGTCGCCGACGCGGCCGTCCTCGCGCAGCGGCGCGAACTTGAAACGCGAATTGCCCAGATCGAACAGCCACTGGCTCATGCCGGCCTCACGCTGACTTCGCCCGCGTGGAAGCTGCGTTCGCCCCCCTCGGTACGCACCCGCAATGCGCCATCGCCGGCCAGGCCAAGCGCGACGCCTTCATGCCATTGCCCGGCTTCCTCCACCCGCACCCGCCGTCCGGCCAATACATCCAACGCCGCATAGCGCGACAGGAACGGCGCCAGACCCTCGCGCTCGAACTGTTCCATTGCGGGCAGCAGGTGCGCGAGCAACGCGGCGACGACACGGTTGCGCGACACCGGCGCGCCGGCCAGGGTGTCCAGGTCGACCCAGGGCTGGCCGATGTCGATCGCGAAGGCCGCCGGCATGTGCACGTTGACGCCCAGCCCGATCACCGCGCGCGCCGGCCCGCCCAGCTCGCCGCCGCCCTCAATCAACAGGCCGCCGAGTTTGCGATCGGCATCGAGCAGATCATTCGGCCATTTCAGGCCCACGCTGCCGAAGCCGTCCGCGCGCAGCGCCTCCGCCGCGGCGACGCCAACCGCCAGGCTGAGCCCGGCCAGCTGCGCCAGGCCGCCGGCGAAACTGCGCGACAGCGACAGATAGACATGCGAGGCCAGAGGGGACGCCCATTGCCGGCCGCGCCGGCCGCGGCCGCCGGTCTGGCGCTCGGCCAGCAACACGGCCGCGCCGGTCCGCGGCACGGGACGGGCCAGCAGTTCGGTGTTGGTGGATTCCAGGGTCCAGGCGACTTCCAGGTCCGCCAGGCCGGCACGGGCCGCCGCCGGCAGGGCTTCCAGGATGGCCCCGCGGTCGAGCAGCTCGACCGGGTGGGCCAGGCTGTACCCATCCCCCGCGCGGCCCTGGATGTCGATGCCGGCCGCCCGCAGATGCTGAATGCGCTTCCAGACCGCGGCCCGGGTCAGCCCGAAATCGCGCGCCAGGGCGTCGCCAGAGAGGGGGCCGGCAGCAAGTTTGGCCAGCAGTACGCGGTCGTCCAAGGCCAGTTTTCCGAGGCAAACGGCATAATTATGTCCGATACCGAAAGGCCCGCCCAGCATCACTTGCCAGGCCGCGTGAAAAGCGCGTTAGAATCGAGAACTTACCCCTGCCCGGGACAAGGACGATGCGCCGACTCGCTTGCCTGCTCCTGTTCCTGTCCCCCGCCGTGGCGTGGGCATCGGGCGGTTTGGCCGAAGCCGACCGCGGCGCTTGCGTGGCAACCGCTTCGGCCGCGCACGGTCCGGCGCCCGAACCGGTGACGCCGCCTCCCGCGCATTCGCCCGTGCACCGCGCTGCCGGTGCGGCCAGCAATGGCGGCGGCGACGACAGCGAACTGCTGCAACCGCGCGGCCGCATGCCGAAATGGCACAGCTTCCTGCCGGGAATGTTCCGCTGATCCAGCGTTTGTTGGGATGGCTGCGCCGACCGGCGCCGGCCATCGATGATTCCCTCTGGACACAGGCGCAGGCCCACTGCCCCTGGATCGATGCGCTCGACGACACTCGCCGGCAACGCCTGCGCGAACTCAGCGCGCGCTTCCTGCACGAGAAGATCATCGCGCCGATCGACGGCCTGGTCCTGACGCCGGTGCAAGGCGTGGTATTGGCGGCCATGTGTTGCCTGCCCTTGCTGGAGATCGGTGCCGCCGGCTGGCGCGGCTGGTCGCAGCTGATCGTCTACCCCAACGCCTTTCGGGTGCACCGCAGCCACGTCGACGCGGCCGGGGTGCTGCACGAATGGGATGACGAGTTGATCGGTGAATCCTGGGACCAGGGCCCGCTGATCTTGTCCTGGGCCGACGTGCAGGCTGATATCGACGAGCCCTATGCCGGCTTCCACGTCGCCGTGCACGAGATGGCGCACAAGCTCGACGTACTTGATGGCGTGCTCGACGGCACGCCGTTGCTGCCGCGCGAATGGCAGCGCGAATGGGCGAAGGATTTCCAGCGCCAGTACGACGCCTTCTGCGCGCAGGTCGACGCCGGCAAACGCACGCGCGTGGACAGCTACGCCGCCGAAGCGCCGGAGGAATTCTTCGCCGTGGTCAGCGAATACCATTTCTCCGCGCCCGGGGTGCTGGCCGAGACCATGCCGGAAGTCGCCGCGCATCTGCGCAGGTTCTATGGGCCTTCGCCGTTCGAGGGACGGGCTTAGATTTTTGTGGGAGCGGCTTCAGCCGCGACTGCAGGATGGCTCGGTCGCGGCTGAAGCCCCAGCTACAAACAGCAACAGCCTCACAGGCCCGGCGGCAGCGTGACCTCGAAGCGTGCGCCACCCAGTTCCTGCGAGCGGCTCACGTGCAACTCGCCGCGATAGCCGCGGACCAGATCCTGCACGATCGACAGGCCGATGCCGTGGCCTTGCACGCGCTCATCGCCGCGCACGCCGCGCTGCAGGATGCGCGCCACATCCTCCGGCGCGATGCCGGGACCATCGTCGTCGACCGCCAGCATCAGTCCCGCGCGCCGGCTGGCGCCGCTGCCGGTGGTCGGCTTGGCGGTCAGCAGCACGCGCTGGCGCGCCCACTTGAAGGCGTTCTCGAGCAGGTTGCCCAGCAGTTCCTGCAGGTCGCCCGGTTCGCCGTAGAAGCGGGCGTTCGGCGCGATCTCGAATTCGCACAGCACGCCCTTGGCGGCATAGACCTTCTCCAGGCCGCGCACGATCTCTTCGGCATTGGACTCGATCGGCACCGGCGCGGCGAACAACTTGTGGCCGCTGGAAGCCGCGCGCGCGAGCTGGTAGGAAACCAGGTTGTTCATGCGCCGCAGTTGCACGTCGAGTTCGTCGCGCAGTTCGGGGTCGGCCGAACTGGCGTCGAGCTGGGTGCGCAGCACTGCCAGCGGCGTCTTCAGGCTGTGCGCGAGATCGGCCAAGGTATTGCGCTGCCGGTCCAGGTTCTCGCGCTCGCTTTCAATGAAGGCGTTGATGCTGTCGGTCAACGGCTCCAGCTCGCGCGGATGGTGCTCGGTCATGCGCTGCGCTTCGCCGCGCTGCACCTTCGTCAGTTCGTTGACCACGCGCCGCAGCGGCCGCAGGCTCCATTGCAGGATGAAGGCCTGCAGCAACAGAAGCACGGTGCCGGTGATGCCCAGCCACAGCCAGACCTTGCTGCGGAACACGCGCAGCTGCGCGCCCAGCGAGCGCGTGTCTTCCATCACATAGATGGTGTACGGGATCTCGTGGCCGGGTTCGGTTTCGTAAATGACGCCCTGGCCATAGCGGTAGACCTGGCCCTTGCTGCCGTCGATCTGCAGCATCTCCAACGGGCCGGTGAACTCTTCCTGGCGGGGCCCCAGCATCGGCCCGGACTGCGGCAGCACCGGGCCCTCGGCCGACATCGACGCCCAACGCTCGTCGGGGCGGATGACTTCAGCATAGAGGCCGCCACCGGGCACGTCGAAGCGCGCATCCGGCGACTGCTCGCGGATATACAGCGAGCCGTCGCGCAGGAAATCGATGCTGCCGTTATAGGCGGTGGCGTAGTTCTTCAGGCGTGCACGCAGGTTGTCCATCGCCGTGTCGGCGAAGGCCGCATCCAGCGCGTAGCCGGCCAGGGCGAGGAAGGCCACCAGGCTGACGCTTGCCGCCAGCAGCTGTCGTGCCTGCAGCGATCGCGGCCGCCACCGCTTGAACCAACGTAGACGGGCAGCCACGTCGTTGCCGTTTCCTTTGAGCGAGGGTCAGCCCTCGGTGCGGGGGATCGCGAAGCGGTAGCCGCGGCCACGCACGGTCTCGATCGGCTTGAGCTCGCCGTCCGGGTCGAGCTTCTTGCGCAGGCGGCCGATGAAGACCTCCAGCACGTTCG
>Ga0160436_1000617_pt1 | contig 12300 bp, 11 predicted proteins | sample HID1973M_E0MG_FD_108264 | JGI IMG/M metagenome (GOLD analysis project Ga0160436, IMG submission 108264) | Enriched mosquito-associated microbial communities from UW Madison campus, WI, USA - HID1973M_E0 MG | ecosystem: Host-associated > Arthropoda: Insects > Digestive system > Unclassified ...
CGGCGTGCTGGGCCTGGTGTTCGCCGCATTGGTGGCGGCGATCGTGGCTTCGCTGGCCTCGAAGATCAATTCGGTGGCGACGATCTTCACCCTGGATTTCTACGCCAAGATGCGCCCGCAGTCCGAGCAGCAGCGCCTGGTGCGCGTCGGCCGGATCGCCGCTTTCGTGGCGGTGGTGCTGGCGATCGTGACCGCGCGTCCGTTGCTGGGCAGCTTCGACCAGGGCTTCCAGTACATCCAGGAGTTCACCGGCTTCTTCACCCCGGGCATCGTGGTGATCTTCATGCTCGGCCTGTTCTGGAAGCGTGCCAACGAGGCCGGCGCGTTGACGGCGGCGATCGGTTCGTTCGTGCTGTCGATCGTGTTCAAGCTGGCCTGGCCGTCGCTGCCGTTCATGGATCGCGTCGGCGTGGTGTTCCTGGTTTCGCTGTTGGCGGCGGTGGTGGTGTCGTTGCTGACGCCGGCAGCGCCTGCGCGCGACATGATCCGCACTGACGATGTCGGCTACGGCACGCCGCTGAGCTTCAATGCCGGCGCGGTGGGCGTGGTGGCGATCCTGGTCGCGCTGTACGCAGTGTTCTGGTGATTGGTTGGCCAGTGCTTGAAGAAAGGCCGCCTTCGGGCGGTCTTTTTTTGGGTGCTCGTCCAATCGAAAGGCGAGGGATGGGAGGGAATCGCTGCTCGTTGGGTTTCCGCGCAATCTGAGGGGCCCCGCTGCGGCCGGTAGGCCTCCGGGGCGAATGTCCTCCGGCACCGGTAAAGCCGGTGCCTCCCCCTTGATTTCGCCCCGAAGGCCTACCGGCCACAGCGGGGCCATCGGCTCACGGCTGGAGCCGCCGTCATCTCGGAGAGGCGGGCGGGGATAGCCTCCTTGCGAAATCAAGGAGGAGGCACCGGCTCTATCGGTGCCGGGGGACATTCGCAAGGAGGCTATCCCCGCCCGGCCCCTGGCAAACTCACCGGCGCAGTCGGCGCGGTGGGCCGGGCCGGATTGCCCCTACCTCCCCGGGCTGGGCCGCTTGGTCAACTTGCGCTGCAACGAGCGGCGGTGCATGCCGAGCAGGCGCGCGGCGGCGGAGATGTTGCCGCCGGTCTCGTGCAGGGCCTGCTGGATGTGCTCCCACTGCAGGCGGCTGATCGGCGTCATCAGGTCCTGCGCGCTGTCCTCGGCCTCGACATCGTCGGGCTCTTCGTCGTCCTCGCCGAGCGCGCGCATGATCGTCGGCACGTTTGCAGGCTTGGGCAGGTAATCATCGGCGCCGAGCTTGATCGCTTCCACCGCGGTGGCGATGCTCGCATAGCCGGTCACCAGCAGGATGCGCATGTCCGGGCGGATCTCGCGCAGCGGCTGGATCATCGCCAGGCCCGATTCCTGGCCGAGCTTGAGGTCGATCAGGGCGAAGTCCGGCAGCGCCTCGCGTGCCAGCGCCAACGCTTCGGCGCTGTTGCCGGCGATCAGGGTTTCCACACCGCGGCGTGCCAGGCTGCGCTGCAGCGTGCGCAGGTACAGCGCATCGTCGTCGACCAGCAGGCCGCGCCGGGAGGGAAGGTTCATGGCGACACTCCGAGGTCGGAAGAGGGTAGGCGGCGGTTCGCGGACAGCGGCATCACAGTTTCCTCGAAGGCACGCGGCGGTCAGGACGCGTGCAGGGGCTCGTCGGCCACCGGCAGCGGCAGGCGGAAGCCGACCCGGGTGCCGGTGCCCGGTGCGGGCTGCATCCACAGCTCGCCGGCCAGGCGTTCGACCGTCGCATGCGACAGCGCGAGGCCCACGCCCATGCCGCGCGGTTTGCCGCTGTCGAACAGGGTCCCGGGCAGGGTCGCCTTGGCGGTGTCGAAGCCGGCGCCGTAGTCGCGGACCTCGCCGATCAGCTGGCCGTCGCTCACCCGCAGCTCCAGGTCCACGCGCGGCCGGCCGGTGCGTTCTCCGGCGTCGGCGGCGTTGTTCAACAAGACCATCAGCAGATGGCCGACGCCCGGTTCCAGGCGCAGCCGCATCGGCGCGTCCAGGTTGCGGTTGAGTTGCATCGACGGCCGCACCAGGCGCCACTGTTCCAGCACCTCCTGCACGCTGACCGCGTCCTGCGCGCCGCTGCCCTCGGCCGGCGCCGCCAACGCCAGCACGCGTTCGTGGCAGAGCACCAGCAGCCCGCGCAGCGTGTCCAGGTCCTCGCGCAGTTCCGGCTGGGTCGATTGTTCGGCGACATCGTCGACCAGCAAAGTCATCGTGGCCAGCGGCGTGTTGAGTTCGTGTGCCACCGAGGCAGCATGCGTGGCCAGGGCGACGATGCCCTCGTTTCGCGCGAAGCGCTCGCGCAGCATCGACAGCTCGCGCTCGCGCGCGCGCATCTGCAGCGCCAGCCGGGTCGAGAACACCAGCACCACCACCGAAGACAGCAGGAAGTTCGCCGCTACGCCCCACAGGTGCAGCGTGCGCGGATCGTACGGCCCATGCGGCAGCGGTACGCCGAACAGCGCACTGGCGCCGTAGCCGACCAGGCAGGCGGCCGCCACCGCCAGCCCCCACGCCAGCGGCAGGGCGAGCGCAGCCAGGGCGATCAGGATCAGGAACAACGAACCGAACGGATTGGCGATGCCGCCGCTCCAACCCACCATCCAGGTCAGCACCGCGACATCGACCAGCACGTGGCTGAACGCGGTGGCGTCGGCGATCGGGGTGTCGCGCCCGACCCGCCACTGCGCATACACGTTGAACAGCGCCAGGACCGCCACGCCCGCCCACAGCGGGGGGTGCGGCAAGGCCAGCCCGAGCACCCCGGTGGCCACCAGGATGGTCGCTGCCTGTCCAGCGGTGGCGAGCCAGCGCAGGCTGCACAGGGTTCGCAGGAAGGTGGCGTTGTTGCTGTTGTCCATCTGGGCGCCATGCTATGCGGTTGGACCGGAGTCTGCCTGCGACAAGCTGTCGCAGCGCGGCTTCCGGGGCGGGGGCACTATCCCGTGCGGCCGGGGTTCGCCCATCGGCGCGACGGGCGTTCTAAAATGCACGCATGCATGACGCCGTGACCCGACCGACTCCGCCCGCCGACACCGGCGCCTGGCCCCGCCGCCTCACCCAGCCGGTCCGCATCGGCCCGGTCACCGTCGGCGGCGGCAAGCCGGTGGTGGTGCAGTCGATGACCAACACCGACACCGCCGACATTGCCGGCAGCGTCAAGCAGGTCGCCGAGTTGTGGCGCGCCGGCTCGGAGATGGTCCGCCTGACCGTCAACAATCCCGAATCGGCCGCGGCGATCCCGCGCATCGTCGACAAGCTGGCGATGATGGGCATCGAGGTGCCACTGATCGGCGACTTCCACTACAACGGCCACCAGCTGCTGGCGGCCGAACCGGCCTGCGCCGAGGCACTGGCCAAGTACCGCATCAACCCCGGCAACGTCGGCTTCGGCAAGAAGAAGGACCTGCAGTTCGCCCAGCTCATCGAGTTCGCGATCCGCTACGGCAAGCCCGTGCGCATCGGCGCCAACTGGGGCTCGCTGGACCAGTCGCTGGCCGCGCAGCTGATGGACGAGAACTCGCGCCGCGAGCAGCCGTGGGATGCCGGGCGCGTACTGCGCGAGGCGCTGATCCGTTCGGCCGTCGATTCGGCCGAACGCGCCGTCGAGCTTGGCCTGGGACGCGACCGCATCGTGCTGTCGGCCAAGGTCTCCGGGGTGCAGGAGTTGATCGCGGTCTATCGCGACCTGTCCGCGCGCAGCGAGTTCGCCCTGCACCTGGGCCTGACCGAAGCCGGCATCGGCAGCAAGGGCATCGTCGCTTCTTCGGCGGCGCTGGCGGTGCTGCTGCAGGAAGGCATCGGCGACACCATCCGCATTTCGCTCACGCCCGAGCCGGGCCAGTCGCGCACCCAGGAAGTGATCGTCGCCCAGGAGTTGCTGCAGACCACTGGCCAGCGCGCCTTCACCCCGCTGGTCACGGCTTGCCCGGGCTGCGGCCGCACCACCTCGGAGTTCTTCCAGGAGCTGGCGAAAGTCGTGCAGAACCATGTCCGCGCGAAGATGCCGGAATGGAAGATCAGCCATCCGGGCGCGGAGAACATGACCCTGGCGGTGATGGGCTGCGTGGTCAACGGCCCGGGTGAATCGCGCCACGCCAATATCGGCATCTCGTTGCCGGGCACCGGCGAGGCGCCGTCGGCGCCGGTGTTTGTCGATGGCGAGAAGAAGGTGACGTTGCGCGGCGAGAACATCGCCCAGGAATTCGTCGCCCTCATCGACGAGTACGTCGAAGATCACTACAGCCGTGTCACCGGCTGAGGGCCGGCCCGGACACGCGTTGCCACCGGCTGAAAGCTCCGCCGGTTTCCGCCACTGGCTGGGCAGCCGCCTGTGGCGCATCGGCCTGCTGTTCGCCGGTGTGTTGCTGCCGCTGGGCGTGTTCGCCGAGCTGGCCGAGGATGTCCATGAGTTGGAGGCGTTCTACTTCGATGCGCCGCTGCTGTGGCGCCTGCGCGGCTGGGCCACACCGGCGCTGGACCAGTGCTTCGTTCTGGTCTCCCGGCTCGGCTACCAATGGGGCCTGATCCCGGCCGATACGCTGATCGTGCTGCTGCTGTTGGCGTTTCGCCGCTGGCGCGAGGCGACCTTCGCGTTCCTGGCCTTCGTCGGTTCGGCGCTGCTCAATCTGGGCGCCAAGCAATTCTTCCAGCGCGACCGCCCCAGCCTGTGGGAGTCGGTCGCGCCGGAGAGCACTTTCAGTTTTCCCAGTGGCCACGCGATGGGCTCGATGACCCTGGCCGCGGTGGTCGTCGCGCTGGCTTGGCGCACGCGTTGGCGCTGGCCGGTGACGGCAGCAGCGGTCGCTTTCGTGATGCTGGTCGGCACGGCCCGCGTCTATCTGGGCGTGCATTACCCCTCCGACATCCTGGCCGGCTGGTGCGCGGCGTTGGCCTGGGTGATGGGGCTGTACCTGCTGTGCTTCCGACGCCATCACCGGCCTTGGCGCCAGCGTGGACCCGGCGCGAACGTGTGAGCGCGTGGCCGCAGTTCGGCAGGGGGCGGGCAGGGCAATCGCGCCAGATTTGCTGGAAGGTTCGCCACGGCAAATCGGCAGGGGCTCGTTCAAGCGGTTGATTTTGCTTGGTAACAATGTCGGCCTGCATGGGCGCGGGCCGAGCCTCCGGCTTGACCTCGCTGGCGAAATCGCCACGCTTTGCTCATTCCTTGCCTGGAGAGCCGCGTGCGCATTGCCATCCTCGCCTATGACGGTTGCATGGGTGCCGAGGTCCTCGGGCTGTCGGACGTCCTGCTGGTCGCCAATCGCATCCAGGCGCATCGGGCGCCGGACCAGGCGGCGCCGTTCGCGGTGTCGATCATCGGTGCGCGCGAAGGATCGGTGCGCCTGGCCGGTGGTGCGCACCTGTCGGTGCAGGCACCCGGCCCCTACGACCTGCTGGTGGTGCCGGCGTTCGATTTCAGCGCCGATGCGCCGGTGGAGCAGACCCTGCGCCGGCTGCAGGCCGAGAAGGCGCTGATCGCCGAGGCGGCCCGGCACCGGGCGGTGGCCTCGATCTGCATCGGCAGCTTGTTGCTTGCCGACGCAGGCGTGCTCGATGGCCGCCGCGCGACCACGTCGTGGGCTTTCGCCGATCAGATGGCCGCGTTGTATCCCAAGATCGAGATCGTGCGTGAAGCCATGCTGGTGCGCGACGGCGGCATCGTCACCTCCGGCGCGTTCACCGCGTTCGGCGACCTGGCCCTGCAGCTGATCCGCGACCGTGCGGGCGCCAGCCTGGCGCGCGCGGTCGGGCGTTTCAGCCTGATCGATGGGGGGCGCGACAGCCAGGCGCCGTACCTGGATCGTCGCTTCGCAAGCAAGCGCCACGAATCGTTTTCGCGCGCGGTGGCGGAGTGGTTCGAGCCGCGACTGGCCGAGCGCTACAACCTCGGCGAACTGGCGCGCGCCTTCCATCTTTCCAGTCGCACGCTGTTGCGCCGGTTCAATGCCGAGACCGGCCGCACCCCGCTGGAAATGCTGCAGGATCTGCGCGTGGAGCGGGCCCGGCGATTGCTGGAAGCCACCGACCTGAGCGTGGCCCAGGTCGCCGAACAGATTGGCTATCTCGACGTGGCCACTTTCTCGCGGTTGTTTGCGCGCAAGACACAACTGACCCCGGCCGCGTTCCGTCGCAAGTTCCAGCCCAGCGACGCCAAGCTGTTCTGAATCGCGGCCGCCGCTGGCGCGATCGCCGCCCAAACTGGCGATCGCGCCTGCTTACCTGGCCGACCTGCATCACTAGCCTTGCCTGGGTTCCATCGCGGAACGCCGCCGCGCACCACGACCTGGTCGACGCGATGGACTTCACCGTGGCAGGGAGACGAATCATGTCGTCGCAAGTACAGGCAGGAAGGAAGGAGGCGCCATCCCGTGGCGCGGCGCGCCAGCAACGCGCGGAGATCGCCGCGACGGGTTTGCGGTTTGGCATGCGAACGCTGTCGCGCATCAGTCCTGCGCTCGCCGCACGGGTCATGGATCATCTGTGGTTCCGTGCGCCGCGTACGCAGCCGCAGGCCGAGGCGCAGGCCTGCCTGGCCCGCGCCCGTTGTTCGACCTTGCGCGTCCACGGCCAACGCGTGGTTGCCTGGGAGTGGGGCGATGCGGGTCCCTGCGTGCTGCTGCTGCACGGCTGGGGAGGCCACGCCGGCCAGTTGCACGCGTTCGTGGCACCGCTGCTCGCCGCCGGGATGCGCGTCATCGCCTTCGATGCACCGGCGCACGGTGCATCCGACGCCAGTCGCCATGGCCGGCAGCGCGTCACGTTTTTCGAGTTCGCCGCCGTGCTGCACGCGCTGACGCGGCGGATAGGACCCCTCGCGGGCGTCGTCGCACATTCCGGTGGTTGCACCGCGATTGCGCTGGCGATGCGCCAGGGGTGGCGCGCGCCGGAACGGATGGTGTTCGTCGCCCCATTCTGCGAGCCGGCGACGGCCATCGACGGATTCGCACGCCAACTCGGAGTCGCGGGCGAGACGGTGCAGCGATTCCGCACCCGGGTAACGCAATGGCTGGGCATCGCGTGGAGCGACCTGGACATCGCCGGTCTGCCCCGGAATCTCCGGCGTGGGCGGCTGCTGGTCGTGCATGATCGCGGCGATCGCGAAGTGCCGATCGCGCAGTCGCAGCACCTGGTCCAGGCCTGGCCTGACGCGCAGCTCGTCGAAACGTCCGGCGCCGGGCATCGGCGGATACTGGCGCAAGCCCAGGCGGTGGAGGCGGGCGTCGCCTTCCTGGCCGCGGGCAATTCGTCGTTTGCGACGGAGTCGGACTATTGGTCGGATTATCTGCCGGCCGACTCGCGTGCCGACCTGGACCTGGCCTATGAGGCGACCGATTGCTTCTGGCAGCGCGATGCGGTCTGAGCGCTCGCGTTGAACCTCATGCCAGGCTGTGCAGCGCAGCCGCTTCAGCATGCAGCGTGGCGGTATCGAGCAGCGGCACGGTCGCGTCGTGCGCACCGACCAGCAGGGCGATTTCGGTGCAGCCCAGCACGATGGCCTCAGCCCCTTCGGCGACCAGGTTGGCAATGACCTCGCGATAGGTTTGCCGCGATGCATCGCGCAGCACGCCCTGGCACAGTTCCTCGTAGATGATGCGATGTACCTGCTCGCGCGCCGGCGCGTCCGGCACCAGCACGTCCAAGCCGCGCTTGTGCAGCCGCGCGCGGTAGAAGTCCTGCTCCATCGTGAAGCGCGTGCCGAGCAGGCCGACCCGGCGTACCCCGAGCGTGTTCAAGGCATCAGCGGTGGGATCGGCGATATGCAGCAGCGGCAACGGCGTGGCGGCCTCGATGGCATCGGCGACCTTGTGCATCGTATTGGTACACAGCACGATCATCTCGGCGCCGCCGACATACAAGGCACGCGCGGCTTCGGCCAACGCGATGCCGGCGCCTTCCCAATCGCCATGGCGCTGCATGCGCTCGATGGGCGCGAAGTCGACGCTGTACAGCAATAGCCGCGCCGAATGCAGGCCACCGCATTCGCGCCGGACCACCTCGTTGATATGGCGGTAGTACGGCAGGGTCGATTCCCAGCTCATGCCGCCGATCAGGCCGATCAGCCGGCGTGGGTAGCGGGTCACGGCAATGGGAGCGTTCATGCCGCCAATGTAGTCCATTGGCCGTCGACGGACTCAGCGGACTCGGCGTCCACGGCGCCGATCCGCTTATTCGCCTGGCTTGGCGCCTTCCACCGGGGCGTGGGTGGCCGCGCGGCGTGCCAGCACGGCCTCGCGATGGGCGATGTAGACGTTGGCGGCGATGATGATGCCGGCGCCGATGACGGTGCTGCGGCCCGGCCGTTCGGCGAACAACCACCAGCCCAGCAGCGCGACCAGCGGCAACTGCATGAAGCTGATCGGCTGCAGTGCCGAGACCTCGCCCAGTTTCAGCGCGCGGGTCCAGAACAACTGCCCGGCGGTACCGAAGACCCCGGTGGCGACCAGCCAGACCCAGGCCACGCCTTGTGGCCACTGCCACTGCGGCAGCGCCGTCAGCAGCGACATCGGCACCCAGAAGGCGTAGGTGAAGAACACCACGGTGTCCGGCGGATCGGTGCGCGAAAGCTGCTTGATCTGGATCGCCACCACCGCGCTGATCATCGCCGCCGCCAGCGCGACCAGCAGGCCCGGGCTGAAATCGGCCGAACCCGGCCGCAGGATGATCAGCACGCCGACGAAGCCGGCCGCCACCGCGGCCCAGCGCCGCGCGCGGACTTTCTCGCCCAGCCAGACCACTGCCAGCACGGTGACGAACAGCGGCGTGGAGTACGACAGCGAAATCGCCTGCGACAACGGCAGGTGGCCGATCGCCCAGAAGCCGCACAGCATCGAGGCCAGGCCGATCACGGTGCGCACCAGGTACAGACGCAGATGCCGGGTGCGTGGCCACGGCTTGCCGCTGGCCATCAACAACGGCAGCAGCGCCAGCAGGCCGAAGAAGTTGCGGAAGAAGGCGATCTCGCTGGTCGGCACGTGCCGCGAGGCGTAGCGGATCGCAATCGCCATCAGGCCGAACGAGAAGGTGCTCACCAACATCAGCCCGGCCGCGCGCAGCGGCGCGAAGCCGGACGTCGGGGCCGCCGATGTCACCAGAGGGCTCCGACCAGGCGTGGTTCCGGCTCGATCACCACCGCGAAGCGCTCGCGCACGGAATCGGCAATGTCCCGCGCCAGTTGCAGCAGCTGCGCACCGCTGGCGTTGCCATGGTTGACCAGCACCAGCGCATGCGTGGCCGACACGCCGGCGTCGCCTTCGCGGGCGCCCTTCCAGCCGCATTGCTCGATCAGCCAGGCGGCCGAGACCTTGGCCTGGTCCTCGCGCTCGCCGGGAAAGACCGGCAGATCGGACCACTGGTGTCGCAGCACTTCGACCTGTTCGCGCGGCAGCTGCGGGTTCTTGAAGAAACTGCCGGCATTGCCGAGCACGGCCGGGTCGGGCAGCTTGCGGCGACGGATCGCGATCACCGCCTCGGCGACGTCGCGCGCCTCCGGCGTGGCCACGCCCATGGCCACCAGTTCCTCGCGGATGCCGGCATAGTCCAGGCGCAGTTCGTGCAGCAGCGGCAGCCGGAATTCCACGGCGGTGATCAGCCAGCGATCCGGTTCGCGCTTGAACACGCTGTCGCGATAGCCGAACTCGCACTCAGCCGGCTCCAGTCGCCGCCATTGCGATTGCACGCGGTCCCAGGCTTCGACGACGTGGATGAATTCGTCGACCTGGGTGCCGTAGGCGCCGATGTTCTGGATTGGCGCCGCACCGACCGTGCCAGGAATCAGCGCCAGGTTCTCCAGCCCGGACAGGCCCTGTTCCAGCGACCACATCACCAGCCCATGCCAGGGCGTTCCCGCACCGGCGCGCACGATCGCGTGGTCGGCGTGGTGGGCCAGGATGGCGATGTCGGCGTTGTCCAGGCTCAGCACGCAACCGAGCGGATCACCGGCCAGCAATACATTGCTGCCGCTGCCCAGTACCAGCAGCGGCTGCCCGGCAAGCGCGGGCAGGGCCAGCGCCTCGGGCAGCGCGGCGGTGTCGTGCAGGCGCAGCAGCCAAGGCGCGGTGGCCTCGACGTGGAACGTGTTCAATGCGTGCAGCGAGGCGTTTTCGCTCAGCGTCCAGGCAGTGCTCATATCGCCGAGACGGCTCCACGGCTGGGGGACTCGCGGCGGCGGCGGATCGCATCGACGCATTCGCCGACCAGCGGCGGCCCGCGGAACACCAGACCGCTGTAGAACTGCACCAGGCTGGCGCCGGCCGCCATCTTGGCCACTGCGTCGGCACCGCTGACGATGCCGCCGACGCCGATCAGCGGGATGGCTTCGGGCAGGCGCGCGCGCAAGCGGCGCAGCACCAGGGTGGACTGGCCCAGCAGCGGCGCGCCGGACAGTCCGCCGGTCTCGGCGGCCAGGCGATGGCTTTCCACCAGTGGCCGGGCGATCGTGGTGTTGGTCGCGATCACCCCATCCACGCCCAGGTCCGACAGCACGCGCGCGGCGGCGTCGATGTCGCGGTCGCTCAAGTCCGGCGCCACTTTCACCAGCATCGGCACACGCTTGCCATGCTGGCTGGCGAGTTGCTCCTGGGTGTCGCGCAGCTCGCCGATCAGTTGCCGCAATGCCTGCTCTTCCTGCAACTCGCGCAGGCCGGCGGTGTTGGGCGAAGAAATGTTGACCGTGATGTAGTCGGCCAACGCATAGACCCGCTCCATGCAAAGGCGATAGTCGTCGGCAGCCGACTCGTTGGGCGTGTCCTTGTTCTTGCCGATGTTGATGCCGAGCACGCCGCCGCGGCGTCGGGCGCGCTCGACATTGCGCACCAGGACATCGACGCCGAGGTTGTTGAAGCCCATGCGGTTGATGATCGCGTTCTGGTCCGGCAAGCGGAACAGGCGCGGCCGCGGATTGCCGATCTGCGGACGCGGGGTCACCGTGCCGATCTCCACCGAGCCGAAACCCAGCGCCAGCAGCGCGTCGATGTGTTCGCCGTTCTTGTCCAGGCCGGCGGCCAGGCCGACCGGATTCGGGAAATCCAGTCCGAACACGCGGGTCGGCAGTGGCACCGGCGGGCGCGCGAGCAACGAGGAGGTGCCGCTACGGTAGGCGGCCTCGATCGCGCGCAGGCCCAGGCCGTGGGCACGCTCGGCATCTAAGGCGAACAGGAAGGGGCGGGCGAGGGAATACATGCGTCAGCTCAGGGTTCCTGCGAAGGCACGGGTCAGATAGGCGAATTCGACATGACCGTCGGTGGCGTGGCGATCGAAGATCCCGCGCAACGCCTCCAGCATCGGCGCATGCCGCGGATGGCCTTCGGCCGGGGCGTAGGACGAGGAGAGCAGGCGCCCGCGCAGGGCCTGGAAATCCATGCGCTGCACATTCGGGAAACTGGCGGCGGCGACGAAGCCTGTGCCGTACCAGGCGCGCATCGTGGCGTCGTCCTGGTAGCGCTCGGCGACCGCCTGGTAGTCGGTGCCGTATTCCAGCAGCAGGTTTTCATACTCGGCCAGGAACGCGGTGGCCTCGAGCAGGCGCGAATTCCAGAACACCACGGCCAGGCCGCCGGGACGCAGGATGCGCGCCCATTCGCCGCGCACCGCGTCGGTGTCGAACCAGTGGAAGGCCTGTGCGGCGGTGACCAGGTCGACGCTGGCACCGGCCAGGGTGGTGGCCTCGGCCGTGCCGTCGACGGCACTGAAACCCGGTTGGTCGCCCAACCACTGCTCGGCGGCCGCGCGCATCGCGTTGTTGGGTTCCACCGCGATCACCGGATGGCCTGCCTGCAGGAACATCTTCGAGGAGATGCCGGTGCCGGCGCCGATGTCGGCCACTTGCGCCGAGGGCGCAACGCCCAGCTCGCCGTGCACCCATTCGATCAACTGCGGGGGATAACCCGGGCGGTAGCGCACGTAATCGGCGACCCGGTTGCTGAAGCGTTGTTGCGAAGACAGGCTCATGGCATCACGACGATACATGGGCCAGCCACGCCAGCCCGCCGAAGAACAGGAACAGGACCAGCACGCCCAGCACCCAGAGCGCCACGCTCAGCCAGCCCAGGATCAGGCCGGCCAGGGCCAGGCCGTCGCCTTCGAGTCGGGCGGGGTCGCGGCAGATCTCGGCGCGGGCCATGTGGCCGGTGAAGATCGCCACGATGCTGCCGACGAAGGGCAGGACGAACCAGCCCAGGATGCCGAAGATCAGGCTGACGATGGCCAGGGTGCTGGTCTGGCGGACGCTGCTCATGGGGACGGTTCCCTCCAGGGGGCGCGAGCGGTCGGGGCCGGCGGGATGTCCA
>Ga0160436_1000618_pt1 | contig 12291 bp, 16 predicted proteins | sample HID1973M_E0MG_FD_108264 | JGI IMG/M metagenome (GOLD analysis project Ga0160436, IMG submission 108264) | Enriched mosquito-associated microbial communities from UW Madison campus, WI, USA - HID1973M_E0 MG | ecosystem: Host-associated > Arthropoda: Insects > Digestive system > Unclassified ...
ATCAGATGCCATTTTCTTCAATGAATGAGCCATGACGCATACTCCGGTTCGGTGAGGAAAAGCGGTGATCCTGCGATAACCGCATGGCGGAGCCACAATGACACTGTCCTCTCCCTGCGAATCTGATGGTTTGATAAAGATCAAGCTGGATGCAAACCCAAACTCTTGGACTCGCGAATGACCTTTGATTTTAATCAAACCCCTCTCTGGTGAAGGCGTTACGGTTTGGTCACCTGGCAGCGTCTGCCGCTTCACAGATGAACAACGAGGAATACCGCCATGAAACGCCTATCCATGACTGCTTTTGTCGTCATCACCCTTGCCCTCACAGCTGGTTGCGGTCACCGACATGCTCAAGAAATGAACGGGCGCATGGAAGCAGTTGGAAATACCGCAGCGACCGCGCGGCTTCGGGCGGATCAAGCCTACGACAAAGCAGAGATGGCCATGAGCGCAGCCAGTCAAGCGCAGAAGACTGCTGACGAAGCCAATGAACGCGCTATTCGCATGATGGAAAAAGCCACGCGCAAATAGCGTGTGAATGAGCCGCCTTTTGCCGCTCGGCGGCGGCTGATGAACCGGAATCGGATGAATCAAGGATACAATCGCCGAGGCAAGATGCTCACTAGCAGCGTGCCTGGGCAAGTCCCCGTCAGCGATTACCATCAACGGCTGCGTCGGGCCTCCAGCGCCGTGAACAACAGCACGCCCGCCACCATGGCCAACATGAACACGATGATTTGCCAGTGCCCTGTCAACATGCCACCGATAAGTGATGAACAAGGCGTGAAACCGGGCCAGCCGATTGTCATGGGATTCTCACTGCTGGCGAATTACAGAGGTCAATGCCAGTGGCTGACCTCAACGCCTGCTCGCGTTCAGGGAATGAGTACTACTGCGCCCTGAAATGCACCGGAACGCAGATCGTCCAATGCCCGGTTGGCTTCGTGCAGCGGATAGCTGTGGGTGTGGGTGTGGGTAACGATTTTTATGTCCCTGACCCGCTCGAAAAACTCGATGCCGTCCTGGCGGGTCAAATTGGCCACCGACAATAGAGAGCGCTCTTCCCACAACCAGCGATAAGGAAAACGCGGAATATCGCTCATGTGTATACCGGCGCACACCACTCTCGCGCCCTTGCAAACGGCGTGTAACGCCAGCGGAACCAGAGCGCCGACAGGTGCAAAGATGATGGCTGCGTCCAACGGTTCAGTAGCAAGCTCGTCAGAACCGCCCGCCCACACCGCGCCTAGACGCTTTGCAAACGCACACCCTTCGTAGTCACCGGGCTGGGTGAACGCGAAAACCTCTCGACGCTGTGTGATGGCAACCTGAGTGATGATGTGAGCCGCCGCACCGAAACCATACAAACCCAGCCGCTTTCCCGGTCCGGCCATGGACAACGCCCGCCAGCCGATCAAACCGGCGCATAACAGCGGCGCGACCGACTCGTCGGTGCCTCGTTCATCCAGACCGAAAACAAAATCCGCATGGGCCACGGTCGCCGTGGCAAAACCGCCATCAAGGGTGTAACCGGTAAACCCCGGCGCATCGCAGAGGTTTTCTCGATGAGAGCGGCAGTAGCTGCAGCCCCCACACGTGTGGCCCAGCCAAGGGACACCGACCCTGTCGCCCAGCTGCAAGCCCTTTACACCGGCACCGATTGCCGAGACACGCCCGACGATTTCATGGCCAGGAATCAAAGGAAGATGCGGATGAGGCAATTCGCCGTCGACGACATGAACATCAGTGCGACAGACGCCGCAGGCTCCCACCTCGATCAGTACCTGTCCCCTCCTGGGCGTGCGGTCCGGTAACTGACAATGCACAAGTGGCGCCCGGGCTTGGTGTAAGACCATCGCGTACATGCAACCTCCGACACTTAGCAATGCAACACGGTGCGTGCCTTGACGAGCTCTTCCGGCGTTCCGTGAATCATCAGCAGATATTTGTCCGCTTTCAGCGCCGTTTCATATCTAAGGATTTGATCATCGTCCATCCCGATACTTTTCAGCGCCGCGCCCAATACCGAAATGCCACCCACAAGAATTGCACCCTCTAACGCGCCGACCAGTAGTGAAACGACGGGGCCGGCCATCGCTATCACACCGATCCCGGGCAACAGAAAGATCGCGGGTGCAAGCAAAATGCCCCAGATGCTGCCCCAAAAAGCGCCATTCGCACCCCAGGTCTTTATCCGGTCACCCATTGAGTAGAAGCCAACAGGATGCTCTTCGCTGTGATAGCCCTTGCCGACAAGGGAAAGTTGTTTCACATCGAATCCTGCCTTGCTGAGCGCGCGGACAGCCTCTTCGGCTTCATGATGGTTGTCGAACACGTGAACGGCCTGGTCAGACGTTTTCATTGTGGATTTTCCTCGAAGTCAACCAGACCCCCTCCCGAATGCGTCGCGCATCGAAACGGATCTGGGCAACTCCAAGACTGAGGCTGTGGGCATTTATCGTTATTGACCAATGTCAGAAAACCTTACTGCGGGTACCGGCCTGCCTGAAGCCCTCTGGTAAACAACCCGCAAGGTCAGGGTGTCTCGCGAAATCCTGATAAAGCTCAACGTTTTTTTCTTCTGTACGCGTTCAATGGAAGGTGTTCATTGGCATGGCCCGTTCCGGGGTCATTCACGTATCTAGGGGAGCGAACATGAACGACCTAATGCTGCGCAGAACCATTCTTGACGAACTTGAGTTTCAACCCCATATCGACGCTGCCGCTATAGGCGTAGCCATCGAGAACGGCGTGGTGTGCCTGACCGGCCATGTGAAGACCTACGCTGAAAAGATCGCGGCCGAGCGGGCCGTCAAAAGCGTGAAGGGGGTAAAAGCCGTTGCCGAGGAAATCAAGGTCAGGCTTCCTTCAGAAATGGATGTCGGGGACGAATCCATCGCCTCACGGTGCATGGATGTGATTCGCTGGAATAGCACCATCCCGCAAGACCGTATGCAAATTAAGGTGCAGCAAGGTTGGGTGACCCTGGAAGGTGAAGTGGACTGGCAGTATCAAAAAGAAGCGGCTCAAAGCGCCGTCCGAAGACTTGCGGGAGTTGCCGGCATCAACAACCTGCTGGTGGTTCGGCCCAAGTCCAATCCGGATGACATCAAGGCGCGCATCGAAGCGGCCATCGCGCGAAATACCGAACTGGACGCCAGTAAGATCCGCGTGACTGTTGAGGGCAAGACAGTCAAGCTCGAAGGCCACGTCAATCTGTGGATGCAAAGGAAGGCACTTGAGACAGCAGCTTGGGCGGTGCCAGGTGTATGCCATGTCGAAAACTATATTCTGATCGCCTGATTTATCGGCCCGGAGGACTAGTGCACATGTGTCATCCGGGCCTTGTGAACATCAGAGCTGTAATCCGGGATTGATGGTCAGCAAACTGCTGGGGAGATGGTGAGCGAGTTGTTCTGTGGTACTGCCTATCAGTTTGTTGACGATGTCGCGATGCACCGTGCCCAGCACCACGACGTCAATGCTCGCACTGAGCATAAACGTCTCTATGACTTTGGCCGGATTCCCCACCATTAGATGCCGGCGGTCATCAGGAACGCCGTAGCGATCGGCCAGTTTCGCAAAGCCTTCGCGCTCGTGCCTGTAGAGCTCATCCATCACGGATGGCTGATAGCCAAAACCACCGTCTAGCGCATACACGTACGATAAATCATAGGCGTACAACAGATGCAGTTCGGCATTGCATTGCTCTGCCAGCGCTTCGGCTTCTGCAATGATCCGACCATTCAAACGTTCGGCCTGATCGTCAACGCGGAAAGGATCGACGGCTGCGAGAATTTTGCGTGGGAGACCATGCTGTACCTTGGCAACCAAGTGCAAGGGAGCTGGACAGCTGTGTAGCAGTCTCATGTCCAGAGAAGTGAATAAAGCCCGAGTTAGCCAGGACTCGTGGTGTAGGTCCTTGATGACCATCACAGGGTCGATGCCATGGATATGATCCAGGATGTCCTCGAATGGGTGTTGTGTCCAAGCCACCTCAGTAGTCACATGGACGCCCATGTGACGAATCCCGGCAGCTTGTTCCTCAAGCCACCCACGATGGCGCGACGCATAGCCCTCGCGCATTTCTTTGATCGTTGTCTCGTTGACCAAGCCTGCGTTGGCGATACCTTCAACGTAATCGAATGCAACGATATGCAGCGCTGCAGACGTTGCCTTGGCTAGAGAGGCCGCGCGATCAAAGGCTGGCGTGCGGTTCATGAGGGGTGGAGCTATCAGTAGTATTCGCTCGATCTCGGCCATTTCACACCTCCACAGGTTCAATGGGCCTGCAACGTCTCAGCGACGGCAGATGTCGAGGTCATTGTGAGTCGGTCGCAGGTAATCAAGCTTGATGTATGTCAGAGCAACGCCGATGGAGAAATATATTTGATTAAACAATTCACGACGGTGTCGATTGGCATAGAAAACGCCAAACCTTGGAAGGTTTGAGGTTCAAATAACTCGCATGGAAGAGTATCACCGCACGGGTAATGTCGATTCATTGAAGCCCGCTTCGGCTTGTGGGCACTCGTGTCGTGCTGTTTTCATCTGCTTAACTTCTTCAAGCCCCATAAATGCTTCTGCAACGACTCACCTGCATCACGCTACCAATATCGCATCCCGATTGACCGGCTGGTGTGTTCGTAATTCCTGAGCTTGCCAATTACATATGGATATTCGTATATTTGGAAACCCATATGTACGGCGCTCACATATGCTTACCCCTCCAGACGTCTTCAAAAGCCTCGCTGACGAAACCCGCGCTCGCGCCACGCTGTTGATCGCCAGCCAAGGTGAGCTTTGTGTGTGCGAACTGATGTGCGCGATGGATGACAGCCAGCCGAAAATAAGCCGCCACCTCGCGCAATTGCGCAGGCGCGGCCTGTTGCTGGACCGCCGCCAGGGTCAGTGGGTTTACTACCGTCTCAATCCTGACCTGCCAGCATGGGTGAACGAGCTTCTGCAGGCGACCTGGCAAGCTAACGCAAAGTGGCTCCAGATCAATTCCGAGCGCTTGCAAAACATGGATGGCCGCCCTGTCCGAGCATCCGCTTGCTGCTGACACCCCACCCATGACGTCCGCTTCCGAGCGGCAGGAGCTTTTCATGCGGGTCTTGTTCATGTGCACGGCCAACAGCTGCCGCAGCATCCTATCCGAGGCGATGTTCAACCACCTGGCCCCTTCTGGTTTCGAAGCGGTGAGTTCCGGGAGTTTCCCCAAGGGTCAGGTGCTTCCTCGCAGCCTGACCACCTTGCAGCAGGCCGGGATTTCAACTGAGGGGCTGAGCAGCAAAGGCAACGATGCGTTCGAGCATTGCCCTCCGGATATCGTCATCACGGTCTGCGACAAGGCGGCTGGCGAAACCTGCCCGGTTTATTTCGGCACTGCTCTGAAAGTACATTGGGCGTTGGAGGACCCTTCGGATGTGGTCGGCGGCGAGGAATCCGTGAACGCCGCATTTTCCGCAACCTTGAAGCGGATTGAACGACGCTGCCGGGCCTTCTTCGAGCTTCCATTGAGCTCCCTCGGCCCGCAAGCCTTAGAGCGCGAGCTGATTCGCATCGCATCCCTTGAGTAGGAGGACGTATGTCAGAAGAACTTCACAACCTCGATTTCAGCCTGGTCGACATCGAAGTCCCCGCAACATCCTTCAGCACCCACAAACCACGCATTCTTCTCCTCTACGGGTCGACACGCGAGCGCTCATTCAGCCGCTTACTGGTCGAAGAAGCTGCGCGCCTGCTGGAGCAATTCGGGGCCGAGACGCGTATCTTCAATCCGTCCGGCCTGCCACTGCCGGACGACACGTCGGTTGAACATGCAAAGGTGCAAGAGTTGCGCGACCTCATGCAGTGGTCGGAGGGTCAGGTGTGGTGTTCACCCGAGCGCCACGGCGCCATGTCGGCGGTGTTCAAGGCGCAGATCGACTGGATCCCTCTGGCGCTTGGCGCCGTTCGCCCGACGCAGGGCAAGACCCTGGCGGTCATGCAGGTTTGCGGTGGCTCGCAGTCGTTCAACGTAGTCAATCAACTGCGCGTGCTTGGCCGATGGATGCGCATGTTCACCATTCCAAACCAGTCGTCGGTGCCAAAGGCGTATCTGGAGTTTGATGAACAAAACCGTATGAAAGCCTCTGCCCTCTATGACCGTGTGGTCGACGTAATGGAAGAGTTGGTGAAATTCACCCAGCTGTTAAGGGATCGCCCCGATCTTGTTGACCGGTATTCGGAACGCAAGGAATCGGCAGCGCAGCTGAGCCAGCGCGTGAATCAACGCTCAATCTGATTGCATCGCCTCGGTTCCCAATCCCGTAGCTCTATCGGAATACACCTATATGTCGTCTACCAAAAGCGCTCTAAATCCCACTAGGGTCGTGACTGCAAAGCCATCATCCTAATCAGACATTGAGCGCCGCAAAGGCAACGGCAACCTGATTAAAATCGGGCTTGGGTACAGCATACAAACCGAAATAAAATTTGCAGACATCGGACCTTACATTGTCGGCCTGAGCTTCGGTCGCAATTGTAAGTCGACGGTGTTCCGCCTCGCTCGCTGAGCGCCGTGATTCGAGCGAGCGTGCCGACTTCGCGGTCTATCGAGGCAACATCCGACTGAGCGTGTTATCCCGCACGTAGTAATGATGGAACAAGCCCGCCGCCGCATGCAGTCCGATCAGCCAATAGCCCAAACTTCCCAACCACTCATGCCAGCCTTTGATTTGCTTGGCCACTGCGGGGTCGAGGGCAATCGGCGCGGGCATGAAAAACTCGAAGTACGGCACAGGTTTTCCTCCAGCAGCCAGCATCAGCCATGCCAACAAGGGTGTGGCGATCATCAGGACATACAGCAACCCATGCATCACATGAGAGAGCCCGATCTGCCAAACGGGTGGCGTAGGGCTTATCGCTGGCGCCTTGTATATCAGGCGCCCTAGCAAGCGAATCCAGACCAGCGCAAAGATAGAAAGACCAAACAGCCCGTGCAAGCCCAGTAGTGCAGAGCGCAATGTACTGCCCCGTGGCGCCAGCCCTTTGAGTTCGATGCAGGCATACACACCGACAAACAGCGCAAGCATCAGCCAATGCAGATACATGGAGAGCTTTGCGTAATGAGGTGAACGTGACGTCATGTCGGTGCTCGCTTTCAAGAAGTGGATGAACTGCCTTGTAGGCAGTCGAACTGTGCCGCAGCTGTCTTAAGGAAATCTGAAGAAGGTTGCCCGCTCCCATTTTTCTCACCTTCAGACTTCGTTAAGAATCGGCGCTGATACTCCCCTGCATTCACCACTGGGGAGGAGCCTCACCCATGCAGGGTCTGGACTGGAATGTTTGTCTGCCACTGAGCTTCGGGACGCCTGAAGCCCCCGCTCTCACACTCCATCGCGCCTTGGCTCAGGAGCCACTGCGCGGGGATTTCGAAGCGTTTATCCAGCAGCGTTTTAGCAAAGCATACAACGCAGAGATCCATCAGTTCATGCCTGAGCTGTTCGGTCTGAACGATGGTGTGGGTAGCCTGTGCGCAGTCGCGGGGGTACGCACGGGGACCTCAGGCGCCCTGTTTCTGGAGCGCTATCTGGACGAGCCAATCGAGCGTGCCATCGAGTCCCTCGAGGCACGGCCGGTCGATCGCCAAGGGATTGTCGAGGTCGGCAACCTGGCCGCAAGCAACCTGGGTAGCGCCAGGCTGAGCATCATCACCGTCACTTGGTTGCTCGCGATGGCCGGGCTGGAATGGGTGGCATTCACGGGCAATGCCGGGCTGGTCAACAGCTTCAATCGCCTGGGTCTGCGCCCGGTCACGCTGTGCGCTGCCGACCCGATGCGGCTGGGAGATGATCGCCATTCCTGGGGCAATTACTACGACACCCTGCCCAGCGTGCATGTTGGGGATATACGTTCCGGTTTTTTGCATTTGAGCCACAGCGGCGTGTTCGAGCGATTTGGCCTGCCACTGTCCCTGGAGCGCAGTTGCCATGTCGCCTGAACTGAACGCTTTTCACCAGCGGATCGTCGAGCTGGCGACCAGTCAGCCACACGCCTATGCCCTCTGGGGCGACGACCTCAAGCTCGACTACGCCGAACTGGAAGCCGAGATCCGGCTGCGCCAACAGATACTGCGCGACATGGATACCAAGGTGGTCGCTGTCTCGCTGGAGAACGGGCCTGACCTGATGATCTGGGACCTGGCGATTCTGTTCGAGGAACTTGCCTGCCTTGTTCTCCCCCCTTTTTTCACCGCCGCTCAGCGCCTTCACTGCCTTGCACAGAGTCAGGCCGATCTGGTCATTGGCGGCATCGACCATGAAGATGAAATGGAGCGAGCGGGATTCCAGTTTCGCGATGGCTTCTGGATCCGGGCTGCGGCTGAGCCCTCGCCGCTTCCAGCGGGCACCGCGAAGCTGACCTTCACATCTGGCACCACGGGCACACCAAAGGGCGTCTGCCTGAGCGCCGTCAGCGTGCTGTCCGTTGCCCGCGAACTACATCGCGCCAGCGAGTCGCAGCAACCTCGCCACCATCTCTCGTTATTGCCATTGGCCATTTTGCTGGAAAACATCGGCTGCTATGCGGCGCTGTACGCGGGCGCCATGATCAGTCTGCCCAGCCAAGGCGCCTTGGGCATCCGGGGAGCCACCGGCGTGGATCTTCCCAGGCTTCTGTCGACGCTCAAACTTCGTCATCCACACAGCATGATTCTGGTGCCGCAACTGTTGTTGCTGTTGGTCACGGCCTGTGAAATCGGCGCATTCGATAGCCGTGAGTTGCGCTTCGTTGCTGTCGGAGGCGCCAAGGTCAGCCACGATTTGCTGCTGCGTGCCAAACTGGCAGGCATACCCGTTTATGAGGGCTACGGACTTTCCGAATGCGCGTCGGTGGTAGCACTCAATCGCCCCGGCGCGCATCACCCCGGCAGCGTCGGCCAACCGTTGCCGCACGTGCAGATACGTCTGGCTGACGACGGTGAAGTCTTGATCGCTGGATCCAGAATGCTGGGCTATCTCGGCGACACCCACCCGGTGCCTGAATGGTGGCGAAGCGGTGATCTGGGTGAGTTCGATGCCAACGGTTATCTCTATCTGCGTGGACGCAAGAAGCATCAGTTCGTCACGAGTTTTGGACGTAACGTCAATCCCGAGTGGGTAGAAGCTGAACTGACCCAGCGGGGTCCCATAGGCCAGGCATTCGTCTACGGCGAGGCGATGGCCCACAACCATGCGCTGATCTGGCCGCAGCGCCCGGAAACCACTGACCTGCAAATCGCCGATGCCGTCACTCAGGCCAATCAGGCTCTGCCTGACTATGCCCGCGTGCACGCTTGGACACGGTTGGAGCAACCCTTCAATGCAAGTAACGGCATGGCGACCGCCAATGGTCGCCCCAAGCGCGAAGCCATTCTGGCCCACTACAGACATTTTTTTATCGAGCCCGCACGAGCCGAGGATCATCCATCATGAGTTTCTTCGAGAAGCTGCAAGACGCCACACGCACCGAACGCGAAACGCTGTTCAATCTGCCGATCATTCATCACGCGCTATTTGGGCAGGTGACGTTGGAGAGCTATGCAGCCTTCCTGACCCAGGCCTATTACCACGTACGCCATACCGTGCCATTGATGATGGCTTGTGGCGCACGCCTGCCCTCACGGCTGGAGTGGCTGCGGGGTGCAGTGTGCGAATACATCGAGGATGAATATGGGCACGAGCAGTGGATTCTCAACGACCTGAGGGCCTGCGGTGCTGACGCTGACGCGGTACGTGACGGCACGCCGGGCCGGCCTATCGAGTTGATGGTCGCCTACCTCTATGACCTGATCGCCCGGGGCAACCCCGTGGGTCTGTTCGGCATGGTGAATGTCCTGGAAGGCACCAGCATCGCCCTGGCGACTCATGCGGCGGGTAGCATTCAACAACGGCTTGGCTTGCCTGCCACTGCATTCAGTTACCTCAGTTCCCACGGCAGCCTTGACGTCGGGCACATGGAAACCTACCGAAAACTGATGGATCGTGTTGATGACCCGCAGGATCAGGCAGCGGTGATTCGGGCGTCGAAGATAGTGTATGCGCTGTACACCGACATGTTCCGGCAACTGCCTGCCGCGCTCGCCGAACCTGAGAAGGAATCCGTTAATGCGTCTCTCTGAAGCCCGTGTCGTATTGACCGGAGCCAGCGGCGGAATCGGTATGGCCATCGCCGAAGCCTTGTGCAGCCACGGCGCCGAAGTGCTGGCAGTGTCCAGGCATCAGGAACCGCTGATCGCGTTGCAAATGCAGTACCCCCATTTGCTGCACTGGGTCCAGGCCGATCTGACCACTCACGAGGGTCGTCAGCATCTGCTGATGACCGCCCAGGCCATGGAGGGCATCAACCTGCTGATCAATGCAGCGGGGGTCAATCACTTCGGAATGCTGGAGCAACTGCCTGGCCGAGAAATCGACGCGATGCTCAACATCAATCTGCATGCGCCGATCCTGCTTACCGGCCTGATGCTGCCGATGCTGCGCAGTGTCAAGCGCGCGATGATCGTCAACGTAGGCTCGACCTTCGGGTCGATCGGTTACGCCGGGTATGCCACTTACTGCGCCAGTAAGTTCGCCCTGCGTGGGTTCTCCGAAGCCTTGCGCCGGGAGTTGGCGGATACGCAGGTCGGCGTGCTGTACGTGGCTCCACGGGCGACCCGTACCTCGATGAACGGCCCGGCGGCACGTGCCTTGAATACGGCCCTCAAGAGCAACGAAGACGACCCTCAGACCGTTGCCGCTGCCGTGGTCAGCGCCATCGTCGGCAATCAGCGCGAACTCTACCTCGGTTGGCCGGAGCGCTTTTTCGTACGCCTCAATGGCCTGCTGCCCGCCGTGGTGGATCGCTCCCTGCGCAAGCACCTGCCGCTGATTCGTCGACTAAGCAACACACCTTTTGAGGAGAAACCCAAACCATGAAAACTCTGCTGATCACCCTGCTCTCGTTGTTCATCGCACCTGTCTGGGCCTTGGATGCGCCAGACCAACAACGCCTCGCGGCCATTCAGAAAGAGTGGGCACACATCCAATACGAGGTTCCTGAAGGTCAGCGCGTTGCGGCCTTCGAAACGCTGGCCGCACAATCATCGGCATTCACTCGCGAGCGCTCCAACGTAGCCGAGGCCTGGATTTGGTCAGGTATCGTCACCAGCAGTTGGGCCGGTGCGCAAGGCGGACTCGGCGCATTGAGCAAGGTCAAACAGGCCAAGGCTGATCTGGAAAAGGCGCTATCCCTGGATCCTTCGGCCCTGCAAGGCTCCGCCTATGCGAGTCTGGCTGCGCTGTATGATCGAGTGCCCGGCTGGCCCATCGGCTTTGGCGATGCAGACAAGGCTCAAGGTCTGCTGGAGCAGGCTTTGAAAATCAATCCCGACGGCATCGATCCGCTGTATTTCTGGGGCGATCATCTTTTCCGCCAGGGGCACTATGCTCAAGCCAAAGCGGCACTGGAAAAAGCTCTGCAAGCGGCACCGCGCCCCGGCCGGGAATTAGCAGACAGTGGCCGACGCAAGGATATCCAGTTGCTGCTGGTTGACGTTAACAAGAAACTGAAATGACGGAGCCTGCATGCGCTTGCTGTTGATCGAAGATGATGTCGCGCTGGGCGAAGGGATTCATCAGGCATTGAGTCGAGAGGGTTATACCGTCGATTGGGTGAAGGATGGCAACAGCGCACTGCATGCCCTGCTCAGCGAAGGGTTCGATCTGGCGATACTCGATCTGGGACTGCCGAGGCTGGACGGCCTGTCGGTGCTGCGTCGTCTTCGCGAAAGCGGTTCTGCCCTGCCCGTTCTGATTCTCACTGCGCGGGATGCCACCGAGGATCGCATTGCCGGCCTCGACGCCGGCGCTGACGACTATCTGGTTAAACCCTTTGACCTCAATGAACTCAAAGCGCGGCTACGCGCATTGTTGCGGCGCAGCGCAGGGCGCGCGCAGATGGCGATCGAGCATGCCGGCATACGGCTCGATCCCGCAACGCAACAGGTCAGCTATCACGCGACGCCCGTTTCTCTGACCCCTAAAGAGTACCAGTTGCTGCATGAGCTGCTGTCCCCTCCAGGCCGGGTAATGACTCGCGAACGCCTGACTCAGTTGCTCTACGGATGGAATGAAGAAGCCGACAGCAACACCCTGGAGGTGCACATTCATCACTTGCGCAAGAAGTTTTCCAGTGAACTTATTCGCACGGTCAGAGGGGTCGGCTATCTGGTGGAGGATCGTCTTTGACCTCTATACGCCGCCCCACCCTGACACTAATCATTTG
>Ga0160436_1000619_pt1 | contig 12287 bp, 13 predicted proteins | sample HID1973M_E0MG_FD_108264 | JGI IMG/M metagenome (GOLD analysis project Ga0160436, IMG submission 108264) | Enriched mosquito-associated microbial communities from UW Madison campus, WI, USA - HID1973M_E0 MG | ecosystem: Host-associated > Arthropoda: Insects > Digestive system > Unclassified ...
CAAGCCGCGCTTGAAGTCACGGCAGATCCGGCCATCGGTCATGCGCTTGGTATTGAGCGCCACGAAATAGCCTGACTCCTGGGTGCGTGGATCAGTCCACTTCACCTCTTGCCCGGACGCGGAATTATTCAGCGCACGCTGTGCGGCGTCCTTTTCGTACTCGGACTTCGCGTGCCGCTTGAACAGGCGATCACCAATGAATCCGCCCGCCACTGCGCCCGCTGCAGTCATCAGTACCCTGCCACTTCCGCCGCCGAACATATTGCCGACCAAGCCGCCCACCACCGCGCCCGCAGCCACTGAACCCGCCTGCTTTTGCGCGGTACGAGTTCCCGGATCGCTCGCGCACCCCACCATCACCATCAGTGCGACGACCCACACGATGACCACTTTCATCGCTGCTTCTCCCTTAGCCATGAAGCTACATAGCCGCGAAGCTAAATCTGAGGGCACGCGGAGCGCCCGCCAGCATCTTCCGCCGGAGCCGTTAATTCGGCGTGACCCGTGGATGGGCGCCGCAGCTCCCACGATGCGAATTTCCGACCACTGGGCGGACGAGCGAATCGCAGAGTGGGAGGCATCATCGTCAGGGGCCGTGCCATCGACATCGACGGCACGCAAGGTCGCGGTGCGGCGGCGGGCGCAGCGATCGGTGCTGTGCCGGTTTCTGGCGAAAGCGACCGTGCAAATGTCCTCGACGCCATCGGCGGCGTTGGCGCCATCGCGGGCGCCGCCGCGGAGCATGCCGCGTACTCGTTCTATACGGATCCCCGTCGCGGGTGATCGCTGAGCCTCGCACCCTTCAGACGGGTTCAAGAGCACGGATCGTCGCGATGTCGTCCCTGGCGCGCCCGCATTAATGGCCGATTTCCAGACGAGATTGAATAAGCGCGTGCTGCCGTCGTTTCACGCCATTCGGCCGCAGGACCAAGAAAAACAAAAGGCCCAGCTTCTCAGCCGGGCCTTTTGCATTTGGTGCCGAAGGTGGGACTCGAACCCACACGCTTTTAAGGGCGGCGGATTTTGAGTGCGGTCTTTCTGCATTTGTAAGCGATTGAGTTGTAACGCTTTCGCACTGCCAAATGTGGGATAACCCATTGATCGAGTTGCGGTTTTCGGCGCATCACCCTTACAGTGGTGGTGCAGCGTTGGTGCACCTCAGTACCAACAGAAAACGGCCACAGTTCGGCCACAGGGGAACCGCATGGCAAAGCTCAAGCTCACTGAGAAGTACATCGCCACGATGCCGCCACCGCGTGGGCATGACCGCATCGACCGCGACGCAGAGACGCGTGGGCTAGCAGTTCGCATCACGGAAAGCGGTGCGCGGTCCTTCTTGTTTTGCTACACGTTCGACGGCAAGGAACGGCGCTGGCCGCTCGGCCCATGGGCGCCACGTGTAAGCGGCCGTCTAGGGGAGGACGCGACGCGCAAAGCTGCCGGCTCATTGGAATGGGCACGACAGGAGGTCGCGCGGCTGAGGCTCAAGGTGCAGTCGGGGATTGACCCCGCAGCAGAGAAGCAGGAGGCGCGCGCTCAACGGGACGCTGCAAAGCAACAGGCCGCCCGGGAAATCACTGCGGCCACACTTGCAGACCGCTACCTGACCGAATGGGCCAAGCCCAAGAAGCGCAGCTGGAAGGAGGACGAGCGCCGGCTCATTGCCTACATCGTGCCTGTATGGGGTACCCGCAAGGTGAAGGAGATAACCCGTGCGGACGTGGACGCACTGGTGTCACCTGTGGCCATCGGCGACGAGGCCAAGGGCATCGCTCCACGCCCAGCCGAAGCCGGCCACCGGCTTGCGCTCGTGCGCAAGATGTTCTCGTTCGCGCTGGACAAGGGAATCATCGACGTACACCCGTGCTTGCGCATGAAAGCGCCCGGTGGCCAGCCCAAGCCGCGCACCCGCGCCCTCACCACCGCGCGCGAACTGCGCGTGCTGTGGCGCATTACGGAGCCGGGCAGCCTGTGGTCGCGCGCGCCAGCTAAGCGGCGCACCAGCAACCGCGTGCGCGACTGCCGGTTTACCCAAGGCGAAGCGGACGCGCTGCGGCTCGTATTGGCCACAGGCGCACGCGCCAGCGAAGTGACAGAACTGCCATGGGCCGAACTCGACTTGGACGCGGCCACATGGGTTCTGCCTGCCGCACGATCAAAGAACAAGCGCACGAACCTGATTCCCCTGCTGCCAGAAGCTGTAGCCATGCTCCGCCGCAGGCGCGAAGCAGTCAGCGGGCCATACGTGTTTCCAGCGGCGCGAAGTGCCCACATGGTGGACGAGCATCTGAGCCGCCCGCTCAAAGCCGTATGCGCGCGCCTTGGGCGGCTTGGCATTGCTCCTTTCACCACCCACGACCTGCGGCGAACCGTAGAGACAGGCATGGCGGCTTCCAAGGTGCCCAAGGAGTACCGGGACCGTGTCCTAAATCACGTGGACGCCAGCGTCGGCGGCATGCACTACAACATGCACGACTACGAGGACGAAAAGCGCGAGGCCTTGGATAAATGGGCGCGCCGCCTTGAATCGATGCTCAAGGGCAGCGTGTCGAATGTGGTGCCGCTGCGGCGTGGAGGTGTTCAATGACCGCAGAGTATGAGACCCGTGAGGACGGAACGCGCGTTGTACACAGGCCGCACTGGCGCGATCTTCCAAAGATTGACCCCGAAGAATGGCAAAGGCGCTTTCGCGGAATGTTCGAGTACATGCTTCTTTGTCAGGCGCGTGAAGGCAAGGAGGTTGCAGCCGCGGAATTGCTTCTCATATTCGAGCGCTACGGGCAGCTTCACAATGACGAAGTACAGGAAGCCGTAGTTGCCGGCGCAAAGGCTGTTGCGGGTTACGCTGCGCGCACGGCGCTTCAACCGCCAACTGGTCAAGGGGCGACGATCAATCCCCTTAAGTTTTTCGTTGGCGTACATGCCGAGAAGCGCGGCCCAAAAGAAGATCCTGATTCAAGGCTTTCACTTCTCGCCTTCTATGGTGGTTCACCTCTCACGCCTGCGGCGGCGGCCAAGATTCTGCGAAAGAAAAATCCGCAGCGCGTGCACCACGCGGAGACGATGCTCGCCGCTCACCTGCAGAAGCTCTACCCAAGGTCGTCCATCGAGGCGCGCCGCTATGTAATTCACCGCGATCTGCCGGAAGTGGATTGGGATGCAGACAGGGATGCTCCGTTTGCGATGCCGGCGGGGTGGCCCTAATTTCGGCTGGAAATTGCGGGTGCAACCTCGTCGCACAGTAGGCGCAACGCAACACAACGGCGCGACTACTGTGGCAATCAACGCTCAAGACCTTCTCACTGACTACCTCACGCCGCCGGATGCTGCTCGCGCGCTGCACGTGCATCCGCACACCCTGAAGCGCTGGCGCTGGCGCAACTACGGGCCAAGCCCTGTGCGCGTTGGGCAGCGGCTCTATTACCGCGCCTCTGACATTCAGGGCTGGCTGGACTCGCTGGGGCAGCCGCAGGCTGCGAAGGCCGGTCAATGAGTACCGCATACGAAACGCCCCCGGCGGCAACCGGGGGCGTGGGTACAAACGACAGTGCTGGCAAGCAACCCAATGCTAGGAGCGACGCGCAGGACGCGCAACGTCCGCAGTTTTGGGATAACCCAGCATTCCCGATCATGGAAGACTTGCCCGAGGACGACAGCGGCCCGGACAACGCCGACTCCGTTCTGACGCTGCCGCCGGGTCTGACCGGGGAAATCGCCGCCTACGTCTACAACAGCGCGCTTTACCCTATGCGCGAAGGCGCTCTGCTTGCCGCCTTCGGCCTAATGGCTGGGCTTGCCGGCCGGGCATACAACTACCGCAACACGGGCTTGAACCTGTACTTGCTGCTCCTGGCCCCCAGTGGTCGCGGCAAGGAGGCGATGGCGCAAGGCATCAGCCGGTTGGTGACCGCTACGCGCAATCAGGTGCCAATGATTGACGACTTCATTGGCCCCACGACGTTTGCCAGCGGCCCGGCGTTGCTGCGCATCATTGGCAAGCATCCGTGCTTCCTTTCGATTCAAGGCGAGTTCGGCCTGCGTCTGCAATCGCTCAATGACCCACGCGCACCGCAGGTAGTGAAGGACTTGCGGCAGGTGATGCTGGATGTATTCGGCAAGTCTGGTCGCTTCGACACGCTCAACCGCCGCAGCTATGCGGACGAGAGCAAAGATCATCCAATTGTGCAGTCGCCATGCGTGAGCATTCTTGGCGAGTCCACGCCCGAGCATGTGTTCGGCCACTTGGCGTATTCGGACATTGAGGACGGCTTGCTGCCGCGCTGCCTGCTGCTGGAATGCAACGACGCACGCCCTCGTCAGAACCGGGATGCGGGGCAGCCGCCCACAAATGCGTTAGTCAACCAACTGGCGGAACTGGCCACATTGGCACTGACCATGCGCCAGAATCTGTCTTATTGCGATGTTGTGGCCACAGAACCAGCGGCGGCACTGCTGCAAAGTCTCACTGACGAGATAGACGACGCGTACAACGAGGGCAGCGGATTCGAGGAGCGCGCGCTTTGGAACCGTGCGGCGCTCATCATCGGCCGCATGTCTGCGCTGGTGGCAGTTGGCTGCAATCCGCAACAGCCAGTCATCGACGTGGAACACGCGCAATGGGCTGCCGCGTTCGTGCGTCTTTGCATCAAGCGCCTATCGGGCAAGTTCCGGGCGGGCATTGTGGGCACTGGCGAGGCGCGGCAGGAGGGCGAGCTCCGCAAGTACATTGCCGAGTACGTCGCGATGACGCCGGAGAAGCGCCGCACGTACAAGGTGCCGCACGCGCTGGCCATCCATGGCAACTTCGTAGGGCTGGACTACCTCAAGCGACGTTCGCGCAGGTGTTCGGCATTCACCCAGGACAGGCGCGGCCTGACCATGGCGCTGGACACTGCATTGAACGCGCTCTGCAAGTCGGGATACCTGATGAAGTTGCAGCCGATTGAGACGCGCAAGCACTTTGGACTGACTAGCGAGGTGTACGCGCTCGGCAAGGGCTGACCCTGTGGCCACATGCGGAACGAGCACCCCGGCCCACCACCGGGGTGCCTTCGTGATCGGCCTACGCCTGTGCAATCCCACAGTTTTGCCGCAGCGGTAGCGGGGCGCAGGCCAGCGCACCGAGCAGTCGCCCGAATGCGCTCGCTGTACGCCGACCAGCGGGCCGACCGGGGCGGTCCCAGCTACCACCCTAGCGGCGATCGGGCGATTCGGGCTTGCAGCGGCGCGCAGGGAGCCGGCTTGTTGGGGGCGGCGGTCCGATGTGGAGCGTGGCTGCGGGTCGCACCTGCCGGGGTAACACGGGGTAACAGCGAAAATCGGCCGATTGTTACCCTGCTGGCACGCATGAAGTGTTTGCAAAACAAGGGTTTAGGGTGAGACGGGGTAACGGGGGCGGGGTAACCGCTCTATACATATCAGTTAAAAATCTCTCCCACTGTACTGCTGTTACCTGTTACCCCATTAGTAGCTAAGTACATGTAATACAAAGGATTCAGAGCAGCCGAAAGGGTAACGGGTGGGGCGCCGTGTTGGGGTACGCCGAAAATCGCTTTCGGTGCAGCGGGGTGCACTGTCGGCGCATTCGCTGTGTGCCTATTTGTGCCTCGCACAAAAGTTATGCACAGACGGCATGCATTGAATGCACCTGCGTTGCACCCGGCGCATTGGCAGTCCGCCGCAAAGTTCGGAAACGCCCGGAATTTCGCGCGATGCCACATGTGGCCATCACCTGTGGCCGAAATGTGGCCGACGCCCAGCGCACCCACGGAATTTCCCACCGAAATTATCGGCCCAGCGCCGGGGCAGCCTAAGTGCTCCTAGGTAGCAGGCGCGGCGGCAATGAATCGGTGGACCACCACGTTTCCGAAACACATACAGGCGGCAGTTGACGCCAACCTAAGCCCGGAGGTCATTCGTGGCCTGCTGCTGATCGTTGAAACGGTTGCGCAGAACGTCAATCCGCGCACGCTGCCAGAGAACGCAGACGCCATCATTGCGAACCTGTGCCAGCACCTCACGCGTTGGGTGGTGGTGTCCAGCGAACGCTCGCCTTACGCGTACGTCCGGCAACCGCTGGAAGTTGCTGGTTTGGCCATCGCCACGCTGGATCTTCGCAAGGTGCAGCCCGACGACTTCTGTCCCGCTGAAATGAACCCTGTGGTGTGGCCGCAGGTGCTGACCGCAGCCAAGCGCTACCACGACGCGCACCCCACACCGGTTGACCCGATGGAGGCCGCGCATGAAAGCCTTGCAACGCGCCATTGACCACCTGCACACCATGGCAGCGGAGGCCGCGCTAGACGCGACGACGCACCCCATGCGCGACAACACAGCCACCGAGGCGAATGCCTGCAACCTAGACGCCGCTGTGGAAACAGTGGCCGTGCTGCTGGAAGACACGCGCGCTGCGGTGGCAGCCAACCCCGAACCCCGCGCCGTGCGTGCGCTAGAGCGCGCGGAACGCAAGCTGGCCGGCATCTACCGCCAGTACGAAGCAGAACTCACTAGCCACACCACCCACTGACGGAGATACGACATGCCCGGCACGACTGAAGAACTGGAATCCCAACTGGCCGAAGTGCAAGCGGAGGCAACCCGCCTGCGCGAACACAACGCCACGCTGCTGACCGAGAAGAAGCAATTGGCGAAGGACCTTGCCAAGCTCCAGGAGGACCACGCCACCGCAGCCGCCACGCTGCAACGCCTACAACTGGACGGCCCGGTGGAAGCGCTGGTGAATGAAATCGCAGTGGACGGCAAGCTGTTCCGCGCGCTGTTCGCGGAGAACTATCAGTTCGCTTTGGACGACGAAGGCCGGCCATGCGTGCGCACGCTGGAAGGTGAGCCGGTGATGGTGAAGCCTGCCAACGGCGCACCGAGGCCGCTGCCGTTCGTACCAGCCGCCATCCGTGAATTCTTGTGCCCGACCGCCAAGGCGGAGCGCGGCAGCGACGCGGAACGCTGGGCGCGTGTGCTAATCGGCAGCCGTGCGACTGGTGGCGGCGGTGGCCACAGCAGCGGCAGCGGCGGCACGTCCGCCACCAGCGAACCCAAGCGCGAGGCACCGCAGCAGCAATTCGGCCTGCGCTAGTACGTCACATTCTGGTTAATCCATTCCCAGGCTTCTTTCTTCAACCAACCAGCGTACGGACGAGTCACCTTGATAACGAGCAAGTTGTCGTTGTCATCAAGATGCTTCCTAAGCCGGTTTGAAAGCTCGTCGGCAGTTTCGCCAGTCAAGATTAACCACGTGGAATCGAGGTAGTGCCACCAATTTGAGGACTTTTTAAGTTCCTCATACAGCGCGTTGTAGTTCTGCCCCGATTTGTTGAGGTCATACGAAACGCAGTAAACGGTCATAGCCCCACCCCCTAGCCGGTAGATATTGCCTTTCTCAATATATCGCGTGTAGTGTGGTTTTGCAGCCGGGTTAGCTTGTGGCTAATCCGGCTCGCTTCTACGCAGTCGGTGGCTGCCGGCACGCGCGCTTGTGGCGCCGGGCTCGATCAACTTTCTATTCACTGATCGAGGACATCGATATGCCTATCACTCGTCTTACCGACGTAGTCGTGCCGGTTGAATTCACCGACTACATCACTCAAGAAACCATGGAGCGCACTGCACTTGTGCAGTCCGGCGCCATGCTCCGGAACGCCGCCATTGACGCGCAGCTACAGGCCGGCAGTCAGGCGTTCACCATCCCGTTCTGGAACGACCTTGGCAACGAGGAAGCAGACGTTACCAACGACGACCCGGAGGACTTCTCCACGCCGCAGAAGGTCGGCGCCGGCAGTCAGCTGATCCGCAAGGCGTTCTTGCACCAGAGCTGGTCGGCAATGAATCTTGCCAGCGAGCTTGCCGGTTCTAGTGCCGCCGACCGCATCCGTGGCCGCGTGCGTGCGTACTGGGAGCGCCAGTTGCAGCGCCGCATGATTGCCAGCCTCAACGGCGTGCTCGCGGACAATGTGGCCAATGACGGCTCCGACATGGTGCTGGATATTTCAGGCCTTGCCGGTGACGCTGCCAACTTCGGCCCGGAAGCTGTGATCGACGCGACCGCAGAACTGGGCGATGCACTGGGCAACATCACCGGCATCGCAATGCACAGCGATATCTACCGTGATGCGCTCAAGGCCGATCTGATCGACTTCATCCCGGACAGCGAAGGCCGCATGTTCAGCACCTATCGCGGTCTTGCGGTAGTGATGGACGACGGTCTGCCGGTGTCTGGTGGGAACTACACCACTGTCCTGTTCGGTCGCGGTGCCGTCGGTTATGGCATGGCGGAACCGCGCGAGGCACCGGGTACCGAAGTGGAGAACATCCCCTCGGCCGGTAACGGCGGCGGTCAGGTGGTGCTGCATTCCCGCAACAACGTCGCGCTGCACCCGCTTGGCTTCACGTGGGTGGAAGGGTCCGGCGTTGAAGAAGGCGGTCCCACGCTGGCCCAGCTTGCGCAGGCTGCGCACTGGAACCGGGTGCTGGAACGGAAGGCTATCCCGCTGGCCTTCCTCATCAGCAAGTAACCGGGCGGGGCGGCGGCAACGTCGCCCCGTTTTCCTATGACGAACTGGACTCCCACAGCACCGACGCCGCCATGGCAGCAGGCCGAGCCGCAACCTGTGCAGGCCGAACCTGCGCCCGCACCTGCGCAAGCCAAGCGCGAGCGGCGCCAAGCCCCGCAGGCGCAGCCGTGGGGCCGACCAGTGCCCGAGCCTGCGGCACCTGTGGCCACAGTAGCGCCGTCGCTGCCTGTGGCGCCCACGGTCGCACCTTCACCGACTGAACTGTTGCCGGCAGACGCTGTGCCAAACGACGCCGCGGAGCGCATTCGCGCTGTGGCATGCAAGGGCGGCAGCCTCAAGGGGCTGCATGCGCTGTTCGGTGTTGCCGCTGACGTGTTCAAGCGGTGGATGGACGACGATCCCGGTTTACGCAAGGCATTCGACGAGGGCAAGGAGCAGGAGCGCGAACAACTGCATCGCACGATGTACGAGGCCGCCATCTATCGCAAGGATTTGAGCGCCGCGCAATTCCTGCTCAAGACACGCCACGGCTACCGCGAGCAAGAACCGGAGGACACGCGGAACAGCGTGCGCATCATCTTCAACATTCCTGCCGCTGCGCCTGACGTGAAAACGTACATGGAACAGACTGCCTTGCAGGAGCTTGTTTCCAAGCCACGCCGGCCACTGGTGCTCGACCATGAGTGAAGCACTGGCCCTCAACGATTTTCAACAGCGCGCGATGCAGGTGCCGGAAACGATTGACTTGTTTCTAGGCGGCGGGCGCGGTGGCGGTAAGAGCTTTCTAATGGCGCTGCTGGCATTGCGCCACTGCGAGCAGTACGGCCGACGCGGCCGCGTGCTTTACCTGCGTCGGACGTACAAGGGCCTCGCAGACTTTGAACTGACCACGCAGGAACTGTTCGCGCGCCTGTATGGCCCGGCCGCGCGCTACAACGGCGCCGAACACACGTGGCGCCTGCCCGGTGGTGGTGTTATCGAACTGGGGCAGTTGGAGAGCAGCGGCGACTACTCAAAGTACCAAGGCCGATCATTCACACTGCTAATGGCGGATGAGTGTGGCCAGTACAACGACCCGCAGTTGCTCGACATGTTGCGGTCAAACCTACGCGGCCCGAAAGACCTACCCATCCGCATCGTGTACGCGGCGAACCCCGGTGGTGTAGGTCATATGTGGCTAGCAAAGCGCTACGTCTTTACGCAGGCAGCGCCATGGATGCCTTTCACAGAGCAGAAGTCCAAGCGGCTGTGCGTGTACGCGCCCAGCACCTTCACCGCTAATCCATTCTTGGACATTGAGCAGTACCGCGAGCAATTGGGCGCGGCTTGTGCAGACGATCCGGAACTCCTGCGCGCATGGGTGGATGGCGATTGGTCCGTCGCACGCGGTGCGTACTTCGCAGACGTGCTGGACGAGCAGCGCGTCGCCGTGCCGGTGTGGGATCACATTCCGCAGGGTTGGCCCGTGTGGCTAGGGCACGACTTCGGCAGCGCCGCGCCATCCGTTACGTATGTGCTTGCCGAGTCGCCGGGCGAAGTTGGACCGGACGAGCGTTGGTATCCGCGCGGCAGCATTGTTGCCGTGGACGAGCTGGCCACAAACCGAAGTGATGACCGGCTCAACGATGGCTTGTGTTGGACGGTGCCGGTGCTGTCAGAGGCCATTATCGAAATGTGCCGACGCTGGCGCATCCACCCGGGAGGTGTTGCGGACGACGCCATTTTCGCGCGCACGGGCAGCGGTGCCGGCTGCATTGCAGACGAGTTTGAGCGCGCGGGGGTGCACTTTGAGCCGGCCCAAAAGGGCGACCGTGTCAGCGGCTGGCAGCGCATGCGGCGCCTGCTGGCCGACGCTGGCAAGCCTGACCGGCCGGGCCTGTACGTGAGCCGCGCGTGCCGCTACTGGTGGCACACAGCGCCCTATGCCGGCCGCGATCTAAAGCGACCGGAAGACGTGGATAGCAGCGGCGCCGATCACGGCTTGGATGCCATGCGTTACGGCACGCAGCGCGTGGCGTGGGCAACGGAGATCAATGTGGCTTGGCCACAATAGAACCGCGTGGGCTGCGTCGCCCAGGGCATGGGAGCGCAGCTTGCAAGGTGCCGTTCGATGGAACGGCGGGGCTGGCCATCCTGGGCGGTGTGGCCAGCCCCTATTTTTCTAGTAATTCTTAAACACGTTGAGTATCAGCGTTTCTATGTGGGCAGCGACTCTTTGCTCACCAACCTTTAGTGAGTTGGGGTGCCCACACCCATTCCTAAAGGTTAAGCAAGCACCCAGCTCGTGTTTAACGTTCTTTCCGATGATGCTGGAGGAGGCCAGGACTTCCAGAAAATCTGCCTCTTTCATGCGAGTCAGATCGTCGGCTGTCGTGGCGTCTTTCCACTTCGGGAATTTCTTAACAGCCTCAGCATTGAACTTCGTCAAGTGATGCGAAATAACGTGGTCATATAGCACCGCAACCGCGCCAACCCAGCTAAGAACCACCGCGGCGCGCAGTTGACTCGTCTCAAAGCAAATAACCGCTTCGTGGACAAACGCGCGAATCTCTATTGAAGGTATAGCTGCGGCATGGTGTCGCAGCGTTGATACAATTATTGGCGTAGTTGCTGGTGCATGCTGCCGAAGAAGCGTCGCTACATGATCGCGCCCGCCCTGCGTAAGCTCCCAGCCATCTACGGTAGAAACGGCCTTAGTTCTGGCTTTTGACAAGAATTGAGATGCGTTAAAAGTCTTGGCGCTACGTAGCCCATGTTTTGCGCCAAGCGTACGTAGATCTGCGACCTTGAGTGGAGACGGGTCCCGCGCCCCCAGTAGAAGCAGGGCACGATCCGTTTGACTCAAGGAGGCTACCGCCAGAAGGTCTTTTAATTGAGTTTCAGGAACCAAGTCGCGCCTCTAAATCAGTCTTTGTCGCGGCGCTAAGTGAGTACGTATCCTTGGAAATCTCGCGAAACTTTTTGGCCTTCACAAGACCAACAAGCATCTTCGTGAGATTCCCGCTGTAGTTTTTCTGGTAGAAGGTCGTCGCGCTTTTCATTTCGGTGAGCAGATCGTCACGAGTAAAAGAATCGCGTCCTAGTCCGATCGCGAGTCTGGCTCCCGCAGCTAATGCAAGATCAGGCCCAGTCTTAGCAGAAAAATCTGCGGCAATGGATGAAGTAGTTCCCACGCTTCCATTCGCGGTGTTTTTCTTTCCACCGCTGTTATCTGCATCCTTGTTCGGATGTTTTTTGCTCGCGGAGGCAGGTTGGGCACCAGCAAGTGCATAGACTTTGTCTAGTAATGCCGGCAGCTCATCTTTCAAGAAGCTATCCGATCCCTCGTACTCGACTTCAACCTCATCGATTTTGATTCTGATCTTGCTCATGGCGACCCCCTAGTTTGATGACAGACACAGCGATCTCCCCAAGGCTGTGCAGTGTTCCGAGCATATATCGGGAGGGGGGCTTGCGACAGACCACAGGAATGCTTGGATACGTTGGTCTCATCTGAGAGTAATTGTGGCTACGCAACTGATTCGGCCACCATTCGGCCACAGCATTTCGGCCCCAAAGCAAAGGGCCTAGCCTCGCGGCTAAGCCCTTGTTTTTACTGGTGCCGAAGGAGGGACTCGAACCCTCACACTATCACTAGCGGCGGATTTTGAGTCCGCTGCGTCTACCGATTCCGCCACTTCGGCGCGGCCGCGAAGTATAGCCGACTGCGGCGCGCGTGGGGAGTGGAACGTGACGAATGGGCCAGGCCGGCCACCGCCG
>Ga0160436_1000623_pt1 | contig 12199 bp, 8 predicted proteins | sample HID1973M_E0MG_FD_108264 | JGI IMG/M metagenome (GOLD analysis project Ga0160436, IMG submission 108264) | Enriched mosquito-associated microbial communities from UW Madison campus, WI, USA - HID1973M_E0 MG | ecosystem: Host-associated > Arthropoda: Insects > Digestive system > Unclassified ...
CATCGTCGCGGTGGTCAACGATTCCGTCGGTTCGTCCAAGCTTGGCAAGTTCCGCGAGCTGTTCCCAAACCGCCTGGTCAATGTCGGCATTGCCGAGCAGAACATGGTCAGCGTCGGCGCGGGACTCGCCAATGGCGGCAAGATCCCGTTCGTGAGCGGCGCCTCCTGCTTCCTGACCGCCCGCGCGATGGAGCAGATCAAGGCCGATTGCGCCTATAGCGAGCAGAATGTGAAGCTGTGCGGCATCTCGTCGGGCGTCGCCTATGGCGAACTCGGTGCCACGCACCACAGCATCGAGGACATTGCCTGGCTGCGCGCCATCGACAAGCTGACCGTGATCGTGCCTTCGGATCCGTGGGAAACGGCCGAAGCGATCAAGGCAGCGGCGGCGTTCGACGGCCCGGTCTTCATCCGCATCAGCCGCATGCCGGTCCCCGCGCTGGCCCGTCCCGAGGGCGCGGCCTTCGCGATCGGCAAGGCCGAGACGCTGCGCGAGGGCGGCGACGTGGCCATCATCGCCAACGGCACGCTGGTGCACCGCGCGCTCGACGCAGCGGCTGCGCTTGAGGCCGAAGGCATTGCTGCGCGCGTGGTCAATATGGCCACCGTTTCGCCGCTCGATGTCGACGTCGTTGCGGCGGCCGCAGCGACCGGCGCCATCGTCACCGCCGAGGAAGCACTTGCTGCTGGCGGTCTTGGCGGCGCGGTCGCCGAATATTGCGCCGAAAACCATCCGGTGCGCGTCAAGCGCATCGGCTTCCCCGGCTTCCTGCCCACAGGTTCGGCAAGCTGGCTGATGGAGCGCTTCGGCCTCACCGCCGACGGCATCGCCGCCGCCGCGCGCGATCTGGTCAAAGGCAAGGGCTGATGGCCGAGCAACTCGTCCTCGCGATCGACCAGGGCACGACCAACACCAAGGCGCTGTTGGTGGCGCCTGATGGGTCGGTGCGTCTGTCGCGCGCGCGGGCGATGAAGCTCGATTATCCGCATCCCGGCTGGGCAGAGCAGTCCGCCTCGGACATCTGGGAAGCCGTCGCCGCACTGATCGCCGAGATCGCCGCGGCGGCTGGCACCGCCGACATCGTCGGCGTCGCCATCTCCAATCAGCGCGAGACGATCGTGGTCTGGGACGCGGAAAGCGGCCGCCCGATCGGGCCCGCGATCATCTGGCAGTGCCGCCGTTCGGCCGAGCGCTGCAATGCCCTGCGTGCTGCAGGGCATGAAGCCGACGTCGTGGCGCGCTCGGGCCTGGCGCTCGATCCGCTGTTCCCCGCTGCGAAGATCGCCTGGCTGCTCGACGAGACGCCGGGCGCACGCGAACGCGCCGAGCGCGGCGAGCTCAAGTGCGGCACGATCGACAGCTGGCTGCTCTGGAACCTGACCGGCGGCGCGGTGCACGCGACCGATCATAGCAACGCCTCGCGCACCCAGCTGTTCAATCTCGAGACCCTGTCCTGGGATGCCGAGTTGGCGCGCCTGTTCAACGTGCCGCTGGCGCTGCTGCCGACAGTCATGCCGTCCGACAGTCGCTTCGGCACCGTCGCGCCCGGTCTCACCGCGCTGGCCGACGGCACGCCCGTCCACGCGATGATCGGCGACAGCCACGCCGCCCTGTTCTCGCATGCCGCCAGTGGCGCCCGCAACAAGGTCACGATCGGCACCGGCAGTTCGCTGATGACCGCGACCGAGGGGCGCGTCCATTCATCGCACGGCCTGTCGAGCACGATTGCCTGGAGCCAGGGCGACGCCGTCCAGCACGCGCTGGAAGGCAATATCTCGGTGTCCGGCCATGCCGCCTCGTTCGTGACGACGCTGCTCGGCCTGCCCGACGAGGCGGCGCTGACCGCGCTTGCCGAAAGCGTCGAGGACAGCGACGGCGTCGTGTTCGTTCCCGCACTGGCGGGGCTCGGGGCGCCGCATTGGTGCAGCGACGCACGCGGCGAGATTACCGGCCTGTCGCTCGGCAGCCGCCCGGCACACATCGCACGGGCGACGATCGAGGCGATCGCGCTGCAGATCGGCGATGTCGTCGCCGCGCTGGACGCCGATCTTGGCACGAAATTGCCCGAGCTGTCGGTCGATGGCGGCGCGTCCCGCAACACGCTGCTGATGCAGCTTCTGGCCGACCTGCTCGATCGCGAGATCGTGCGGCCCGCCATTGCCGAGGCGAGCGCGTTGGGCGCGGCGCGGTTGGCGCGCGAGGCCCTCGGGCTCGCGACGGCAAACGGCAGTTCAATTCAAGCGGAGCGTTTTGCCCCGGCCATTTCGGCCGATCAGCGGGCGCTCGTGGTGCGCCGGTGGCGCGCCGCGGTGGCACGCGCGGTGCGTGACGCCGCGGGTGGTGAAGAGACGTGACGATATGGCGGGGGTCATATCGCGGAACGTGAGGTGTCCGGTGGACGCCAGAACACAAGAAGGGAGTGGATCATGAGAGTCTCCAGAACATCGCATTCCGCGCTGGTGCGCGGAATGCTGCTCGGCACAAGCGTTCTTACGCTTTTTGCCGCGCCTTCGGCCTTCGCGCAGGATAACGCTGCGCCGCAGCAGAGCGAGGACCGATCGGCCGAAACGGAAATCGTCGTTACGGGCAGCCGCATCCGCAGCCCGGAACTGACTTCGTCGTCGCCGCTGCAGGTGGTCACGGCCGAAACGCTCGAGAACACCGGCGCGACCAACGTGCAGAAGGTGCTGTCGCAGATTCCGGCTGTCGGCGTGCCGAGCCAGACCCGCGTTTCCAACGCCGGCGACACCAACCCGGGCCTTTCCACGGTCAACCTGCGTAACCTCGGTTCGGATCGCACGCTGGTGCTGATCGACGGCCGCCGCACGGTTGCCGGCATCCCCGGCACCGCCCAGGTCGACCTGTCGATGATCCCGGCTTCGTTCGTCGAGCGCGTCGACGTGCTGACCGGCGGCGCCTCGGCCGTTTACGGTTCGGACGCCATCGCCGGTGTCGTCAACTTCATCTACAAGAAGGACTTCCAGGGGCTCCAGGCCAACGCACAGGCCGGCATCTCGGAAATCGGCGACGACAAGCGCTTCGCGCTCAACGCGACGTTCGGACAGAACTTCGCGGACGATCGCGGCAACATCATGATTTATGCCGGCTACCAACATGAAGGCGCCGTCGCGAACAGCAATCGCGAGCGCACCTCGGCCGGCTACAGCAGCGTCGGCAACCTGATGCGCGTCGGCGGTAACTCCGATGCCAACCTCGTGGCCGCGCAAAACCTGTTCAACCGCTTCTACCAGCCGTCGAACGTCGGTTCGGGTGGTACGTTCAACTTCGGCGGCGCCGGCAGCCGGCTGATCCTGCCCGATGGCACGCTGGACACCTATCCGGCTGTCAACGGCACGAACTACAACAATCCCGCGATCGTCGATAAGATCAACAAGTACGGCTACAATGCTGCCGCGCTCGGCCAGCAGGCGTCGCCGTCCGATCAGCTCACCGTCGCCTTCCGTCTCAACTATGACGTGACCGACAAGCTGAACCTGTTCGCGGAGTCGACCTTCTCGAACTACAAGACCAACGGCAAGCGTGAAGCATCGCCGATGCGTACCGACAGCGCGCTCGGTGCGTTCACGGGATCGAACGGCTTCTACCCGATCCAGTTCCAGGTCGTGAATCCCAATAATCCGAACGACGTCCGGATTCTCACCAACCCGCTGGTGCCTGCTTCGGTGGTCGCCGCTGCCGACAACCGCTTCGTCAACGATGGCATCGCTTCGAAGGATGTGAGCTTCCTGCTCCGCACGACCATGTTCGGCGACGGCACGCGCAGCACGCCGACCGAGCGCGACAATTTCCGCGTTTCGGTGGGCGGCGATTACGAGCTGGGTGGCGACTGGAAGGCCGACTTCTACTATCAGTATGGCTATACCAAGCAGCGCCAGGGGATGACGGGTCTCGCCGACCTCTATCGCCTTGCCCAGGCCGTGCAGGCGATCCCCGACGTGTTCGACTATGACCGCGACGGCAACACGACCGAGGCGGTCTGCGTCGACGCCAATGCGCGCTCGCAGGGCTGTGTCCCGGTCAACGTCTATGGCCTGAATGCGGACGGCAGCAGCAAGATCTCGAAGGATGCCGCCTCCTGGCTCTACACCGAGATGAGCCGCTACTCGAAGCAGGAGATGCAGTCTGCGGCCGTCAACATCGGCGGCACGGTCTTCAATCTGCCCGCTGGTCCGCTGCAGGTCTCCGTCGGTGGCGAGTGGCGCGACGAGTCCAGCAAGGACGATTTCGATCCGCTGACCAATGCCGCGCGTAACGGCTACGTCCAGCTGCTCGACACGGCCGGCAGCTTCAACGTCAAGGAAGCCTATGGCGAAGTCGTCGTTCCGCTCATCCACAACACGCCGTTCATTCACAACCTGACGTTCCGCGGCGCTGCTCGCATCTCCGACTATTCGACGGTCGGCAGCTTCTGGGCCTGGAACGTGGGTGGCGAATGGTCGCCGGTCGAGGACGTCCGCTTCCGCGCGGTCTATGCCCACGCCGTTCGTGCACCGAATATCGGTGAGCTCTATGCGGCGACGGCTGCCGGCATCATCACCATCACCGACCCCTGCCAGGGCGTGACGATGGCGCAGACCAGCGCGACGGCGGTCAACTGCCGCAAGGATCCGTCGGTCCTTGCCAACATCGCGGCGAACGGCGGCGTGATGACGCTGACGTCTTCGGATACGGCGGGCGTCGGCAGCCTCACCGCAGCCAACCCGAACATCCAGGAAGAGACCGGCAAGACGCTGACTCTCGGCATGGTTGTCAATCCGCGGTCGATCGACGCACTGCGCAACTTCACGTTCACCGTCGACTATTTCGACATCAAGCTTGAAGATGCGATCAACCGTCTCGCGGCGGCCACGGTGCTCAACAAGTGCTACGTCAACGGCCTGCAGGACTTCTGCCAGTTCGTCACGCGTCGCGCGGCACCGTCGGGCGCGTTCAGCCAGGGTTCGGTCGAGCAGGTCGTTCGCGGCCTGATCAACAGCGGCGGCCAGTTCGCCCGCGGCCTCGACTTCACCTTCACCTACAGCCACAACCTGTTCGGCGGCAATGCGACCATCAACGGCACCTGGACCCACCTGCTCAAGCAGGGCAGCATCCAGCTGACCGGCGACGCCTATGACAACACCATGGGTGAAATCGGTACGCCGACGGACTCGGCCAACCTGACCATCGGTTGGGAGAACGACACCCTCGGCTTCACGCTGGGCAACCGCTACATCGGCAAGCAGATGTTCGATTATGAGAACTACCAGACGACTTTCCGTCTGGCGAATGGCTCTCTGCCCGACCAGAAGTACTTCACCGTCGGCTCGAAGATCTACACGGACCTGCAGGTGCGCTACAAGATCCCCGAGAACTTCGAGTTCTTCGCGGGTGTGGACAATCTGTTCAACGTGAAGGCTCCGCCGCTGTGGGTCGGCACGCCGAACGGCAGTCCGAACTCGATCTGGGACATCATCGGTCGTCGCTACTACGCCGGCGTTCGTACGAAGTTCTGATCCGACTACCTCTCTCCACTCCTGGGGCGGCACTTCGGTGCCGCCCTTTTTGTTTGCGAAGATCAAAGCGGACCGTCCGGGCAACACGACGAGGGCGCCTTTGGCCACCTCTCGGAGAAGGACGGAATGGGTGAGGCGCTGCCGGGCCGGGCCTATCGGTCAGTAGAGCAGATCGATGCTGGCGGTGAGCGTCACGCCGTCCTGGCCGCCGACATAATAGCCGAACACGCTGCTCACGGAGGAGTCGATGACGCGGATCACCATGGCGTTGACCTTGAGATTGCGGGTCTTGCTCGGATACCAGTTGGCGCCGAGGAAATATTCGCTGGAATCCCCGAACTGGCCATAGATCTGCGAGGTGCCGGTATAGAGTTGAAGCGTGCGCGGCAGGATGTCGTACGACCCCTGGACATAGAAGCCCTTGTCCTTGACCGTCTGCAGCGGCAGCGGGCCGTCGGCGTCGAAACTGGTGAGCCAGCGATAATAGCCCTCGGTGTGGAGCGCCCAGCCGCGATATTTGAACCCGGCGTTGACCGCGACGAGGTTGAAGTCCGCCTCGTCGATGGTGACGCCGGGCGCCAGCGAGCCGGTCTCGAAGAATAGGGTGGAGTCCGAGAGGCGGATCTGCGTGTTGTCCGGGCTGGAGATGTCCGCCTGGTTGAAGCGGTCCTCGCGGCTGTGGACATAGTGGGCGCCGAAGCGGGTCGCGAGTTGCGTGTGATATTCCGAATCGCCCATGCCGCCGCGGGGACCGAATTCGCCGGTCGTGGGCATCCACCACAAGGCGAGGCCTTTCGCGTTGTGGCGGGTGAGCTTGACCGCGCTGATCCCGAGTTGGCTCAGATTGTCGCCGAGCATGGCGAAATAGTGCAGCCTCGGCAGCACTTCGCCGGTCGCCCAGATGCCGCTCGTCATGCCCGGGCGGAAGAACTCGTCGGCCAGGACGCGATCGGGCGCGAACCAGTAGGGATGCGACCCCATCATCGTATAGCTGCCCGGTAGCCGGTTGATGCCGATACCGATCTCGATCGCTTCGTTGAAATGATAGGTCAGCGCACCCGCGATCGCGACCTGATTGGTCGAGTTCACCGACCAGAAAATCGTCTGGAAATGAAATTTCGGATCTATGGCCCAGCCGCTGAGCCACACCATCATGCGCTGCAGCTGGATGTCGCGACGCGGATCGATCGGGCGCGTGCGCCCGTTATGGTCGACGAACGAGAGCTCGTCGGCCGGCAACTGGTTGATGTAGCGACCGAGGAGATAGGCGCTGACGTTCAGCTCGGCATTGGGCGTGTCGGCGATTTTGAAGCCGCGTCCGGGCGAGAAGGCGCCGTAGCTCTGGGTCGACTGAGCGCTCGCATAAGGGTCGCCGGCCTCGGTTGGATAGCGGACCGGCGCGGCAAGGGGGTGGCTCAGCGGCCCCGGAGGCGGAGGGGTGGCCTCGGCCATTTGCGGCGGAGGCGAGGGGGGCTGGGCACCGGGCGTCGGTGCCGTTGTTGATGGCGCAGCGCTGGCGGGCGCGGGTGCTGCTCGGGCTACGGTCGATTGAGCGGCGGATATCTCGTCGAGGCGCTGGCGCAATTCCCGGTTCTCGGCGCGCAACTCGGAGAGTTCCTTGCGGATCTCGGCGAGGGTGCCGGCGTCAATCGCTTCCTGTCCGCGAGCCGGCATCGCCATGCCCGAGCCGCAGCCCAAAAAAAGACTGGCGATGGTCGTCGCGCGCCACGACATGACAGCATCCTCCGCTGCGCGGATGCTATATCCGGGCAGGAATTTGTCTGTCCCTTGTGATGCTGATCTTTGGAGCGGAATTATCCCGATGCTGCGCCGATGGCGCGCTCCGGTGCCTGACAGCGGACGCCGCAAAGCAAAAGATATTCCGAAGCGCAAAAAAAAGACCGCGCGACATGACGCCGCGCGGTCAGGGGGGATGGACGGTAGGGCCGGCTCGGCGTGTTTCGCGGGGCCGCAGGCCCGCTCCGCCGAAATACCGGCGGTCAGGCGGCTGCCTTGAGCTGCGCCTCCAATTCCTCGAGCGATTTGCCTTCATTGCGCGGCGCCCAGATGAAGCCGATCACGCCGCTGACCACCAGGAAGCCGACCAGGATCCAGGCGAGCGTGGTGAAGCCGGTCGCGGTCAGCACGGGCACGAAGAAGCTGAAGATGCCGAGCGCGATGCGGACCACGGCGAACATCACGCCCTGCGCGGTCGAGCGCAGCAGCGTGGGGAACATTTCCGAACTCCAGAGCTGGAAGAAGCTCTGCGCGCCGAAGCCGCCGCCGATCGACATCAGGAACACGTGGATGATCGCCAGCGGCAACGTGAGCGGGAACAGCGCCAGCAGCGACATGCCGATGATCTGGGTAATTGCGGAAATGCCGAACAGCAGGCGTTGGTTCACGCGGTCGGAGAGCTTCATGAAGATGAAGAAGATCGAGGCCATGCCGAGGACGAAACTGAGGGTCTGCACGGCCACGGCGACCACCTGGCTCTGATCGCCCACCGTGCGCAGGATGTAGGGGAAGAAGAAACCGTTGGTGCCGGCCCACAGGTTCCAGAAAAGGTACATGCCGGAGAGGAACGCCATCGATCCGATATGCTGGCGCGTGAACAGGTCGCGCACCCGGCCCGGCCTGGCTTGCGGCTTATCGCGCGGGGCGGCCTCCTGCGCTGCGAGCCAGCGCTTCGATTCCTGCATGCGCGATCGCAGGAAGGTGAGGGCGACGGCAAGGATCGCCAGATGTGCGAACACGATGCGCGCGCCGAGCAGGCCGAGCGGGGCAAGCACGAGGAACATCAGCAGCACTACGACCGGACCCAGATACCAGAGCACCTGCGCCACGCCGCTATGCTTGCCGCGCCCGTCCTTGGGCGCCATCTCGGCGATCAGCGACCAGGAGGCGGGGATGTCCGCGCCGACCGCGAGACCGACGAGGAAGAAGCCGAGGATGAGCATCCAGGCGTTGATCGCGAAGATCAGCCACAGCATTCCGAAGGCGTAGAACAGCATGTCGTACTGGTAGATCTTCTTGCGACCGAACAGGTCGCAGAGCCGCCCGCCGATGAGCGCGCCGACGCCGGCCGAGATCGCATTGGGGCCGAACGCGCCGATCATGCCGATCAGGTCGGTGTTGAGGTTGTAGGCTTCCTGCCAGAGCGCCAGCGCGGCCGAGCCGGCGACGATCGATCCGGCGTCGATATAATTGGCGAGACCGGCGAGGATGGTGTTCTTCCAATCCTCGTTGCGCGGTTCCGCCGCGACGCTGCTGGTCGGCATGGACAGACTCTCCCTTTGAACATATGATAGTATTATTGGCAGATTAGCCGCGACCGAGCGCGTGAGCAAGCTTTGCGTCGATGATATTGCAGTTTGGGAGGGATTAGAGTGACGATTTCGCGCCGTTCGGTGCTCACCCATGCGGTCGCGGTCGGCGCGGCTTCCCTTGCCTCACCGCTCGTCGCGGCCCGGACGGCTGCCCCGTCGCGCAGCGTCGAGCGCTGGGGCGTGTACGAGATCGTGCTGGATGGTCCCCGGGAGGGCAATCCGTTCGTCGACCTGACGCTGGCCGCCACCTTTGAAAGTGCCGGCAAGCGCATCCGGGTGCCGGGTTTCTATGATGGCGAGGGCGTCTATCGCATCCGTTTCAGCCCGCCGGAACTCGGCCAGTGGCAATGGCGCGTGGAAAGCAGCGCGCCGGCGATGAACGGGCGCACTGGTGACTTCGCGGCGACCGCGCCGTCGAAGGGCAATCATGGCCCGGTGCGAGTCACGAAGGATGGCTATCACTTCGCTTATGCGGACGGCACGCCGTTCCGCCAGATCGGCACGACCGCCTATAGCTGGGCGCTCCAGTCGGACGCCAAATGTGCCGAAACGCTGAAGACGCTCGCCAGCGCGCCGTTCAACAAGATGCGCATGCTGGTGTTTCCCAACGTGGAATCGGTCGCGACCAACCCGTTCGTGCGCACCGGCGACGGCCCGCGCGACTGGGATCCGGCCCGCTTCGATCCCGCCTATTTCCGCCGCTACGAGGATCGCATCCGCAAGCTCGGCGCGCTCGGGATCGAGGCCGACATCATCCTCTTCCATCCCTATGACGAGAAGCGCGGCTACAACGACATGAAGCGCGCCGATGACGAGCGCTATCTGCGCTATGTCGCGGCGCGCTGGGGCGCCTATCGCCACGTCTGGTGGTCGATGGCCAATGAGTACGACAACATCGAGACCAAGACGATCGCGGACTGGGATCATCTGTTCGAGGCGCTCGTCGCCGCCGATCCGCATGACAGGCTGCGCTCGATCCACCAGATCAACATCTATTACGACCACCGCAAGCCCTGGATCACCCACGCCAGCGTGCAGAACGGCGCCGCGGTTCTCGACGATCTTCGCGCGGAGTTGCATCGCGCAATGACCCTAAAGCCCGTAATCTTCGATGAGGTCGTCTATGAGGGCAATTCAACCAAGCGCTGGGGCAATCTCACCGGCGAGGACATGGTCCAGCGCTTCTGGTGGGGCCTGATCGGCGGCACCTATGTGGGGCACAGCGAGACTTTCGATCCGAACCGCAATGCCGACCTCTCGTGGCTGGGGCAGGGCGGCAAGCTCGTCGGCACCAGCGCGCCGCGCCTCGCCTTCCTGCGCAAGGTGATGGAGGAGGGGCCGGTGCCCGGCATCGAGCCGATCCAGCCCTGGTGGAACTATCATATCGGCGGGCAACAAAACGCCTATTATCTCAAATATTTCGGTGCCGACATGCCCACCGAATGGGCGGTCGTACTCCCCGGACGGGGCCAGGAAGCGCTGCAACGCTACCGCGCCGAGATCCTCGACACCTGGAATATGACCGTCACCCCGGTCGAGGGCGTGTTCACCATGGCGCGCAAGAATGACTATGACGTCCACGACCCCGCGCGACCCACGCTGGCTCTGCCCGGCAAGCCGTGGATCGCGCTGCGGTTGGTGAAGGTGTAACAAAGAGTGTCTTTACCTGCAAACCTGCCATGGGTCGGACGTGGGAACAAGGTGCGATTGTCCGACGCCCGAGATTGGAGGAGGCGAACCGAATGGCTGCAGTTAGGCTCAGGACTCATAGCCAGAAGAGGACCGTGGCAGCAAGAGCGACAGCGGACAGGAATACGTTTGGGCAACTCTCATAGCGTGTCGCAACACGCCTTCAGTCGTTGAGGCGGCCGAACACGCACTCGATCCGGTTGCGGCTCTTATATCGACGTGTGTCGTATTTGACGGTCTTACTGCGGGCTTTTCTGCCCGGGATGCAGGGAGTAATTCCTTTTTCCTGCAACGTGTCGCGGAACGAGGCGGCATCATAGCCCTGGTCTCCCAGCAGCCTTTGGGCTTTGGGCAAGGCGTCCAGCAAAGCCGCCGCCTAATGTAATCGCTGACCTGCCCCGACGTCATTGACCCTATCTCGCAAAATGTGTCGGGTTGGAACGAGAGGATTCTGGCAAGGTCGAAGCTGATTGAAGTTAGAGATTTTGCATGAAGAAGTCGAAGTTCACGGGCGAGCAGATCAGGTTCGCGCGGCGTTAGGCAGAGGTCGGCACACCGGTTGCCGAGGTTTGCCGGAAGATGGGCGTATCGGAGGCGACTGCTACCGCTGGAAGCAGTTGCATGGCGGCCTCGGTCCGTCCGAACTGCGCAAGATGCGCCAGTTCGAGGATGAGAACCAGAAGCTCAAGCACCTGGTTGCGGATCTGCCGCTCGACAAGGCCATGCTCCAGGATGTTCTGGCAAAAAAAGTCTGGCGCCTGGCCGGCGGCGAGATATCGTTCACTGGGTTCAGGACCGGTTTAGGGTGAGCGAGCGGCGTGGCTGTTCGGCGCTTCGGTTCGACCGGACGCATCGCTACAAGTCGATCCGCCCCGACCAGGCGCCATTGCGCGAACGGATCAAGGAGATTGCACGCAACCCGCGTGCTACGGCTACCGGCGCATCCATGTGTTGCTGCGGCGCGAAGGCTGGCCGGTGAACGTGAAGCGGGTCCGGCGGCTCTATCGCCTGGAAGGGCTCAATTTACGGGTCAAGCGGCGCGGCGGCACGTCATGGCTGTGCGGCGGGTGGAGCGGCCGCTAGGGTCGCGGCCGAAAGAGATTTGGGCGATGGACTTCGTCTCCGACGCTCTGTTCAACGGCAAGCGGTTCCGGGCCCTTACAGTCGTCGACGCCTACACCTGCGAGTGCCTCGCAATCCGGGTCGATCAGGGGCATCAAGGGCGAGCAGGTGGTCGATGTGATGACCGCCTGCTCTTCCAGCGCGGTGGGCCACCTGGGAAGATCAGGGTCGACAACGGCCCCGAGTTCATCTCGCGGGCACTCGATCACTGGGCCTACATCAATCGGGTCACGCTGGACGTCAGTCGATCGGGTAAGCCCACCGATAACGTCTTCGTCGAGTCGTTCAACGGTAGGCTTCGCGACGAGTGCCTCAACACCCACTGGTTCTTGTCTTTGGACGACGCCAGGATCAAGACCGAGGCGTGGCGTACGGACCCAACGAGAGCCGACCTCACACATACCTAGGTCACATACCCATAAGCGGGGTTCCCATTTGGCTTGGTTTCTGATTCATTTGCCGTGTGATTTTGCGGAGGCTGAGATGGCCCGGTTTGATTTGACGGATTTCGAGTGGTCGGTGATTGCGCCGTTGCTGCCGACGAA
>Ga0160436_1000625_pt1 | contig 12179 bp, 8 predicted proteins | sample HID1973M_E0MG_FD_108264 | JGI IMG/M metagenome (GOLD analysis project Ga0160436, IMG submission 108264) | Enriched mosquito-associated microbial communities from UW Madison campus, WI, USA - HID1973M_E0 MG | ecosystem: Host-associated > Arthropoda: Insects > Digestive system > Unclassified ...
CCAGTCGCTGGCCGATGCGCTGGGCGGTGGTGCGCGGGTGAATCCGGATGGCACGGTGTCGGCGCCCGGCTACAGCGTCGGCGGCAACACGGTGAACAGCGTCGGCGATGCGATCAGCAACGTGGACGGGCGCGTGAGCAGCGTGGAGGGCGCCATTGCCGGTCTCAACAGCGGCGGCGGCATCAAGTACTTCCGCGCCAGTTCGACCCGCGCCGACGCGGTGGCCAGCGGCACCGACAGCGTGGCGGTCGGCCCGCAGGCGAATGCCGCGGCGAGCAACTCGGTGGCCATCGGCAACGGCGCCAGCGCCGAGCATGTCGATTCCATCGCGCTGGGGTCCGGCACCCGGACCACCGTGGGCGCACAGGACAGCTATGACGGCGCCTTCGTCGGCAGCAGCAGCTCGCGTGGTGAAGTCGCTGTCGGCGGTCGCAAGCTTACCGGCGTGGCGGCAGGCAGTGCCGATACGGATGGCGTGAACGTCAGCCAGCTCAAGGCCGGCGTCACCTCGGCGGTCGACCAGGCCAAGGGCTATACCGATGCGCGCATCACCGAGGTGGCGGGCAGCGTTGGCAATGCCGCGGCCGCGGTCGAAGACCTGAGGAAGGGAGCCGACGGCATGTTCCAGGTCGGCCAGGACGGCGGCGCCAAGCCGGCCGCCAGCGGGACCAACGCGGTCGCCGGCGGCAGCAATGCCCAGGCCACTGGCGCCGACAGCACCGCCCTGGGCGCCAACAGCCAGGCCTCGGGCAACAACAGCGTCGCGCTCGGCGCCCGCTCGATTGCCGATCGCGACAACACGGTGGCGGTCGGCAGCGCCGGCAACGAGCGCCAGGTCACGCACGTGGCCGCGGGCACGCAGGACAGCGATGCGGTCAACGTCAGCCAGCTGCGCCAGTCCACCGCCGGCACCGTGCGTTACGACAGCAATGCCGATGGCAGCGTCAACCCGCAGAGCATGACGCTCAACGCGGGCGGCGCACCGGTGGGCGTGCACAACGTGGCCGACGGCGTACGCCCGGACGACGCGGTCAACATGGGCCAGCTCGGACGTGCGGTGGGGCAGCTGCGCGCCGACCAATGGGACGCGCGCCGCGAATCACGCGGTGGCACGGCCTCGGCGATGGCGATGGCCGGCATGCCGCAGGCCTCCGGCGCCGGGCGCCACATGCTGGCGGTGGGCATGGGGGGCTACGAAGGCGAGGTCGGCATGGCGGTGGGCATGTCCGGCGTCACCGACAACGGCCGCTACGTCTACAAGGCCCAGATGAGCGGCAACACCAGCCGCGACTTCGGGTTCTCGGTGGGCGCGGGCATCCAGTGGTAGTGCATCCCACGGGGGGCGGGCGTGGCGCGCCCCCGCGACTTCCTGACAGACATGAGGATTTCCATGAAGCTTTCCATCCAAGGGCTGCTCGTCCTGTTCGCGGCCGTGGTTGCCGGCGGCTGCAGCTCGCTCAGTCGCGGCCTGGCCGATGACGGCAGCATCGAAGAAGCGGTGTTTCCCTCCGCCGATACCCTGACTGCCAAGGGAGGCACCTTCCCGGGCCTGGACAACCTGCGCCAGCTCGGGGAGGGCATCAACAAGGCGCAGCTGCGCGACCTGCTCGGCCCGCCGCACTACCGCGAAGGCCTGGCCGCGCGCGAATGGGATTACCTGTTCAACTTCCGCGATGCCGATGGCGCGACCCAGCAGTGCCAGTTCAAGGTCGTGTTCGATCGCGCCGGGCAGGGCCGGACTTTCGCGTGGTTGCCAGCCACCTGCGCTGAGCGGCTGGCTGTCGTCGAGGGGGAGCCTGCGCCGCCGGTGCGGCGCTTCAGCCTCGCCGCCGACGTGCTGTTCGCCTTCGGCCGCTCCGGCGTGGATGACATCCTGCCGGAAGGCCGCTCGCAACTGCGCCTGATCGGTACCGAGCTGGCGCGGGTGCGCCCGGACTGGGTCGAAGTGGCCGGTTACGCCGACCGGTTGGGTGATACGCATGCGAACCAGGTCCTCTCGCGCGCCCGCGCCGACAGCGTGCGCGCGGTGCTGGTCGGGCAGGGCGTGGAGGCCGGCGTGGTGCGCGTTGTCGGCATGGGTGAAACGCGACGGAGCGGCGCCTGCAACGAGGCGCCCGATCGTGCTGCGTTGATTGCCTGCCTGCAGCCGGATCGCCGGGTCGAGATCGTCGCGGCGGCCGCGCCCTAGGCGGTCAGGCCAGCAGCTTGCTGCGCTTGGGCAGCTGGTTGCGCAGGAACGCCATCTGGTCGGCGAGGATGTTGCGGTTGGAGAGGATCATGTGTTCGATCCAGCTCGGCCGGTACGGCACCGCCAGCAGCGGCATGCCGGCCTGCTGCGGGGTGCGGTTGCTCTTGCGCGAGTTGCAGTGGAAGCACGCGGTGACCACGTTCTCCCAGGTGTCCCTGCCGCCCTTGGAGATCGGCATCACGTGGTCGCGGGTCAGGTGCGGGCGGCTGAACTGCTGGCCGCAGTACAGGCACAGCTGCGCGTCGCGGGCGAACAGCGCGGTGTTGGTCAGCGTCGGGGTCGGGTCGAGCGCGCGCGAGTGGGCGTGGCCGCGCGCGGCGATGATCGGGTGCAGGTCGAGCACGCTGCGCTCGCCGGTGATCCGGCACACGCCGCCATGGATCTGCAGGCAGGGATCGCCCAGGGTCCAGGACACCGCGTCGCGTGCGTAGAGGCAGGCCGCATCCTGCCAGTTGATCCAGTCCAGGACCCGGCCGTGGGCATCAAGTGAGAGCAGCCTGGGGACGCTGCGCGGGAAAGGCAGCAGTGTCGCGCCCGTGACCGGCGCCGCGAGGGCTCCGGCGTCGATCAGATCACGCGTATGAGTGTCTGTCTCCATCGGGAAGACAGCTTATACCCGATTGTTGACAGTTTGTGTAACGGGACGGCATCGGGTGGGCAGAACCCCGCTGGGCGGGGCTCTCCCGGCGGCATCCGGCATCCGGATGCCGCCGGCCGGGGCTCAGCCGAACAGCGCCTCGTCCAGCGCCATCAGCGAGCTGGCGCCGCTGCGCAGGTTGGCCGCGTGGGCCAGGGTGCGCGGCAGGATGCGGGCGTAGTAGAAGCGCGCCGTCTCCCGCTTGGCCGTGGCGAAGGCCGCGTCCTTGCCGCGCGCGGCGGCCACGCTGCGCGCCCACCAGTACGCCAGCACCACGTACCCGGAGTAGAACAGGTAGTCATGGCTCGCCGCGCCCAGCTCCTCCGGATCGCGCGCCGCGCGCTCCAGCGTCTCACGGGTCAGCATCGCCCACTCGCTGGCCTTGTCGCGCAGCGGCTTGATGAACTCGGCCAGTTCGACGTCGCCCTCGTGCTCGCGGGCGAAGGCCTCCACCTCGGCCAGGAACAGCTTCAGCCCGGCCGCCTGGCTGGACGCGGTCTTGCGGCCGATCAGGTCCAGCGCCTGGATGCCGGTGGTGCCTTCGTACAGCGTGGTGATGCGTGCATCGCGGGCCAGCTGCTCCATCCCGTGCTCATGGATGTAGCCGTGGCCGCCGAAGCACTGCAGCGCGTGGTAGGTGTTCTCGATGCCCCATTCGGTCTGGCAGCCCTTGGAGATCGGGGTGAGGAAGCTCACCAGCGTCTCGGCGCGCTCGCGCTCGGCCGGATCGGTCGCGTGGTGGGCGACATCGATCAGCGTGGCGGCGTGCAGCGCGAGCAGGCGGCTGCCTTCGGTAAGCGACTTCACCGTCAGCAACATGCGCCGCACGTCCGGCTGCACGATGATCGGATCGGCCGGCTTGTCGGGGAACTTCGCGCCCGACAGCGAGCGCGACTGCAGCCGCTCGCGCGAGTAGCGCAGCGCGTTCTGGTAGGCGCGCTCGGACAGGCCGATGCCCTGCAGGCCCACGCCCAGCCGCGCGGTGTTCATCATGGTGAACATCGCCTGCAGGCCCTTGTGCGGCTGGCCGACCAGGTAACCCTGTGCGCCGTCGAAATTCATCACGCAGGTGACCGAGGCCTTGATGCCCATCTTGTGCTCGATCGAGCCGCAGGCCAGCGCGTTGCGCTCGCCGACCGTGCCATCGCGGGCGACCTTGAACTTCGGCGTCACGAACAGCGAGATGCCCTTGGCGCCCGGAGGGGCGTCCGGCAGCTTGGCCAGCACCAGATGGACGATGTTGTCGGTCAGGTCGTGCTCGCCGGCGGTGATGAAGATCTTGGTGCCGGTGATCGCGTAGCTGCCATCGGCATTGGGCTCGGCGCGGGTCTTCAGCAGGCCCAGGTCGGTGCCGCAGTGCGGCTCGGTCAGGCACATCGTGCCGGTCCAGCGGCCTTCGATCAGCGGCTTCAGGAACACCTCCTGCTGCCACGCCTCGCCGTGGTGCTTGAGCGCCTCGACCGCGCCGTGCGACAGCAGCGGGAAGTTGCCCCAGGCCAGGTTGGCCGCGTTGACCATCTCGTTGAGCGGCACGCCCAGCGTGTGCGGCAAGCCCTGGCCGCCGAACTCCGGCGCCGCGGTCAGGCCGGTCCAGCCGCCTTCGACGAACTGCGCATAGGCCTGCTTGAAGCCCGGCGGCGTTGTGACCGACTGGGTGGCCTTGTCGAACACCGAGCCGATCTCGTCGCCGACGCCGTTCAGTGGCGCCAGCACCGTTCCGGAGAAGCGCGCGGCCTCGTCGAGCACCGCGTCGATGATGTCGGTCGTCGCCTCGGCCAGGCCGAGGCGCTGGAACAGGGCCTGCGCGCCGAGCACGTCGTGCAGCGCGAAACGGATATCGGCCAGCGGGGCGGTATAGCTGCTCATGGGAACCTTTCAGGTAATGCGGGAAGTAGGGGGCAAGCGCGGCGCGCGCGATCAGCGCAGCACGCCGTCCAGGCCGGGCGCCGGGTTCAGCGTGCTGCGGCCGGTGACTTCGAAATCGCGCGACTTCTTCTTTTCCGGCGTCGCGGTGACCGTGCCCTTCAGTTCGTAAGGCAGCGAGCGGCCGCCGGCCAGCACGTCGGCCACGGTCAGCTTGGCGGCCGAGGCCGGCTGCATCGCCACCGTCACCACGTCGGCGGTTTCCGGTCCGATGGAGTAGTTCACCGCCTGCTGCAGGCGGCCGGCGGGTTGCCCGCCCACGCTGACATCCAGCGCGACCTTCTCGAACTGCATCGGGATGCTGCTGTAGTTCTGCAGGCGCAGATCCAGCGACCAGCTGCCGTCGGCCCGCACGGTCAACTGCTGGATGCTCACCGCCGGCTCGGATACGCGGCGCACGTTGCTGCTGCACGACGCCAGCAACAGCGTGCCGGCCAGCAACAGCAGACCCAGACGGATACGTCCCTGCATGCCTCACCTCGATCTGTGGAAACCGGCAAAAGCATACTACGCCGTATGGCTTGGGCGCTCAGTCCACCGGGGCGGCCACCACCAGCGGGGCCAGGTCGTAGCCCATCGCCTGCGCGCGCGCCTTCAGCTGTTCCAGCTGGGCCCGCGGCATCGACGCCCGCCGCGACAGGATCCACAGGTAGCGCCGGTCGGGCTCGCCGACCACGGCCCACTGGTAGTCCGGATCCAGCGCGATCACCCAGTAATCGGCCCAGACCAGCGGCAGCCAGCCGAGCCAGTCCGGGGCGAAGCGCACCTCCAGTTGCCCGGGCTGGCCCTTCACCCCGCGCGCCACCCCGTCGGCGACCACGAAGCTGCCGTTCGTTACCCGGCAGCGGTTGCGCACCCCGACCAGGCCGTCGTCGCGCAGCGTGTACTGCGCGGTGATCTCGCCGGTGCACTGCTTCTGGAAGGACACCGGCAGGTGGGCGATCTCATGCCACGTGCCGGCATAGCGCGACAGGTCCAGCGCCGGCACCGAGGTGACCGGCGCCGGTGCCGGCGGCGCGGCCAGCGCGGGCGTGCAGGCCAGGGCGGCGAACAGCAGCGGGGCCAGGCGGAAGGCGAGGGGCATGGGCGCGCACCGGGAGGGCAATCGGCGCAGGCTAGGGAGGAGGGCGGTTCAGCCAGCGTGAAGTCCTGGCGCAGGCGGCCGGACGGCATAAGCGGGAAGCCTTGCCTGGCAAGGCATGCAACGGATCTGCAGCAAATTCTTCACGAAGGCTTGCCCAAATCCGCGCCGGTCGTTATGATGCGCGTCCTCGCAACGCAGCACTGCATTGCGATTGTTGGCCGAGTAGCTCAGTTGGTAGAGCAGGGGATTGAAAATCCCCGTGTCGGCGGTTCGATTCCGTCCTCGGCCACCATTGAATTCAAGATCCAGGAAGCCTGCACTTTCGTGTGGGCTTTTTGCGTTTGGGGTGTATCTCGTCGGGAGCGGGCGGACATGTGATCCAGCTCACGAGTCGCCGTTGGATCTGCTGGCACTATCGGCGGGTGCGCCGCATAAGGATTGGCCGCTGGGGAGTGGCCGTGCAGGCGCGGGATGTCTACATGGATTGGCTCATCAAACGTGCCTTGTTGATTTCCGTTGTTCTTGGGCTGTTCGTGCCGATCAGTACATTTCAGGTGCGGGCCCAAGCGACGGCTAACTTCTGCTTTGGAACTGCCTGCTTCACGACCCTGGAAGAGGCCGAGAGTGCCATGCGCGCATCTTCAGTCTATGGGCCTCTAGCGGAAAAGGCGGGGACGGAGAGGTCGAATATTACGGAAACGACGCAATCCACAAGGATTGTCTATCGCATTCCCAATCAGGCACCGATTTCGATTGGTGCGCCGGTCTATACGATTGGAGGGTGGGCCGCGTCCGAGGGTATATGTCCCGCCAGCGGCGATCCGGTGTATCCGAACTACTGCTACGACGAAGGCGCCGTAGCGAAGGGAATGGTTTCATATCTTCAGTCGCAATATCCGCAGTGTTCCTTCGGGGATGAGCGCTTTGAAGGTGATGTCGGTGAGCCATTCGTTCGGAGCGGGACAATCAGCAGTTCTACATCCCTGGGCTACCTTGATTTCTATCCGCCGCTACCCGAGAACAGTAGGTTTTTTTTCGTCAGGATTACCTGTCCCGGGACGAGTAATACCTTGGATTATCAGATCTACAAGCGTAAGTCGTTTGCGTGCGCTGCGGGCTATTCCCCGGCGACGGGTTATTCGGCTGAGTATGCCTCTGCCAGTCCAGCGTCTGAGGTGCTGACCCTTGGGACACTCTGTGTCCCGGCAGTCAGATTCCTCTACATCAATGTCGTGAAGAATACGCAAACTTCCTCATGTGCAATTAACTCAAATCCATGCTTTCCAGCTACTGGTGATAAGGCGCGCATAGAGCCGGATTTCGACTTCGCAGGCCTTCAGTACGTCCGTTACTACCATTCCCTCGGAATGAATCAGTCGGATGAAAGGCATGGCATTGGCTGGAGCGATACGTTCTCGGACAACGTGCCTTACCCAACTGTCCGGTTCTCGGAGTCTGGCTACCTGGAGCGCTACGTTGCGCAGACCAGCTACCGGTACAGGGGGCAGAAGAATGCCGGTGATTACATCACCCAGGCAGCGGCAGGGAAGCCATATGTGCTGACGAAAGCAAGTGGTGAGGTGCGGACATATGACAATAGTACTCATAAGCTCACCTCCATCGCCCTTCCGAATGCCGCGAACAAGTTCACCATTGGTTGGGTGGGGGGGAGAATTTCTTCTGTAACCGACAAGTTAGGTCGGTCAATTTCGTTCAATTATGATGCCAGGGGGCGTGTTTCCGCGATAAGTCTTCCGGGCGGGGGAGTGGTCCGCTACGAATACGATGGTGATCGCAATCTGACAAAGGTGATCCGGGAGGACGGCAGTGAGCGCACCTATCTCTATGGTGAGTCCGGCAAAGCGCCTGCGGGCCTGAAGAACCTCATGACCGGTATCGTGGACGATGGCGTGCGCTATGCCACGTTTAGCTATGATGCCTATCGTCGTGCAACCTCAAGTGCGCTTGAAGGAGGTGGGGCGGCGGTCGAGAAAGTCGAGATTACCTATGACTCCGTCGGAAATGCAGAGGTAGTCAATGCGCTGGGAGCGCAGCACAGTTACACGATTGGTGGAACCCTCTTTCGTGACATCGCAGGCTCGTCTGCATCTGGAATTAGTACTAGCGCTACGTATTCCGCTTACGGCCGCCTGGCGTCGATAACGGATGGGCGAGGTAAAACGACGACCTTCGGGTACAACGACGCACTGGGTGCCGACGTATCGCAGGTAAAGACCACGACCTATCCGGATGGGCGGGTCGTGACGATTGTTCGGGACCAGGACAACCAGGTCAAAGAGCAGCGTGTGACTGGACCAGACGGTCTCGTCAGGCAGTTGGAAAGACGGGTTCATGATGCCGCGGGGCGTTTGGTGTACGCATGCGACTACAAGGACTCTGCGTCATCCTATGTATGCGGATCCTTGGGCGTTTCGCCCTCTGGTGTGCGTCAAGTCCAATACAGCTATTGCTCAGTCGGTGCCCAGGGCTGCCCAGTTGACGGCCTTGTGGCCACGATCGATGGCTCCCGCAAGGACCTGGCTGACATTACCCAGTTCACTTATCGGGACCCGAGCTCATGCAGCGGAGGCGACTGCACCTACCGCGCAGGTGACCTATGGAAGGTCACCAACGCCCTGGGTCACGTCACCGAAGTACTCGCGTACGACGGTGCGGGACGTCCGATCCAGGTGGCAGATGCCGATGGCGTTGTCAGCAGCTACACCTATGACGCCCGCGGTCGGGTCATCCATTCAGCACAGACCGATACGGGCGATACAACTCGCGTTACGAGTTGGACCTACTGGCCGTCCGGCCTGCTCAAATCCGTCACCGACCCGGACAACGTCACCACCACCTTCACCTACGACTCAGCCCAACGCCTGCGCCGGATTACCGATGGCCAGGGCAATGTCATGGACTACACCCTTGATCCCGCGGGCAACGTGGTGCTCGAGGAGGTAAAGGACGCCTCCGGCGCCCTGAAGCGGACTGCCTCCCGCATCTACAACCAGCTCGGCCAACTCAAGACCCTCGCCGACGCCTCCGCTAACCCCACCGATTACACCTACGATGCCAACGGCAATCGCCTCAGCACCATTGATGCGCTCGGCCGTGCCATCACCCAGGAATACGACCCGCTCAATCGCCTGACCAAGGTCGTGCAGGACCTTGGCGGTATCGCGGCCACTACCTCCATGCAATACGATGTCCTGGGCAACATCACCCAGGTGATCGACCCCAAGGGCCTCGCCACCACCTACACCTACAACGGCTTCGGCGAACTACAGAACCAGGTCAGCCCGGACACTGGCACCACGCAGTTCACCTACGACGATGCCGGCAACGTCGCCACTCGCACCGACTCCCGCGGCGTCACTGCGACCTACACCTACGACGCCCTCAACCGCCTCACCGCCGTGCAGTACCCCACGGCGGGCAACGACATCGGCTACGTATACGACACCGCGTCCCCGCTCTGCCAGGCTGGCGAGACCTTCGCCATCGGCCGGCTCAGCTGGATGACCGACGCCAGTGGGCGCACCGACTACTGCTACAACCGCTTCGGTGAGATCGTCCGCAAGGTGCAGCAGGCCAATGGCATCAGCCTGGCGATCCGCTACAGCTATACCGCCGGCGGGCGCCTGGCCTCGCTGACCTACCCGGACGGCACCGTGGCGGACTACGTGCGCGATACCCAGGGTCGCATCGCCGAGATCGGCGTGACCCCGCCGTCCGGCCTGCGCGAGGTGCTGCTGACCGGCGTGACGTACCTGCCGTTTGGTCCCAGCACCGGCTGGCGCTACGGCAACGGCCGCACCCTGGTGCGCAATTTCGACCAGGACTACCGGCCCATCGGCATTGCCGACAGCAAGCAGGATCTCAAGCTCGGCTTCGGCTACGACCCGGTGGGCGACCTCGTGGACCTGGCTTCGGGCGGCCAGCAGATCAAGCTGCAGTACGACGCGCTGGGCCGGCTGACGCACTTCAAGGATGGCCCCAGTGGCGCGACGATCGACCAGTACACCTACGACGCCACCGGCAACCGTACCAGCTTCAGCAATGCCGCCGGCACGGTGCCCTACGGCTACCCGGCCGACAGCCACCGGCTGGTCTCGGTGGGCGGCGAGCCGCGCACCTACGATGCGATGGGCAACACCACCAGCATCGGCGGCGCGGACCGGGAGTTTGTCTACGACGAGCGCGGGCGGATGGCGCAGGTCAAGCGCAACGGCGCGGTGGCGCAGGACTATCGCTACAACGCCAAGGGCGAGCAGGTGGCGCGGCTGGGCGGGTCAGGCGCGGGGCTGCTGCTCTATGACGAGAGCGGCCACAGCCTGGGCGATTACGACGTCACCGGGCTTGCCGGGCAGCAGGTCATCTGGATGGATGATGCGCCCGTTGGCCTGCTGGGCGAGGGCGCGCTGAGCTATGTGGAGCCGGATCATCTGGGCACGCCACGGGTGGTGGCTGACCCGGTGCGGGATGAGGCGGTGTGGGGGTGGGATCTTAAGGGGGAGGCGTTTGGGAGAGAGGGGGTCAGCGGCGATCCTGACCGCAATGGCCAGTCTCTTGTGTTCAGTATGCGCTTTCCTGGGCAACGTTACTCGGCCGGAAGTGACCTGAATTACAACTACTCTCGTGACTACGATTTCGAGACTGGGCGCTTTATTGAGGCAGATCCGACCGGACTCGAAGGTGGGTTGTCGACCTTTGGCTATGTTGGTGGTAGTCCCTTGCGGTGGTCGGATCCCAGTGGCTTGGTGCGTTGGGACGGGAGGGCTCTGCCCGGAACGCTGGGATTCGGTGCTGTAGCTGGTGGGCTATTCGTCTTCGACTTGACGTCTCAATGCGTGAATGGGAAGAGGGCAAGGGTTCTGGTTAGAGCTAAGGCGGCGGGATTTGGCATCGGATGGCACATGATGCCGCCGGCAACGGCTACTGCCGGCGGAGTGACGCTTCAGGACTACTTGCCTGAGATTTCACCAAAGAACTTTAATGGACTCTTCTATACCCACGGGATTGGCGTAAACGCCGGGCCAGTAGGCTATGGCTGCAACGGATACCAAATCGGCAGTCAGTGGACGCCGGCTGTAACGAAGATGGTGGATTGTGGCGGTGGAGAAGGGGCTGATGCCAGCGCGAATTTGCTGCTTGGTCAGTCTGAGTTGGTTCGTGTTATTTGGTCGGATTGTGACGAGTGTGATCCCGTAGATACACCTTTTAAGTAGGAATGAATCTTGTGCTTAGCTTTCGTGGGGTTTGCGTCGGGTTGGTCATTCTTTGCGTAACCATGGCTATTGGTTGCCAACGTGATTGGGGGGAGGTCTCGGGTACAAGGTATGTTCCTTTGTCGACTTCGACGATTTTGTTGACTGCGGATCCCCAGGTCTTCCGGCTGTCGGAGACGCTCCATGCAGATCGTGATTACCTCGTCTGCCTCGTTCTGGCGGCAGGTGTTGACTACTCCAGTCAGGCGGAAATGGATGCGCGATACCAAGACCTAATGCAAGACGCGAAGCCAACAGCAAGCATTTCAGGGCCGGATGGAATCTATAGGTTCTCTGAGCTACATCAGATGTGGTCAAAGAGTGGTCAGGTGAGCGGCGGAAAGGAGTTGGCGGCTTGCCTTTCGCCGGATTCCGAAGTGGTCCCACAAGGGCATGTGATGGACACGATCAGGTTGCAGTCCAATATTTCGTTGAAACTGATCGGCGCCTACTGGATGTCAGTGCCTAAGATCTGATCATTCCGACTGTCCCCACGGCAAGTGGTGCGCTTTTCTGATTGAGACGGCGGTGGTCATGGTGCACGCTTTTACTTAGGAGTACGAAAAGCTCCTCACGCAATGGCTTGGCTGGTCCATCCAGTTGAGTCGTATCTGCTATCTGATCTGGATGCAGTTGACGCAATACCCGCGTCGGGAGGGGACTAATACAAGACCTTCCGGGGGAATACGTCCACCGTCTGCGTGCGGCTTTTCGACTCCCGACACCCGTCGCCATCCCGGCGACGGGGTTCCGTTGCCAAGGAGGCCCCGCATGCGTCAATCCGATCCCCCGTCCCGCACCTCGCGTCGCCCGCCGAAGCCGCGCGTCCAGTGGGTCTATGTCGAACCCCAGCTCACGCCGGCGCTGACGCCCGAGCAGATGCTCGCGCTGATCGCCGCCGATGAGGCCAAGGCGCTGGCCCGGCGCAATCGCCCGCGTCGCTCGCGCCGGCCGCAGCAGTGCCGCATCGGCACCAGCTTCTATCCCTACGACAACCGCTCGGTGCCCTACCTGCGC
>Ga0160436_1000630_pt1 | contig 12129 bp, 7 predicted proteins | sample HID1973M_E0MG_FD_108264 | JGI IMG/M metagenome (GOLD analysis project Ga0160436, IMG submission 108264) | Enriched mosquito-associated microbial communities from UW Madison campus, WI, USA - HID1973M_E0 MG | ecosystem: Host-associated > Arthropoda: Insects > Digestive system > Unclassified ...
GGCCGATCGCCGGCCAGCGTCGCAGGTCGATCAACGCATGCGCCAGCCACAGCAGCAGCATCGATATGCCGCCGCACCACAACACGTACGAAGACGTCCACAGGTTCTTGTTCAACGGCAACCACTGCGCCCACACCAGGCCCAACGCCATCGCCAGCACGCCGCCGCCGAGCAGCCAGTCGCCGCGATCCTTGCGCAACCAATCACCGGCGCGCAGGCCGAACAAGGTCGAAGCCAAAGCCCCCAGCGTCGACAACAAGCCCTCCGGATCGTGGCCCAGACCGGTGGCCGGATCGTATTGGTATACCAACGGGCCGAGCAGCGCGGTATCCAACCGGCTGGCGGCGTTGTAGCCCGGCAACAGCGTGCCGCCAAGCCACAGCAACAAGGCGTAACCGGCCAGCAACGCGGCAAGCAACGCCCATTGCGCGCGCGGCCGCAGCCAGATCGCGACCGTACCGGCGAAGGCGAAGCACACGCCGATCCGCTGCAGCACGCCCCACGGCCGGAAGTGCGGCTTGTCCAGCCACCACCACGCCAACAGGTGCAACAGCAGCCCGAGGCCGATGATGCGCAGCGCGCGCACCCAGACCGTGCCGGTCAATGCGCCGCGATTGCCGGCCGTGACCCGCGGCGTCACGCCGAGCGCGATCGATACGCCGGCGATGAACAGGAACATCGGAAAGATCAGGTCGGTCGGCGTGCAGCCGTTCCAGGCGGCGTGTTCGAGCGGCCACCACACGTGCGCCCATTCGCCGGGATTGTTGACCAGCAGCATCGCCGCGACGGTCAGCCCGCGCAGCGCATCCACCGACGCGTAACGACGCACACCCTGTCGCGCCATGGTCAGTCCGCGCTGCCGGCAATCCAGGTGGCGACCACCTGCAGCTCATCGTCGAGCAGCACCAGATCGGCCTGGTAGCCCGGCGCGATGCGGCCAAAGCGCTCGCCCAGGCCGAGGAACTGCGCCGGATACAGCGATGCCATCCGCGCGGCTTCCGCAAGGTCGAAGCCGAGCAGGTGCACGGTGTTGCGGACCGCGGTGGCCATGTCCAGCGCCGAACCGGCCAACGCGCCCGCCGCATTGCGAACCACGCCGTCCACCGCGGTGATGATCTCGCCATACAGCGAATAGCTCGGATCGTCCGCACCCACCGGCGGCATCGCATCGGTGACCAGGAAGACCTTGCCGCGCTCCTTGGCCGCCAGCGCCACGCGCAGGCTGGCCGGATGCACGTGCACGCCGTCGACGATGATCCCGCACCAGCTGCCGGCGTCTTCCAGCGCCGCGCCGACCGCACCGGGCTCGCGCCCCTGCAGCGGCGACATCGCGTTGTACAGATGAGTGAAGCCGGTAATGCCCGCTGCCAGCCCTTCGCGGATCTGTTCGTAACTGCCGGCGGTGTGGCCGGCCGCCACGATGACGCCCGCGTCGACCAGCGCGCGGATCGTCTCGGAGGGCACCTGTTCCGGCGCCAGGGTCAGCAAAGTGACCCCGTTGCGCAACGAAGCGGCCATCGCGATCTCCGCCGCATCGGGTACGCGGAACTTCGAGGCGTCGTGGGTGCCTTTGCGTGCCGGCGCGATATAAGGCCCTTCCAGGTGGATGCCGAGCACGCCCGGCACGCCGGCATCGATCGCCTCGGCCGTGGCGGCGATCGCCCGCTCCATCACCGCCGCATCGTCGCTGATCAACGTCGGCAGGCAGCCGGTGGTGCCGAAGCGCCGATGCGCGCGGCAAATCTGCCGCAACGCCTCGACATCCGGCGTGTTGTTGAACAGATAGCCGCCGCCGCCATTGACCTGGGCATCGATGAAGCCCGGCAGCAACGTGTGGCCTTGCAGATCGACCGGGGTGGCCGCGGCCACGCGCGGATCGTCGTGCGCGACCAATGCGCTGATCCGTCCGTCATCCACCAGCACCGCCAGCCCCTCGCGGAAACCCGCGTCGGTGAGTACCTGCCCGTTGTGCAGCGCGATCGTCATCTCGTATCCCTGCTCTATCAGACCGCGACGTCGTCAGACCGTCTCGGTGACCTTGTTCAGATGCGGCGGCAGGTCCGGGTTGTAGCCGCGACGCAGTGCCAGCGCGTTGATCGCGCGGTAGAAACTCTGGATCGTCAGCAACGGCGCGCAGACCGGGTGCGGCGCTGCCACCAGCGGCAGGTCGCCCTGTCCGTCGACCAGCCACACCTGTGCGCCACGCTCGCGGAACTCGGTCGCCAGCGCGCGGGTGCCGGCGCCGGTTTCGTCGGGCTGCGCGAAGGCCAGCACCGGGAAACCCGGGCCGACCAATGCCATCGGGCCATGCTTGACCTCGGCCGAGCTGTAGGCCTCGGCATGCAGTCCGCAGGTTTCCTTGAATTTCAGCGCCGCTTCCTGCGCCGCCGCCAGGCCCAGGCCGCGACCGAGCACGAACAGGTTGTGCGCCTCGGCCAGGCCATCGGTAAGCGCACGCCAATCGGCGTTCCAGGCCTGGCGCAGCGCACCGGGCAACGCGTCGAGCGCGGCGATCAGGGCCGGATCCTGCTTCCACAGCGCACCCAACTGCAGGATCGCCGCCAGCGAAGCCAAATAACTCTTGGTCGCCGCGACGCTGCGTTCCGGGCCGGCGCCAAGCGGGATCACCGTTTCGGCGAGCTGCGCCAGCGGCGAGTCTTCCACGTTGACCAGCGCGACCACGCGCGCGCCGGCGGCCTTCGCGGCCTCGGCGTTGCGCAGCAGGTCCGGGCTCTTGCCCGACTGCGAGATCACCAGGTACAGCGCGCCGCGCAACGCCAGCGGCGACTCGTAGACCGAACCGACCGACGGCGACGCCGAGGCGGTGACGATGCCCAGCTGCGTCTCGAACAGATACTTCGCGTACGTCGCGGCGTGATCGGAACTGCCGCGCGCGCAGGTGACCACGAACGGCGGCGGCGAGGCGCGCAGCGACGCGGCCAGCGACTCGACGGTGGCGCGGTTGCGCGCGAACTGCGCGGCGACCACGTCGGCGGTCTGCGCGGCCTCGTTGAACATCAGGGTCTGGGTTTCTTCGGGCAATGACATGGGGGTGGTCGGCTCAGGTCGGTTCGGACGGGACGATGCGCTGCGGCGCCGTGGGTGCCGGCGCGGTCGAACCACGCACGACCAACTGCGGGACAAAGCCGCGGTTCTGTAGTTGCGTGGCCTGTTCGTCGTAGGCGTCGGTGCGCAGTTGGCTGATCAGCAGTCGCGCTGCATGACGGGCGATGTCTTCGGTGGCCTGTTTGGCGGTGGTCAGCGGCGGCCACGACTGCCGCGAGAACGGGCTGTCCTCGAAGCCGGCGATCGACAACTGGTACGGCACGTTCATCCCGGTCGACTTGGCGGCCGCCAGCACGCCGGCGGCGATTTCGTCGTTGCTGCCGAAGATCGCCGTCGGCGGCTCGCGCAGCGCCAGCAGCCGGCGCGCGCCACGGAAGCCGTCATCGAAGGTGTAATCGCCCGGCACGATCAGGTGCTTGTCCAGGGTGATGCCGTAGTCGCGCAGCGCGGCCTCGTAGCCGGCGTAGCGTTCGCCGCTGGAACGGTGCTGTGGCCCGCCCCACAGGAAGCCGATGCGCTGGTGGCCAAGCTGGATCAGGTGCTCGGTGATCTCGTAGGCGGCATCGCGGTCGTCGATGTAGACGCAGGCGCCGTCGCCCGGGTCTTCGGTGGCGGCGATGATCCGCACCGTCTTGATGCCACGCGCGGCCAGGCCAGCCAGCAGCTCGGCGCGCTCGGACATCGGCGCGGTCAGCACCACGCCGGCCAGGCGCGAGCGCTGCACCCAGTCGGCCAGTTCCTCGGCCAACATCGGCGACGTCGAATCGACCGGGTTAATCTGCAGCCCGAAGCCGGTCTCGCGGCAGGCGGCGAGCACGCCGTTCTGCACGCCGATGATGTGGTACGGGTTCGGGTTGTCGTAGACCAGCCCGATCACGAACGGCGTGCCGCTGCGCAGGTTTCGCGCGGACGGGTCCGGTTCGTAGTCGAGGTCGGCGATCGCGCGCAGCACGCGGGCGCGGGTGGCCTGCATCACCGAGGGCTCGTTGTTGATCACGCGCGAGACGGTCTTCAACGAGACCTTGGCGCGTTCGGCGACGTCCTTGATCGTCGGCCTGCGCATGGGCGGCTCCGGGGCAGTGGCGATGGCGTGCATCATGCGTCAGTCCGTCCCTTCGTGCTCGTGCCCGCTCAACCGCGCGCCTGCGCCAGCCCGGCCCGGTGGCCGCGCAGCGAGTAGTACAGGATGTACAGGTAGCAAGGCACCATCAACGCGGCGAACACCAGCTGGAAATCATGGTGCTGCTTGAGGATGGCGAAGGCCTGCGGAATGATCGCGCCACCGGCAATACCCATGATCAGCAGCGCCGAACCGATCTCGGTGAAACGGCCCAGGCCCTGGATCGCGAGCGGGAAGATCGCCGGCCACATCATCGCGTTGGCAAAGCCAAGCGCTGCGACGAAGCCCACCGATACGTAGCCGTGGGTGACATAGGCGCCGAGCGAGAACAGCACGCCGAGCAGTGCCGAAATGCTCAGGTAACGCGCCTGCGACACCACCCGCGGGATCAGCACCAGGCCGACGACATAGCCGAGCAGCATCGCGAACAGCGTGTAGGAGGTGAAGATCTTGGTGCTGTCCAGCGGCAGATCGAAGCCGCGGCCATAAGTACCGATCGCATCGCCGGCCATCACTTCCACACCCACGTAGACGAACAGGCACAGCACGCCCAGCCACAGGTGCGGGAACTGGAAGATGCTGGTCTTGCCTGCGCCGCCGCTGGCCGGCGTCGCATTGGCTTCGGAGGGCTTGAGTTCGGGCAGCGGCGAGAACAGCACGCCGATCGCCAGTACCACCAGCACGCCCGCCATCGTCAGATACGGCGCGTGGATCTTGGCGGCGAATTCGTTGAGCAAGCTTGCCTTGGTCGCGGCATCGGCAGTGGCCACTTGCGCGGACAGGTCGCCGATGCCGTGCAACACGACGGTGCCGATCACGATCGGCGCCAGGATGCCGGCGATCTTGTTGCAGATACCCATCAACGCGATGCGCCGCGCCGCGGTTTCGATCGGCCCCAGGATGCTGATGTAGGGGTTGATCGCGGTCTGCAGCAATGCCAGCCCGCTACCGATCACGAACAGGCCGCCCAGCGCGCCCGGGTACCAACGCTGCGTGGCGAACTGGCCGAACGCCGCAGCGCCGGTCGCCATCACGAACAGGCTCAGCGCCAGGCCTTTCTTCATGCCGGTGCGCTTGAGGATCCACGACGACGGAAGCGCGAGGAAGAAGTACGACAGGTAGAAGACCATCAGCACCAGGAACGCGTTGACCTCGTTCAGATCGAAGGCCAGGCGCACGAAGGTGATCAGCGGCCCGTTGATCCAGGTGAAGAAGCCAATGATGAAAAACAGCACGCCGACGATGGCGATCGAAGTCATCACGCTGGAACGTTCGGGTGCGGCGGCAAGTGCGGACATGCGGAAAACTCCTGCGTCTGCAGCGGGTCATTGCGACCGGCTTGGCTGGGAACAACGTTGTCACAGCATTCGGCGCGGACATCGGCTTTGTCAACTTTGCGTGACGGCCGAAGGACACTTTTTCGTGCTGCGCCGCAGCAGGGATCAGCTCGTTGGCGACCGCTCCGGCCCTATCCCTGCTGCGCTGCGCCATACGTGGCACGCCCTTGCCTTGCCGGGCTGTAATCGTTTCAACGGAGACGGTCTGGGTTACCCAATTGCGAAAATTTCGTTGCACCCCGTTGACATCGTTGTCAGCGCACTCCCACACTCGGCCCCGTCGCTGCCCTTTGGGCGACGGGTGTGCCGAAGCATCAGTCTGGTCCAGAGCAGGAGTCCGTGTGGCTGCAACTTCCCGTCCAGCATCGCCCCCGCAACTGCGCGACACGGCGCCATTCCTGGCCGCCGACGTGGGCGGCACGCATGTGCGCCTGGGCCGCGTGCAAGCCAGCGGCGACCCGTCCCATCCGATCGAGGTGCTGGACTACCGCAAGTACCGTTGCGCCGATTACCCCAGCCTGGCGGCGATCCTGGCCGACTTCCTGCGCGACAACCCCGGCCTGACCGACTGCGTCATCGCCAGCGCCGGCTATCCGCTGGCCGACGGCACGGTCATCACCAACAATCTTCCCTGGGTGCTGTCTCCGCGCGAAATCCGCGCCGAGCTGGGCCTGGATTCCGTCCACCTGGTCAACGATTTCGAAGCGGTCGCGCACGCGGCCGCCTACGTCGATGCCAGCGAAGTGCTGCAGCTGACCGGGCCGGTGCAGGTACCCCGCGCGCCGACGCTCGTACTCGGTCCCGGCACGGGCCTGGGCGCGGCGGTGTGGATTCCCAACGAAGGCCGGCCAGTCGTGCTGGCCACCGAGGCCGGCCAGGCCGCCCTGGCCACCAACACTGAGCTGGAAATGGAGCTGGTGCGCGTGATGTTGCGCCAGCGCAGCCACGTGCCGATCGAGCACGCGCTGTCCGGACCCGGCCTACTCAACCTCTACAACGCCCTGTGCGTGGTGCGCGGGGCCGCTGCCGCGCACGCCACGCCCGACGCGATCACCGCCGCCGCACTGGCCGGCGACGACGCGCTCGCCCGCGAGAGCCTGGACGTGTTCTGCGGCCTGCTCGGCAGTGCGGTGGGCGACATGGCCCTGCTCTATGGCGCGCAGGGCGGCATCTATCTGGCTGGCGGAATCCTTCCCAAAATCCGCCAGTTCCTGATCGACAGCAGTTTCGTGCAGCGGTTCCTGGACAAGGGAACGATGCGCGAAGCGCTGGAGCGGATTCCCGTGAAGTTGGTCGAGCACGGGCAGCTGGGCGTCGTGGGCGCCGCCAGTTGGTTTCTGGGCCACAAGCCGTAAAGCAGGTCAACGCAGCACCGTGGTGGAGGCGTCGGGTTCGGGGAGGACCGCACACGCAGAGCAACATCGGCGCGCCAGCAATGCCGGCAATTTCACAGATTGATGAGGAGAGACATCATGAATTACCGTAAATCCGCACTATCCACGGCTATCGTCACCTGTATCGCATTTGGCGCGCAGGCCCAGGACGCCGCACCGCAGCAGCCCTCGCCCACCGACCTGGACACCGTCCAGGTGGTCGGCATCCGCGGCAGCATGGAGAAGTCGCTCGACACCAAGCGTGAGGCTCAGGCGCGGGTGGAAGTCGTCACCGCCGAGGACATCGGCAAGCTGCCGGCCAAGAACGTGGCCGATACGCTGCGCGAGCTGCCCGGCGTGAACATCAGCTCGTCCAGCGCAAGCGAAGGCGCTTTCGATGAAGCCGACCGGGTCAGCCTGCGTGGTACCAGCCCCAGCCTGACGCAGACGCTTGTCAACGGCCATGTCATCGGCACCGGCGACTGGTTCGTGCTCAGCCAGGTCGCCAACGTCGGCCGCAGCGTCAGCTATTCCCTGCTGCCTTCGGAGATCGTGGATCAAGTTGTCGTCTACAAATCATCGCAGGCCAAGTTGGTTGAAGGCGGCAGCGCCGGCTCCGTGAACATCCTTACCCGCACGCCGCTGCAGTTCGCGGACGCGCTGACCACGGAAGTCTCCATCGGTGCCTCGTACGCGGACCAGCCGAGCAAGACCGAGCCGCAGATCAGCGCCCTGCTGAACTGGAAGAACGACGCAGACAATGTCGGCGTGATGGTCCAGGGCTTCTATGAGAAGCGCGCCCTGCGCCGCGACGGACAGGAAGTGGTCGGTGGCTACGGGGTGATCCCGGACGATGCGGCCGTGGTAGCCACGAATCCGGACCTGGCCGGCGTGCTCTACCCGAACCTGCTGGGCGCGGTCTATTTCGACCAGACCCGTGAACGCAAGGGCGGCGTGCTGGGCATCGAGATCAAGGCGACCGACACCCTCACCCTGAACCTCAACGGCTTTTATTCGAAGCTAGAAGCGGACAACTACAACCGCAACTACATGATGTGGGCCAGCCAGTTCGTCAACGGCCAGGCCCCGAATCCGGGCTACGTGGTCAAGAACGGCGTGCTGACCCAGGCGACCTACGCCCCGGTAACCGGCGCCACCGTCACGCCATACGGCGTGTACGACATGATCTCGCGCCCCAACGCGTCGTCGGACTCGCAGTACCTCACGCTGGATGCGGACTGGCAGGCTTCGGACAACCTGACCTTCAAGTTCCAGGCAGGTACCACCGAGGGCGCCGGCAAGAGCCCGACCCAAGACGTCCTGGAAACCGGTACCGCCCCCAATGGCGGCGCCAGCTGGAGCATGGGCGGCTTGGGCGACGCGATCGACTGGTCGCTGGGCGGCAACAACACGCCGGGCACCCACTTGCCGCAGAACGGCTGGATCTTCGGCGGCCAGGCGATCGACGTGAAGGACAGCGAAGACTGGTTCTCCGCCGATGGCGAGCTGTTCAGTGCAGCCGACAGCGTGATGACTTCGCTGGACTTCGGCGTGCGTTATTCCGAGCATGAGCGCAAGAACGACTTCGAGATCGCGCAGGGCCCGAACTTCGCCAGCGACTGGACGAACATCGCTGCCTACCCGACCACCGGCGGCCACTACCCCGGCGACTTCGGCAGCAGCCTGGACGGCAGCTTCCCGACGGGCATCTGGTATTACACGCCGGCGCAGCTGGCGGCGATCAACGCCGAGTTCGCCAATCGCGATCCGGTGAGCCGTTTCTACTTCTCCGACGTGTATGGCGTGAAGGAAAATGTCGGCGCAGCCTACCTCCAGGCGAACTTCTCCGGTGAGGCGTGGAGCGGCAACTTCGGCCTGCGTTACGTCAAGACCGATACGGATGTGCGCTACAACCAGGCACTGCCTGTCGCCTCGGGCATCCCGGGTGCCGTCACCGGCTCGGCGTTCGGCGACTATCTGCCGACCGTCGAACACAATGACTACAGCCGTCTGCTGCCCAGCGCGAATATCAAGTTCGACCTGCGCGACGACCTGGTGGCCCGTTTCGCGGTGTCCCAGACGATGACCCGTCCGGACTATTCCGCACTGGCCGGCTCACTCTCGCTGGACGACCTGACCCACACCGGAAGTGGCGGCAATCCGCAGCTGAACCCGATCATCTCGACGAACTACGACGCCAACCTGGAGTGGTACTTCGCGCCGCGCGCCCTGCTGTCCGTCGGCGTCTTCGCGATGCAGCTTGACGACTACATCAACTTCGGCACCACCACGATCCAGTACAAGGACCAGGCCGCCAGCTATGCCGCCGGCACCGACGTGTACGCCACCTACCAGGTGTCCACGCCGATCAACACCAACGGCAACATCAAGGGCTTCGAAGTCGCCTACCAGCAGCCGATCGGCGAGTACTTCGGTGTCTCCGCCAACTACACCTACGCCGATGGCGAGACCAGTAGTGGCGGCCCACTCAACGGCACCTCGGAGAACACCTACAACCTGGCCGGCTTCTTCGAGAACGACCGCTTCAGCGCCCGCGTGAGCTGGAACTGGCGCGACGACTTCTACGCTGGCGTCAGCCGCACCGACGAGTTCTACCAGAAGGCTGTGGGCGCCCTGTCCGCGTCGTTGTCGTACCGCTTCACGGACTGGATGTCGGTTTCGCTGGATGGCTTGAACCTCAACGATCCGGTGACCAAGTACTACACCAACAGCGCAGTGGGCTTCCTGCCTTACGCCCAGTACGCAAACGGTCGTCAGTACTACCTCAACCTCCGCTTCAAGTTCTGATGCGGTCGCAGCACAACGTGTAGTTTTGTGCGGGCCCGGATTCGTCCGGGCCCGTTTTCTTTCCCGGCTTCTTCACAGCCGCCACCGGAGGTTGATCCGATGACTGCTCGTACCCGTTTCCTGTCCGTCCGCACGTGCCTGGCGCGTTGTGCATTGTTGATCGCCACGTGTTTTGCGCCCGTCGCCTTCGCCGCCAACCCGCTGCCAGTAATTCCCGCGCCCGCCGAGGTCCGTGTCGGCGAAGGCAGCTTCGCGCTTACGGCGCAGACGGTGGTGCGCGCTGCCGATGCCGGCGCCGCCGATACCGCCCACCAGTTCGTCGACGGCCTCGCCCGCGGCAGCGGCATCCAGCTCGCGCTGGCCCCGAGCGGCAGCCGCGCCGGCAAGGGCGAGATCGTGTTCGCGATCGACCCCAAGGCCAGCACCTCGCCGGAAGGCTACGTGCTGGACATCACCCGCGACGGCGTGCGCGTGCGCGCCGCCGATCCGCACGGCCTGTTCTATGGCGCGGTGACTTTGTGGCAGCTGGCCCCGGCCGGCGGCCAGGCGAACGCCCCGGCGCAACTGCCCGTGGCCCATGTCGAGGACGCGCCGCGCTTCGGCTGGCGTGGACTGATGCTCGATTCGGCCCGCCACTTCCAGAGCATCGACGAGATCAAGGCGCTGCTCGATACGATGGCGCTGCACAAGTTCAACACCTTCCACTGGCACCTCACCGACGACCAGGGCTGGCGGCTGGAGATCAAGCGCTATCCGCGCCTGACCGAGGTCGGCGGCTGCCGCGTGCCGGCTGGCGATGGCGGCATCGGCGACGATGGCAAGCCGGTGCCGTATTGCGGTTACTACACCCAGGACCAGGTACGCGAAGTGGTGCGCTATGCCGCCGAGCGCCACATCCGGGTGATGCCGGAGTTCGACATCCCCGGCCACGCCACCGCGGCGATCGCTGCGTATCCCGAGCTCGGGGTCAGCGGCAAGCCGGTCGAGGTGTCCAACGAATGGGGCGTCAACACCAACCTGTTCAATGCCGACGAAAGCACCATGCAGTTCTTCGAGAACGTGCTGGCTGAAGTCGTGCAGCTGTTCCCCGATCGCTATGTGCACCTCGGCGGCGATGAGGCGGTCAAGGACCAATGGAAGGCGTCGCCGCGCATGCAGGCGCGCATCCGCGAGCTCGGCCTGAAGGACGAAGAGGCCTTGCAGAGCTGGATGCTCAAGCGCCTGGAACGCTTCCTGGTCACGCACGACCGGCTGATGATCGGCTGGGACGAGATCCTCGACGGCGGCCTGCCACCGGAAGCGGCGGTGATGTCCTGGCGCGGCATCGACGGCGGTATCGCCGCCGCCCGCCAAGGCCACGACGTGGTGATGGCGCCGGTCACCGAGCTTTACCTGGATTACCTGCAGACCGATTCGCCGGACGAGCAGCCGGGCCGCCCGGCGACGATCGAACTGCAGCGCGTGTATGCATTCGAGCCGGTGCCCGCGGCGCTGAGCACACAGGAGCGCAAGCACATCCTCGGCCTGCAGGCGAACAACTGGACCGAGCACATGCGCAGCTTCGCGCGCGTGCAGCACGCAATGTTCCCGCGGGCGGCCGCCGTCGCGGAGACCGGCTGGTCGCCGGTCGAACGCCGCGACTTCGCCGATTTCCGGCGTCGCCTGCCGAACCTGCTGGCGCTCTATCGCGCCTGGGGCGTGGACTACGCGCGCACGCCGTTCCAGCCGAAGGTGGAAGTGGCCCGTGGCGAACGCGACGACCAGGTCCGCATCACCGCCACCGACCGGCTGGGCTACGACGAGCTGCACTACACCACCGATGGCACTACGCCCAGCGCCGCGTCGCCGCGCTACCAGGCGCCGCTGTCGCTGGACCTGCCGGTGCACCTGCAGGTCGCCTCGTTCTGGCAGGGCCAACCGCTGGCTCCGCCGGTGGTGCGCCAACTCGATGCGGTGTCGATGCGCGCGCGCAGCGATGAGGAACTGGCCATGTGCACCGGCAAGCTGATGCTGCGGATGGAGGACGACGGCCCCCGCGTAGGCGAACGGGCGATCTTCAACGCCGACATCTTCAACCCGTGCTGGGAGTGGAAACAGGCCTCGCTGACCGGCGTCGGCGAACTGCAGATTCGCGCCGGCCGCCTGCCGTACTACTTCCAGCTCGCCCACGACGAGCCGAACCGCACGTTCCACCCGGCGCAGTCGGCGCATGGGGAACTGGTGGTGCGCGCCGGTTGCGAAGGCAAGACCCTGGCCAGCGTGAAGTTGCCCGCGCAGCCGGATGCCGATGGCTTTTATACGCTGCGCGCGAAGCTGCCCAAGGACACGCCGGCCACCGCCGATCTGTGCCTGTACTTCACCGGCGACACACGGCCAACGATGTGGGTCCTCGACCGGGTGACATTGGGCGAGGGTCGCTGACACC
>Ga0160436_1000636_pt1 | contig 12083 bp, 10 predicted proteins | sample HID1973M_E0MG_FD_108264 | JGI IMG/M metagenome (GOLD analysis project Ga0160436, IMG submission 108264) | Enriched mosquito-associated microbial communities from UW Madison campus, WI, USA - HID1973M_E0 MG | ecosystem: Host-associated > Arthropoda: Insects > Digestive system > Unclassified ...
GCTGAAGTCGTCATCGTCGCGCGTGCGCAGCTCGGCCAGGGCGGGGAAGCGCGAACTGGACAGGCGCGCGAGCAGCGCCGCCTTGAACTCGCCGTGGCGGCCGATGCGGTAGTCGAGCGTGGGCAGCCCGGGCGCATTGAAGCGCAGGCCTGGCGGTCGTTCGGCACCGGTGCAGCAGCCGCAGTCGTTGGCATCGTCGGTCATGGGGGGCTCCTACTTGCCGCCGTGCAGTTCGAGTGCGAGCACGCCGCGCTCCGGGTAGTCCGGGTCGTTGTCGAGCCGGGCGATCTCCAACCGGCCGAGCACGATCCGGCCTTCCTGCAAGGCCAGCTCGTCCTTCGACCCCTGGCGCCGAAACGCGGTGACCTTCACCGACAGCACGCCGGGCACCGCATGTGCGGCGGCGTACAACCGGCTTAGATACACCGCATCGCCGAAGCTGAAATTGTCCGGGTGGAACAGGCCGCGCCGGCCGTCGCGCAGCACCCGATTGCTGAAGAGTTCGACCAGCGAGCGCTTGACGTCGCTGCGGAAGTGATCCGGCTTGACGCAGACGTGCAGCGCCAGTTCCAGCGGCACGAAGATCGGCTCGTTGATCTCCAGGTCGTGACCGGCCATCCGGTAGCGGTCCAGATGCCGGGTCATTGAATCGGCGAACGGCGCGGTGATCCGGTCGCCGCCGTCGCGGTCCACGGTGACGAACACGGTGTGCCAACTGCCGGTCCAGCGCAGCGTCGCGGCGGCGTTCTGGACATCGTCGTGGCGCTCGCTGACTTCGGCGTAGTCGTCGGGGGTGACCGCGCGTTCCTGGCGCCGATAGGCTTGCGGCGCGCTGCGGCGGATCGATTCGGCGGTCTCCGGATCGCGCCCGCCCCGCGCGGCAAGCGGATTGCGCACTGCCTCGATGCCATCCTGGGCCGTCACCACGTGCACGAGCGACTCGGCACCGACATTGCCGGGCGTGCCGTTGCCGACGCGGTAATCGGCCGTGAACGTGGTGCCGCTTTCCGGGCAGTGCCCGTTGCGGTCGTCGCCGAAGCGCAGGTGGCAGGCCTGTGCTTCGTCCACTTCGGCGACGAACTCGTCGGCATCGCCGCGGCTGTTGAGCAGGTTGCGTTTCGGCTGCCACTCGCGCACGTCGCTGCCCAGGATGCCTTCGAGCACCACGCGCGGCTGGACTTCGTCCATCGTCCAGTGCAGCGCGAAGGCGGCCGGCAGTGCCGGGTTGAAACCGGCCGCCTGGGTCAGCGGCGCGTTGCCAAGCGAGGGGTTGAAGCGCGGCCGCAGGGCAACCAGGGGCAGCGGGTTGCAGCGGTCGCTGGCGCCGCTGGGCGCGTACAGCAAGGTGGCCTCCGGCATGCTGCCGAGCGGCTCGTCGAACAGGCTGCGGCCGTGGTCGACCAGCACCAGGTTGCCGCGCGCCACGCTCACCGCGGCGATGAACTGGCTGCCATGGTCCTCGTCGGTCACCGACGACACGCACAGGGCGAAGGGCAGGGCGTCGTCGTCGCCCCAGGCGATCTCGGTGACCTGCTGGCCGTTGAGCGGATCGGTGAGCGGGCTGCCTGCATCGCTGTGCACGACCTCGGTCAGGCGCACGACATGCCGATGCGTGGGATCGGCATCGCCGCTTTCGCCGGTGACCGGGCCGACGATCTCCTCCAGCAGCAAGGCATCGCCGGCGGCCAGGTCGGGGAAGTGTCCCTCCAGCGTGGCGCGGGTCGCGCCGCGGCGCAGGCAGCAACGTGCGTCGCCCCAGGTATACAGCGGCAACTCGTTGTGGACCTGGCGCAACGTCGCCGCGTGCAGCGGCTCGAACACCTCCGGGTGCAGGCGCATCGCGCGGTCGTAGTCGGGCGTCGCCGGCTTGATGGAAAACGGCAGGCCCGGGCAGCGGGTCAGGAACTGGGTGCCGTCCACGCCGAGATTGATCAGCGCCGCGTCCACCGACAGATGGATCCAGGCCCGCGCATTGCAGCCGTCGTGCACCGCGTAGTCGACCAGCAGGGCATGGCGCCGCAGCGAGATGCGCTTGCGCGCGGTGCCCAGGTAGGCCTCGGTCGCCGCGGCATCCTGCCGATAGCTGAGCTGGTCGCCGACATAGGCCAGCAGTTCGGCCAAAGCCACGCCCGGATCGGCGGCGGGACGCAGGCGCTGGTCGGGGATGAGCTGGGTGATGCGGTCGAGCAGCAGGCGGCGGAAGCTGGCGTAGTCCTTGGCCAGATAGTTGATCTCCGGCTCGACCAACACCTCGGGCGGGCAATGGTGCTCGGCCTTGCAATCGAAGTCGCTTTCGCATTCGACCTTGAAGGAAAATTCGATCTCCGCCAGTTGCGGATCGAAATCGACCGGCACGCGGTCGTCCAAGGGCGAGCGGACCAGGCGCAACTGATAGCGGGAGCGGTCGCCGGTCGAATCGGTGCGGATCACCAGCACCCGGTCGGGATGCGGCAGCGCGGTCAACAGCGCGCTCTCTTCCGCAGTGAGCAAGGCCGGCGCCGGTACGCCGGCCTGCGCCCATTCGATGGCGACGTCGCGCACGCGGTCGCCGCCGGCCAGGCGCAGGTGGTCGCGGTCCAGGCCGGTGATCGGCTTGAGGAAGTGCAGCAGCAGCGTGCGCTGACGGAATTCGTGCGTCTCCGGCAGGTCGCGGTCCAGCACCTCCAGGTAATCCATGCCGTTGAGCGTCGAGTGCACCTCGACGGCGTTGCGGCGGTAGCGGTCGCAGCAGTGGTATTTCATGGCCCGGCCCCACGCTCGAAGTCGGCGACCTGCAGCTGGTCGCTGCCGATCAGGGTGTAGGCCACCTTCACCGAGAACACCGCGTCGTCGGCACTCACCCGCACCTCGCGCACGGTGATCCAGTCGCCGAGGAACTGGTTCAGCGCGCCCTGCACGAGCATCTGGGTGGCGCCGGCAAGTTCCGGCGAGTTGGGCGCGAACACCAGCTGCGCGACGCCGCTGCCGAAATCCGGGCGCATGACGCGCTCGCCCGGCGTGGTGAACAGCACCGCCTCGATCAGGTCGCGCACGTAGCGGTCGCGATCGCTCTGTGCGGTGCGTCCGCGGTGGTCGAATCGATAAGGGCTGGCGAGATTCATGCGGGCACCTCAGGTGGCGATCACGCGCGGCTGCACGACGATGGGCATCAGCGGCGTGCCGGTCGGCGCGCACACCGCGACACCGGCCTGGATCGCGACGGGCTGGCCCATCGCCAGCACGCGCGTGGCGCCGACGATCCATTGCCCGGTGACGCAAGGCCCGCCCGACGCCGGCGGGAACGGGCAGCCGGCGACGGCATACGGCGCGGCGATCGTCGCCACCGGCTGGCCACTGACGGTCACCCGCGGCACCGGCACCGTGGGGATGGCTTGGCCGCCGTGCGCGCAGAGCACGGTAGCGCCGACATGGAGGATTGCGCCGGGCATCTCACACCACCGTCAGCGCCGCGGCGTTCATGTCAATCGGCGCGCCGGTCATCTGGATGGCCGGGCCGACCAGGTTGATCACCGCGCCCTTGCCGTTGGAGATGACGATGCCGACATCGCTGACCGAGATCATCGCCCCGGTGGTGGTCTGGATCAGGATGCCGCCGGTCGGCCCGGGCACGTCGCTGATCACGATGCCGTTCTTGAGCGTGGTCTGCAGGGTGATGCCGGGCACGGCCGGCGGCACGATCCGCGACATCACCGGCACCTCCGCGCCCAGTCCCCAATAGCAACCGACCCAGACCGGCTTGTCGGGATCGCCGCGCTCGAATTCCACCCACACGCCCGTGCCGATGATCGGCGGGCAGAACATGCCCATGTTGACCCCGGCCACCGGCACGCACGGCATCGCCCAGGTGCCGGGCACCAGGCTGCCGACGTCCGGCACGATCACCTGGATGCGCCCGATCAGCATCGGGTCGAGGTTGTTGACGACCAGGCCCCGATACTTGCCGTAGAACTTCTGCGCGGAGATCGTTTCAGTCATGGCAGCACCATCGGCGTGTTGGAGACCAGCCCGTCGCGCGACAGGCTGAAGTTCTGCTTGTATTGCCCGCGCTTGATGTCGTGGCTGACGGTGTTGACGTAGTACAGGCCGTCGTAGGCGATCCCCGCGCCGCGCACGCCCACCATCATTCGCGCGCGCAGCGGGCGGCCGTAGCGCAGCACGTCGAGCGAGCCGGAGGCGGTGATGCTGTCCTGCGCGCCGAGCACGATGCTCAAGGCCATGTTGGCGGCCGCGGACGGGTTGAGATGGGCGGCGTTGCTGGGGAACTCGACCTTGGCCGGCAGCGCCGGACGCAGCCCCATCGGTGGCCGCAGCACGCTGATGTTCGGCACCGGAATGGGGATCGGCGTGCGCCGGCTGATCGGGTCCATCACCGTCATCACCACGATCTTCTTGGCGGTGCCGTCCAGGCTGAAGCTCATCGACTCGACGTTGGTGTGCGCGTCCATGTTGACGTTGAGCGCCGGCTGCGGCGCCGGGATGCGGATGTCCGGGCCGAAATAGGCGATGTTGGCGCCCGGCAGCGCACCAGGTTCAACGTAGAACACGTAGCCGCATCCGCTCGCCAGCTGCTTGATGTAGCTGCGGTCGGTGCCGTGCTGTTGCGGGATTTCCTCGGTCGGGATGGGCACGTCGGGAATGATCGGCGGTATCGCGACCGGGGCGATGCCGAGCGCGGCGTACTTGGCCAGGATGGCGTAGACGCGGGCGATGATCGGCATCGCCGGGAAGCGCATGAACGGCATCTCCACCAGGTCCATGAGCAGGCTGAGGTCCTCGCCGGTCACGGTGAGCGTGGACTTGCCCGGTTCGTTGCTGGGCGCCAGCTCCTGCCGCGTCACGATGCCGTCGGCCAGCACCTGCGGGATGCCGCGCACCGTGGCTATCACAATCACCCGCGTCAGCAGTGGATCGAAATAGCCGGCCGGCAGCAGCGCGTTCTGCAGCAGCGAACCCTTGCCGATCTGGAAGCTGAGCTGGAAGCCGGTGCGGTCGCCGCCACTGTTGATCTGCACGCCTTCGAGCGCATCGAGTACCGGCGCCGGCGCGGGCACCGGCACGGCAGGGCCGATCAGCAGCGACAGGTGCACGCCATCTAGCACGGCGGCATCCCTCGCGACGGCATCGTGCAGCGGCTGCAGTGACTCATGACCCCATCCCCGTCGGCAAGGCGATGCGCAGGGCGCGTCCGATGGACTGCACCAGCTCGTCCGGATGCAGCGCGCCATTGGCGTCGCACAGCTTCCAGTACTGCTCCGGGTCGCCGAGGTAGCGCGCGGCGAGATTGTCCGGGCGATCGCCCTGCACGACGACGTGCAAGCCGATCGGGCTGAAGCTCTCCGTCGGCGGAATGAAACGGCGGGCGAGGTAAGGGACTTCGCGCACGTCCGCGCCTGGGCCGCTCGCGGCCTGGTAACTGAGGATCGGAATGCCGTTGTAGCGGCTGTTCGGCGGGAACGGCCGCGACCCGGCCGCCGCGTTGCTGAGCAGCGCATCGAGTTGGCGCAGCGCTTCGTTCATGGAATGCCTCCCAGGCCCAGCGCGGCCAATGCGGTGCTGGAGGCCTTGCCGGCCAGGCGTTCCTTGTTCTGCAGGTGACCCATGAACAACGTGCCGGCGCGATGATTGAAGCCCACGTCGTTCACCGACAGCACGCGCAGGCCCAGGCTCACCTTGGCGCGCAGCGTGTTGAGGGTGGGGTCGAAGGCCTCCTCGTTGATGCTGAACTCGGTGATCCGCACCGGGACGATGCGCTGCGCACTCCACACGAACAGCGTCAGCGGCGCTTCGCTCGGCGCGATCTCGATCGTGCCGATGGCCGCCAGCAGATTGCCGAACAACAGGTCGGCCGTCGGCGGGTTGATCAGGCCTTCCAGCACCGCCAGTTGCGGGGCGATGCCGAAGGCCACGGTATTGGCGTTCTGCTCGGGGAATTCGAGCTGGTCGGCGGCGTCGATCTCCGCCTCCAGCTTGATGGTTTCCACAGCCGGGCCTTTCAGGCGCAGCGCTTCGGAGCGTTCGCCGCCGTCGCCGATGCCCTGGATCTGCAGGCTGCGGCTGAGCGAGTCGGGGTTGTATTGCAGCGCGATCACCCGCCGGATCGCGCCCGAGCCGGCATCCACCACCACCAACCCGCCGCGCAGCAGCCTGGGAGAACCGGAGAAGGAAGTGGCCATCGTCGCGCCTCAGTCGCAGGGGTCGTTGGTGAAGCTGCCGCGGCGCCCGCCCTGCGGGGTGATGCGGTTCCACCCGGGGCGCAACTGATAGGGCGGCAATCCGCTGTCGCGGCCTTCGCGCGCATGCATGGACGCGCCGCGGGCGAGGAACTCTTGCTGGAAGAAACTGCCGAAGGCCTGTTCCTCCTGCCGCACGATCTCCACGATCGTTTCCCGCGACAGCAGCTGGTCCTTGAGCTCGGGATGCTCGGCGGCCAGGCGCCGTGCCTCCATCAGGCGTGCACGCACGCGTCGCGCCAGCCGATCCTTCAGGCTCTGCACGATGTCGAACGAATCCATCAGGTGGTTCATTTCGTGGTTGAAGGTGTAGCCGCCCGGATTCTCGCTGGGCGTGTACAGCACGAAGCGCATCGGGAACGTGGTGATTTCCAGCGCCACCGGCGAATGGAAGGTCTGCCGGCCGAGCGTCTGGTCGACGAAGGTCGGGTCGACCCCGAGCGTGTAGCTGCTGGTTGAGAACGGGCGTACGCAGCCTTCGGTGCGCATGCTTTCGTCGGCGCATACGCTGGAGATGTTCATGCCGGACACGGTGAAGTCGTAGCAGTAGCGCTCCTGCTCCAGCCGCACGTCCACGCGCGGCCACAGCGCCGGGTCGTAGGTGTCGGGGTCGTCGCGGGTCCGCGCGTCGGAGTCGGCCAGTTCCTGCTCCTCGCGGATCGCCGCCAGCATCCCGATGCCGTGTTCCGGCCCGTAGGGGTTGTCGTCCGCACGCACTTCGCGGTGGGTGTCCAGCGCCGACAGCGCCGTCGCGAACGGCACCGTCGCCGGATCGCGCGATTCCACCGGGGCCAGCACCATGTCCTTGCGCATCCGTTCAAGCAGCGCCTGGGCGAAGCGGGCCCGCGTCGCCGGCGAGGCGCGGCCCCCGGCGTCGAGTTCCTCGATGGTGACGGTGGGCTCATCGTCGCGGGTGATGCGCAGGCGACCGGTGGCCGGATCCATCCGCGTGCGGACCATCAGCCGGCCGCTCAGGCCCAGCGTCTGGCGCAGCGGCTCGAGTTCGTCGGCGATGTCGTGCAGGCGTTGCCGCCATTGTTCCTGGTTCATGCCGCCGGCGTCCGCACGTGGCGTCGGCGCGCTGACGTGGGTGGTGCGGCTCATCGGGCTGATGTCGGCGGGCGTGGGTCCGCCCAGCTGCATCGGCGTCGAGTCGCTGAGCGCGGTGCCGTCGATCGCGCTGCGGTAGCTGCCGGTCGCGCGCGTGCCGATCACATCGACATCCAGGTCGAACTGGACGTTGTGGCCGCGCAGGAAGTGGGTGTTGAAGCGATCGAGCGGCGCATCGGTGCGGCGCGCCACCAGCCAGGTGTTGAACGTGGTGCGCGTGCTGGCGCGGTTGACCACGTTGTTGCGTTCGGTCCGGGCCGAAGGCGGCCCGCGACCAATGAGCTCTGGGATCATGAACTCATAGGGCATGCCCATGCCGGGCGAGTCGCTCATGTGGGCCTGGCCCACGCCGCTGGCATCCAGTGGCGTCACCAGTGGCGGCATGAACCACGGCGGATTGGCCAGGTCGCGCGGCGGCCCATCGCGCATGGGCACCGGCACGGCGAGATGCGCGGCCTGTCCGCCGACATATTCGACCGTGGTCTCGTCGGCGACCACGGTCTGCAGGAAGCCGATTTCGTAGTTCGGCAACACCGCCGGATCGCCGCTGGCGGTGACCTCGGCATCGAAGGCGAACGCGCGCCGTGGCGCCCGCGCCGTCACCACGCCTGCAGCGAGATTCACCTGCGGCGCGACTGGCGCCGAGCCGCTTTCGGGCGTGAAGTCGCTCACCACGAAGGTCGGCGGCTGGGCCGGCCGCGCCGGCTGGTGCTGCGGATCGATCGCGCCCGGCAACGGCGCATCGAGGCAGGCAGGGCGTGGCTCGCCCGCGAGCGGGTCGGCAGTCGGCCGGCGCCACCACTGGATCGCGGGCGACAACCTCAAGCCGGAGGCCGGGTCGGTGAACGCAGGCGTCACGCACGGCGCCAGGCCGGCCAGTTCGACCAGGAACAAGGCCGCCGGATGGACCTTCGGATCGTTCGGCCCCACGCCCAGCATCGGCGCCAGGACATGGTGGAAGGCCATGTCGACGATACGCGCTTCGGCGCAACCGATCGGGTCGGTCGTCTCGGCGAAGGTCTCCCGCGCCAGCACGATCTCGCGCAGGCCCTGCACGTTCGGATGGCCGAGGCGGGGATTGCCGGGTTGCAGCGGGTCGCGGTTGACCACTGCATTCGGGTTGCTGCCTTCGATCATGACCGTGGAGCGCCGCACCATTTCCGCCACGCTCGGCATGCGCCCGCAGGTCCAGCGCGAGACGTAGGCGTCGGCGGCCAGGCGATAGTCGCGCGCCTGCAGGTTGGCCAGCGCGGTGGCCAGCGTTTGCTCCGGTGTGGCGCTGCGCTGCGGGACCAAGGCCTGGATCGGCGAATTGACGCCCACCTTCACCACGCGATTGTCCGGGCCGGTCGGGCCGAACTGGCGGGTGCGGCCGCGCGCGGCGATCTGGATCTGCTGCGAGGGCACGCCGGCGTTCTGCAGCTCGCGCGCCGCGCGCTTGGCGCGGTGGCACGACAGGTTGACGTTGTAGGTTTCGCCACCCTCGCGGCTGCTGTAGCCGTGGATGGTGAACTCCGCGTCGGCGCGCTGCCGCCGCGCGTAGCCATGCAGCTTGCTGCGTTCGGTCTCGGTCGAGAACACGTCCGAGTCCATGCAGAACTGGAACAGGTCGCCGTCGATGTCGGTGTCGGCAGTCGGGCAGGGCGGACCGGGCTGCAGGTCGCCCAGGTGCGTCGGCACGCGTGGGCAGGCGCCTTCGGGCGCCGCGGCGTCGCCGAACTCCGGCGGCGGCGTCGAGCCGTCGGCCTCGCTTTCCGGCGTCACCATTTCCGAAGGGTCCGCTTCCTGGCGCTGCAACACGCCGGCCGCCTGCCGTGCCAACAGCGGTCGCTCGCCGTCGCGCTGTTGCACGACGTGGGTCAGTTCGTGGGCGAGCAGGTGCTGCCCGGAGGGCATGTGCGGCGCCAACTGGTTGCGGCCGAACACCACGTGCTCGCCCACGGTGTAGGCCAGCGCGTTGACCGCACCGGCCGAGTCGGCGGCCATCGCGTCGTTGTGCACGCGCACCTGGCTGAAGTCGTGGCCGAACCTGGATTCGTAGAACTCGCGTTGCGGCAACGGCCGCCCCGGCGTCGCCAGCACGCGGTCGACGATCGCCGGCGCTTCGCCGATGCCGGCCTGCGCGCCGGCGACGCGCTGGATCTGCAGCGGCGCCGCGCCCGCGATGCCCGCGGCCGGCGCGCCCTGGCCCAGTACCCGGTCGGCGACGCGATCGGCCTCGTGTTCGAAACGATCGCCGGCACTGCCGATCGCCAACTTCGCCTGCGCGCCCTGGCGCTTCTTTTTCTTGCAGCTTTCGCATTCGCCGCCGGCGCTGGTCGCCGATCCGCCGCAACCGCCACTGCAGCGGCGCTGCAACAGCCACTGCGCGCTGCGCGTGGGCGCAGCCGTGGTGGTCTTGGCGGCCGGGGCGTGGGTCGGGTTCATCCGCGCAGCCCCCGCACGATGGAAGCCGCGGCCTGCACGCCGGCCGGTGACGCGGGCGCATTCGGTGCCGCAGGAATACGCAACGTGGGCAAGTGACGGCTGCGCGCGATCTCCGACGCCGCCACCGGATCGGCCAGCAGCCGCGTCAGCTCCGCCTGCAGTTGCGCCACGATCTGGCCGCGCTGCATCGCGTCGAATCCATTCAGCACCAGCCGGTCGATGCTGACCGCGATCCTGCCCGGCGCACGCGAGGGAAGCTTGCGGCTCATGTCCACCCCCGTGTTTCCGCATCGGCCAACGGGCGTTCGAGCTTGCCGCTCTCGCCTTGTGCGGCCTGCAGCAAATGCGCCATCGCCAGCGGCCTGCCCGCTTCGGCGGCCAGGAAGGCGGCATTGAGCGCGATGTTGCGGATGTTGCCGCCGGGCAGGTTGAGCCGGGCCAACTTGCGGTAATCGATCTCGTCCAGCGGTGTGCTGGGCGGGAAGGCGCGGCGCCAGATCGCCTCGCGCTGCTCGCTGTCCGGGAATGGAAAATGGATGATGAAGCGCAGCCGGCGTTGGAAGGCACGGTCCAGCGCGGCCTTCAGGTTGGTGGTGAGCACGGCCAGGCCACGATAGGCCTCCATGCGCTGCAGCAGATAACTGACTTCGATGTTGGCGTAGCGGTCGTGGCTGTCCTTGACCTCGCTGCGCTTGCCGAACAGCGCGTCTGCCTCGTCGAACAACAGGATCGCGCCGCTGTCCTCGGCGACATCGAACACCCGGCGCAGGTTCTTCTCGGTCTCGCCGATGTACTTGCTGACCACCGACGACAGATCGATGCGGTAGAGATCCAGCCCGAGTTCATTGGCCAGCGCTTGCGCTGCCAGCGTCTTGCCGGTGCCGCTCTCGCCATGGAACAGCGCGCTGACGCCCAGCCCCAACGCGCCATGGCCGGAGAATCCCCACTCCTCGTAGACGCGCAGCCGTTGCCGCAGCTGGGCCACGATCTGCCGCAGCTGGCCGAACTGCTGTGCGGGCAGGACAAGATCGTCCCAGGTCGCCGTGGGGCGGATGCGCTCGGCGAGATCGTCCAGGCGTTCGCGGCCTTGCCGGCGGCACGCCGCCCACAGTTCGGTCTCGCCATCGCCGCCACCCGCATCGGCGACGGTCGCGATGGTCTGTGCGCTCAGGCGGAACTGCGTGGCCAGGCCATCGAGCGCGCCGTTGAGTCCGGCGGCGCGCTCGCCCAGTGCCTGTCGCCAAAGCTGCTTCTGTTCGTTGGCGTCGGGCTTGTCCACGGTGAGGCAATGGGTGGCCCGCCGCAGCCGTAGCGCTTCGCGGCTGGCGACCAATATCGGGGCGTGCAGGGAATCGGCGAACGCCGACAACGCCGTCGCCGAGGCGTGGTCCGAGGCCTGCACCAGCAGCAGCGCCGGCAGCAGGCGCGCTTCGCGTTCCCACAGGGTACGCAGCAGTTCAAGGTCCGGCCCGCCCGCGGGCAGGTCCTCGCCACGCAGCAGGTACAGCCACCAGCCCAGCCGCGCGGCAGCTTCGGCGGCGATGTCCTGCTGGCCGTGGAAATCCTCACCGTCCAGCTGGATCACGCCGCAGGTGGACGGGTCGTCCTGCAGGCGGCGGTGCAGGGCCTCGGCCTGCGCGGCCTGTTTGGCGCCCATCAGCCGCGGCGTCGGCACCACCGCCAGCAGCGGACGCAGCCGCGCATCGATCTGGTTGATGCCGGCGACGAAATGCAGGATGCGCTCGTCCACCCGCAACGGGCTGTCGACCAGGCGCGCGCCGCCCTCCAGTTCGAGCAATCGCCAGCGGCGCAGCGGCCGGCTCGGCGTAAGTGCGCTCCAATGCGGCTGCGCCAGCGTTTCCAGGGCCAGGCTGAAGGTGGGGCGCGGCTCGCCCACGCCAAGCCGATGCGCGCACGCCGCGGCGAGCCCGCCGTCGAGTTCGATGCCGCAGCAGAGCAGCAACAGCTGGCGCTCAAACACGGTCAGCCCGAACACTGCGGCGAGGATGTCGATGGCCGCCGGCGTCTGCATCGCGGTCTGCGCCTGCGCGCGCCGGCGCTCCAGATCTTCGGTCGATGCGGCCTCGCTCGTCTCACCCAGTTGCCCGCGCAGCAGCGCCAGTTCCGCGTCCAGCAACGCGCGGTTGGCCTGGGTCCAATCGGGCGCCGCGGCGTTCATGTGATCTCGATCCGGTGATCGAAGAACACGGGCGGCGTGGCGCTGCGGTCGACCAATTGGCTGTCGATGCCATCGACGCGCAGCCGCACGTAGTGCGTGCCGACCGGCGCGTCGCGCACGGTGAAGCTGAGGTTGGA
>Ga0160436_1000639_pt1 | contig 12044 bp, 7 predicted proteins | sample HID1973M_E0MG_FD_108264 | JGI IMG/M metagenome (GOLD analysis project Ga0160436, IMG submission 108264) | Enriched mosquito-associated microbial communities from UW Madison campus, WI, USA - HID1973M_E0 MG | ecosystem: Host-associated > Arthropoda: Insects > Digestive system > Unclassified ...
ACTGGATCCCGCTGGAATCGGGCGAGCGCGTGCAGGCGGTGTTGCCGGTGCGCGAATACGCCGAAGGCCAGTACGTGTTCTTCGCCACCCGCAACGGCACGGTCAAGAAGACCCCACTCAGCGAGTTCGCGTTCCGCCTGGCGCGCGGCAAGATCGCCATCAACCTCGACGAGGGCGATGCCCTGGTCGATGTGGCGCTGACCGACGGCGAGCGCGATGTGCTGCTGTTCGCCTCCAACGGCAAGACCGTGCGCTTCGGCGAAGACCGCGTCCGCTCGATGGGCCGCACCGCCACCGGCGTGCGCGGCATCAAGCTGGCCAATGGCGAGGAAGTGGTCAGCCTGATCGTGGCCGAATCGGCCGGCGGTGCAGGCGAGGACGAGAGCGAAGACGAGGGCGTGGAGGAGACGATCGAAGTCGGCATCGACGAGACCGTCGAGACCGGCATCGATGAGAGCGTCGCCTACATCCTGACCGCCACCGAGAACGGCTATGGCAAGCGCACCCCGCTCAGCGAGTACCCGCGCAAGGGTCGCGGCACGCAGGGCGTGATCGGCATCCAGACCACCGAACGCAACGGCAAGCTGGTCGCCGCGGTGAAGCTGGGCGGACACGACGAGGTGCTGCTGATTTCCGACGGTGGCACGCTGGTCCGCACCCGCGGCACCGAGATCTCGCGCGTCGGCCGCAACACCCAGGGTGTGACCCTGATCCGCCTGTCCAAGGGCGAGAAGCTGCAGGCGGTCGAACGCCTGGATGCCTCGCTGGAAGAGGGCGAGGAAGCGAGCGAAGTGGCGGAGGCCGCGACGCCGGCCGAGACGCCGCCGCAGGCTTGATCGCGGTCGCAATGCAGTATTGAAGACGCCGGCGCAAGCCGGCGTTTTCTTTGCTGCGCCGGACGATGGAGCACCATCTTTTCCCGATTGCGGGAGAAGTTGCCCGAAGGGCGGATGAGGCGGCGACCGCGGCTGCTCTGCGGGGAGAGGGAGGTCTAGAGCGTTGCGCCCAGGCGACGGGTCGGCGACGGGTCGCAGGACTTTCGGCGCATTGTTTGGATCGATCCAATGGGCGACCATCGGGTTCCGCGCTGCCACGCCCTCCGGGATTCGTCGATGTTCCGACCACTGCTGATCGCTGCCTCCACATTGATGCCGCTTGCTTCCGCTGGCGCCTCCACAACTCAAGCCGCTGGTGCCGCTGACCTCGCCGCCGAGGTCAATCCTTTCATCGGCACCACCAACGGCGGCAACGTCTATCCGGGGCCGACCCGACCGTTCGGCATGGTGGCCTTCAGTCCGGAACAGACGCCGCTGCCGGGCAAACGCTTGCCGATCGCCGCGCCCGGCGGCTACGAATGGCGCGGCAATGGCGTGCGCGGTTTCAGCCTCACCCATGTCTCCGGCACCGGTTGCGCCGGGGCCGGCGGCGACATCCCGATCATGCCGGTGACGGTGCCTATCGAGGTTTCGCCCTCGTCGGTCGATGCCGGCCTGCGCTATGCCAGCGTGCTCGATCACGCCAGGGAACAGGCCAGCCCCGGCGCCTATACGCTCACCCTCGACAACGGCGTGGCGGTATCGCTGGGGGCCGGCGAGCGCGTGGCGGTCGGCCGCTTTGCATTTCCGGCCGGCAAGCCGGCGAACCTGCTGTTGCGCACCAGCGACAGCGAAGTGGGCAGCAGCGATTCGACGATCCATATCGATCCGGCCACGCGCACCGTCAGCGGTTCGGTGACCGCCGGCAATTTCTGCGGCTATCTGGCCGAGGACCGGCGCGAGAGTTACTACACGCTGCATTTCGTCGCCGCGTTCGACCAGCCCTTCACGGTGGGCGGCACCTGGAAGGACGCCGCGCTGCAGGCCGGCAACGCGCAGGGCCGCGGCGGCACCGGCTACGGCGACGGCGGGCACCCACCGGCCGGCAAGGGCGCCGGCGGTTGGATCGCCTTCGATGCCGCGCAGGGTGTGGTAGTCAACGTGCGTATCGGCATTTCCTACGTCGACGAGGCCGGTGCGCGCACCAACCTTGCGCGCGAAGCGCCGGCCGGTACGACGTTGGAGTCCGTGCAGGCGGGCACGCGCGCGGCCTGGAACGACCTGCTCGGCCAGGTTCGCGTGGAAGGCGGCTCGCGCGATGAACGCACGGTGTTCTATACCGCGCTGTACCACGCCATGCTGGCGCCGAATCTCTACAGCGATGGCGACGGACGCTATCGCGGCTTCGATGGCGTCGTGCACCGCGTGTCGCGCAAGCAGCAGGCGCAATACGCCAACTATTCCGGCTGGGACGTCTACCGCTCGCAGTTGCAACTGGTCACGCTGCTCGATCCGCAGCGCGGCTCGGACATCGCGCAATCGCTGCTCAATCAGGCCGAGCAGAATGGGGGCGTGTGGGATCGCTGGACGCACCTGACCGGCGCGACCGGGGTGATGAACGGCGATCCGTCGCCGCCGTCGCTGGCCGCGATCCACGCGTTCGGTGGGCGCGACTTCGACCTCGCGCGCGCCTATGCCTCGCTCAAGCGCGCCGCCACCGTGCCGACCGCCAAGGACCTTGCCCGCACCGGTTGCCCGGTGCTGTGCGTGGGCCAGCGGCCTGGCCTGGATCAATGGTTGCGGCTGGGCTATCTACCGGTCGGCGCACCAGGCTGGGGTTCGGTGTCGGACACGTTGGAGCTGGTCGCCGCCGATTTCGGCCTGTCCGAGCTGGCGCAGGCGGCCGGCGATCGCGACGGCGCGCGCACCTTCCGCGCGCGCTCGGGTGGATGGCGTCACCTGTTCAATCCGCAGGCCACGCCGCAAGGCGGTTACCTGCAGCCGCGCAACGCCGACGGTAGCTGGGCCAAGTTCGATCCTGCGTCCGACGAGGAGTTCGTCGAAGGCAGCGGTGCGCAGTATCTGTGGATGGTGCCGTTCGATCCGGCCGGTCTGTTCGAGCAATTGGGTGGCCGCGAGAGGGCCGTCGCGCGGCTGGATGCGTTCTTCCGCAATCCCGATGGCAGCTGGGCGGTAACCAAGTCCGGGCCGTTGCATGCCGAGCTGGACAACGAGCCGTCGATCGCCTCGCCCTGGCTGTACAACTTCCTCGGCCAGCCGTGGAAGACCCAGGCGACGGTACGCGCGGCGATGCGGCAGATCTGGACCAACACGCCGCAGGGTATTTCCGGCAATGACGACCTGGGGCAGATGTCGTCGTGGTACGTGTGGTCGGCGCTGGGGCTTTATCCGGTGTATCCGGGGCGTGCCGAGCTGGTCGTGGGCAGTCCGTTGTTCGCGCGCGCGACGATCCAGCGGCCCAAGGGCGCGCGCATCGAGATCGTCGGCCGCAATGCTTCGATGGATTCGCCATATGTGCAGGCGTTGCGCGTGGATGGTCGCGACAGCGATCGCAGCTGGCTGCCAGCGGATTTCATTACGCGTGGCGGCAAGCTTGAGTTCGATCTCGGCACCAATCCGAATGAACAGTGGGGCACGCATGAATTGCCGCCTTCGTTCGGGCCGGCGCCATAAGCGGGTTGAAATTGCGCGCTTCTCGTATCAGTGCGCGTGCTGGGAGTTTTGCGGCTTGCGAGGGTGGGGGATTATTGGGGGGGCGCGCTTGCTTGGGCGGTGGTTTGTGTCGGCTTACGGCGCGGGCCCCGCTCTGACGGGAGGGGGATGGCCCGGCTCGGTTGGACATCCTGTCCAACTCGCCTACCGCGGACATCCATGTCCGCTGGCCACCCCCTCCCGCCAGGACGGCGCAGGGCGCGTTGAATTTCAATCTTCGATTGAGGCGCGCCGGGAGGGAGAGGAGAAGAGCTTGGCTATCGGCACCTGGCTAATTGCGACTTCGAGATGGTCTCCTCGCTTCTTGTAGGAGCGGCTTCAGCCGCGATTGCGGGATCTCTCGGTCGCGGCTGAAGCCGCTCCTACAAAGACCGACATCGTTTCTGGAGCAAAGCCCCCTTTGTTAAGGGGGCGCGGCGACAGCCGCGGGGATAGGCAAGGTCGAAGTCGGGGCCCGCGGTTTTGCGAAGCACAACCGTGGGGGCACAGCCCGCGAAGCGGGATGGGTCACGCCCGCGAAGCGGGAGGTGCCACCATCACTTCGGTACGCGCACCATGCGGTCCATCAGGTGCTCGACGATCCGCTCGGGTTGGGTCGTGCGGCCAACATGCGCGGGTGAGACCTGCACGATCGAGCTGCGCTTGGCGGTCAGCCAATGGAAGCGCGCGCGTGGCGGCAGTGCGGCGATGGGCCCGGCGTCCGCTTCGCCACGGCAGATCGCTTCGATCGCGCCGAGGTAAGGCCGCAGCGCCTCCAGGTCCAGGCTCGGCGCGAAGGCCTGCAGGCGTGCTTCATCCACCTCGATGCGCGCTTCCAGATGGCGCGCGGTCGGGCAGGACACGATCACCCCGACGTTGATGAACTCCTCGCGCTCCACCCGCGGTACCACGCGGATGATCGCGTAGTCATACGTGTGCGGCGTGGGCACGGAGGGCCTCCTCGACGAAGACCTGGCGCTGGGCGAGGCGTTGCACGAGATGATCGACATAGGCGCGACGCTGCGCAGCGACATCGGCGAAAACGGGGTCGGGCAACAGCCATTGCTCGGGCACTTGCGCAACGATTGCTTCGATCGTGGCCTTGTCCAGCTTCGGCGCCAGCGCCGCATCGGCGCCAGCGATGTCGTCGGCGAACGGCAGCAGCACGTGGTCGCGGATCAGCGCGAAGGGTTTTGCGGCCGCATCGCCCGCCGTGGCCCAGTCGTGATGGAAGTACAACGATGCACCGTGGTCGATCAGGTACAGCTGGCGATGCCAGACCATCAGGTTGGTGTTGCGGGTGGTGCGGTCGACGTTGGAGATGCAGGCATCGAACCAGACGATGCGCGACGCCAGTGTCGGGTCCGGCCGCATCGCCGCCGGGTCGTAATTGATCGCGCCGGGCAGGTAATCCAGGGCCAGGTTGAGGCCCTCGCTGGCGCGGATCAGGTCCTGGATTTCCGGGTCCGGCTCGGTACGCGCGAACTCGCGGTCGAGCTCGGCGAAGACAATCTCCGGCATCGGCAATCCCAGCACGCGCGCCAATTCGCCGCCGATCAGTTCGGCGATCAACGCTTTAGGCCCCTGGCCGGCGCCGCGGAATTTCATCACGTACAAGCCGTCGTCGTCGGCTTCGATGACGGCAGGCAGCGAACCGCCTTCGCGCAACGGCGTGACGTAGCGGGTCGCGTGGACGGTGCGTGGGGTGGGGGGCAGGCTCATCAGGAGTGCAAGGTTACTGTACGAGCGGCTTCAGCCGCGACTGCGAGATCCCGCGGTCGCGGCCCAAGCCGTTCCTGCAACCGTTTCACCCCAATATCCCGGGCAAATCCAACCCGTTCTCCCGCGCGCAATCCAGCGCGATGTCGTAACCGGCATCGGCATGCCGCATCACGCCGCTGGCCGGGTCGTTCCACAGCACCCGTGCGATGCGCTTGGCGGCCGCTTCGGTGCCGTCGCAGACGATGACCATGCCGGCATGCTGCGAGAAGCCCATGCCGACGCCGCCGCCGTGGTGCAGCGACACCCAGGTCGCCCCGCTGGCGGTGTTGAGCAGGGCATTGAGCAACGGCCAGTCCGACACCGCGTCCGAGCCGTCGCGCATCGCTTCGGTTTCGCGATTCGGCGAGGCGACGCTGCCCGAGTCCAGGTGGTCGCGGCCGATCACCACCGGCGCCTTGAGTTCGCCGCTGGCGACCATCTCGTTGAAGGCCAGGCCGAGGCGATCGCGATCGCCCAGGCCGACCCAGCAGATGCGCGCCGGCAGGCCCTGGAACTTGATCTTCTCGTTGGCCAGGTCCAGCCAGCGGTGCAGGTGCGGGTTGTCGGGGATCAGTTCCTTGACCTTCGCATCGGTCTTGCGGATGTCCTCCGGATCGCCCGACAGCGCCGCCCAGCGGAACGGGCCGATGCCGCGGCAAAAAAGCGGACGGATGTAAGCCGGCACGAAGCCGGGAAAATCGAACGCGTCGTCGACCCCTTCTTCCAGCGCCATCTGCCGCAGGTTGTTGCCGTAGTCGACGGTCGGCACGCCGAGCCGGTGGAAGCCCAGCATCGCGCGCACGTGCTCGGCCATCGAGGCGCGTGCGGCGTGCTCGACTTCCTTCGGGGCGCTGGCGCGGCGTTCATCCCACTGCTCGACGCTCCAGCCCAGCGGCAAGTAGCCGTTGACCGGGTCGTGCGCGGAGGTCTGGTCGGTGAGCAGGTCCGGGCGCACGCCGCGGCGCAGCAGCTCGGGCAGCACGTCGGCGACATTGCCGAGCAGGCCGACCGACAGCGGCTGCTTCGTCTTGCAGGACTCGTCGATCAGGCGCAACGCCTCGTCCAGCGAATCGGTCCAGGTATCCAGGTAGCCGGTGCGCAGGCGCATGTCGATGCTGGACTTGCGGCACTCGACCGCCAGGCACGATGCGCCGGCCATCACCGCGGCGAGCGGTTGCGCGCCCCCCATGCCGCCCAGGCCGCCGGTGAACAGCCAACGCCCGGACAGGTCGCCGCCATAGTGCTGGCGCCCCATCTCCACGAAGGTCTCGTAGGTACCTTGCACGATGCCTTGCGCGCCGATGTAGATCCAGCTGCCGGCGGTCATCTGCCCGTACATCGCCAAGCCCTTCTTATCGAGCTCGTTGAAGTGGTCCCAGTTCGCCCAGCGCGGCACCAGGTTGGAATTGGCGATCAGCACGCGCGGCGCATCGGCATGGGTGCGGAACACGCCCACCGGCTTGCCGGACTGCACCAGCAGCGTCTGGTCGTCTTCCAATCGCTTGAGCGCGGCGACGATCGCATCGAAGGATTCCCAATCGCGCGCGGCGCGGCCGATGCCGCCATACACGACCAATTCCTGCGGGCGTTCGGCCACGTCCGGATCGAGATTGTTCATCAACATCCGCAGCGGCGCCTCGGTCAGCCAGCTCTTGGCGTTGAGCGTGGTGCCGGTCGGAGCGTGGATGACGCGCGCGGGATCGCGGCGGGTCTTGGCGTTGGCCGTCATGGGCAATTCCTTGAGGATGAAGGCGGAGCGGGTGAGCCGGCGAATTCCAGGCAGCTGCGCAACACCTGGCACAGCACGGCGCGCAACGTGGCGGCGCGCTCGGGCAGCCACGGCGTGGGCCAGTTGCCGGGCGCGGGCACGGCCGGCTCCTGCATGTAGCCGCGGCAGGCCAGCTCCATCTGGATGGCGTGCACGCCGTCGGCCGGCGCGCCGTAGTGGCGGGTGATCCAGCCGCCCTTGAAGCGCCCGTTGCGTACGTGGCCGAGTCCGCTGCCGGCGCAGGCGCGTTCGATCGCGTCGGTCAGTGCCGGGTCGCAGCTGGTGTCCAGGTTGCTGCCGAGGTTGAACTGCGGCAGCTCGCCCTCGAACAGATGCGGGATATGGGAGCGGATCGAATGCGCGTCATAAACCACCACGCGCGGATGGATGCCGCGCAGGCGCTCGATCTCCGCGCGCAGCGCCGCGTGATAAGGATCGAACCATTGCGCGCGGCGCTGAGCGATCTCCGCGTCGTCGGGCTGCTTGCCGGGCCAGTACAGCGGCTCGTTGTCGAAGGTGGTCAGTGGACACAGGCCGGTGGTGTTCTGGCCGGGATACAGCGATGCGCCGCTGGGATCGCGGTTGACGTCGATCACCGAGCGCGAGATCGAGGTGCGCAGCGTGGTCGCACCCAGCCCTTCGACGGCGAAGTCGTACAGATGGTGCACCCACCAGTCGGTGTCGCGCTGCGCCAGCCACGGCGAGGCGAAGCGTTCGGTCAGCGTCGGCGGAAAATCCGTTCCGGTATGCGGGAAGCTGATGATCAGCGGCGCGTTGCCGCGATGCAGGGTCAGCCAATCGGGCAGGGCGTCCATTGCGTTCTCCTCATGAGGCCGGCGTCAGTCCGCGCACACGCCGGGTAATGCCAGGCCGGCGCTGCGCGCCAGCGCACCGGAACGGACCAGCGCGGTGGCGGCCAGCATGTCCGGATGGAAATAGCGGTCTTCCTGCAGCATCGGCACCTGCGCGCGCAACACGCCGCGTGCCGCTTCCAGCGCCTGGCTGGAACGCAGCGGCGCATGGAAATCGCAACCTTGCGCGGCCGCCAGCAGCTCGATGCCGACCACGTGCGCGGCGTTCTCGGCCATCGCCAGCAAGCGTCGCGCGCCATGCGCGGCCATCGACACGTGGTCTTCCTGGTTGGCCGAGGTCGGGATCGAATCGACACTGGCCGGATAGGCGCGCTGCTTGTTCTCCGATACCAGCGCCGCCGCGGTGACCTGCGGGATCATGAAGCCGGAATTGAGCCCGGGCCGCGGGGTCAGGAAGGCCGGCAGGCCGGACAGCGCCGGGTCCACCAGCATCGCCGTGCGGCGCTCGCTGATCGAGCCGATCTCGCAGATCGCCAATGCCAGCATGTCGGCGGCGAAGGCGACCGGCTCGGCGTGGAAGTTGCCGCCCGACAACGCCTCGCCGGTCTCGGCGAATACCAGCGGGTTGTCCGAGACGCCGTTGGCCTCGATCTCCAGCGTGGAGGCCGCCTGGCGCATCACGTCCAGCGCCGCGCCCATCACCTGCGGCTGGCAGCGCAGGCAATAGGGATCCTGCACGCGCACATCGCCCTGGCGATGCGATTCGCGGATCGCCGAGCCTTCCATCAAGGTCCGCAAAGCCTGTGCGGTGACGATCTGCCCGGGCTGCCCGCGCAGCGCATGGATGCGCGGGTCGAAGGGCGTATCCGAGCCCTTGGCCGCTTCCACCGACAGCGCGCCGGCCACCAGCGCGGCGGCGAAAACGCTTTCGATCTCGAACAGCCCGGCCAGCGCATAGGCGGTCGAATACTGCGTGCCGTTGAGCAGGGCCAGGCCTTCCTTCGCGCCCAGCACCACCGGTTGCAGGCCGGCACGCGACAGCGCTTCGCGCGCTGGCAACCGTTCGCCGTCCACCCAGGCTTCGCCGACGCCGATCATCACCGAGGCCAGGTGCGACAGCGGCGCCAGGTCGCCCGAGGCACCGACCGAACCCTGGCAGGGCACCACCGGCACCACGTCGTTCACCAGCATCGCTTCGAGCAGGGCCAGCGTCTCCACGCGCACGCCCGAGGCGCCTTGCGCCAGGCTGGTGAGCTTCAGCGCCAGCATCAGCCGCACCACCGGTGCCGGCATCGGTTCGCCCACGCCGGCCGCATGCGACAGCACGATATTGCGCTGCAGTTGTTCCAGGTCGTCGCGCTCGATGCGCACGCTGGCGAGTTTGCCGAAACCGGTGTTGATGCCGTACACCGGCTCACCGCGCGACACGATGTCGGCCACCGCGCGCGCGCTGCGTTCGACTGCGGGCAGGCAGCCCGGGTCCAGGCGCGCGGATGCACCGCGGTAAAGGTCGCGCCATTGCGCAAGGCTGACCGCGCCAGGGCGCAGCACAAGGGTGGAACTCATGCGGATCTCCATGAAGAAGTCGTCGTGCGGCCGCGCCAGACGCGCGCGTGCAGCGGATTGAAGCCCATGCGATAGACCAGGTCGGCGGGCGACTCGATGTCCCACAGCGCCAGGTTGCAGTCGTAGCCGGCCAGCAGCCGGCCCTGGCGATCGCCGCGGCCGAGCGCGCGCGCGGCCTCGCGGGTAAAGCCGGCAATGCACTCGTCGACCGTCATGCGGAACAGCGTGGCCGCCATGTTCATGGCCAGCAGCGGGCTGGTCAGCGGCGAAGTGCCGGGGTTGCAGTCGGTCGCCAACGCCATCGGCACGCCGGCTGCGCGCAGCGCCGCGATCGGCGGCACCAGGGTGTCGCGGGTGAAGTAGAACGCGCCCGGCAACAACACCGCGACGGTACCGGCGGCGGCCATCGCCTGGACGCCGGCGTCGTCGAGGTGCTCGATATGGTCGGCGGACAGCGCGCCGAAGCTGGCGGCCAGTTCGGCGCCATGCTGGTTGCTCAGCTGTTCGGCGTGGATCTTGACCTTCAGGCCCTGCGCGCGCGCGGCCTCGAAGACTTGTGCGGCCTGCGCGCGCGAGAACGCGATGTCCTCGCAGAACACGTCGACGGCCTCGGCTAACCCTTGCGCGGCGATCGCCGGGATCATCACCGTGCAGACCTCGTCGATGTAGGCCTGGGCGTCCTGGCCCGGCGGCACCGCATGCGCGCCGAGGAAGGTCGGCACGATCTCGACCGGGCGCAGTTCGCCCAGCCGCCGCGCCACGCGCAGCTGGCGCGTTTCGTCCTCCAGGGTGAGGCCGTAGCCGGACTTGATCTCGAGCGTGGTCACGCCTTCGGCCAGCATCGCGTCCAGCCGCGGCAGGCTGGCGGCGATCAACGCGTCTTCGTCGGCGGCGCGGGTGGCGCGCACGGTCGAGACGATGCCGCCGCCGGCGCGAGCGATCTCCGCATAGCTGGCGCCCAGCAGGCGTTGCTCGAACTCGTTGGCGCGGTTGCCGGCATAGACCAGATGGGTATGGCAGTCGATCAGGCCCGGGCTGATCCAGCGGCCGCCGCAGTCGATGCGTTCGGCGGCCTGCAACGAGGGCGCGTCGCCGGCGGCGCCCGCGAACACGATACGGCCCTCGTGGCAGGCCAGCATGCCGTCCTGCACGATGCCCAACCCGCGGTCTTCGGCCAGAGTGATCAGCCGGGCGTTGTGCCAGAGCGTGTCGCAATGCATGTCGGGGCGCTCGACCGTAATATGTCTATACAATAAGAGCCGGCAAAGGAGGGTGTCCAGTGGCAGTGCAGCAAGCTCCCCATCCGCAACGCGAGACCGTGGTTTTCTGGGCCGAACAGGCGTTGCTGCCGGACGGCTGGGCCGCTTCGGTCCGCCTCGAAACCGACGGTCGGCGCTGGTGCGCGGTCGAGGCAGGCGCGCCGGCGCGCCCGGACGATGTGCGGGTCGGGGCGGTCCTGCCGGGCCTGGGCAATCTGCACAGCCACGCTTTCCAGCGCGGCATGGCCGGCCTGGCCGAGATCGGCGGCCGCAGCGGCGACAGCTTCTGGAGCTGGCGCGAGCTGATGTACCGCTTCCTTGATCGCCTGGACCCGGACAGCTTCCAGGCCATCGCCGAACAGGCCTATGTCGAGATGCTCGAAGCCGGCTTCACCCGCGTCGGCGAATTCCACTACCTGCACCATGATCGCGACGGCAGCGCTTACGCCGCGCCGGCGGAAATGTCCGCGCGTGTAGCCGCGGCCGCGCAGGCCAGCGGCATCGGCCTGACCCTGTTGCCGGTGTTCTACGCGCATGCCGACTTCGGCGGCGCGGCACCGAATCCGGCGCAACGCCGGCTGATCCACGACGTCGATGGCTTCGCCAGGCTGCTGGAGGGATGCCGCACGGCGCTTGCAGCGTTGCCGGACGCCGTGTTGGGCGTGGCCCCGCACAGCCTGCGCGCGGTCACGCCCAGCGAACTGGCCGCATTGCTGCCGCTCAACGACGGGCCAGTGCACCTCCATATCGCCGAGCAGACCCGCGAGGTCGATGCCTGCCTGGCCTGGTCGGGCCAGCGCCCGGTCGAATGGCTGTACGCGCATGCGTCGGTCGATGCGCGCTGGTGCCTGGTGCATGCCACCCACATCACTGCGAGCGAGCGGCAGGCGATCGTCGCCAGCCGCGCCGTCGCCGGCCTGTGCCCGATCACCGAGGCCAACCTCGGCGACGGGGTGTTCCCGATGCAGGATTTCGCGCGCGAGGGCGGGCGTTTCGGCGTCGGTTCGGATTCCAACGTCTTGATTGATGCCGCCGAAGAGTTGCGCCTGCTCGAGTACGCGCAGCGCCTGCAACTGCGTGGGCGCAACGTGCTGGCGCAGGGCGATGCGTCGAGTGGCCGCTGGCTGTACGCACAGTCCTTGGCCGGCGCCGCGCAGGCGCTGGGCGTGCAGGCCGGGTTGCAAGTCGGTGCGCCGGCGGACCTGGTCGAACTCGACACGCGGCATCCGGCACTGGCCGCGCGCAGCGGCGACGCCGTGCTGGACAGCTGGATCTTCGCCGCACGCGGTGGCGCGGTGCGCTCGGTGTGGCGCGGGGGCCGGCAGTGGGTGCGGGAAGGCCGCCACGTCGC
>Ga0160436_1000643_pt1 | contig 12011 bp, 10 predicted proteins | sample HID1973M_E0MG_FD_108264 | JGI IMG/M metagenome (GOLD analysis project Ga0160436, IMG submission 108264) | Enriched mosquito-associated microbial communities from UW Madison campus, WI, USA - HID1973M_E0 MG | ecosystem: Host-associated > Arthropoda: Insects > Digestive system > Unclassified ...
CGACAAGTCGATCGCCGACCTGGTGCGCACCACCGACAAGGGCATCCTGGTCACCCGCACCTGGTACATCCGCATGGTCGATCCGCAGACCGTGCTGCTGACCGGCCTGACCCGCGACGGCACGTTCTACATCGAGAACGGCCAGATCAAGTATCCGGTGAAGAATTTCCGCTTCAACGAATCGCCGGTGATCATGCTCAACAACATCGACGAGCTCGGCAAGCCGGTGCGTGTGGCCGGTGACGAGTCGAGCTTCGTGATGATGATCCCGCCGATGCGCCTGCGCGATTTCACGTTCACCTCGCTGTCCGACGCCGTCTGATCCTCGGGCACCTTCTCCCGCTCGCGGGAGAAGGTGCCCGAAGGGCGGATGAGGGTACCCCCATGACCCGCGCGGAATTCCTGAAACTGATGCTCGGCAGCGCGGCTGCGCTTGCGCTGCCCGTCGCGCGCGCCGCTTCGCCGCAGTACGACTTCTGGTTCACCCGGCTGCGCTACGACTCCGGCGACTGGGACGTGGATGCGCGCATGCCATCCAACCTGATCACCTCGCTGATCGACTACACGCACCTGCGCGTGGATCCGGTCGAACACGTGCTGCCGCTGGCCGATCCGCGCGTGCTGCAGGCGCCGTTCTGCTACCTGGCCGGGCACAAACTGGTCGAGTTCAACGCCGCCGAGCGCGCCCATTTCGAGCGCTATGTACGCAATGGCGGCTTCGTGCTGGTCGACGATTGCAACCACGACATCGACGGTCTGTTCGCGCGCTCGTTCGAGTCGCAGATGGCGGCGATCTTCGGCAAGGGCGCGCTGAAGAAGCTGCCCAACAAGCACCCGGTCTACAGCAGCTTCTTCAAGTTCCCGGAGGGCCCGCCGGCCACCGGCTTCGAGCTCAACGGCTGGGGCGACGACCTCGTGCACGACTACCTGAAGGGCATCGAGATCGACGGCCGGCTCGGCGTGCTCTACAGCAACAAGGACTACGGCTGCGAATGGGACTACGACTGGCGCAACAAGCGCTTCCTGGCCGAGGACAACACCAAGTTCGCGGTGAACATCGTGATGTACGCATTGAACAGTTGAGCCCATGATTTCATCGGACCGGCATTGCGCACTTGCAGGAGCGGCTTCAGCCGCGACCGTACGATCGCGCAGTCGCGGCTGAAGCCGCTCCTACAACGTTTCCGTTTCGCGAGAACCCCACATGACCTCCCCCGAAGAATCCGCTCTGCAGGCGCAACTGGGCAACCTGGGCCAACTGCGCGACGCGCTGGCCCAGGCCGTGGTCGGCCAGTCGGCCGTCGTCGAACAATTGCTGATCGGCCTGCTCGCCGGCGGCCACTGCCTGCTCGAAGGCGCGCCGGGGCTGGGCAAGACGCTGCTGGTGCGTTCGCTGGGCCAGGCGCTGGAGCTGCAGTTCCGGCGCGTGCAGTTCACCCCCGACCTGATGCCCAGCGACATCCTCGGCACCGAGCTGCTGGAAGAAGACCACGGCACCGGCCACCGTCATTTCCGTTTCCAGCCCGGCCCGATCTTCACCAACCTGCTGCTGGCCGACGAGCTCAACCGCACTCCGCCCAAGACCCAGGCCGCGTTGCTGGAAGCGATGCAGGAACGCACCGTCAGCTATGCCGGCACCACGTATGCGCTGCCAGTGCCGTTCTTCGTGCTGGCCACGCAGAACCCGATCGAGCAGGCCGGCACCTACCCGCTGCCGGAAGCGCAGCTGGACCGCTTCCTGCTGCATGTGCGCGTCGATTACCCCAGCGAAGCCGAAGAGCGCGACATCCTGCTGCAGACCACTGGCAGCCACAGTGCGCACGTGCCCAAGGTGATGGACGCCGCGCAGGTGGTGGCCTTGCAGCAGCGCGTGCGCGACGTGCATGTCGGTGAAGACGTGCTGGGCTGGATCAACCGCCTGGTGCGCGCCAGCCGGCCGGGCCCCGACGCATCCGACGCGGTCAAGCAATGGGTGAAGTGGGGCGCCGGCCCGCGTGCCGGGCAGTCGCTGGTGCTCGCCTCGAAAGCCCGTGCGCTGTTGCACGGGCGCCTGGCCGCCACCCGCGAAGACGTCATCGCGCTGGCCGCACCGGTGATGCGCCACCGCCTGCTGTTGTCGTTCGCGGCCGAGGCCGAGCAGAAACGTACCGACGACGTGGTTGCCGCGCTGCTGGCTGCCGTGCCGTTCCCGGGCTGATGCAGTCACGTGGTTGACACCGGTCCGGCGCTGATTCCCGGCGATGTGCGCGCACGCCTGCGCACGCTGCAACTGCGCGCGCGCAAACTTGCCGGCGGCCACGGCGTGGGCATGCATGCCAGCCGCAGTCGCGGCGCCGGGCTCGAATTCGCCCAGTACCGCGCCTACGAGCCGGGCGACGAACCGCGCCAGATCGACTGGAAACTCTACGGCCGCTCGGACCGTTTCTTCGTGCGCGAAGCCGAACGCGAAAGCCCGCAGACAGTCTGGCTGCTGATCGACGCCAGCGCTTCGGCGCGCCAGCACGACAGCGCGCGCCCGGCCTGGTCGCGGTTGGACGCGATCGCCGGTGTCGCCGCGTGCGCCGCCGAAGTGGCGCTGCGCCAGGGCGATCGTTTCGGCCTGGCGGCGATCCGCGGCAGCGGCCTGGCGCTGGTGCCGGCCGGCGTCGGCGCACGCCAGCGCGATCGCCTGTGGCTCACCCTGCATGGGCTGGAAGCCGAGGGCGGCTGGCCGCCGGTCGAACAACTGCGCCCGCTCTGGGAGCGCATCGCCGCCAACGACCTGGTGCTGATGATCGGCGACGGTTTCGACGAAGCCGGCCTGACGCTGGGCGAACGCCTGGCCGCCGCCGGGCGCGAAGTCGTGCAGTTGCAGGTACTGGGCGCGGACGAACGCGATTTCCCGTTCCAGGGCGGCCATCGCTTCCGCGATCCCGAAACCGGCGAGGAACTGCTTGGCGACGGTGCGGCGTTGCGCGCCGAATACCTGCAGCGATTCGCCCAGGCCACGCGCGAGCGGCAGGCGCGCTGGCAGGCCGCGGGCATCCGCCATGCCATGCAGTACCTGGATGAACCGCTGGACGCTGGCCTGCAGCGGCTGTTCGGCGGGCGGGAGGCCTCATGGGGCTGACCTTGCTGTTGCCGTTGGGACTGGTCGCGCTGGCGGCGTGGTTGTTGCCGTTGCTGATCCACCTGGCACGCCGGCAGGAATCGCGGCTGACCGAATTCGCCGCGCTGCGCTGGCTGCGCGCACGCCCCAAGCCGCGCAACCGGGTCCGCTTCGACGAATGGCCGTTGTTGCTGCTGCGCCTGCTGTTGCTGGCGTTGCTGGCGCTGTTGCTGGCCGGCTTGGCGTTGCGCGGCCACGACGACACCCGGCCGCGCGTGGCGGTGAGTACCGGCGCAGATCCGGCCACGGCGCGCACGGCTTTTGCCGCACCGCGCGACGCACGTTGGGTGTGGCTCGCACCGGGTTTCCCGCCAATCGACACTCCCTCGCCAACCGGTCCACAGCCCAACGCCAGCCTGTTGCGCGAACTCGATGCGCAACTGCCGGCAGGCGCGCCGCTCACGGTGCTGGTGCCGGCGACCTGGACCGGCGTGGACGCACAACGACCCCGGCTCAGCCGCCCGGTGGACTGGCGCGTATTGCCGGCACCGCATCTCGAAGGCGCCCCCACCGAGGCCGCGGCGCGCGCAGCACGCGGCGCGCCGCAACTGCGGGTCGCCGGTGGCGATGCCGACGCCCTGCGTTATCTGCGTGCACTGCAGCGCGCCTGGCACGGCGCCGATGCGGTGCTCGCCATGCAGGCAGGCGATGCCGCCTTGCCCGCGACCGACGGCAAGACCCTGCTGGTCTGGCTGTCGCCGGCGCCGCTGCCCGCGGCCTGGCAGGCCTGGCTGCGCGCCGGTGGGCAGGTGTTGATCGAACCGCGCACCCCGCTGCCGGCCCACGCCGCGCCGCAACCGCAGTGGCGCGACGAATCGGGTCGGGTGTTGCTCGACGCGATCGCGGTCGGCCGCGGCCGGATCTGGCGCCTGGCCGCACCGCTGCGCGCGCAGACTCTGCCGCAAGTGCTGGACGCAGACTTCCCGTCGATCCTGCTGTCTCAATCGCAGCCGCCGCCGGCGCCGGGCCGCGTCGACAGCGCCAGCTTCGCGCCGTCATCGGGGCAGCCGTCTGCGCCTGCGCAGCCGCGTCCGCTGATCGCGATGCTGGCGGCACTGATTGCGCTGCTGTTCCTGATTGAACGGGCCTGGGCGACATCGCCGCGCCGAGGAGCGCGCGCATGATTCCGCCGATCCTCGCTTCGGCCTGGCGCGCGGCACGCCGCCGCGCGCGCATCGAAACATTCGTGCTGGGCCTGCCCTGGTTGCTGCTGGTGCCCGCGCTGGCATGGCGGCTGCGCGCGCCTGCCGCGTTGTGGCCAACGCTGGTGATCGGCCTGATCGCACTGGTCGCCATCGCGGTGACGCGAGCCCGGCGCCGCGATCGCGTGTGGGTGCAGCGGCGTCTCGACGAAAAGCCGGAGATGCAGGACAGCGCGGACCTGCTGTTCGCCGATGCGCAGCCGCTCAATCCGATGCAGCGGCTGCAGCGCGAACGCGTGCTGTCGCGACTGCCGGCGGCGGTGTCGGCGCTGCGCGCGCGTTGGCCGTGGGGCCGCCAATGGTTCTCGTGGGCGCCTGCGCTGTTGGTACTGGCGACGATCCTGCTGTGGCCGGCGCGGAACATCGCAACGACGGTCGCCGCCGCAGGAACCAACGGAAAATCGCCAGCCACGGTCACGCTGCGGGAAGCACGCCTATCCGCCACGCCGCCGGCCTACACCGGGCAGCGCAGCAGCGAATTGCCCGCATTGACCGCGCGCGTCCCGCAGGACACGCGCCTGCGCTGGACGCTGCGCATCGACGGACAGCCGCGCGACGTCGCCCTGCAGTTCGCCGACGGGCAGCGCCAGCCGATGCAGGATGAGGGTGACGGGCGCTGGAGCAGCGAACTGCGGCTCACCCGTTCGACGCTGTACCGCCTGGCGATCGACGACCGCCTGCTGGACGTGCAGCGCCTGCAGGCCGTGCCCGATCGCCCCCCGCAGGTGCGCATCCTCGCGCCGGACAACACGCTGGTCGCGTGGGACCCATCCCAGCGCCGCTGGCCGCTGCGCTTCGAGGCCAGCGACGACTACGGCGTGGCCGCCGATGCCTCGCTGAAGATCACCCTGGCCCAAGGCACCGGCGAGAACATCCGCTTCAGCGAACAGCGCATCGCGCTGGCCGGCAGCGGCCCGGCCACCGCGCGCCGCTTCGCCCGCGACCTGGACCCCGCCGCGCTCGGCATGGGACCGGGCGACGATCTGATCGTGCAGCTGGAAGTGCGCGACAACCACACTCCGCAACCGCAGCTGGCGCACAGCAGCAGCGTCGTGCTGCGTTGGCCGCCGCCACAGCAACAGCTCAGCACCGACCTGGAGGCCAGCGTGCGCAAGACGCTGCCGGCCTACTTCCGCAGCCAGCGCCAGATCATCATCGACGCCGAGGCGCTGCTGAAGGAAAAACGCCACCTCGACGAGGCGACCTTCCTCAAGCGCTCCGACGCGATCGGCGTGGACCAGCGCATCCTGCGCCTGCGCTACGGCCAGTTCCTCGGCGAGGAAAGCGAGGGCGCCCCGCAGGCACCGCCGGTTGCCGATGCGCACGCCGACGAGCCGGCCGGACACGACGACGCGCCAGCGCCGCCAACAGCCGACGATCTGCCCACTGCCGATGCACCGCCCACTGCCGATGCGCCACCCGCACCTGCAGCGAAGGCACCGTCGAAGTCCGCCTCCGACGCAGCACCGACGCAGGGCGCCGCAGCGCTCGACGGCCACGACCATGGCGGCGGCGGTGGCGGCGAAACCGGCCGCACGTTCGGCGACGGCGGCAACGTGCTGGCCGAGTTCGGCCACACCCATGACCATGCCGAAGCCGCCACCCTGCTCGACCCGAAGACGCGCGCCACGCTGAAGTCCGCGCTGGACCGCATGTGGCTGTCCGAAGGCGAGCTGCGCCAGGGCCGGCCCGAGCGCGCATTGCCGTTCGCCTACGAGGCGCTGGCCTTCATCAAACAGGTGCAACAGGCCGAGCGCATCTACCTGGCGCGATTGGGACCGGAGCTGCCGCCGATCGACCCGAGCCGGCGCCTGAGCGGCGATCGCGCCGGGCTCGCGCACCGCGACGATGCGTTGCAGGCGGCCACGCCGGCCGATCCGCGCGCGATGGCGCTGTGGCAGGCGTTGGCGCCTGGCGAGCCGGCGCCAGCAGCCGCGGTGCTGCAGGATTTCGCGCAATGGCTGCAGGGCGAACAGGGCCGCGTGGACCCCGACCTGTCGTTGTCGGCGGCGCTGGAGACCCTGCGCGGTGATCCCGATTGCCTGCCATGCCGCAACGCGCTACGCGCCCAGTTGTGGCGCGCAGTGGCGCGCCCGCCGGCGCAGTTGCGGACGCGCAACGCCGCTGACGCCGTCGGCCAACGCTATCTGGATGCACTGCAAGCGGAAGGCACCCCATGAATCTGACGCCTTCCCTCCCACCCGCCTTCATCGCCATCGCCTGCGCAATGGCGGTGCTGATCGCATGGATCGGCCTGTGGCGCAGCCGCGCGCAGCGACGTGCGTCGGTCACCTGGATCCTGCTGGCCTTGCAGCCGCTGCTCGCGGGTAGCCTGTACGCCGCACTGTTTCCACCGTCGCGCGCGCAGCCGGCGGACACGCTGCAGGTGCTCGCACCGGGTTCGAACCTGCGTAGCGGTGGACCGGGCAGCGTGGCCTTGCCGGAAGCCGCGGCGGCGGCCGACATCCCGCGCGTGCCCGACCTTGCGACGGCGCTGCGCCAGCGTCCGGCCGCACGCGTGCAAGTGCTGGGCGCGTACCTGCCCGCGCGCGACCGCGAGGCGTTGGGCGACCGCGCGTTGACGCTCCAACCCGGCGATGCGCCCGTCGGCTTGGTCGAAGTCTGGTCGCCGGAACCGCTCGCCGCCGGCGCGACGTTTGTCGTGGGCGGGCGCGTGCACGGCCTGCCTGGCGCACGCGTCGAGTTGCGCGATCCAATCGGTGCGCTGGTGGACCGTGTCGAGCCCGGCAGCGAAGGCCGGTTCGCGCTGCATGGCCAGGCCGGTGCCGCCGGCGATGCCTTGTTCGCGCTGCATCTGCTGGATGCCACCGGCAAAGAGCGCGATCGCGTGCCGGTGCCGGTCAACGCAATCGCCGCAGCGCAGCCCAAATTGCTGGTGTTGGCCGGCGCTCCGCAGCCGGAACTGAAATACCTGCGCCGTTGGGCGATCGATGCCGGGCTGGCGCTGCGCACGCGCATTGCCACCGGCGCAGGCCTCAGCGTCGGCGATGCACCCGCGCTGCTGGACGCCGCCACGCTCGATGGCTTCGACCTGGTCGTACTCGACGATCGTGCGCTGGCTGCGTTGCCGGCGCGCGAACGCGAGGCAATGGGCGAAGCGATGCGGCGCGGCCTGGGCGTGCTGGTTCGCGTCGGCGGCCCGATCGATGCAGGCGCACGCGCGGCCCTGCGCAGTTGGGGCCTGGACGTGGGCGGCGATGCGGCCGGCACCGCCAGCGTGGTGGCACCGCCATCGCCGGATACGGATAACGCCACGGCCTTGCCCGCGCTGACGCGACGCACCCTGGCACCCACGGACGCCACGTCACCGGTCCTGGCGCGCGACCCGCAAGGCGAGCCCTACGCCTGGTGGCGTCCGCTCGGGCGCGGACGCCTCGGCATCAGCACGCTCACTGACAGCTATCTGTGGGCGCTGGCCGGACGGCACGATCTCCACGCGGGCCTATGGAGCGGCCTGCTGTCACCGTTGGCGCGCGCGCGCGGCACGGCCTTGCCGACCGTCTCGGGACCGGCCTGGGCCGGCCAACGGGTGACGGTGTGCGGCGTCGGTGCGGACGCGACGATGACCGCACCGGAGGGCGCGCGCACGCCGCTGCGCATTGATCCCGACACGGGCGCGCGATCCTGCGCCGGCTACTGGCCCACGCAAGCAGGCTGGCACGTCCTGCACGGCAACGCGGGAAGACGCGCGTTCTATGTGCAGGATCCTGCCCAGGCGAAGGCGTGGTTCCTGCAATCTCAACGCGACGCCACCCTGGCACTCGCCGGCGGCGACACGGCATCGAACGCAACCGATTCGGTACGCATCCCGGGCTCGCGCTGGCCCTGGTGGCTGGCCTTCGTCTGCGCGGCGACGCTGTCGTGGTGGCTGGAGCGCCGGCGTCCCGCCTGACGCCGCTCCGACAGTCCTCTCACTCCCTCTGGAGGAAATCCGCCTTTATTAAGGCTCTTCTCCCATGGGCGGTATAGCTGCAGCTTGTGCGGCTTGGGGGGGGTATTGAAGGGGCGCGCGTGCATTTGCGGTTTGGTTGCGTCGGCTTACGGTGCGGGCACCGCCCCCTCCCGTCAGGGCGGTGCCCGCACCGTAAGCCGACAACACTAACCGCCAAGCGCATGCGCGCCCCTCAACAACCCCCCTCGCAAGCCGCACAAGCCGCAGCTGTCCCGCCAATGGGAGAAGCGCCGAACTTTGGGATCACGCCCGCGAAGCGGCGTGATCACGACCCCGCCGCCACACCCGGCAACGGTTGTTCGCCGGCATCGCGATATCGGCGACCAGACGCAGGCAGCTGCGCGCGGCAAGCGCATCCACCTCGGCCGCATCGCGGATACCCGAGGCCGCATCGCGCGCCTGCAGCCACGCATCGAACTCGCGATTGCTGTCGCTGCTGTAGCGGCCGTCATAATTGAACGGCCCGTAGACCACCAGCAACGCATCGCCGCCCATCAGTGCCGGCAAACCGTCGAACAGCGCCTGCACCTGCGGCCAACCCATGATGTGCAGCGTGTTGGCGCTGAACACCGCATCGTAGCCGCCGCGCGGCAACGGCGGTGCCGGTCGCAGGCCGGGAGGTTGCACGACTTCGGCCTGCAGCGCGATCGGCGCAGGCGTGTTCGGCAGGGCTGCCTCATCGAGCCACTGCGCGATCCCGGCCAACGTGTCGGGATGGTCGCTGGCCTGCCAGCGCAGCCAGGGCAGGGCGGCGGCGAAGTGCACCGCGTGCTGGCCGGTGCCGCTGCCGATCTCCAGCACGTGGCGGCGATCGCCGAAGTACTGCCGCAGCACCGCCAGGATCGGTTCGCGGTTGCGCTCGCAGGCGGGGGCATTCGGCTTCATCGCAGCAGCATACGCGGCACGGCGCGACCGGCGCGTGGTTTTCACCCGGCCTGCGCCGCCGCGCTGCCAGTCTGGCCACCCGCGAGCGAGGACGAGGACATGGAACAGCTGGAACAAGACGGCGCGCTGCTGCTGCGCGTGGCGGCCGCCATGCTGCTGGGCGGCGTGCTGGGCATCGAACGCGAGCTGGGCCGCCACGCCGCCGGCCTGCGCACCCACATGATGATCGCAGGCGCCGCCGCGCTGATCGTCGGTCTGGGCGACAACATCGCCGAGCATTTCCAGCAGGAGCGCTACCGCGACCTGCTGCAGGTCGACCCGGTGCGCCTGATCGAGGCGGTGGTGGCCAGTGTCGGCTTCGTCGCTGCCGGCGCCATCCTGCGCAGCAGCCGCAGCGATCGCGTCAGCGGCCTCACCACCGCCAGTTCGCTGGTGATGGCGGCGGCGATCGGTATTGCGGCCGGCATCGGCAACTACGTGATCGCGATCGGCGTTTCGGTGATGTGCGTGATCGTGCTGGCGGTGTTCCGGCGGGTGGAAGACCGCGTCGCCAGCCGCACGGAAGCGCCCAGGTCCTGAGGTCCGCAGCCGCGCAGCGGATCACTGCGCGGGCGGCGATCCCAGCGCGCGGTAGGCCGCGCGCACCGCCGCCTCGCCATGGCGGCGCTCCAGCCGGCGCACGACGAAATGGCCACGCGCCATCGTCTGGAAGTGGCCGATGAAGATGCTGTTGAGCGTCGCGCCGCCGAGCGCGCCGGCCACCGGCACTGCCTGCGCGGCGAGCTTCTCGCTGACGCTGACCGAGAATTTCGCCGCCACCCGCGCCAGCAGCGATACCAGCACGGGCGCGCCCTGGTGGGCGAGGCCGTGCTGGGCCAGATGGCGCGCGGCCGCCTGGACCTGTTGCGCCATCGCCGCGCGCACCGCGAAATAGCCCGATTCGCTGCCGTCATCGGTGGCGCTGCGGCCGCCGTGCGCCAGCACCTCCAGGCAGGCCAGCGCGGTGGCCGGGTCGTCCAGGTCCTCGCCCTCGGCACGCGCGATGTCGGCGATGGAACGCAGCATCAGCGTGGTCGTCAGCGGCAACTCCACCGCCAATCCAGGCAGGCCGAAGAAGCCGCCACCGGCACCGGTCAGCGCGACCGCCACGCGATGCAGCCGCGGGCGCGCCGGCGCGCCCGGACGGCGCAGGGTGCGCAGCGCCGACTTCAACGCGATGGACAGCGCGCGGTGGGTCGCCGAGTCGAGCATTCGGGACATCCGTGCGGGCAGGTGTTCGCCGACCAGCAGTTCGACCGGCGCGCCCAGCGTATTGGCCACGCGCGCGGCCCAACCGGGGTGCTCGAGCCGCTGCCGTGCCTGCGCCAGCTCGGCCAGGGCGGCGGCATCGAGCGGCGGCAGGGCGGGGCGCGGCAGCGGCGGGGGCAGGGTCATGCGCCCATGGTACGCAGGCGGGCTGATCGTGCGCTGCAACACGCATGCGCCCTCCGACTGGGTGATGATCGGCCGCCGTAGCCGTCCGACTGCCGGGAGACTGCCCGATGGCCCGCGAGATCCGTCACCAGGTTCTGATCGCCGCTGCGCCCGAAGTCATCGCCGCCGCGTTGACCGAGGCGCTGCATCTCACGCGTTGGTGGACGCGCGAAGCGTCGGTGGAAGGCCGCCGCGCACGCGCCGACTGGAGCGGCCACGGCTGGTGCGTGGAACTGGACATGCTCAATGACCCCGAGCGTCGCCGGGTGGTCTGGCATTGCATCCGCTCGAACCTGCTGGGCACCCACGCCTGGGAAGGTTCGACGATCTGCTTCGAGCTGACCCCGATCGCGCAAGGCACGCAGCTGGACTTCAGCCATCTCGATTACCCGGAATCGCCTTGCCTGCAGCTGTGTACGCAAGGTTGGTCGTTCTTCCTCTGGGTGAGCTTGAAGCGCTATCTGGAGAACGGGCAGGGGATGCCTTATCCAGACATGCCTTGACTACGATCTTGCGGATTCGCTGTGTCCTGACGGAGGCTCTTCTCTCATTGGCGGGGATGCTTCGGACTTCTGCGGCTTGCGAGATAGGGGGTTATTGAGGGGCGCGCGTGCGGTGTGCGGTTTGTGTTGTCGGCTTACGGTGGGCACCGACCTGACGGGAGGGGGATGGCCCGGCTCGGTTGGACATCCTGTCCAACTCGCCTACCGCGGACATCCATGTCCGCTGGCCACCCCCTCCCGCCAAGACGGCGCAAGGCGCGTGGTTGTCATGTCTTCGATTGGGGGCGCGCCGGGAGGGTGGAAGGAGAAGCGCCTTCGTCCCGATCGCGACTGCGATCTGAAAGTGCCCGGCTTCGATCGAAGCGGCGGACTACCAAGTGTCATTAACAAGGGGGAGCCGAGCTTTTCTCCTCCCCCCTCTCCCGGCGCGCCTCCGAACGAAGATTGAAATTCAAAGCGCCTTGCGCCGTCCTGCCGGGGTGGGCGCGTCGAGCGGCACAGGGATGTGCCGCGCGGTGAGTGCGGACAGGATGTCCGCCCGAACCGAAAGCGGCTACCTCGGCAGGGCGGTGCCCGCACCGTAAGCCGACAACAACAACCACCCACAGCACGCGCGCCCCCTCAATAACCCCCCCACCTCGCAAGCCGCAGAAGCCCGGGCTTCTCGCTGATGCGAGAAGAACACCAGGCTTCGCCGCGTGCGTCACTCGCCCAACTAAGCTCCGTCCGGCATCGCATCCCATTGCGTCAACGCCTCGGCCAGATCCGCCGACGTGCGTGGCCGGACCACCCGCGCGACTTCCACGCCATCGCGCAACAACACCAGC
>Ga0160436_1000647_pt1 | contig 11966 bp, 7 predicted proteins | sample HID1973M_E0MG_FD_108264 | JGI IMG/M metagenome (GOLD analysis project Ga0160436, IMG submission 108264) | Enriched mosquito-associated microbial communities from UW Madison campus, WI, USA - HID1973M_E0 MG | ecosystem: Host-associated > Arthropoda: Insects > Digestive system > Unclassified ...
ACATGAACACCAACGAGGTCATCGCGACCCTCGCCAGCCGCTCGCTGGGCCGCGACGTGCACCCCAACGACCACGTCAACGCGTCGCAGTCGTCGAACGACGTGTTCCCCACCTCGGTCCACGTCGCCGCGACCGCCGGCGTGGTCCGCGACCTGGTCCCCGCCCTGACCCACCTCGCCGAGGCCCTCGAGGCGAAGCGCGACGCGTGGGCCACCGTCGTGAAGTCGGGCCGCACGCACCTCATGGACGCGACCCCCGTGACCCTCGGCCAGGAGTTCGGCGGCTACGCGGCCGCGATCCGGTACGGCATCGAGCGCCTCGAGTCCGCGCTCCCCCGCGCCGCCGAGGTCCCGCTGGGCGGCACCGCCGTCGGCACGGGCATCAACACGCCCGCGGGCTTCCCGCAGCGGGTCATCGCGCTGCTGCGCGAGGACACCGACCTGCCGCTGACCGAGGCGCGCGACCACTTCGAGGCGCAGTCGTCGCGCGACGGCCTCGTCGAGCTGTCCGGCGCACTGCGGACCATCGCCGTGAGCCTCACCAAGATCTGCAACGACCTGCGCTGGATGGGGTCCGGCCCCAACACGGGTCTCGGCGAGATCGCCATCCCCGACCTGCAGCCCGGCTCGTCGATCATGCCCGGCAAGGTCAACCCCGTGATCCCCGAGGCCGTCCTCATGGTGGCGGCTCGCGTGATCGGCAACGACGCGACGGTCGCCTGGGCCGGGGCGTCGGGCTCGTTCGAGCTGAACGTGCAGATCCCCGTGATCGCCGCCGGGGTCCTGGAGTCGATCCGCCTGCTCGGCAACGCGTCGCGCCTGCTGGCCGACAAGACCGTCGACGGCCTGGTCGCCAACGAGGAGCGGGCTCGCGCGCTGGCCGAGTCCTCACCGTCGATCGTCACGCCGCTCAACCGCGTGATCGGCTACGAGGCCGCCGCCAAGATCGCCAAGCACTCCGTCAAGCAGGGCGTCACCGTGCGCCAGGCCGTGATCGACCTGGGCTACGTGGAGCGCGGCGAGGTCACCGAGGCACAGCTCGACGCGGCGCTCGACGTGCTGAGCATGACGCGCCCGCCGCAGGCCTGACCCACGCGCGAAGCAGGTCGGGAGCACCGTACGACGAAGGTCCGGCCCCCTCGGGGACCGGACCTTCGTCGTGTGCGCGGTGCGTCCGTGTCAGTGCGCCGCGGCCGCTGCGCCGGCGGCCGCGTCCTTCTGCGCCTGGCCCTCACCGTGGTGGTGCGGGCGGATGCCCTTCATCACCAGCGCGGCGACGAGTCCGATCGCGAGCACCACGACCGTGAGCAGCATCGTCTGGCTGACCGCGACGGCCAGGCCCGAGTGCACCGCCTGCATCGCGGCGTCGGTGAACTGCTTGGCAGCGTCGGCCGGGACGCCGTCCGGGACGGGGAACGCGCCCGACGATCCGCCCGCGAGCGCGTCCTGGTCGACGTGCGCGAAGGCCTGGACGAACGGCTGGCGCATCGCCTCGGGCAGCGACTGCGCGGCGGTCTGCGCAGCGTTCGGGATCTCGATGCCGAGCCGCGACGTGAACAGCGCGACGATCGCGGCCGACCCGACGACGCCACCGATCTGGCGGTTGGTGTTGAAGGCGCCCGCGCCCGCACCGGCGTTGCGGTGGTCCAGCCCGGAGGTGGCGAGGTTGGCGAGCGGCGAGAACAGGAAGCCCGTGCCGATGCCGAAGAAGCACATGACGACGACGAGCTTCCACACGTCCGCGTCGGGTTCGATCAGCTCGTGCAGCGCGAAGACGACGACCGTCAGGATCGCGAAGCCGGTGGCGACGATCCACTTGCCGGGGATCTTGTCCGAGAGGCGGCCCGCGAAGGGCGCGACGATGCCCGACAGGATCGAGCCACCCGCACCCACGAGCGCCGAGCGCAGCGGCGACAGGCCGAGGCCGACCTGCAGGAAGATCGTGAACGGGAAGAAGATCCCGGTCATCGCGAACGTCACGGCGAACCCGGCGATGTTGGCCATCGAGAAGTTGCGGCTGTGGAACAGCGTGAGCGGCATGAGCGCGTCCGCGCCGAGGTGCCGCTGCCACAGGACGAAGCCGACCAGGACGACGACGCCGGCGCCGATGACGCTCCAGACCGTGATCGGGCCCGCGATGGTGCCCCAGTCGTAGGTCGAGCCCTCCTGCAGGCCGAAGACGAACAGGAACATGCCGATGACGGAGAGCGCGACGCCGATGCCGTCGATGCGACGCTCGGCCGTGGGCAGCTTGGGCAGGTTGCGCAGCGCGTAGAACAGCGCGACCACGCCGATGGGGATGTTGACGAAGAAGATCCACTCCCAGCCGATCGGCACCAGCAGGCCGCCGAGGACGGGGCCGGTGATCGTCGCGACACCCGCGACGGCGCCCCAGACGCCCATCGCCGCGCCGCGCTTCATGGGCGGGAAGACGCGCGTGATCATCGACATGGTCTGCGGCGTCATGAGCGCGCCGCCGACCCCCTGGACGGCACGGGCCGCGATGAGCCAGCCGACCGACGGCGCGAGGCCGCAGGCGAGCGAGGCGAGCGTGAAGAGCACGAGGCCGACGACGAACACGGGCCGCGGGCCGTACTTGTCGCCGAGACGCCCGGTGACCAGGAGCAGGACGGCGAACGTGAGGAGGTAGGCGCTGTTCACCCAGCCGACCGACGTGACGTCGGCGTGCAGCTCCGTCATGAGGGTCGGCACGGCGACGTTCACGATCGTCGTGTCGAGCATGATCATGAAGAAGCCGAGACACAGGGGCGGCAGGATGCTCCACGGGCTGCGGCCCTGGAGGTCGACGAGCGCGGGTCGCTGCTCGGTGGTCATGAGTGGTCCTTCGTTCGAGGGCGTTCTGCAGGTCGGGTGCGTTGAGCTGTTCGAGGCTGCGCGGCCTGTGCGGCCGCCGCGCGGGCGGCGGCGATGCGGGCCTTGTAGTCGGTGGGGAACGGGCTGTCCCAGTCCAGGTCGCCACGCTCGATCTCGGCGATCGTCGCGTCGAGCCAGGTGATCTCGGTGGCCATGAGGGCCAGGTCGTGCTCGACGTCCAGCGCGTACCGGCGGGGCAGGCCGCTGTCGAGCGCCATGCGGTGACGCGCCTCGAGGTCGACGCGCCGCGCCTCCTCCCGGTCGCGGCGACGCCGGAGCTGGGCTGCCACCTCGGTGGCGGGCAGCTCGGTCGCCTCGGCGACGCCCACCGAGAAGAGCGGGTAGCTGGGGTGGTCGTCACCGAGGAAGCTGGTCAGCCGCTGCGAGAAGGCGGTACGCCCCGCGTCGGTGAGCCGGTAGGTGGTGCGCTCGGGGCGTCGACCGTCGCGGTCCGTGCCGACGACCTCGACGAGGCCGTCCCGCTCGAGCCGCTCGACGCCGTGGTAGACCGCGCCGGGGCTCACGCGCACGAGCCGCGTGTCCCCCCGCTCCACGAGCGCCTGGTGGAGCTGGTACGGGTGCATGGGCTGCTCGTGGAGCAGCGCGAGCGTCAGCACCGCCACCGCCGAGAGCTCACCCGTCGCCATGCGCCCCATCCTCCGTCCGACCACCGACACGCGCCGTCCGGCACGGTCCATATATTCCACCCGGAATATTGCGTCAGGATTATTCGAGGAGTCAAGCCACGTGGGCGTGACGCCGAACACCTCCTCCTTTCGGGCGCCATCATGTGGAATCGCTCCCACGTACCCGGGTGGAGCGTTTAACATCACCTCGACCCGGTAGCCCCGGGCACTGGACGACGACGTCAGGGAGGTGCACGTGGCCGCGACCGCTCGCCTGCTGCTGCACCGCGCCCGCGCGCAGCACACCGTGCTGACGGCCGTCGTCGCGGTCGCCGTCGTCGGAGCGACCCTGCTCGGCACCTTCGCCCTGCTGCTCTCGGCCAGCCAGCACCACCTGCTGGCCACCGCCCTGGACCGGACACCGGCCTCGGCGCGGGAGATCGACGCGACCATCACCCGCTCCCTGACCCCGACGCAGGACGCCGTCCCCCACGCGACCGCCTTCGTCGACGACCTCCTGGGGGACGTCCCCGCGACGCGCGAGACCTGGCTGGCCTCGACCATGTACGCGGTGCCCGGCACCGGCGACCCCATCGACCCCTACGTCTACCTCGCCAGCAACCCCGAGGTCGCGCGCTCGAGCACGCTGGTCAGCGGGTCGTTGCCGGGGAGCGGCATCGACGCCGACGGCCGCGTGCCCGTGGCGGTCCCGCAGCAGGTCGCCGACGCGTACGGCTGGTCCGTCGGCACCGAGGTCCCGGTCTCCGCGACGGCCTCGCGCGACGACCTGCGCCTGGTCGTGACCGGCACGTTCAGGCTGACGGGCGCACCGGCGGTGTGGGCGCGCGACGAGCTCGGCGGTACGGTCCACGACCCGGCCTATCCCGTCCTCGGGTCTGCGGGGATGCTGAGCACGCAGGCCTGGGGCCCGCTCGTCGTCGGCGACCCGACCGTCCTGACCGACGGCACGGCCGACCTCGGCTCGGCCCACCTGGTCGCGCACCCCGCGCTCGGCGAGGTCCCGGCCGAGGCGCTCGACCACCTGCGCGACCAGCTCGGCGACGTCCAGCAGCGCCTGGCAGCCGCGGTCGCGGACGACGGCACGAGCTCGCTCGTCCTCACCGAGCTGCCCCAGACGATCGACACCGCCATCTCGAGCCTGCAGGTCACCAGCGTGACGCTCGTCGTCGTCGCGCTCCTGCTCGTGACCCTCGCCGTCACCGTGCTCATGCTGGCCGCCCGCATGCTCGCCGACCGGCGCGCGGCGGAGCAGGAGCTCATGGCCTCGCGCGGTGCGTCGCGGGCGCAGATCCTGCGCCTGGCCGCCCTCGAGGCGCTCGCCGTGGCCGTCGTCGCCGCGCTCCTGTCCCCCGTGCTCGCCGTCCTGGCCTACCGCGCCATCGCGTTGGTCCCCGCGCTGAGCAGCGGTGGCCTCGACGTCGACCCCGGCCGGCCGGCCATCCTGTGGATCACCTGCGCGCTGGCGTCGCTCCTGCTCGCCGCCGTCCTCGTCGCGCCGCTCCTGCGCCGCGCGGACGCCACACAGACCCGGACCCGGGCCGACCGGCGGGGCGGCGCCGCCCGCTCGGGCGCGGACATCGCGCTCGTCGCCCTGGCGCTCGTCGGCCTGTGGCAGCTGCGCTCCTACCACTCGCCCGTCGGCTCGGGTGGCGGCCTGCTCGGCCGGACCGATCCTGTGCTGGCGCTGGCCCCCGCGCTGATCCTGCTGGCCGGCGCGGTGCTCGCGCTGCGGCTCATGCCGCTGGTCGCGCACGTCGGGGAGCGCCTGGCGGCGCGCAGCCGCTCGTGGGTGGGCCCGCTGGCCGTCTGGGAGCTGGGCCGACGGCCCGCCCGGGCGACCGCCGCGGTGCTGCTCCTCACGCTCGCCGTGGGGGTCGGCGCGTTCTCGTCGTCGTTCCTCACCACCTGGCGCACGTCCCAGCAGGCCCAGGCCGACCTCGCCGTGGGCGCCGACGTGCGCGTCACGCCCGCGACGCCGACGCCGCTGGTCGCCGCCGCGCAGGTGGCCGCGACCGACGGCATCGACGCGGCGGCACCGGTCACCGCGCGCGGCGCGACCATCGCCGTCCCGTCCACGGTCGATGGCGCGTCCGCGCGGGGCGGGGTGCCGACCACGCTGCTCGGCGTCCCGACGGACCGCGCCGACCAGATCCTGCGCGGCGAGGTCGAGGGCGGCTGGAGCGCGCAGACCGCGCCGCTGCGACCCCAGCAGGCCGCGACCGGCGTCGCCCTGCCGGGCAGCCCGCGATACCTCGTCGCAGGTCTGCGCGCCAGCATCACCCCCGCCCTGTCCGGCACGCTGCTCGGCTCCCTCGTGCTGCAGGACGCGACGGGCGCGCGCACGTCCGTCGCGCTGCCGGCGGTCGCGCTGGGCGGCACGCGTCAGGAGGTCGTCGTGCCGCTGCCGGCCGCGACCAGCGGGCTGCAGCTCGTCGGCGTCGTCGCGCACGCCACCACCCAGGACGCCGACGCCGTGCAGGACGGGTCGGTCGTGGTCGGCCTGCGCGTCACCGAGCTGCGCGTCGCGGACGGCCCGGCGCCGAGCAGCGACGACGCCGCGACACCGGCGCCGGGCGACCTGACCGGCGTGCAGGACGTGGACCTGTCGACGGCGACCTGGAACGGGACCGCGTCGGGTGCCGACGTCGACGCCGAGGCCGACGAGCTGCACGTGTCGAACCAACCGCCCGGCGGATTCCGCACGTCCGGCCGCGCGACCGACCTCACCGTCGTCACCTTCCCGACCGGCAAGGGTGCGAGCCCGCTGCTGGCCCTCGTGACGCCCGACGTCCTGTCCACCCTCGACACCGAGGTGGGGCGCTCGCTCGTCCTCGCCGTGGACGACACGGAGGTGCGCACGACGATCGTCGGCACCGTGCCCTACCTGCCCGGCAGCCCGCACGCGCGCGGGATCATGCTCGACGAGGACCTCCTGAGCCGCAGCCTGGTCGCGGCGGGCTCCTCCGGCTCCACCGTCGACGAGTGGTGGCTGTCGGTGCCGGACGCGCGCGCCGCCTCGGTCGCGGCCGAGCTGGACCGCGACGGCCGGGCGACGTCCCAGGTCCGGGCCACCGAACGGCAGGTCGCGACGGACGGACCGCTGCACGTCGGTGTGCAGGCCGCGCTGTGGATCGTCGTGGTCGCCGCACTCACGCTCGCGGTCAGCGGCCTGGGGATGAGCGCGGCCGTGACGGTCCGCGCGCGCAGGCTCGAGTTCGCCCGCCTCCAGGCGCTCGGTGCCCCGCGGCGCGGGCTCGTGCGCTCCGTGCTGGTCGAGCACGCGGTCCTCGGCACCGTCGGCGTGGCCGTCGGGCTCGGCCTCGGCGCGCTGCTCGCGCACCTCGTCGCCCCGCTGATCACCACGTCCGCGTCCGGGACCGCGCCGGTCCCTGGCGTGGTCGTCAGCTGGTCGTGGGCCGGGCAGCTCGCGCTGCTCGCCGCGCTCGTCGCCCTCGTCGGCCTCGTCGTCGCGCTCACCACGGACACCCTGCTCAAACGGGCCTCCGGCGAGCTCCTGCGACTGGGGGACGAACGATGACCGCCGTCACACCCGGGATGCTGCGTTCCACGGTCGCCGGGTCGTGGCTCGTCGTCCGCCGCCGCAGCCGCGCCGACGCGGGGCTGCTCGCGATGTCGGCGGTCGTGCTGGCGGTCACCGTCGCGCTCGCGCTGATCGTGCCGCGCGTCGTCGCCACCGCGGCCGACGACGCCGTGCAGGGCGCCGTCGCGCAGGCAGGGACCTCCGCCGACCTCGTCGTGCGGCTCGGGTCGAGCCGACCGGCGGGCTTCGGTGCGACCGTCCGCGACCCGAACGTGGCCGCCGAGCTGCGCACGTCGGAGACCGACCTGCACGACGCGCTGCCGGAGCCGTTGCGCACGATGGTGGGGCCGGGGACCATCAGCGTGAGCAGCCCGGTGGTCCGCGGCCGCATCGGTGACGTCGCGCTCACCACCCGCGTCGCGTACGTCGGCACCGCCGACCCGGCGGACCAGGACGCGCTCGTCTCGTGGGTCGACGGGAAGGCGCCCGCTGCGGCGCCGATGGGCGACGGGGACGACCCGGCCGGCTCGGACGACGACACGGGCCAGGACCGGCACGAGGTCCAGGTGGGTCTCGAGGCCGCCGCCGCGAAGCAGGTCGGTCTCCGGGTCGGCGACCGCGGCAAGCTGGCCATCGCCACGTCGGGCCCGACGGACTTCGTCGTGACCGGCCTCTACACCGTCCCGGACCCCACGGCGGCCGTCTGGACCGGCCAGGACGACCTGCTCGCGGCCTCGACGGCGACGACGGAAGGCACGCGGACCGGGCACGTCGGCCTGCTCCTGACGTCGCAGTCGCTGCCCGACGCGCAGCTCGCGGTGCAGCCCAAGGCCTTCGCACCGCAGCTGCGGTACGTCCCCGACCCCGCGCTCGTCGACTCGTCCACCGCCGGTGCCGTCGCCGCCGCGGTCGGCCGGCTCCAGGCTGATCCGACCGGTCTCGCGCTGGCCGCGGGCGCCAGCGCGACGCCGACCACAGCCCTGGGCTCGACGCTCGACGCCGAGGGCGGCCGGCTCGCCGCCGCGCGCGCCCTCCAGTCCGTGCTCGTCGTGGGGCTGTGCGGCGTCGGCGCACTCGTCCTCGTCCTCGCCGCCCGGCTGCTCGTCGCGCGACGCGAGCCCTACCTGCTGCTCGAGCGGGCCCGCGGTGCATCCCTCGCGTCGATCGTCGCGCGGGCCCTGCTCGAGGCGGCGCCGCTGGCGCTCGTCGCCGGCGCGGTCGGCGCGGGTGCGGCCGCGCTGGTCGTCCGACCGCGCGACGGCGCCGGTGGCGGGGTCGTCGCCGGCGCGCTCGTCCTCGTCGCGGCCCTGACCCCCGCCGTCGTCGCCGCGCTGCAGACACGCACGGCGTTCGCCGGCCGCCGCTCACCCGCCAACCGCGCCGACCGGGTCCGCCTCGCCAAGCGGCGTCGCGCACGCCGCACGGTCGCCGAGCTCGCGCTCGTCGCGCTCGCCGTCGCCGCGCTCGTCTCGGTGCGCCGCCGCGGCCTGACGCAGACGACGACGGGCGGCGTCGACCTGCTGCTCGCGGCGACGCCCCTGCTCGTCGCCGCGGCGGCCACGCTCGTCGTGGCCCGCCTCCTGCCGCCCGCGCTGCGTGCCGCGAGCCGCGCGGCCCGCCGGCGACGTGGCCTCGTCCCGGTCGTCGCGACCGCGCGCGCGAGCGCCGCGACCGGCACCGCCGTCCCGCTCCTCACGCTCACGGTCGCCGTCGGGCTCGTCGTCTTCTGCGGGACGACCGTCCTGACCGTCGGCGCCGGCCAGCGGGCCGCGGCCGACGAGCGCGTCGCGGCGGACGTGCGCCTCGAAGGGGCGCTCACCGAGCAGGACGTCACGGACCTGCGCGCGCAGGACGGCGTGACGACGGTCGCGGGCATCGCGGTGCTCGGCGGACGGGCAATCGGGACCGGGACGAACGCCGACGTGCTGCTCGTGGACGCCGCCGACCTCGCGACCATCGTGGAGGCCCACGGCCTCGACGCGACCGGCCTGCGCTCCCTGCCCGCAGGAGCCGCCGACGCCCCGCCTGCGCTCGCCAGCCCGTCGTTGTCGTCGGCCGTCGGGCTCGTCCAGCCGTCGGTCCTCACGAACAGCGGCCGGGTGGACCTTCGCGTGGTCGGCACCGCCGCCGACGACCCGCACGTCACGGTCACGAGCACGGTGCCGGTCGCGGGCCGGCTCCTCGTCGATCGCGCCACCTTCGACGCCGCCCAGGGCGGGCAGACGGACCCGACCACGATCCTCGTCGACGGCCCTCGTGCCGCGGCAGCCGCCCGGGCGCTCGGCCTCGACACGCTGACGGGCGTCACCGTGACCGCGCGCGACACGTGGCTCACCGCCTGGCAGGACTCGCCGCTGAACCGCAACCTGACCGTCCTGCTGCTCGCCACCGCGGGTGCGTTGGCGGCCTACGCCGCCCTCGCGCTCGTGCTGCTCGTCGCCGCGACCGCGCGCGAACGTGGCCGGTCCCTGTCCGCGCTGCGCACGCTGGGGCTCGACGGCCGCACCGGCTCGGCACTGACGTTCGCGGAGCTGGCCCCGGTGGCGGTCGCGGCGATGGTGGGCGGCACGGTGATCGGCATCCTGGTCACGTGGCTCACCACGGGCGCGCTCGGTCTGCAGCTCGCCGCCGGCGGTTACGGTCCGCCCGCGCTGCAGGTGGGGTGGTGGCCCGTGGCGGCGGCCGCGGCGGTGCTCGTCGTCGCGCTCGTGGTGAGCGTGGCGGTGGAGCGCGTGGTGCGGCGGCGCGACCGGCTCGGTGAGGTGCTGCGGGTGGGCGAACGATGAGGGAGGACACGCGATGACGGCGACGCTCGGCGCTCTGGAGGAGCGCGCACGGCAGCGGCACGACGACTTCGGCCAGGACGCGCTGATCGTGTGCGACTCGCTGGTCCGGATCTACCAGTCCGACGGCATCGAGGTGCAGGCCCTGCAGGGGCTGGACCTGCTGATCGAGCCCGGTGAGCTCGTCGCGATCGTCGGCGCGTCCGGATCCGGCAAGTCGACGCTGCTCTCGGTCCTGTCCGGCCTGGACGTCCCGACGGCCGGGCGCGTACGGGTGGGCTCGTGGGACCTCATGACCATGACGACGCGGCAACGGGTCGAGTACCGGCGCTCGATGGTCGGGTTCGTCTGGCAGCAGACGGCCCGCAACCTGGTCCCCTACCTGACGGCGGCCGAGAACGTCGCGTTCCCGCTGCAGCTCGCGGGCGTCAAGGCGAAGGAGCGGGCACGCCGGGCGGCCGACCTGCTGGAGATGTTCGAGATCGGGTACTGCGCCGACCGCCGTCCCGGCGAGATGTCCGGCGGTGAGCAGCAGCGCGTCGCCATCGCGGTGGGACTCGTCAACGACCCGCAGGTGCTGTTCGCCGACGAGCCGACGGGCGAGCTCGACACCGCCACGTCGCACGTCGTGCTCGAGAGCCTGCGCACCGCCAACCGCGAGCTCGGGACCACGATCGTCGTCGTCACGCACGACGCCGGCGTCTCCGAGCACGTGCAGCGCACGGTCGCCATCCGCGACGGTCGCACGTCGTCGGAGGTCGTCCGCCGCACGCACACCCGCGAGGACGGCACGGAGCACGTGGTGGCCGAGGAGCTCGCGGTGCTGGACCGCGCCGGGCGCGTGCAGCTGCCCAAGGAGTTCCGCGAGGCGCTGAACCTCGTGGGCCGCGTGCGCCTGGCGCTCGAGGAGTCGCAGGTGTCCGTCCGCTCGGCCTCGGGTGCCGCGCGCGACCGGGAGGAGCAGTCATGACCGAGCAGGCACCGGCCGCCGTGGCGACCGCGACGCGGCCCGCGGTCGTCGTCGACCGCGTCTCGCGCGTCTACGGCCACGGCAGCGCGGCGGTCCACGCACTGCGGGACGTCTCGTTCGAGATCGCGCCGGGTGAGCTGGTCGCGCTCGTGGGACGGTCCGGGTCGGGCAAGACGACGCTGCTCAACTGCATCGGCGGCCTGGACCGGCCCGACGAGGGACGCGTGGTGATCGACGGCCGCGAGGTGTCCTCGCTCGACGAGGCCGGCCTGGTCGAGCTGCGGCGCGACGTCGTGTCGTTCGTCTTCCAGACGTTCGGCCTGGTGCCGGTGCTGTCCGCCGCGGAGAACGTCGGCGTCCCCCTGCGTCTTCGTCGGACGCCCACGCCCCAGCGCGAGGCACGCGTGGCCCTGCTGCTGGAGCTGGTCGGGCTGTCCGGGCACGCGCAGCAGCGGCCCGGCGAGATGTCGGGCGGCCAGCAGCAGCGTGTGGCCATCGCCCGCGCGCTCGCGACGTCGCCGCGGCTGCTCATCGCCGACGAGCCCACGGGCCAGCTCGACACCGAGACCGGCACGGCCGTGATGGCGCTGCTGCGCGCGGTCGTCGAGGCCGAGGGCATGACCGCGCTGGTCTCGACGCACGACCCGCTCATGATGTCGCTGGCCGACCGCGTCGTGCGGCTCGCCGACGGGCGGCTCGTCGACGCCTGACCGGTCGCTGGGCACGGCACGGCACGACGAAGGGGTGACCGCCGCGGCGGTCACCCCTTCGTCAGCGAGGGATCAGGTCCACTGCTTGAGGACCCGACCCTCCTTGTCCTTGAACGCGCCGACGAGCAGCACGATGAAGTCGATCAGCGTCCAGATGCCCAGGCCGCCGAGCGTCAGGATCATGAGGACCCCGGTGCCGATCTTGCCGACGTAGAACCGGTGGATTCCCAGGCCGCCCAGGAAGAAGCAGAGCAGCACCGCGGGCAGGAGCAGCTTGGGGCTGACCTCGCCGGCGGCGCCGTAGGGGCCGTCGCTGACCGGCGGGTAGGTGCCGGACGGGATCGGGTCGGGCGATGTCATGAGGCCTCCTGCGGGATGGGGCGGCTGGCCGCCCGGATGTCGGTGCGCGCCGAGAGTAGCGCCACGCGCCGGGCCGCGTCAC
>Ga0160436_1000650_pt1 | contig 11890 bp, 9 predicted proteins | sample HID1973M_E0MG_FD_108264 | JGI IMG/M metagenome (GOLD analysis project Ga0160436, IMG submission 108264) | Enriched mosquito-associated microbial communities from UW Madison campus, WI, USA - HID1973M_E0 MG | ecosystem: Host-associated > Arthropoda: Insects > Digestive system > Unclassified ...
CTGGTCCGGGCTGCCGCAGTTCGGGCAGATGCCCTTGATGTAGCGGTCCGGCAGGAACATGCCCTTGGCCGGGTCGTAGAACTGCGCCACCGAACGCCGCGAGATGTGGCCGGCCTCATCCAGGCGGCGGTAGAACTGCTCGGTGAGCTCGCGGTTGACCGGCGAGTTGGTCGAGTCGTAATGGTCGAAGGCCACGCCGAAGGCGGCGAAGTCGCGCTCGTGGCTGGCCTGGATGCCGGCGATGAATGCTTCGGGCGTCACCCCGGCCTTTTCCGCGGCCAGCATGATCGGCGTGCCGTGGGTGTCGTCGGCGCAGACGAACCAGGTCTTGTCGCCGCGCAACCGGCGCGCGCGCACCCAGATATCGGCCTGGATGTAGCCCACCAGGTGGCCCAGGTGCAGCGGACCATTGGCATAGGGCAGGGCGGTGGTAACGAGGGCGGTACGGGACATGGCGGGAGCAAGGCCTGGCGGAACGCGGGGGACCGGGGATTATCGCATGCTGAAAACGAACGACCCGGCATCAGCCGGGTCGCGGGGGGGACACAGGACCGCAGGCGCTTATTCGCGCACCCAGGTCTGTGCCCGGCAGATGAACATGATGCAGCCGGACACGTCGAGCTTCTGGCCGCCCGGCTGCAACTCCAGCTTGGACTTGTAGGTCTTGCCGTTGGCCGGGTCCAGGATGGTGCCGCCGGACCAGTGGTTGGCGTTGTCGGCCTTGAGGTTCCACAGGATGGTCATGCCCTTGACCGGCTTGTTCTTGCGCTCGCCTTCGCAGCCATCGCAGATCGGGTTCGGGCCGCGGTCCGAATGCAGGATCTCCACCACCTTGCCGGTCAGCGTGCCGTTGGCGGCCTGGGTGATCTCCACGATCGACTTCACCTTGCCGGTCTTGTCGTCGATGGTCTTCCAGCGGCCGGTGGCGCTGTCGCTGGCGTGGGCGGCCAGCGAGGCGGCCAGCAGCGGCAGGGCGAACAGCAGGGCTTTGCAGGTCTTGCGCATGTGTCCCCTCCCAGAGATTTATGTGGATCCGGCCAGGGCCGGCAATGGCCAGACTCTATACCCATTCGGCCGGGTACGGAAAGGCGCCGGGGCGGCCGCCATGCGCGAGGCCCCGCGGTAGCGGGGCCTCGCGTTGCTTGGGCTGCCAGTAGCCTGCCTTCGCTTAGAACCGATAGCTCAGGCTGGTGAACAGGTAGCGACCGACCTGGTCATACATGCCGGGGGAGTTGCCATTGTCCGCCAGCGCCGAACCGACCAGCGGCGGGGCGCGGTCGAACATGTTGTTCACGCCCACGGTCCAATCCCAATACTCGGCAAAGCGCATCGAGCCCGACAGGTCGAAATAGTTCGCCGCGTCGATGCCGCCGCGTGCGGCGACCAGCTGGTCCGCGGTGCCGCGGCTGCCATCGGTGTTCTCGTAGTCGATCGCGCCGATGTAGCGCCAACGCATGCCGACCGAGTAGTCGTCCCAGTTGTAGCGCAGGTTGGCGACGTGCTTCCAGTCGGGGGCCGTGCACTCCTCGTTGATGACGCCCGCGCAATCGTAGGTGGCTTCGCTCAAGCCGGGGATGGGCTCGCTCTGCTGTTCCAGGGCATAGCTGCCGACGAAGTCGGCGACCAGGCTGCCCGGTCCCAGGGTCCAGACGTAGCGCACGCTCAGGTCCACGCCGCGATAGCGGAAGTTGCCGAAGTTGTTGGTGCGGTTCTGCACGTGGCCCGAGGTGGCCAGGTCGCTGCCCACCCACAGCTCGCCTGTCGCCGAGCGGTTGACCGCATCGCATAGCGACGCGACGCCGGTTTGCGCGCAGGTCCGCAGGACCTGGCTGGCGCCGATGCTGGTGATCGCGTCCTCGATGCTGATGTCGTAGTAGTCGACACTGACGTCCAGGTTCTTGATCGGGCTGAACGCCGCACCGACCGTCCAGGTATCGGCGGTCTCCGGCTCCAGTTCGAGGTTGCCGCCACCGAGCTGGTTGTACTGGCCGGCGGGGCTGTCGGTGATATTGCCGTACTGGGCGGCACTGACCCCGGTGCGCGCGCATTGCTCCGCGGAGAACTCCGGGTTGGCACCGGCACATGGATCGGAGCCGCTCCACAGCGAGATGCTGTTGACGGTGAACAAGTCGGTCAGGTTAGGCGCGCGGATCGCCCGGTTGTAGCCGCCGCGCAGATGCAGGCGATCTTCGAACAGGTCGGCGACCAGGCCGACCTTGTAGGTATTCACGCCACCGGAGGTCGAGTAGTCCGAATAACGGTAGCCGAACTCCGCGCCGAAGCGTTCCAGCGCGCCGACATCGGCGACGATCGGCAGTTGGCCTTCCAGGAACACCTCGGTGACGTTGTAGCTGCCTTCGACATCCGGAACCGGGCCGCCGGCGCCGGCGAAGTTGCCGCGCACCGAATCGGAGTCGGACCGGCGCTCATAGGATTCGCTGCGCCATTCCATGCCGCCGGCGACCTTGAAGGTTTCGCCATTGGCCCAGGGCAGCGTCCAGCCAGTGTCGCCGTTGACGTACCAGGACAGCGCCTTCAGCGTGGTGGTCACGTCTTCCAGGCTGGTGCCGGCGAGCGAGGCGGCGGCGGCCGGGGTGACGCCGTTCGGTACCCACACGTTGTACGGAACGCAGCCGCGGAACGAACCCTGTGGGCAGCCGAGCAGGGCATCGGAGAGGCGGTCGGTCAACAGGTCATTGCGGCCGCGCTCGCTCGCGTCGTTGCGGCCGTACAGGAAGGAGGCGTCGTACGACCAGTCGTCGTTGAGATCGCCATTGGCGCCGGCGACGATCCGGAATGCCGTGCTCTCCTCATCGGTGACGCGCCGCCCGCCTTCGACGTTGCGCTTGCCGATGTTGACCTCGACTTCGGGCGCGGTGATGCCCAGGTCGCCGCACAGGCTGCCCAGCAATGGGTTGTTGCACTGCATGTCCAGCGGCGTATTGAAGAAGGTGCCGCTGGGTGCGATCTGGGTGGTGCTCTTGTGGTTGACGAATTCGGTTTCCAGGTATGGGCGGAACTGCGGGTTGATCTCGTACTTGACGTTGAATCCCGCGGTGAAGCGCTCGTCAGGGCGCTGGTAGTAGTTGTCCGGCCCGTAGTTGTAGAGGCCGGCCTGGTCGGGTGCCCAACTGCCGTCGTCGTTGAGATGGGCGAAGTCGCCATCGACCAGGAAGTTCGGCGGATCGGAGGTTCCCGAGCCGCCGCAGTCGGTGCCGCTGGCGTTCAACGCGCAGGACGTGTAGTCGCGGTCGCGCTGGGTCAGGCCTTCGTTCTTGCGCCAGGTGACCCAACCCATCGCATGCCCTTGTTCGCCGATCTTGCCGCCGGCAGCCAGGTCGAGGTTGCGGCTGATGCCGCCCAGGCCGGAATTGCCGTCCGGCGCTTCGTAGCCGGCATCGCGCTGCAGGCCTTGCATGAAGCTGTTGTCGTTGTTGTGCTGGTAGCCGCCATAGCCGATGTTGGCGTAGACGCCTTCGAACTCGTCGTCGAGCACGAAGTTGACCACGCCGGCGATCGCATCGGAACCATAGACGGCCGACGCACCGCCGGTGAGTACGTCCACGCGCTTGAGCAGCGCGGCCGGGATCATCGACACGTCGGTGGTCTCGCTACTGCCATCGGGCATGCGGCGGCCGTTGAGCAAGGTCAGCGTCCGCTCCGCGCCCAGGTCGCGCAGCGCGACCGTGCCATAGCCGGTCGCGCCGTTGTTGTCGAAGCTGTCGAAATTGGCCGATAGCTGCGGATACTGGTTGACCAGGTCCTCCACGCGGGTGGCACCGCTCTGGCGGAACTGCTCGGCATTGATCTCCATCACAGGACTGGCCGCGGTCATGGTCTGGCTCTTGATGCGGGTGCCGGTGACGCTGACCGCGTCGAGCGTCCTGGTCTGTTCGTCGCCGGAGGGCGCGGCAGGTGGCGCGGTGGCCGTGTCCTGCGCGTGCACACCGGTGCTGCAGACCATCGTGGCGATGGCCAAGGCAAGTCTTGCGCGTTTCATGCGCGGGGTCTTTCCGAACATCTTCTCTACCTCTCCACAAGGGGTCGCCCGCCGCGCGGACGCCGATCGCCCACCGCGATCGTTCGGGCATGACGCCCTTGGGAAAGGTTTCGTTCAAGCGCGGTTCTGCATCACTTAATGAAAAGTTTCTGATGCATGCGGAAACCGCAGAACACATTTGAAAAATCTCACTCGTGTCGTCGACGAGTGGTTCGAGCCGACGCGCTGTCGCGCTCAGGAACCGCAGGTCACGCTTCGTAGAGCTCCAGCGGCAGGTCGTCCGGATCGGCGAAGAAGGTGAAGCGACGCCCGGTGTATTCGTCCACGCGCACCGGTTCGGTCACGACGCCATGTGCGTGCAGGCGCGCGATCGCCGAATCAAGATCGTCGACGCGGAAGGCCAGGTGGCGCAGCCCCTGCGCTTCCGGCCGGCTGGGGCGCGGCGGCGGCGAAGGAAAGGAGAACAGTTCGATCTGGCCGCCATCCGCCAGTGCCAGGTCCAGCTTCCAGGAGGCGCGCGGCTCGCGGTAGACCTCGTGCACGATGCGCAGGCCCAGCACTTCGCTATAGAAACGGCGCGAGCGCGGGTAGTCCGAAGCGATGATGGCGACGTGGTGGATGGACTGCAGCATGGCGGGCCTGCGGGGTTCATGCGTGGGGTGGCTGCATGATCTCACGCGCCAGCCGGCACTCCCGCAACGGCGACTGTCCGCGCGCCGCCGGTCAGTGGCCGTAGAGATAGCGACGGGCGATCTTCTGCGCCAGCGGATACGGCTCGGGACCGTCGCGGTTGGTCAGGATCACCACGCTGAAATGGCGCTGCGGATAGCGCACGATCACGTTGCGGAAGCCGATGCTCTCGCCGCTATGCCACAGCGTCTCGCCATTGATGCGCCAGCCGAAACCGTAGAACGGCACGTCCGGTTCGGTGGTCGCCACCGCAGGGCTGAACGCCGCCTTCAACGATGCCGCCTTCAACAGGCGCTCGTCGTATAGCGCCGCATCCCAGCGCGCCAGGTCGCGCAGCGAGGAATAGATGCCGCCATCGCCCAGCACCGCGCTGGTGGGACTCTGGTCGGTACGCTGCCAATGCCCGTCGATGCGGCTATAGCCATAGGCGCGGCGCGGCACTTCGTCCACGCCGTCCTGGTGCGCGTAGGTATCCTGCATGCCCAGCGGCAGGAAGATGCGCTGGCGCAGGAAGGTCGCGAAATCCAGGCCGGACGCCTTGCCGACGATCAATGCCAGCAGTGCGTAGCCGCCATTGCTGTAGCGGTAGCCGTGGCCGGGCGGGAAGTAGGTGCGGTCCTGCCGTTCCAGCAGGTGCAGCACGTCGATGTCGTGCAACTGCGTGGTCTGCGCCGGCGGCATCAGGTCTTCGTAGTCGATCAGCCCGCCGCTGTGGCTGAGCAGATGCCGGATCGTCACTGCATCGGCCGCCGGCGGCAGGCTCGGCAGCCAACGCCGTACCTTGTCGTCCAGCGAGAGCTTGCCGTCTTCGGCCAGCAACAGGATCGCGGCCGCGGTGAATTGCTTGCTCACCGATGCCAGGCGGAAGTTGGTCTGCGGCGTCACCGGAGTGCCGTCCTCGACCACCGCCAGCCCGTAGCCGCGTTCGAATACCACTTCGCCATCGCGCAGCACCAGCACCGCCGCGCCTGGCTGCATGCCGTCGTAGTCGCGCAGCAGTGCATCGATGCCGGCATCGGGCGGAGTGATCACCGGCGCCGCGGCCAGCGGCGCGCTGGCGGCGATCGAAAGCAGGGCAGCCCACAGCGGGGCAGCGAACAGCAGGCGGGCGCCGTGCATGCGAGTGTCCTATCGGGTGGGCGGCGGCGATGCGGCCGGTGTGGCCGGTGTGGCCGGTGTGGCCGGCGTAGTGGCGGCCGCGCTCGGGTTCTGGATCCAGCGCTCCAGTTTCTGCTGCAGGATGTCCAGCGGTACCGAGCCGTCCTTGAGCACTTCGGCATGGAAGGCGCGGATATCGAAACGTGGCCCCAGCGCCGTTTCGGCCTGCTTGCGCAGTTGCATGATCTTGAGTTCGCCGACCTTGTAGGCCAGCGCCTGGCCGGGGATGGCCATGTAGCGTTCGGCTTCGGAGACGGCATCGGTCTGGCTGGCGGCCGAGTTCTCCAGCATGTAGTCGATCACCTGTTGCCGGCTCCAGCCCTTGGCGTGCAGGCCGGTATCGACCACCAGGCGGATCGCGCGCCACAGTTCGTTCTGCAGATAGCCGAAGTAGTTGTACGGGTCCTGGTAGACGCCCAGATCCTTGCCCAGCGACTCGGCGTACAGCCCCCAGCCTTCGATGAAGGCGGTCTCGCCGCCGAAGCGGCGGAAGCTCGGCATTGCACCCAGTTCCTGCTGCAGCCCCAGCTGGTAGTGGTGGCCAGGGATCGCTTCGTGCAGGTAGAGGTCTTCCGCGTCCCAGGTCTTGCGCGAGGGCAGGTCGTAGGTGTTGACGTAGAAGATGCCCGGTCGCTTGCCGTCCTGGCTGGGGCGCATGTACGAACCGCCGGCGGCCGACTGCGCGCGATAGGGTTCCACCGGCCGGACCTCGAACTTCGCCTTCGGGGTGAGCGAGAACAGCTTCGGCACGTTGGCGTCCACGCGTGCTTCCAGCCCGCGGTAGTACGACAGCATCGCTTCTTCGTTGGCGAACGCGAAGCGCTTGTCGTTCTGCATGAACTTGAAGAACTTCTGCATCGAGCCACGGAACTTGACTTGCTTCATTACCGCATCGATCTGCGCGTGGATGCGCGCGACCTCGTCCAGGCCGATCTGGTGGATCTGGTCCGGGGTAAGGTCCGAGGTCGTGCTCTGGCGCACGTTGAAGGCGTACCACGCCGCGCCGTTGGGCAACGCGGACATGCCGTCGCTGGCGCGGGTGGCGGGCAGGTATTCGGTGGCGATGAAGCCGCGCAGCGCGCGGTAGGACGGCATGATCCGGTTCTCGATCAGGCGCTTGTAGTCGGCGCTGATGCGCTGCCGGTCGGCCGCGCTGAAGCTCTCGGGCAGGTTGCGCACCGGCGACCAGAACAAGGTCTCCTCAGCGGTGGGCCGGATGATTGCATCCAGCTGCGGCAACACCTTTTCCATCAATGCGCGCGGCTGCACGACACCTGCCTTCATGCCCTGACGCATGTTGGCGATCGCTTGCTCGAACAAGGCCGGCAGGCCGGCGGCGCGGCGTGCCCAGGCATCGTAGTCCTCGACGGTCTCGAAGGGTTGCGCGCCGGTGCCGGAGCCGAGCATCGCGGCGATGCTGGCGACGTTGTAGAACTGGTTGATCGGCTGCATCCAGCTCGGGAACTGTTCGGCGGCCAGCGCGCTGCGCGCGTCGCGCACGAAGATCTCGTAGCTGAGCAGATCCTGCCCGCTCAATCCGTCGGGCCCGATCGCTTCGACCTTGCCCAGCCACTGCGTAGTCAGGTCATGGCTCTGCTGGCGATACGCCGCCGACAGGAAGTTCGGCAGCTGGTCGTTGTAGCGGCGGTCGCCCTGCAGGGTCGCCTGCAAGGGGTTGAGCTTGAGCGAGGCGTCCCAGTATTGCTCGTAGAGACCGGCCAGTTGCTGGGCCTTGCTTTGCTGCACTGGCGCGGCGGCTGCGCGCGTGCTGGCGGCGCCGGCCTTGCCGCGCTTGCCCTGGGTGGCGGCTTTGCCCTTGGTCGAAGCCTTGGCCTTGCCCTTGGCCGCGCTTTTGCCGGTGCTCTTGGTCGTGCTCTTGCTCGCGGTCTTGCCCTTGGCCTGGGTCGTGGACTTCTTTTGCGGTGCGGCATCGGCGTGCGGCGCCATCGACAACGGCACGGCGGTGGCCAGCCACAGCAGCAACAGGCGGGAAAGGCGCGAGGACATCAACGGCACTCCGGTGGAACTCGGCAGGCGAGCTTGCCCGATCCGACGCGCCGCGACCACCCCGCCCGGCAGGCGAAGCGACCGACGTGGTTCAGGCAGCAGCCTGTTCGCGCAGTTCCTGCGCCCGCTCCGCACCCAGATAGGCCGTGATGCCGCGGCGCATCGCGTACAGCAGCGGGATCAGCAGCACCGCAAAGCCCATCTTGTAGAGATAGTTGACGGTGCTTACCGCCAGGAACAGCGACATCGGCCAGTGCTGCGGGCCGATCACGAAAGCGATGTAGATCACCACGAAGCTGTCCACCAACTGGGAGACCGCCGTCGAGCCGGTGGCGCGCAGCCACACGTGTTTCTCGCCGGTGACACGGCGGATCCGGTGGAATACCGCCACATCGATCAGCTGGCCGACCAGGAAGGCGACCAGCGAGCCGCCGATCGTCCACAGGCCCTGGCCGAACACCGCCGCGAAGGCGGCCTGGTAGTCCGGCACGCCCTGGTTTTGCGCCGCGGTGACCCACCAGGTGGCCGGCGCCAGCGAGATCGCCGCGAAGGCGAACACGAAGCCGTAGCCGATCAGCGCCACCGCGACCCAGGAAATGAAGCGCACGCCGCGCGTGCCGAAGAACTCGTTGATCGTGTCGGTCATGATGAACACGATCGGCCACAGCAACGTGCCGGCGGTGAAACTGAGCGAGCCGGCCTGTCCGAACAGGTTCCAATTCAGCGGCGCGATGCCGAGCGTGTCTTCCAGCGCGAAGATCTTGACGCCGATGAATTCGGCCAGCGCGGCGTTGACGCAGAAGAATGCCGCCAGCGCGATGAACAGGCGGGTCGCGCGGTCGTCGAGCAAGCGTGCGGCCTGCATCAGCGGTCCGCCGTGCGGATGAAGGGGACGGTGTCCGGCGATACCGCGCCGCCGGAAATGATGAAGCTCATCGCCTGGTCCACTGTCCAGTCGGTGGGCGTGAGCAATTCCACCGGCACGATTTCCAGATAACCGGAGGTGGGGTTGGGCGTGGTGGGCACGTAGACCGCGGCCAGTTCACGGCCGGTGCCCTGTTCGCGGATCACCCGCGTCACCAGCCCGACCGCCTTCATGTCGCGATGCGGGAAATCGATCAGCACCACGCGCTGGGTGCTGCCCGGCTGGGTCTGCAGGATGTCCAGCAGTTTGCGCGCGCTGTCGTAGACGATGCTGGCCAGCGGGATGCGCCGCATCACCGCCTCGAACCAGCGCAGCAGGCGTTGGCCGATCACCCGCCGGCTGAGCACGCCGACGAACAGGATTACCAGCAGGGTCGCCAGCAAGGCGATGGTGTTCTGCACCCACAGCGCCTGCACCCAATCCAGGTAGCCGGGGAAGGACGCGGCGATGCGCTGCGACATCGGCACGACCCAGGGGGCGCTGATACCGGACAGCAGCGAGAACACGAATTTGACGACCACCCAGGTTAGCCACACCGGCAGCAGGGTCAGCAGGCCGGTGAGGAAGATGCGTTGCAGGGAGGGGCGGGAGACGGGGGAGGCAACAGTTTCGGGCGGCATAGTGCGCGCATTGTAGGGGGCGCCGCTGCGCTCTGCGCGCGCACCACCAGGCGCGCTGCGTTCCACCCACAACCACTGCTTCCGCAAACACGCCAAGCCCCATCTGGGGCAAAGCCCCCTCCAGTAGGGGCGCGCCGAAGGCACGGAGAGTTGGCGAGGGCGAAGTGGGGCCCGAATTTTGCGCAGCAAAACTTGGGGGTGGGAACCGCGAAGCGGGGGCACACCGTGACTACAGGCACATTCGCTATAGCGAAGTTGACACTAGTATCGAGTCCAACCTAGCGGGAGAGCCGCCATGACCGAGCTCGATGCCCCACTCGAAAGCCAGCTGCGCAAGTTCCAGAAGGAGCTCAGTGCCGGCACGGTCTCGCTGGCCTTGCTGGCGGTGTTGGCGCAGGCCCGCGAGCCGCTGTACGGCTACCTGATCGCCAAGCGGCTGGAGCGCGTCGGCGATGGCGTGCTGGCAGGCAAGCAGAGCGCGCTGTACCCGGTACTGCGCAATCTCGAAGGTGCCGGCCTGCTGGAGAGCCAGGTCGAGCCGTCGATGTCCGGCCCGCCGCGGCGCTATTACCGCATCACCGCCGCCGGTCGCGCATGCCTCGCGCACTGGACCACCGCTTGGCGCGCCACCCGGGATTCCGTCGATTCAGTGCTGGAGGGAAGCAACGAATGAACACTGTCAGCCAAGCGGTGCGGCCATTGCCGACCACCATTGCCGAATACCTGCTGCAGTTGCGGCAGGCCCTGTCCAGCGCAGGGGCGGACCGGGCGATGATTCAGGACGCGCTCTACGATGCCGAGGAGTACCTGCGCTCGGAGCTGGCCGAACAGGCCGGCAAGAGCGAGGCCGAGGTGATCGCCGGGGTGGCCGGCAGCTACGGTGCGCCGGAGGAAGTGGCGGAGATCTACCGCGAAACCGAGGTCACGGTGACGCGCGCGCTGCGCCCGCCGTTGCCGCCCAAGCGGCGTTCCTGGTGGGGCCGGTTCTTCGGCGTGGCCGCCGATCCGCGCACCTACGGCGCGTTGTTCTATCTGCTGCTGGCGGTAGTCACCGGCACGTTCTATTTCAGCTGGGTGGTGACTGGCACGGCGCTGTCGCTCGGGCTGCTGGTCCTGATCATCGGTGTGCCGTTGCTGGTGCTGTTCCTGGGCTCGGTGCGCCTGCTGTCGCTGGTGGAAGGGCGGCTGCTGGAAGTGCTGCTGGGCGTACGCATGCCACGCCGGCCGACCTACCTCGAGCGCGACCAGGGCTGGCTGGCGCGCATTGCGGAGATGTTCAAGGACGCGCGCACCTGGACCACGATGCTGTACTTCCTGTTGATGCTGCCGCTGGGTGTCGCCTATAGCGTGGTGTTCACCACATTGCTGAGCTTGGCGCTCGGGTTCCTGTTGTCGCCGCTGGGCTGGTTCTTCGACAACGCTTTCTCGTTGAACATGGGCCCGTGGACGGTCGCCGGCGATGCGCCGTGGGTGTTGCCGTTGCTGAGCCTGCTGGGCGTGCTGATGCTGTTCGCCACCTTGCATCTGGCGCGTGCCGTCGGCCACGTGCATGGCTTGATGGCCAAGCACTTGCTGGTGCGGCTGGACTGATTCGTCGCGATCCATAAGCGCAAAGGCCGCCCGAGGGCGGCCTTTGCTTTCGTGGGTGTTGCAGGTCGATTACTTGCTGCGGCGGCGCAGCGGGGTCACCGTCGCGTTGGCGCTGGTCGCCGGCTCGGCGGCGTAGTGGGCGATGAAGTCGCGCACCTGCGGGTAGACCACGTCGCGCCAGCGCCGGCCGCTGAAGATGCCGTAATGGCCGGCGCCTTCGACGACGAGGTGGCGCCGATGCGCCGCGTCGATGCCGGTGCACAGCTCATGCGCGGCCTCGGTCTGGCCCAGGCCGGCGATGTCGTCGAGTTCGCCTTCGATGCTCAGCAGCGCGGTGTCGCGGATCGCCGATGGCTTCACCAGCTGGCCGCGCACCTTCCACTTGCCGCGCGGCAGCAGGAATTCCTGGAACACCACCCGGATCGTATCCAGGTAGTACTCCGACGGCATGTCGAGCACGGCGTTGTACTCATCGTAGAACTGCCGGTGCGCCTGGGCATCCTGCAGGTCGCCCTTGACCAGGTTCGTATAGAAGTCCCAGTGCGACATCACGTGGCGACTGGGGTTCATCGACAGGAAGCCGGTGTGCTGCAGGAAACCCGGATAGACGCGGCGGCCGTGGCCCGGATACGGATAGGGCACGGTGTGGATGACATTGTTCTCGAACCACGACATCGGATTGCGCGTGGCGAGGTTGTTGACCGCGGTGGGGCTGCGGCGCGCGTCGATCGGCCCGCCCATCATCACCAGCGAACGCGGGGTTTGTTCGCCATCGGCGGCCATCAGCGAGACCGCGGCCAGCACCGGCACGGTCGGCTGGCACACGCTCATCACGTGCAGGTCCTTCGCGCCGATATGGCCGATGAACTCGCGGATGTAGGCGATGTAGTCCTCCAGCGA
>Ga0160436_1000654_pt1 | contig 11843 bp, 10 predicted proteins | sample HID1973M_E0MG_FD_108264 | JGI IMG/M metagenome (GOLD analysis project Ga0160436, IMG submission 108264) | Enriched mosquito-associated microbial communities from UW Madison campus, WI, USA - HID1973M_E0 MG | ecosystem: Host-associated > Arthropoda: Insects > Digestive system > Unclassified ...
GCCACCGCCAACGGCGATAACTCCGCGCCCAACACCTCATGGCCCTGTCCGGCCAGCCACAGCATGTCCAGCGACTTGCCGGCCAAGGGCACAAACACGCGACTGCCTGCCGGCAAGGCCAACTTCGGCCAATGCTGACGCAGCAATGGCATCACCTCGTCGCGATGGAAGCGGGTGCGTCCTTCCTGCCAACGTTCGAGCCAGAAGGCGGCGTCCATCATTCCACCGCCAGTCCGTCCACCTTCTGCCAGCCACGCGGCAGCAGGCCGCCGCGGGTGGCGCGTGCGCCCAGGTAAGCGTCCAGTTCCTTGAACGAGATCGACATCGTGCGCTGACCGCTGCGCACCTGCAGGGTTGCGCCCGGCGACACCGCCGCGATGGCGACCACGCGCTCGGTGCCTAGCTTGGCCTTGGGGATATCGATGATTTTGTTGCCCTTGCCCTTGTCCAGTTCCGGCAGCTCGCTGATGGGGAAGGCCAGCAGGTGACCGGCACTGGTGACGGCGACGATGCGATCGGTTTCCACGTTCGCCACGGAAGCCGGCTGCAGCACCTTGGCCCCGATGCTCAGATTGAGCATGGCCTTGCCGGCCTTCTGCCGGCCGGTCAGGTTTTCGAAACGGGTAACAAAGCCATAGCCATGCGAGGTGGCCAGGACCAGCCGGTTGTCGTTGTCGCCGCTGGCCAGCGCCTGGAACGACGCGCCTGGCGCGGGCGAGAAGCGGCCGGTCAGCGGCTCGCCATTACCGCGCGCCGAGGGCAGGGTATGCACGGCGGTGGAATAGCTGCGGCCTTCCGAGTCCAGGAAGGCCACCTGCTGCGTGCTGCGCGAACGCACCGCCGCCAGCAGGCCGTCACCGTCGCGGTAGGACAGCGTGGATGCATCCACATCGTGGCCCTTGGCCGCACGAATCCAGCCCTTCTCCGACACCACCACCGTCATCGGCTCGGACGCCACCAGTTCGGTCTCGTCCAGCGCCTGCGCGGCGTCGCGCTGCACCAGCGGTGAGCGACGGGCATCGCCGAACTTCTTGGCATCGGCGGTCAGTTCGTCCTTGATCAACTTCTTGAGCTTGGCCTTGGACTCCAGGATGCCGGTGAGCTTGTCGCGTTCGGCGGCCAGCTCGTCCTGCTCGCCGCGCAGTTTCATTTCTTCCAGGCGTGCCAGCTGGCGCAGCTTGGTGTCCAGGATGTAGTCGGCCTGCTCATCGCTCAGCTGGAAGCGCGCGATCAAGGCGGCCTTGGGTTCTTCCTCGGTGCGGATGATGTGGATCACTTCATCCAGGTTGAGGTAGGCAATCAACAAACCGGCCAACAGGTGCAGGCGGCGGTCGACCTTTTCCAGCCGGTGCTTGAGGCGGCGGGTGACGGTGTCGTAGCGGAACGCCAGCCACTCGGTCAGGAACATCTTCAGGTTCTTGACCTGCGGACGGCCGTCCAGGCCGATGATGTTCATGTTGACGCGGTAACTCTTCTCCATGTCGGTGGTGGCGAAGAGATGGCCCATCAACTGCTCGGCATCGACGCGGTTGCTGCGCGGAATCAGCACCACCCGTACCGGGTTGGCGTGATCGGATTCGTCGCGGATGTCCTCCAGCCAGGGCAGCTTTTTGGCGCGCATCTGCGCGGCAATCTGCTCAATGACCTTGGACGGAGAGACCTGGTAGGGCAGGGCGGTGATGACGATGTTGCTGTGCTCGCGGGTGTAGATGGCGCGCGCACGCACGCTGCCGTTGCCGGTCTCGTACATCGAGCGCAAGTCGGCAGCGGGGGTGATGATCTCGGCGGCAGTGGGGTAGTCCGGGCCACGCACGTGTTCGCACAGGTCAGCGACGGTGGCGTCGGGGTCATCAATCAGGCGGATCACCGCACTGACGATTTCATTGAGGTTGTGCGGCGGCACGTCGGTGGCCATGCCCACGGCAATGCCGGTGGTGCCGTTGAGCAGCAGGTGCGGCAGGCGTGCCGGCATCCAGGTGGGTTCTTCCAGGGTGCCGTCAAAGTTGGGCGTCCAGTCGACCGTGCCCTGGCCCAATTCGCCCAGCAGCACCTCGGCAATCGGGGTCAGCTTGGCTTCGGTGTAGCGCATGGCGGCGAAGGACTTGGGATCGTCCGGCGAACCGAAGTTGCCCTGGCCTTCAATCAGCGGATAGCGGTACGAGAACGGCTGCGCCATCAGCACCATCGCCTCGTAGCAGGCGCTGTCGCCATGGGGGTGGTACTTGCCGATGACGTCGCCGACGGTGCGGGCGGACTTCTTGGGCTTGGAGGCCGCACTCAGGCCCTGCTCGCTCATCGAGTAGATGATGCGCCGCTGTACCGGCTTCAGGCCGTCGCCGATGAAGGGCAGGGCGCGGTCCAGCACCACGTACATGGAATAGTCCAGGTAGGCGCGCTCGGCGTATTCGCGCAGCGGAATCTGCTCAAAGCCGTGGAACGTGGAGCGAATGGTGTCGGTCATCTCGGGGGGCGCAAGCCTGCTTGATTCGAACCCTGATTCTACGGGAACGGCGCGACCCACCAAAGAAAAAGCCCCGCTTGCGCGGGGCTTGATTTCTTCGATAAAGCGAAGATCAGTTGCTTGCGCCGGCTTCGCCTGACTTGGCGGCAGCTTCGCCCTGCGCGGAAACGCTGGGAACGCGCGAGGTGGCGCCCGGACGCACCGCGACCTTGAAGGAACCTACAGACTCGCCATTGCGGGTGACCTTGACGTCGTACTCGCCGAGCGGCAGTGAGCGGAAGCGGTACTTGCCCTGATCATCCGCCACCGTCTCGCGCTTGACACCAATGTTGGCATTGCTGATAGAAATCTGGTCACCTGCTACGGCTTCGCCGCCGATGTTGCCATCGACGCGTTGCGCGAACGCAGAGAACGAGGTCAACGCCATCATCAATGACAACGCCAGGTACAGCCAACGCTTGCTGGAAACCAAAGACATGTTCTTCTCTCCTTAGGGACGGCATACAGTCGTCGTAGTGGTATCGGCATTACAGTGCCGAAAGTCATTGTCCTGCCTGGCAGGGGGGGCGATGTGGCCAAGAACAGGAAAGCCCCGCATGTGCGGGGCTTTCTGTCGTCTGCCGCCTGGTCTTCAGTTGGCCGGCGCGGGCTCACTGGCCATCGGCTTGGCATCGGCTGCCAGATCCGGAATGCGCGAAGTGGTGCCAGGACGCACCGGCAGTTTCACGCTGGCCACGGTTTCGCCGTTGCGAAGGATGGTGACCTGGTAATCACCCACCGGCAACGAACGCACGCGGTACTTGCCTTCCTGGTCGGCAGTTACCTCGCGCTTGAGGCCGGTACCGGTATTGACGGCAATCACCTGATCGCCGGCTGCAGCGACGCCGCCAATGTTGCCGTCGGAGCGCTGGGCAAATGCGGAGAACGACACCAGCGTCATGCACAGCGACAACGCCACAAACAACCAACGCGACTTGGACTTGGGGGACATTGAGCTTCTCCTGCTGGGTGGAGGTTTCAGCATCCTCCAGGGCGATACCGACATTACAGTGCGGGAAGTCATTGGGCCTGACGACCTGCGGTTCTGGCAGACGAACGGCCTTTCCGTTCAGAACCGCCAGCTCACGCCCAGGCTGAAATTACGCCCCAAACCCGGCAGGAAACCCGGTTGTGCCGCAGTGGCTTGATGGCGGACCGAGTAGCTGCTTGCGTAGCGACGGTCGGTCAGATTGTCGGCGAGCAGAAAGGCTGACCAGGGGCGGGTCGGGGCAGCGAATTCCACTCTGAAACCGAGCAGCGCGTAAGCGTCCTGGTAGATGCTCGGCGTATTCATGTGATCGGTGGGCGTGTCCTGCGGCAACCAGCGCAAGCTGGGTCCGGCACGCCAGCCGCTGTTACTGGTCCACAGCACTTCGGCGCTGATCAGGTGGCGCGGGATGCCGGCGATCTGCTTACCGTCATAGGGGCCGCCCAGGAAACGGAAGTCGCTGTACGTCCAGGCGAGCCGGTATTCGACGGCCTGCGCGGAGGCGACGCCAAACTGGCCGTTCAAGCCTGCCTCGACACCTTGGTGCAGCGTGTCGTCGACGTAGTTGTAGGTGCCCACCCGATTGCCGTAGCCATCCAGCATGGCCATCAGTTCATCGCTGACACGGCTGCGGTAGATTGCCAGCGACCAGCGCGTGCGGGTCGCATCTTCGCCCCATTCACCGTCGCCACCCAGTTCCATCGTGTCGGCTTGTTGCGAGCGCAGACGCTGCAGGCTGGCGCGTGCGCGTGCCGGTTGCAGCGGCGAGGCCTCGGCGTTGACGATTTCCCACCAGGTGGGCACTTCCTGGCTGCGGCTGAGGTTGGCGAACAGCCGCAGCTGCGGGCGCGGTTCCCAGATGGCGCCCAGGCGCGGGCTGGCATGCCGGTAGTCCTGGTTCAACATGAGACTAGCGCCAGGATCACGCGCATCGCGTCGCACCTGGCTCCAGCGCGTGCTGGCCTGCCATTGCCAGTCTGCAGTCGGGCGCCACACCACGCCGGCCATCACATCCAGGCTGGAAGCGTCCAGCGCAAAGTGTCCGAAGCGCTGCATGCGCGTGCCATTGCTCGGGTTGTTGGCGTAGAAATCGCGCGTGCTGTCGCCATCGGTATAGGCCGCAGCCAGACGCAGATCCCAGCCTGGCAATTGATACTGCCCGTCGTACTGCAGGCCGCGGGTGACCCCCTGGCTGACGTTGTGGACGGTGGTGTTGTTGAACAGATCATCGGTGGACTGCCACCACAGCCCCAGCGTTTGCTGCCAAGCGTCGCGCGACCACTCGGTTTGGTTGGCCAAACGCCATTGGCGCGCTTGCCTGCGTGGGTCGCGGCGGTAGACATTCAACAAGCGATCCTGCGGCGAGGACTGATCGCCGAGTACGCCGCGTGGATCGCTGTAAACACGCGCCTTGGGGACCACGCTGGGGATATGGAAGAACAGATCGGTCCAGCCCAACGAGCTCCGGTTGAGCGCATGCTCGCCCAGGTGCCAGCCCGCAGTGAGTTGCAGCGACTGCCGATCACCATCGGAGTGGTGGCGATAGCCGTCGTAGCGATCAGCGCTGGCGCTTACCCGCCAGTCCAGCGATTGCCCCGACTGGCCGTAGGCGAATTGGGCGCCGCGCCTACCAAAGCTGCCCGCTTCCAGCTGCATGCGTCCAGGGTCTTCGCCGTTGGCGCTGTGGATATCGATTTCGCCGCCCAGCGTGGTAGCCGCAGGTGTGATGGCATTGGCGCCACGCCGCGCGCTGACGAAGGCGGCATTGCGCAATTCGACCAGGCCAATGACAAACGAACCGTCGGCTTCATTCAATGGCAAACCGTCCTGCAGCAATTGCACGCCGCGGTTGACCGGATTGCTCTGGATGCCGGAGCCGCGAATGTTCAGGCGCGGCTGATCCAGGCCGCCAAAAAAATCCTGCACGACGATGCCAGGCTGATAGTCCAGCACATCGCGCAGCGTCTCCCGGCGCGCGGCCCCGCTCAAGTCAATGAGATTGGTGCCACCTGCGATGTCGCGCAGGTCGTCCCGCTCCTGCGACATCCGCACGGGTTCCTGCGCGCGTTGGCGATTGCGGACTTCAATGCGGTCCAACTCCACCGGCTCGCGCGGATGGGCGTAGGACAGCAGGGGACAGGAGAGGGCGGTAAGCGCAGACAGCAGGCAAGCAGGCGAAGACAGAAGATCAATTTTTCGGGTCATGGGAACGAAACAGACTGGGAAGAAAAATGGGAGCGACCGAGCAGCGGATAGGGACGCAGGCGACCGAGTTCCAGGTTCACGCAGCGATCCACCAGTTCCGACAACTCCAACGGGTGGTGGCTGACGTAGAGCAGCGACGCGCCGGTCATCCGCACGGCGGTGTTGCACAGGCCGCGCATTTCCTGGCGCAGCGCGGGGTCCAGCGCACTGAAGGGCTCGTCCAGCAGCAACAGATCCGGCTTGATCGAAAACGCCCGCGCCAACGCCACCCGATGCGCCTCACCGCCGGAGAGTTGTCGCGGCCAAGCGCGCAGGCGTTGGCCCAGCCCCACCCAGTGCAACCAATCGCGGGCAGTGGCGCGCGCGGCCTGGCGACTGAATCCGGCCGCGCGCAAGGGAATGCGTACGTTGTCGAACACGCTGCGCCAGGGCAGCAGGCGCGGTTGCTGAAACGCAACGCCCACACGCTGGAAGTCATTGCGGACGCGCCCACCCTGGATCGGCAAGGTGCCTGCCAGCACGGCCAGCAAGCTGCTCTTGCCCGCGCCGCTGGGACCGACCAGGCCCACCCGTTCGCCAGCTTCGATGCGCAGATTGGCCTGGGTCAGCAGGGTGCGCGCGCCGCGCTGCAAGACGATGTCGTCAAGTTCAAGCATGGTGTTCTTCCCGATGGCTAGTGGCTGGGCTGGCGCTGCCAGCGGGTCATGCGGCGTTGCAAGGGACGCAGCAGCACCAGTTCCATCGCGGCGACCAGCAGCAAGACCAGCAGCACCCAGGCGTACAGCGCGGCGCTGTCCAGGCTGCCGCGCGCATGTGCAAGGGCGAAGCCGGCACCATTGGCGGCACCGATGACTTCGGCCATCACCACCAGGCGCACGCCACTGCAACAGGCCACGTGCAACGCCGAGCAAAGTGGAACGGCCAGCGCCGGCAGGGCCACGTGGCGCAGCCGCTGCCAGCGTCCCAGGCGATAGACCTGGGCCATCTCGCCCAAGTCGGGGTCCAGCAGGTGCAGGCCGCGCAAGGTGTTGACGTAGACATTGGGTGCCAGCAACACCACCGCGATCACGACCACCATCGCCGTGCCCATGCCCAGCCATAGCATCGCCAACACCACGACGATTACCGGCGGCACCGACATCAGCAGCCAGCGCAGCGGTTCCAGCAGGAGGCGCAAGCGTTCGCTGCGCGCCGCCAGCAGTGCCGTCACCAGGCCGATGCTGATTCCCAGCCCTACGCCTGCCGCCACCCGCAGCAGGCTGGCGGCAGCATGGAACGCGAAGTCTGGGGTGGACAGCAGACGCCCCAATCCCTGCCAGGTTTGCTGGGGAGTGGCCATCAGCAAAGGACCCAACTGCAGGGCCAGCACATGCCAGCCAAGCAGCAACAACAGCAGGCCCAGCAATGACCAGAGCGTGCGACAAGGAAGCGAACGGGCGCTCATGGACCGTAGAACTCGTCAGCGGGCAGGGTCTTGCCGATGGCGTCGGGATCCTGCGCAAGGATGCGCCGGTACAAGGCCTGCAACTGCGGCCGCACCTGTCGCGCAGGAATACCGTCCAAGCGCGTCACCCGGATCGCGAATTCCAACACCGGTAGCGGAATTTCCGGCAGATGGCGCTGCGCCAGTTGCGCGCAAGCGCGTGCCTGCGCCTTGCACCAGTGCGCGGCTTGCGCATAGGCAGAGACAATGGCCGCGGCCAACAGCGGATCCTCGGCGCGCGTTGCAGCGGCCATCACGCCGGCTTGCGGCAATTCGGGTTCATCGGGGAACTGCTGCGACCACGCGTCTTCCAGGCTTTGCACGCGGTACAAGGGCGCGCCACCGCTGTGCCGGTTGCGCCAGAGCAGCAGCGACGCCAGCGGCTCCGGCAACAGCGCATGCTCGCCACGCCCAGCCAACATCAACGCCACCGTATCTTGTGCATCGCGGCTGTGGATCAGCTGCACATCGCGATCCGCCACGAGTCCGTGCGAATCCAACACGGCCTGCAGTGTCATCGCACCCATGTCGCGGCGGTAGGGCGTCAGCAAAGTGCGACCGCGCAGATCGCCAAAGTCGTGCAACTGCGGATCCCGGCTGACCAGCCAAAGCATGCCCCACACCGAGACAGTGAGCAGGCGCACGCGTTGGCCGCGATTGGCCAGCAACGCGGGAACATGGGTGGGTGCCGCGCTGTAATCGAGCTCGCCGCGCGCCAACAACACGCGTAGTTGGTCCGCGCTCTGCCAGAGCGCGAACTGCGCCGGTCGCTGCTCATCGCCCACCGCGATGCCGGTTTCGGCCATCCGCATCAAGGGAAAGCTGACGACCGCAGGCGGCCCTCCCAATTGCAGCGCTGCGGCTTGCGTAGCGGTGGAAGAAGTCTGCGGCTGGCAAGCGGCCAGCCACAGGGTTGAGGCAAACAACAAGCCAAGCAAATTTGCTCGGCAACGGTGTTCGCTAGGCTCAAAGGCAAGAACGGTTCTCATGTAAGCGATGATTGCGTCCGTCTGCCCAGTCACCAATGACGAACATCAATGTGCGCGACCTGCAAGCGCGCAATCTGAGTTGAGCGCGCTGATGTCGGCGCATCCGCTGTTCCAGGACGCCAGCGAACCGGCCTTGGCCGCCGTGGTGCCGCAATTCGATCTGCGTCGCCATCGCCACGGCGCCTGGCTGTTCCGCGAAGGCGATCCCGCGCGCCATTGCCTGTTGGTCGTACATGGCTGCGTGGAAGTGCTGCGCCAGGGTTGGGACGGACAGGAGCGGGTCTATCAACTCTGCACGCGCGGCGAGCTGGCGGCGGAGATGTCGGTGTTCATGCCGCATGGGCGCTATTCGATGTGCGCGCGTGCGCGCGATGATGTCCGTTGCGCCTGGCTGCCCAGGCAATGCCTGCGCGAAGCCTGCCTGCGGCATCCCGCCCTGGCCATGCGCATGCTCGACTGGATGGGCATGCGTATCTACCAACGCACCAATGAACTGGATTGGCTGGCCGGCAGCTCGGCCGCGCAGCGCTTGGCAGCCTATCTGCTCTCGCTCTGCCCGGACCTGGCCCACCCGCTGGTGCATTTGCCCACCAGCCAGCGGCAACTGGCGGGCAAGCTGGGTGTGCGCCCGGAAACCTTGAACCGTCTGTTTGCCGAGTGGCAACGGCACGGAAAAATCAGCGGTCGCCAACGCGACTGGCAACTGTGCGACCTGTCGGCCTTGCGGGGGCTGGCCTGCGGGGCGGAGCGCAGCTTCTGAGGACCAGGTAAGATCGCGGCGTGGCCCAACCTGTGCTCTTCCGCCGAACCATGACCCAGCTCGCCCTTGTGGCGGTGCTGCTGTTGGCGTTGGCACCTTCGGTCACCCGCTTGATCAGTGGCGCCGGCGCGCAGGTGCTGGCCGGCTGGACCGAGTTGTGCACCGCCACGGGCTTGAAGTGGGTGGACACCGCCGACACCTCGCCGGTCAAGAAAGCCCCGTTGGCCGGTGGCGGCATGACGATGGGCGCGGACTGCGACTACTGCCGTCTGGCCGATGTGCTGCCGCTGCTGCTGTTGGCCATCTGCCTGTCGGTGCCGCTGCTGTCCTCAGCGCGCTTCATCCCCAAGCCGGCGCCACGTCGGCGCACGCCGACCAATCTGCGCGGGCTAGGTGGCCAGGGGCCGCCGCTGTACCTCTGAAACACAGGTCTTGATTCAGGCGCGCCACGTCGCGTCCTTCCTTGTGCTTTTTCGGAGCTTTCCATGTCGATTCCCGCTGTCGGGGCGCTGCGCGCGTCCCGTCTTTGCCTTGCCGTTGCGGCGGCGCTTTGCCTTCCTTCCATTGCCCTGGCCGAAGAGTCTGTGCAGCCCGAGACCTTTGATGCCGTGGTGGTCACCGCCGCGCCGGTCTCACCGTTGACCTACGAAACCGATCCACGTTTGCCGCGCCAACCGGTGCCGGCCAGCGATGGCGCCGACTACCTCAAGACCATCCCCGGCTTCACCGCACTGCGCAATGGCGGCACCAACGGCGACCCGGTGTTGCGTGGCATGTTCGGTTCGCGCCTGAACTTGCTGACCAATGACGGCAGCATGCCCGGCGCCTGTCCGGCGCGCATGGACAACCCGATGTCCTATGTCTCGCCGGAAACCTACGACCGCTTGATCGTCATCAAGGGCCCGCAGACCGTGTTGTGGGGGCCGGGCGCCTCCGCCGGCACGGTGCGCTTTGAACGCAACCCACCGCGCTTCGATGCGCCGGGTGTTGAACTGAGTGGCAGCCTGCTGGGCGGATCGTTCGGCCGCAACGATCAGGTGCTGGATGCAGCGGTTGGTAATCCGGATGTCTACGCACGACTGAGCGCCAACCGCTCCGAGTCCGACGACTACGAAGACGGCGATGGCAACGTGGTGCCTTCGGCGTGGAAGAAGTGGAACACCGACCTGTCGCTGGGTTGGACGCCCGATGCCGACACCTTGCTGGAGTTGAATGCCGGTGTCGGCGACGGCCAGGCCCGCTATGCCGGTCGCGGCATGGACGGCGCGCAGTTCAAGCGCGAGAGCTACAGCCTGCGTTTCGAAAAGACCAACTTGCCCGGCGCGCTCGACACGCTCAAGGCCAGCGCGTTCTACAACTACGCCGACCACGTGATGGACAACTACAGCCTGCGCGAACCCAATCCGATGAGTTCGATGCCGATGCCGATGGTGGCCGATGTGGATCGCCGCACCGTCGGCGGACGCTTTGCGCTGGGCTGGAAGTGGAGCCAGTTCGAGCTCACCGCCGGCATGGACGGGCAGGAGAGTCGTCATCGCGAGCGCAGCGGCATGGGCCGCAACGCGCATTTGTCGATGCCATGGAGCACCGACGCGCAGTTCAAGAGCGTCGGCGTGTTTGCCGAATCCATCTGGACCGTCAGCACTGGCCAGCGCTGGGTCAGCGGCCTGCGCTTTGATCGCGCCCAGGTGCAGGACGAGCGTGCGCGCACCGGCATGATGGGCATGCCCAATCCCACCTTCGGCATGACCCGCAAGGAAACGCTGCCCGCCGGCTTTGTCCGCTTCGAGCAGGACCTGTCTGCCGCGCCGGTCACCTGGTACGCCGGCATCGGCCACACCGAACGCATGCCCGATTACTGGGAACTGATTTCTCCCGACATGGGCCCGATGGGTGCGGCCAATGCCTTCGCCGGCATCCAACCCGAGCGCACCACGCAGTTGGATATCGGCGCGCAATACCGCACCGAAAAATTTGATGCCTGGGTGTCCGCCTACGCCGGCCGCATCAACGACTACATCCTGTTCTCGTACATGGGCGGCGGCATGATGGGCATGATGTCGGCCGCCGGCAATGTCGACGCCGATATCCGCGGCGGCGAAGCGGGCGTGGAATGGCGCGTGGGCGGCAACTGGAAGCTCGGCGGCACGCTGGCCTACGCCTGGGGCGAGAACCGCGACGCCGGCACCGCATTGCCGCAGATGCCGCCATTGGAAGCGCGCGTGTCGGCGGGCTTCGACAATGCGCGTTGGAGCTTTGGCGTGTTGGCGCGTGGCGTCAGCGCGCAGAACCGCGTGGCGATCAACCAGGGCAACGTGGTGGGGCGCGATCTTGGCCCCAGCGCGGGCTTTGGCACGCTGTCGCTCAATGGTGGCTATCGCTTCAATGATCGCGTGCAGCTCACTGCCGGCGTGGACAACGTGTTCGACCGGACTTACAGCGAGCATCTCAACCTGTCGGGCAGTGCCGACTTCGGTTATCCGGCGGATCCGGTGCGGATCAATGAGCCGGGGCGCAATGCTTGGGTGAAGTTGAACTTCAGTTTGTAAGCGGGCAGGCGCCTCTTCCATCTCGGTGGGAGAGGCGCTTCCTTCGGCGTAAACGACAGGCACAAAAAAACCCGCCGAGGCGGGTTTTCTTATTGGCCTGCGAGAGGCCGTTATGCATGGTGCCCAGGAGAGGACTCGAACCTCCACGGTTTTACCCGCTAGTACCTGAAACTAGTGCGTCTACCAATTCCGCCACCTGGGCAGGTGTGCAGGGCGCGAATTGTGGTGGAGGCGGATTTTTTTGTCAAACGTTTCTTTTCGCGCGGCCTCCATCGGGTCGGGGTGTAACATGAACCGATGACTAAAAAGACCAGCAAAGGCAGCGCGAAATCCTCGTCCCGCAAGGGTCCGCCCAGTTCGCGCGGGGGC
>Ga0160436_1000656_pt1 | contig 11830 bp, 10 predicted proteins | sample HID1973M_E0MG_FD_108264 | JGI IMG/M metagenome (GOLD analysis project Ga0160436, IMG submission 108264) | Enriched mosquito-associated microbial communities from UW Madison campus, WI, USA - HID1973M_E0 MG | ecosystem: Host-associated > Arthropoda: Insects > Digestive system > Unclassified ...
GCCCCGGGGGAAGGATCGGCGTGGCGGTGGGGTTGCTACCGGTTGGTAGAGTCTTGACCTGACGACCCCGCCCCGACAGGACGGAGCCGGCCCCCGTGCTGCTGCTGTTCACGATCCACGTGCTCGCGGCTCTCGTCGCGCCCGTGCTCGTACGGTGGTGGGGCAGGCGGGCGTTCTACGTGCTGGCGCTGGCGCCGGCGAGCGCCGCGGTCTGGGCGCTGATGTGGACGTCGCGGGTGCAGGCCGGCGACGGGGCCGTCGAGCGCATCCAGTGGATCCCGCAGCTGGGCCTCGAGCTGACGTTCCGCCTCGACACGCTCAGCTGGTTCATGACGCTGATCGTCGGCGGCGTGGGTGCGCTCGTGCTGGTCTACTGCGCGGGCTACTTCTCGACGAGCGCGCACGGGCTGGGCCGGTTCGGGGCGGTGTTCGTCGCGTTCGCGGGCGCGATGCTGGGGCTCGTCACGGCCGACGACATGCTGCTCCTGTTCATCTTCTGGGAGCTGACGACGGTCACGTCGTACCTGCTCATCGGCCACTACAACGACCGCAAGGCCAGCCGACGCGCAGCCATGCAGGCCATCGTCATCACGACGGCCGGCGGGCTGGCGATGCTCGTGGGCGTGCTGCTGCTGGGCGAGGCCGCGGGCACCTACCGGCTGTCCGAGGTCGTCGCGCACCCGCCGGGCGGGGGCATCGCGACGGCCGCGATCCTGTGCCTGTTCGCGGGCGTCGCCACCAAGTCGGCGCTCATCCCGTTCCACTTCTGGCTCCCCGCCGCGATGGCCGCGCCGACGCCGGTCAGCGCGTACCTGCACGCCGCCGCGATGGTGAAGGCGGGCATCTACCTGGTGGCCCGGTTCGCCCCCGCCTACGCGACCGACGCGACGTGGCGCTGGTGCGTGATCGTGCTGGGCTGCGGCACGTTGCTGCTGGGCGGCTACCGCTCCCTGCGCCAGCACGACCTGAAGCTGGTCCTCGCGTTCGGCACGGTCAGCCAGCTGGGGCTCATCACGCTGCTGGTGGGGTTGGGCAGCCGCGCGACGGCCCTCGCGGGGCTCGCGATGCTCGGCGCGCACGCCATGTTCAAGGCCGCCCTGTTCCTCGTCGTCGGCGTGGTCGACGCCGCCACGGGCACCCGCGACCTGCGCCGCCTGTCGGGCGTAGGCCGCGCGCTGCCGCTGACCGCGCTGGCCGGCGCGCTCGCGACGGCGAGCATGATCGGGCTGCCGCCGTTCGCCGGCTACGTCGCCAAGGAGGCGGGCCTCGAGGCGCTGGGTCACCTGGACCAGGGCTGGACGGGCACCGTGCTGCTGGTGGCCGTCGCCGTCGGGTCCGCGCTGACCGTTGCGTACGGGTTGCGCCTGTGGTGGGGGGCGTTCGCGACGAAGAGCGCGGTGATCCCGGAGTCCGCGCTGGTGCCGGACGCGGTGGCCGCGCAGGTCGACGGCGCCACGAGCCCGGGCACGACGACGACGCTCGCGACCGACGCGGACGCCGAACCGGCGCGGATCACGACGCCGTCGCTCAACCTCGTCTGGCCGGCCATGATCCTGGGCGTGCTGGGCCTGGCCGTCGCGCTGCTGCCCCAGCTCGGCGAGCACCTGCTGCTGCCGTACGCCGACACCTACCCGGAGGGGGAGCCCGGGCACCTGACGCTGTGGGCGGGGTTCACGCCGACCTTCGTCCTCACCCTGGCGATCCTCGGTGGCGGCCTGCTCCTGTGGCTGGCACGCGAGCGGGTGGAGCGCTGGCAGTCCGGTGCGTACCGCGGGCCGGAGGCCGACCAGCTCTACCGCCGGTTCATGCGCCGGCTCGACGACGTGGCGGCCGACGTCACCGCCATCACGCAGCGTGGTTCGCTGCCGCTGTACCTCGGCATCATCCTGGTCGTCTTCGTGCTGTCGGTCGGGACCGTGGCGCTCACGCGGACGTCATGGCCGAGCCAGGTCAAGGCCTTCGACAGCCCCGCGCAGGTCGTGTTCGCGGCCGCGACGATCGCGTCGGCCGTGCTGGCGGCCCGTGCCCGACGACGCCTCAAGGCGATCATCCTGCTCGGCATCGGCGGCTACGCGGTCGCCGGTCTGTTCCTGCTGCAGGGCGCGCCGGACCTGGCGCTGACCCAGGTGCTGGTCGAGACGGTCACCCTCGTCGTCTTCGTGCTGGTCCTGCGCCGGCTCCCCCCGTACTTCTCCGACCGACCCCTGGCCGCCTCCCGGTGGGTGCGGTTGACCGTCGCGCTCGCGGTGGGTCTGACGGTCGCCGGCATCGCGCTGGTCGCGCCCGGCGCGCGGATCCACGCGCCCGTCTCGCAGGCCTTCGCCGAGGAGGCCGTGCACTGGGGCGGCGGACGGAACATCGTCAACGTCACGCTCGTCGACATCCGCGCGTGGGACACCGTCGGCGAGATCTCGGTGCTGCTCGTGGCCGCGACCGGCGTCGCGTCGCTCGTCTTCCTGTCGCGGCGCGGCGGTCAGATCTTCCGGGCCGACGACGCACCGCAGAGCCGCCGGGTCTGGTCCGGGCCGGACCCGATGGCCGCGCTGCGTCGTCGGGCCGATCGCATGCGCCCCGACGCGCTGCACACCGACCGCGAGTGGCTGCGCGCCGGCTCGACGCTGGCGCCGCAGCGGCGGTCGGTGATCTTCGAGGTCGTCGTCCGGCTGCTGTTCCAGACGATGATCGTGTACTCGCTGTTCCTGCTGTTCAGCGGGCACAACGCGCCCGGTGGCGGGTTCGCGGCGGGGCTCGTCGTCGGCATCGCGCTGACCGTGCGCTACCTGGCGGGCGGCCGCTACGAGCTGGGCGAGGCCGCGCCCGTCCAGCCCGGCACGCTGCTGGGGATCGGGCTGTTCCTCTCGGCCGGCGTCGGGCTGTTCGCGCTGCTGCTGGGCGGGTCGGTGCTCCAGTCCTGGATCGTCGACATCCACCTGCCCGTGGTCGGCGACCTGCACCTGGTGACGAGCGTGTTCTTCGACGTGGGCGTGTACCTGGTGGTCATCGGCCTGGTGCTCGACATCCTGCGGTCGCTGGGCGCGGAGCTGGACCGGCGTGCGGAGGTCGGCATCGACGACGCCGCGGGCTCCGACGACGTGGAGCGATCGGCGGTGAAGCGATGATCGACATGACCCCCAACCTGGTGCTGGTGATCACCATCGGCGTGCTGTTCACCGCCGGCGTCTACCTGCTGCTGGAGCGGTCGCGGTCGCGCGTGCTCATCGGCATCATCCTGCTCGGCAACGGCGCCAACCTGCTGTTCCTGGTGGCCGGGGGAGCGGCGGGCCGCCCGCCGATCGTCGGCCTGGAGCCCGAGGGGCAGATGGCCGACCCGCTGCCGCAGGCCATGGTGCTGACCGCGATCGTCATCACGCTCGGCATGACCGCGTTCCTGCTGGCCATGGCGTACCGGTCCTGGCAGCTGCACCGGCACGACGAGGTCCAGGACGACGTCGAGGACCGCCGCATCGCTCGTCGGGCAGCCCGTGACGAACCCACCGTGCTGGGCGACGACAGCGAGAGCGCGGAGACGCTCGACGAGGCCGCCGCCGCGGCGCGCGACGAGACCGACCACGGCGCGCCGGCCCCGGAGCGTGGCCGATGAACGACTGGTCCTGGATCGTCCCCCTGCCCGTGATGATCCCGCTGTTCGCGGCGGGGCTCGCGCTCGCGCTGTTCCGTCGGCCGCGCCTGCAGCCGATCGTGTCGGTCACGGCGCTGTCGCTCGTGCTCGTCGCGTCGCTGGCGCTGCTGGTGATCGTCGACGACGGCCCGCTGGTCGTCGACGTCGGCGACTGGGCGGCGCCCGTCGGCATCGACCTGGTGGCCGACCGCCTGTCCGCGCTCATGCTGACCATCTCGTCGGCCGTCACCCTCTGCGTCCTGCTGTACTCGCTGGCGCAGGGGCGCGACGACGAGGAGGAGTCCGCGCCGATCTCGATCTACCACCCGACGTTCCTGGTGCTGACGGCCGGGGTCTGCAACGCGTTCCTGTCCGGGGACCTGTTCAACATCTACGTGGGCTTCGAGATCCTGCTGGCGGCCTCGTTCGTGCTCATCACGCTGGGCGGGACGGGCGAGCGGATCCGCGCGGGCAGCATCTACGTGGTGGTCGCGCTGCTGTCGTCGGTGCTGTTCCTGGTGGCGATCGCGCTGGTCTACGCGGCGACGGGGACCGTGAACCTGGCACAGCTCGCGATCCGGCTGCCGGAGATCGACCCGGGGGTGCGGCTGCTGCTGCAGGTGCTGCTGCTGCTCGCGTTCGCGATCAAGGCCGCCATCTTCCCGCTGTCCGCCTGGCTGCCCGACTCCTACCCGACCGCGCCGGCTCCGGTCACGGCCGTGTTCGCGGGGTTGCTGACCAAGGTCGGCATCTACGCCATGATCCGCACGCAGACGCTGCTGTTCCCGGGCGGGCAGCTCGACGACATCCTCATGTGGCTGGCGCTCGCGACGATGGTCGTCGGGATCCTGGGCGCCGTGGCACAGGACGACATCAAGCGCCTGCTGTCCTTCACGCTGGTCAGCCACATCGGGTACATGGTGTTCGGCATCGCGCTGTCCACCGACGCCGGCTGGACCGCAGCGATCTACTACGTGGCGCACCACATCACCGTGCAGACCGCGCTGTTCCTGGTGGTGGGGCTGATCGAGCGCGTGGGCGGGTCCACGTCGCTGACCCGCCTGGGTGGCTTGGCCAGGCTGGCGCCGGTGCTCGCGGTGCTGTTCTTCGTCGCCGCGATGAACCTGGCCGGCATCCCGCCGCTGTCGGGGTTCCTGGGCAAGCTGGGGCTGCTCGAGGCCGGTGTACATGAGGCGACTCCGCTGTCGTACACGTTGGTCGTCGGGGGTGTGGTCACCTCGCTGCTGACCCTGTACGCGCTGACGAAGGCGTGGAACAAGGCGTTCTGGCAGCCGCCGGAGGCCGAGCCGCGCTCCACGCACCTGCCGCTCGGGATGGTCGGGCCGGCCGCTGCTCTCGTCGGCGTGGGCCTGGTGCTCACCTTCGCCGGCGGCCCGCTGTACGCCTACACCGACCGCGCCGCGCACGCCCTGACCGAGCGCACCCCGTACATCGACGCCGTGCTCCCGGACGGAGAGCGGGGCACCGGCGACTCTGCCGACATCGCCGACCGAGGGAACGAGGTCGAGATCGACCTGGGCGGAGGCCACGGATGAGCCTGCACCCGCGCCGTGCGCGCACCCGGATCGCCTGGGGCACCGTCGTCTGGCTGACGGTGGTCTGGGTGCTGCTGTGGGGCGACCTGACGATCGGCAACGTCCTGGCCGGAGTGCTGATCGGCCTCGCGGTCACGACCGGCCTGCGGATGACGCCGATCGCCTTCCACGGGCACGTGCGGCCGCTGCGCGTCGTCGCGCTGTTCGCCCGCTTCGCCGTCGACCTCGTGCGCGCGTCCTTCGAGGTCAGCCTGCTGGCGCTGCGGCCCCGGCACACGCCGCGCGGCGCCGTGATCGGCGTCCAGCTGCGCAGCCACTCGGACCTCTACCTGACCATGACCGCCGAGCTGTGCTCCCTGGTGCCCGGTTCGCTGGTGGTCGAGGCGCACCGCCTGACCGGCATGCTCTACCTGCACGTGCTCGACGTGGAGCAGTCGGGCGGGATCGAGGCCGCGCGGCGCTCCGTGCTGGACCAGGAGGCGCGCGTGCTGCGGGCGTTCGCGTCCGACGCCGAGCTCGCCGCCGCCGGCCTGGAGGTGCGCGCATGACGTGGGTGATCGCCGTGTGCGGCGTGCTGCTGACCATCGGCGTCGGCTTCGCGATCGTGCGCGCGGAGAAGGGGCCGTCGATCCTGGACCGGACCGTCGCGCTGGACATCGTGGTGACGACGATGATCGCCGCGGTCGCGCTCTACGCGGCGATCGAGCGCCGCACCGACGTGGTCCCGGTGCTCGTCGTCCTGTCGCTCGTCGGCTTCGTCGGGTCGGTGACCGTCGCGCGGTTCGCGTCCGTCGAGCCCGAGGGCGAGGGGCGCGTCCGCACGCGCGAGGAGGTCGCGGCCGAGGACGCCGCGCGCCGCGAGGCGGAGGAGGAGGCCGAACGCCGTCGGATCTCGGGCACCGACGAGGAGAACGGCGGCGGCGCGGAGGGGGAGGTCCGATGAGCTGGGACACCGTGGCGGACGTCGCGTCCGCGATCTGCATGCTCGGCGGCGCGTTCCTGGCGTTCGCGGCCGGCGTCGGCGTGCTCAAGTTCCCCGACCTGCTGTCCCGCATGCACGCGGGCACGAAGCCGCAGGTGCTGGGCCTGGTGCTGGTGCTCATCGGCCTCGCGCTGCGGCTCCGGTCCGGTGGGGCCGTGTGGGCGCTGGTCCTCGTCGCGATCTTCCAGATGCTCACCGCACCCGTCGCCGCGCACATGGTCGGCCGGGCTGGCTACCGCACGGGCAAGGTCCGCCGCGACCTCCTGGTCGTCGACGAGCTGACCGAAGACCTGGAGGAAGCGGAGAACGACGACCGCTGACGGTCAGGTGGCGGTGACGGTCACCGGGGCGGCGACTCGGGTGCGCAGCAGCCGCCTGTCCGGGCGCAGGCTCATGGGGATCGCCACGGCCGCGACGGTGAGGACCCACGCGGAGTAGTCGATGCCGAGCAGCCACCAGATGCTCGTGTGCATGATCAGCGCGGCCACCGCGAAGAGCCAGCGGGTCTGCCGGATCGCCAGCCAGACCGGTGCGGTCAGCTCCAGCGCCAGCGCGCCCCCGGCCAGGCCCTGGGCGAGCCAGGGGTGGTCTGCCACGAAGGCGGCCAGGTCACCGGCCCGGTCCACAGCGCCTTGGCGCAGGATCCACGTCATGTTGTCGCTGAACACCCAGTGCAGCCCGGAGTGCCGCAGCTTCTGCAGGCCGGTGAGCAGGTACACGGTCGCGAGCACGGCCAGCGCGGCGCGCGGCGGCCAGCCGAACCGGACGGACGAGCCCGTCTCGCCCCGAGCCGGCGGCCGCGAGAACAGCAGCGGGAACGCCACGGTGACGGTCAGGACGTCGTTGTGCATGACCTTGCCCGACGAGCCCCACCACGCGCACAACGTCACGTAGGCGACCCACGCGACGACGAACCCGACGCGCCCGCGGTACCGCGCGAGCACCAGCACGACTCCCAGCAGCCCGACGACCTGCAGCGTCACCAGCAGCCACGCGGGCGGCGCGCCGGGGTACCAGCCGACGACGGTCCAGTGCTGGGTCAGGATCGCGGGCCGGTCGGCGATCCGCGTCCAGTCGCGCACCGCGAGGCGCAGCCCGATGACGAGCGCGACGAGCGTGTGCACCTCGAGCAGCCGGTACCAGGGCCCGGGGGCCGTGAGTGCAGCGTCGGCCCGGTCGACGAGCCGTCGCGTCGCGCCGCGTCGGGTGACCGACCCAGCAACCTGCGGGGATGCGCTCACGGGGTCATCTCCAGCAGCACCTTCGTGGCGGTGACCTGCGGCGTCCCGGACGCGTGGGCCGAGCGTGAGGTCCGGACGAGCTCGACCTTGGCGACGTCGGCGGGATCGATGCCGCACGCCACCAACCACGCCCGCACCTTGGCGCGCTGCACCGCCGCCGACTCGTGCGGCAGGTCAGGGTACTGGTGGCCCGTCGTGCTGAGGACCTGGTCGCCGGGGAGCCGCAGCGGCTGCTGAGTGCCGTCTGGCGCGATCGCCACGAGCTGCAGACCGGCGCTGTCGCCGGTGCGGACCGTCGAGAACAGGCGGAAGGCTGTCAGCGGCCAGAGCTCCAGCTGGACCAGCGCGACGAGCAGCAGGACGACGATCGTGCCGATCGTGACTCGTCGCGCGATCCGACTCTCGTGCGCGTCGTCGCGCTCGTCTCCGACGGCGGCCGCACGACCGTCGCCGGTTCTCGTTGCCACCACGTCGTTCGTCCCCCTGCGTCCTGCGGTCCTGATGAGGATGTCGTGCGGGGCCACTATGGCAGGCGCGCGGCGCGTTCCGGTGCACCGCCCGCCGGGATGCTTGGATGGTGGCGTGACTCGTGCCGAGGTGGTCGTCGTGGGGTCCGGTCCCAACGGGCTGGCCGCGGCTGTCACGTGCGCGCGCGCCGGTCTGCGGGTGCAGGTCCTGGAGGCGCAGCCGACGATCGGCGGCGGAGCCCGCACGCTCGACCTCGGCCTGGCCGACGGGATCGTCCACGACATCTGCTCGGCCGTGCATCCCATGGCCTGGGCGTCGCCGTTCTTCGCGCAGTTCGACCTGGCCGCGCGCGGCGTCGAGCTGCTGACGCCCGACGTGTCGTTCGCGCAGCCGCTGCCCGGCGGACGGGCCGGCATCGCCTACCGGTCGCTGGACCGGACCGTCGAAGGGCTCGGCGTCGACGGCGGCGCGTGGCGCTCGCTCGTCGGCCGGCTGTCCGAGCACCACGACCAGACCGTCGCGGTCGCGCTGAGCGACAAGCGGTCGATCCCGCCGGGCGTGGTGCCGCGTGGCATCGGCACGGCAGCGGCGTTCGGCGCCGCCGTGCTGGAGCAGGGGACGCGCGCCTGGGACCGCCGGTTCGTCGACGACGTCGCGCCGGCGCTGCTCACCGGCGTCGGCGCGCACTCCATCAGCACGCTGCCCTCGCTGGCCGCCGCGGGGACGGCCCTGCTGCTCGCTTCGCTCGGGCACGCGGGTGCGGGTTGGCCGATCCCGCGCGGAGGTTCGGGCGCGCTGACGGCCGCCCTGGTCGCCGACCTCGAGGCGCACGGCGGTGAGGTGATCACCGGCTACCGCGTCACCACGTTCGAGGACCTTCCGCCCGCCCACGTCACGCTGTTCGACACGACGCCCCGCACGCTCGTCGGCGTGCTCGGCGACCGGCTGCCGCCCCGCCACCGGCGTCGCCTCGAGGACTTCGGGTACGGCAACGCGGCCGCGAAGGTGGACTTCGTGCTCTCCGGCCCGGTGCCGTGGGCCGCGCCTGACGTCGCTCGTGCAGGGACCGTGCACGTCGGCGGGACGCGCGCCGAGATGGTGCACGCGGAGGCCGAGGTCGCCGCGGGGCGGCACGCCGAGCGGCCGATGATGCTGGTCAGCGACCCATCGGTGGTCGACGAGTCGCGCCTCGTCGGCGGGCTGCGACCTCTGTGGACGTACGCGCACGTGCCGTCGGGCTCCGACGTCGACGTCACCGAGGCCGTCACCTCGCACATCGAGCGCTTCGCGCCCGGGTTCCGCGACGTCGTCGTCGCGAGCCGCTGCGTCCCCGCCGCGCACATGAGCAAGCACAACGAGAACTACGTGGGCGGAGACATCTCCGCGGGGGCGGCGACGATCTGGCAGATGATCGCGCGGCCGACGGCGGCCTGGGAGCCCTACTGGACCGGTCGCGACGGCGTGTACCTGTGCTCGGCGTCGACGCCGCCCGGGCCCGGTGTGCACGGGCTGGGTGGTTGGTACGCCGCCACGCGGGCGCTGCGCGAGGGCTTCGGGATCACGCAGGCGCCGAGCCTCGCGCCCTGACGTCTACTGGCTGCGGATCAGCGTCCAGGACCTGAGGTACGAGCTGGTGGCACGGGGGTGGGGGTAGGGCGTGACCTCGTCGAAGAAGACATAGCCCGGCCGTGACTTCCACCGCAGCGTCACGTACTTCCAACCGGTGGTCGACGACTTCGTCCTGACCGTCATGACCTTCTTCCCGACCTGAACGTTGAAGGTGCCGCACGACGGGCACGTCCGTACCTGGATCCGGACGCCCCGCGACTCCTGCGTGAAGATGCTCGCGCTGGTGGACCGGCCGCTCCCGCTCCCGCCCGGGAGCGCGCTGCTCAGGACCGCGACCTTGTGGCCGCCCCGGGTCGCGACGCGCTCGGCGTCCAGAGCGTGCGAGGTCGCCGCAGCGGCGACGTAGGTGCAGCGAGGCTTCGACCATGCACTCACGCGGCCGATGGCGTCCCGCGCGCGGACCTCGTAGCAGGCCTGCCTGCCTGCCTGCAGCGTGTGGCTCACCGAGCGCTTCGTGGTGTGCGACGCCAACGTCTTCCAGGTGCCGAGCGTCCCCGTCGCGGTGGCCACCCTGGCCCGCACGTCGTAGGACGCGACGCCCCGGTCGTCGGTTGCTGCGTAGGTGACGGTCGACCGGACCTTGCCGCTCGCCGGCACCCCGCGCCACGTGGGGACCGAGATGCGCGTCATCCGCGGCGCGGCGACGTCGGTGCCGAGGCAGTGGCTCGACGACCAGGCGCTCGTGCGGCCGAACGCGTCGCGGGCACGCACCGAGAAACAGATGCGCTGGCCGGTGCTGATCGTGACCGCAGCCTTCGTGCTCGTCGTGCCCTGGAACGACGACCGGTACACCCACGCACCGTAGGTGTCGGCGCCGCGCGCACGGACCTTGTACCGGACGTCGTAGGTGGGGACGCTGCCGACGTCGGTCGCGGCGTAGGTCACCGAGGGGGTGGCGTGGCCGTGCGAGACCGCCGCGGCGGCAGGGGTGCTGACCTTGGTCAGGCGCGGCGGCGTCAGGTCGCTGTGCGTGCACTCGTCGTCGGACCAGCGGGTGTAGTTGCCGGCTGCGTCGTGCGCACGGGCCGCGAAGCAGATGTCGCCACCGTCGATCGCGCGGACGGAGAGCGTCGTCGTCGTGCGGGGCTGCGACCACGCGCCGAAGGGGGAGCCCGGACGCGACTGCCGGGAGCGCATCTCGGTGACGACGCCACCGATCGCCAGGAAGTCGCGCGAGTACTCGTCCAGGGGGGTGTTGGCGTGCCCGGTCACGGTGACGGCGTCGCTCGTGGCGGCGTCGACCCAGGTAAAGGGAACATCGGGTGCGGCGTGGTCGACGATCGTCGTCGACACGCGCGGCGCGTCGGACAGGTCGACGAACCGTGCGTGGTGCTCGTCGTCGACGTAGACCACGGCGGTCCCGGCGTCGTCGAGGTCGGGCGACGCCGACGACGCGGGGCCGTACGACCGATCGTCCCCGGCGAACTGGTCGACCACCAGCTCGTGTGCGGTGCTGTCCACGCTCACGGCCACGTCGCGCCCGACGATCGCGTCGTCGGGGACGAAGAAGCCCCAGTAGACGTCGTTCAGGTCGCGGACGACTAGTACTACTTCGGCGGAGGTCGGGACCAACCAGCGACCGAAGGTCTCGGCGCGTGTGTAGGCGCGGACCGTGTTATTGCTCCACAGGGCCGCGTGGCTCTCGATGCTCCGGTTGACGATCGTGTGGCTGGCCTCGACCCCGGTGACCGTCCCACCCTCGACGGTGACCGCCGTACCCGCGAGCGAGGGGTAGTCCCAGACCACGTCGCCGGTGCGGACGTCCTCGATCGGGGTGGTGATCGCGCCGTCCGCCGTCGGGACCGAGGGAAGGACCGCGTACGCCCCGCCGCGGCCGAGGGTCGTGCCGGTCGGGACCGAGCGCGCGGACCAGGTGCCATCGGCGGCACGCCAGGCGAGCGTGTCGGACGTGCCGTCGTCGACCAGGAGCGCGTCCCCCTCGGCTGCGAGCAGCGCGCCGGTCAGGGGTGCGTCGCCGACCTCGACCGGGCTCCACGCTCCGCTCGAGGCGCCACGGTCGTGGCTCATGATGCCGGCCGACGTCGCGGCATACGCGGCGCGGTCGGTCAGCCCGACGGACGTGACGGCGGTGCCGCTGTCGCCGAGGAGCAGGCCCTGGCCGAGCGCGTCCTGGGCCGGAGCGCCCTGGGCGGGAGCGCCGATCGCGACGAGCGATCCTGCGACGAGCGCGGACGCGGCGATGGATCCCCAGCCCCGTGCTCCGGCGTGGTGGCGGGCGGGCATCGGTGCTCCCTGTGCGTCCGGTGTGCGTCGTCGACTGGACGCAACGTAGCGGACGGCAGCACCGCGCGTGGGCGGTTCGCCAGATGTTCAC
>Ga0160436_1000665_pt1 | contig 11736 bp, 13 predicted proteins | sample HID1973M_E0MG_FD_108264 | JGI IMG/M metagenome (GOLD analysis project Ga0160436, IMG submission 108264) | Enriched mosquito-associated microbial communities from UW Madison campus, WI, USA - HID1973M_E0 MG | ecosystem: Host-associated > Arthropoda: Insects > Digestive system > Unclassified ...
GTAGGCGCGCGAGGGCACCTCCGTCTTGCCGATGACGATGATGTCGAGCCCGTCGGAGACGACCTCCCACAGCGTCTTGTTCGGGTCGATGTTGGCGCGGCTCTGGTCGACGTAGCTGATCTTCACCGTCTCGCCGATCTTCAGCTCGCCGCCGTCGAGCGGCTCGAGCCCCACGATCGTCTTGAACAGCGTGGTCTTGCCGACACCGTTCGGGCCGATGACGCCGACGATGCCGTTCGGCGGCAGCGTGAAGCTGAGGTCGTCGATGAGCACGCGGTCGCCGAAGCCCTTGTGCAGCTTCTTCGCCTCGATGACCACGTTTCCGAGGCGCGGCCCCGGCGGGATCTGGATCTCGTCGAAGTCGAGCTTGCGGGTGCGGTCCGCCTCGGCGGCCATCTCCTCGTAGCGGGCCAGACGCGCCTTCGACTTCGTCTGGCGGCCCTTCGCACTCGAACGGACCCACTCGAGCTCGTCCTTGAGGCGCTTGGCGAGCTTCTGGTCCTTCTTACCCTGGATGTCGAGACGCTCGGCCTTCTTCTCCAGGTAGGTCGAGTAGTTGCCCTCGTAGCCGATGAGGCGACCGCGGTCGACCTCCGCGATCCACTGGGCGACGTTGTCGAGGAAGTACCGGTCGTGGGTGATCGCGATCACGGCGCCGGGGTACTTCTGCAGGTGCTGCTCGAGCCAGAGCACACTCTCGGCGTCGAGGTGGTTGGTGGGCTCGTCGAGCAGCAGCAGGTCGGGCTTCTGCAGCAGCAGCTTCGCGAGCGCCACGCGGCGCTTCTCGCCACCGGACAGAACCTTCACATCCGCGTCACCCGGGGGCGTGCGCAGCGCGTCCATCGCCTGCTCGAGCTGCGAGTCGAGGTCCCAGCCGTCGGCCGCGTCGATCTCCTCCTGCAGCACGCCCATCTCGGACAGCAGCGCGTCGAAGTCGGCGTCGGGGTCGCTCATCGCGGCCGAGATCTCGTTGAAGCGGTCGAGCTTCGCCTTGATGGCGATGCCCTCCTGGATGTTCTCGAGCACCGTCTTGCTCTCGTCGAGCTCCGGCTCCTGCATGAGGATGCCGACCGAGTACCCGGGGGTGAGCTTCGCCTCGCCGTTGGAGGGGGTGTCGAGACCCGCCATGATCTTCAGGATCGTCGACTTGCCGGCGCCGTTCGGGCCCACCATGCCGATCTTCGCTCCGGGCAGGAACGCCATCGTGACGTCGTCGAGGATGAGCTTCTCCCCGACCGACTTGCGGGCGCGCACCATGGAGTAGATGTATTCGGCCATTGAGACAGCAACCTTCGAGTCGAGGGGACAGCGACTCTCAAGACTACCCGCCGTGGAATCCCGGCCGATGCGTCATCCGGGAGGACGACACGGCGCCCCGAGCGAGAGACCGGAGGGCGCAACCGTGCAGATTTCGTTACGCAGCTGCGTATCCCGAGCCGCGAAACTGCTCGGATGGGCCATCGCGTCGAACTCACCAACCTTGGCTTCTGGCGCCGCCGAAGTCGGCCGCGCCGCGCGGCCGGCGTGACCCTCGGTGTTCTCGCGTCGGCGGCGCTCCTTGCCGGATGCGGTGAGTACTCCGACCAGTCGGCGCTCGACCTCACCATCAGCGAAGGCCGCTTCGCCGTCGTCAACTGCGGGAACGAAGAGGTCGCGCCGCCGGTGCGGTTCCTTCTCACCGTGCGGCAGCCGGGAGAGGAGTGGGAGGACGCGTTCGAGGCGAGCGGCAACGTTGCATTCGTCAACGGCAGTCAGTTCACGAACGATCCAGATGGATGGACTGAAGTCGACACCGACCAGATCCGCGAGCTTGAACCGGGGGCGAAAGTCGAAGTTTCGTTGACATCCGGCGGGCGGACGTCAGCGACCTACACCGTGCCTGCGGAGGGCTTGGGCGAAGGCGAATGGCTCTCGTATCGCGGCGGCGTCGCCTCCGCACCCTGTTCCGACTGAACCCGTTGCCGCCGTCGGGGGCCGCTGGCAGGGTGTCGGCATGGTGATCGAGGTGCGACCGGCGACCGTGTTCGCGGATGTTGCGGCGATGGTCGGGCCGAAGCGGCCGGATGCGAACGTGTGCTGGTGCCTCAGCTACCGCATCCCGTCGAAGGAGAACGTGCAGCTGCGCGGCACCGAGCGCGGCGACCTGGTGAAGAAGCTCGTGCGGCAGTCGCCGCCACCCGGTGTGCTCGCCTACGACGGGGATGAGGTGGTCGGCTGGGCGGCCGTGCACCCGCGGGCCGACACCAGCTTCGCCACCAGCCGCCGCATCCCGCACGTCGACGACACGGAGGTGTGGTCGGTGTGGTGCATCAGGGTGCGCCCCGGCCATCGCGGCGAGGGCATCTCGCACGCCCTGCTCGAAGGCGCCGTCGAGTTCGCGCGCGCGAGCGGGGCGCCCGCCATCGAGGGGTACCCGGTCGACAACGCAGGCGCCAAGGTCGACCTGACGATGGCCTACGTGGGCACGAGGTCGCTGTTCGAGAAGGCGGGCTTCACGAAAGCCTCCGACACCACATCCGTGATCGACGGGTTTCCGCGGGTGCTGATGCGGCTGGAGTTCTGAGGCAAGCCGGAGGTTTCGAGACGCGTCGCCTTCGGCGGCGCTCCTCGACCACCTCGGTTTGCTAGGCGGGGCGCGGGGTGCCGATGATGCAGCGGCCTGTCGAGGGGATGTCGGTGACGATGCTCGTGTAGCCGATGTTGCCCCACTGACCGAGCAGGCAGCTGTCGGAGAAGCGGATCGAGAACACGATGTTGTCGGCGGCGATGCCGATGGCGGTGGTGTCGGGGGTGACCTCCATCGCCGCGCGCTGGTAGCCGTGAGCCTCCAGGTTCGCGATGAAGGCCGCCCCGTTGAGCGTGGTGCCCGAGTCGATGAGCTGCCGGTTCACGAAGTCGAAGAACGGCTGGTTCTCGGTGGCGGTTCCGTCGAGAACGGGCTCGGGATCGGGTGTGGGCGTCGACGTTGGCTGCTCCGATGCGGGCGCGCTGCCCGACGAGGTCGGCGTCGGCGCGGGCGCGGTGCAGCCGGCGAGCAGTGCGACGGATGCGAGGGCCAGGGCGCACGCGACCGCGGCGCGCGTTCGGGTCATCCGGGCCTCCGTGAACTCGTCCCGCGCGGGTGGCGAGATCCCGACGAGTCTAGAACGGCAGCGCCGGCTCGACCTGAGCCTCCACCGGGAACGTGTCGGCCGCGTCGGATGCCGCCTGATCGGAAGGCGCTGCGGGACGCGGGGTGCGGGTGTAGCGGGAGGTTCCCCAGGCCACGTCGTGGCCGAGCGACTCGGCGACGATCTCGACGTCGTGGCCCGTCTTCTCGCCGCTGGTCCACTCGCGCACGCGCAGACGACCCGAGACGACCACACGCTGCCCCTTCTCGATCGACGCGTGCACATTCGCGGCGAACTGCCGGAACGCGGTGACCGAGAACCAGTTGGTCTCGGCATCCACCCACTTCTGCTCGGTGCGATCGAAGCGCCGGTGGTTGGAGGCGAGCCGGAACGAACTGATCTCGAGCCCCTCGGCGGTGACGGTGTGCTTGACCTCTGTGGCGACGGTTCCCGCCACGGTGACGTTCTCGGTCATCTGATTCCTCCTGCTCGGTGCGCCCGACGTGTGGTGCGGCGCCCGTCACGGTGTCGTGCCGGGTTCCCGCATCCGGGCGCCGCGCAGCAAGACTGCCGGGCGCGCGCACGCAGCGGGCGCGGATGCCGACCGGTCAGGGATCGGCGGCGTCCGCGCCCGCTGGGGAGGAGGGGTGCCCGCTCAGTGCTCGCGGAACTCCGGCCACTCGGAGCCGGGGAGCAGCGCCGCGTGCAGGGCGCTCTTCGCGACCTCCAGGCTGGGGTAGCTGCCCCGGTAGTCGGCGTCGTCGATGAGCTTCACCTGGAAGCCCTCCGAGGTGCGGTGGATCGTGCCGACGGCGCCCGACGGGCCGAAGGCCACCCAGCGCTGCTCGACGGTGGTGCTGTCGCTCATGATCTGCTCCTTTGCGTCGCATCCATCTGCGTCTTCTCGACGCTACCCTCGTCCCGGGCGGGAGTCACGGGCTCCCGGCAATCACTCAGGGGCGTCGTCACGCAGCGTCGCGAAACCCGCCCAGAGCACGCCCAGCAGACGCTCGAAGCTCGCGTCGACGTCGTCGGGCATGCCGAACCCGCCCGCAGCCTCGAGCTGCACGAATCCGTGCACGGCCGAGCGCAGGATGCGCACCGCGTCGACCGTGCGGGCTGCGGGCACCCCCGCTTGCGCCACCACCCCGGCGATGTCGCCGACGGCGCGCACGGCCGCCGCCTCCAGCTCGGGCGACGCCTGGCGACCGGGTGCGGGTTGCCCTGCGGCGTAGAGCCCCGGATGCGCGCGCGCGAACTCGCGGATGGAGCGCGCGGCGGCGTGCAGCGCCCGCTCCCCCGTGAGGCTCGCGACGGCCGGCTCGACCGCATCCGCGAGCGACCCCACCGCGACAACCGCAACCCCGTCGCGGAGCTCGTCGAGGGATCGGATGTGCTTGTAGAGGCTCGGCACGGCGACACCGGCACGAGCCGCGACGGCCGCGAGGGTGAGCGGCGCCGCGGGGTCGGCATCGACCAGGTCGACGGCGATCGCGATGACGGCGTCGCGGCTGAGGCCCGCCCTAGGCACGGGCGCCGTGCCGTTCGGCGACGAAGGTGCGCACCGCGGGCAGCACCAGGTCGGGGCGCTGCCGGTGGGGGTAGTGGGCGGCGTCATCGACGAGCAGCGTGCGCGCGTCGAGCACCGCGGCGACGTGCTGCAGCTCGGCGGCGGGGTCGGTGAAGTCGGGGTCGACGGCGCCGATCACGGCGAGCGCGGGCGTCTGCACCTCGTGCACCCGGTCGGCGACGATCTGGTGGTCGAGCACGAGGGCGAGGCGCCGGAACTCGGCGAGCCGGCCTGGGCGCCCCAGCGCCGCCCTCATGGCGGCGAGGTGCGCGTCGAGGTCGGCGGGCTCGGTTCCGCGGTTGAGGGTGCTGCGGTAGTAGGACGCCCACACGGCGACACCCCACGGGCGCGCGAAGAGGATGCGGTATATGAGCCGCATGAGGCGGGCGTCGCCCTTGCCGTTGCGCACGAAGGGCGACAGCAGCACGAGACCGGCCACCAGATCCGGGCGGTCGGCGGCCACGAGCACGGCGGAGGAGGCGCCCATCGAGCTGCCGACGATCACCGCGGGTCCGCCGAGCTGCTCGATGAGCGCGGTGATGTCGGATGCGGTGGCCGGGTCGCCCAGTTCGGCGAACCCGATGTCGGAGTCGCCGTGGCCGCGCAGGTCGATGCTGGCGACGCGGAAGCCGTCGGCGAGGAGCGCGTCGACGAGTTCGTGGTCGGTGGAGCGCAGGTCGCCCATGCCGGGAACGGTGACGACGAGGGGGCCGTCGCCGCGCACCTCGTAGGCGACGCGGCGCGACCCGCTGGTGTCCGGTCGGTCGATGTATGAGGTCATGCCGTAAAGCTAATGCCATTAGCTTTACGGCGCAACCCCTGATTCTCGGACTAGACGGCCTTCACGTACTGCGCGTAGCTCTTGCGGATCTTCTGCACCTTCGGCAGCGCCACCGCGAGGCAGTACCCCTGGCCCGGGTTCTTCGCGAAGAAGTCCTGGTGGTACTCCTCCGCGCGGTAGAACTCGCCGAGCTTCGTGATCGTCGTGACGATCCCGCCACCCCAGGCCTCGGCTGCGCGCTCACGCGCCTCCTCGAACTCGGCCTTCTGCTCGTCGTCGGCGTAGAACATCGCCGAGCGGTACTGGGTGCCGATGTCGTTGCCCTGACGGTTGAGCTGTCGCGGGTCGTGCAGGCTGAAGAACACGTCGAGGATCACGCTCGACGGGATGACCGTCTCGTCGAAGGTCACCGCCACCGCCTCCGCGTGGTCGGTCGTGCCCGTGCAGACCAGCTCGTAGCTGGGGTTCGGCACGCTGCCGCCGGTGTAGCCCGAGACGACCTCCGTGACGCCGTCGAGGGTGCGGTACACCGCGTCGAGACACCAGAAGCAACCGCCTGCGAGAACGAAAGTGCGCATGATGCGACCCTACTTTCCTATGTGTGGGGGGACGAGGGGTACAACACTGCGGATGTCGCATCCGTTCCCTAGGCTGGGCCAGTGCCGTACACCGCCGCTGCAGACCGATATGACCTCCTCGACTACGCCCGCGTTGGCCGCAGCGGGCTGAAGATCCCCCGCATCTCGCTGGGCCTCTGGAACAACTTCGGCCACGACCGGCCGCTCACCACCCAGCGCGACATCGTGCTGCGTGCGTTCGACCTCGGGGTCACCCACTTCGACCTGGCCAACAACTACGGCCCGCCCGCCGGATCCGCGGAAGAGAACTTCGGCCGCATCCTCGAGAGCGACCTGCGGCCCTACCGCGACGAACTGGTCATCTCGTCGAAGGCCGGCTACGACATGTGGCCCGGCCCCTACGGCGAGTGGGGCTCGCGCAAGTACCTGCTCAGCTCGCTCGACCAGTCGCTCACCCGCCTCGGGCTCGACTACGTCGACATCTTCTACCACCACCGGCCCGACCCCGAGACGCCGATCGAGGAGTCGATGGGCGCCCTCGCCCACGCCGTGCGATCCGGCAAGGCGCTCTACGCGGGCATCTCGAACTACGGCCCCGACGACACCCGCCGCGCCTACGAGGCCCTCAAGGCCGAAGGCGTGCCGCTGCTCATCCACCAGCCCTCCTACTCGATGTTCAACCGGCTTCCCGAAGAGGGCCTGCTGGATGCCATCGGCGAGCTGGGGATCGGATCGATCGTGTTCTCGCCGCTCGCCCAGGGCCTGCTCACCAACCGATACCTCAACGGCATCCCCGCCGACTCCCGCGCAGCGGAAGGCCGCTGGATCAACGAGTCGACCATCAGCGACGAGTACCTCGAGCGCGCCCGCGGCCTCAACGCGATCGCCGAGGCCCGCGGCCAGTCGCTCGCCCAGCTCGCCCTCCTGTGGGTGCTGCGGCAGCCGACCGTCACGAGTGCCCTCATCGGCGCCTCGAGCGTGCGGCAGCTGGAGGACAACCTCGGCGCCCTCGCCGGCGAACCGCTGACGGCCGACGAGATCGCCGCCATCGAACCGTTCGCCGTGCACGGCACCGTGCACCGCTAGGCCCGACCGGAAAAACGCGGCGCGCGGGGGAAGACGACCCGTTCCGCCCGCACCGGACGTAGGGTGCCGCCATGCAGTGGTGGAACTCATTCGTGGACTGGTTCTATTCGGAAGACGGCCAGCGGCTTCTGGTGACCGCGATCATCCCGTTCATCGCGATCGTGCTCGCCGGCGTCATCGCCGCGCTCATCGGGCGCGGCGCGATCAAGCGCATCGTGGCACAGCGCGATCACGAAACCCGCGCCGCCGCGGTCTCGGCCCTCATCTCGGCCGGGCAGAACGCGGTGCGCTGGCACAGCCAGTCGCCCGCGGCGCGCGAGCATGCTGAGCATCTCGCGAACGACGCCGACGTGATGGTGCGCCTGCTGCCGATCTCGGGCGCCGCATACGCCGCCGACTGGGCCTCGCACCAGCTCGCCGACATGCGCACCAACTCCGTCAGCTTCAGCTACCAGGCCGAGCAGACCCTCTCCGAGTACCGGGAACGTCTCGTGCTGTGGCTGCACCGACCCAACAAGGGGCGCAAGCTCTTCGCCGCCGACCTCGAGCGCTGGCGCTACGAAGACCAGGCCGCCGACCCGCTGATCGTCGAGCAGCAGAAGTGGGCCGAGGAGCAGTACACGGTGGCCACCGACGAGCCCGTCGATCACGCCGCAGAGGTCCCCCTCCCCGTGGAGACGGCCCCGACGGCGGTGTTCGAGCCGGCCACGCCGGTCGACAGCTACTCGGCCCCCGTCGCATCCAAGACCGGTCCCGCGACGGCCGAAACGCCCACCGACGCGACCTCGCGCGGCAACTAGACCACCACGACGTGCGCCCCGGCGTCCCTTCTCGGGACCCGGGGCGCACGCGTTGGAGGGCTCAGTCGAGGCTGAAGATGCGGGTCGGCTTCAGGTCGATCGCGTGACCGGTGCCGCTCTCGATGACGACCTTCAGGGTCGGCTGGGTCTCCAGGTAGTAGAACTCGATGTTCTCGCCGATCCGGCCGCCCATAAGACGCGGGGCGTCGGTGTCGGCGATCAGTTCGTCCGAGTCGGCGACCGAGTGCTTCATGACGGCGATGTGCTGCACGCCCTCACCGCGCTCGTCGAGGAACTCCTGGTAGATGTTCCGGCCGCCGGTGGGCTGGATGATCTCGAAGCCCATGTCGCCCACCATCGTCTCGGCGCCGAGCATCGAGAACTCGGTCGGTTCGCCGCGCAGGTAGGTGTCGTGCAGCATCGGCGCACTGTGGTCGTACACCTTCCAGGGGCCCCAGCCGAGTCGCTTCGAGTACTCGTACATGGTCTTGTCGAGGTCATAGGTGACCACGCAGATCTGCGAGATGAGGTGCTTGTGGGTCGCGGATGCGTCGTTCATCGTGTCTTCCTTCGTTTGAGGGACGGGGTGGATGCGGATGCGGGGTCAGACCATGAGCGCCACGACCTCCTCCTCGCGCGCAGGCGCGGCGGCCGGTGAGGCGAACTCCCCCACCACCTCGCCGTCGTGCATGACGAGGATGCGGTCGGAGAGCCCGATCAGCTCGGGCAGGTCGTCGCTGACCAGCACGACGGATGCGCCGTCAGCTGTCAGGTCGCGGATGATCGCGTAGATGTCTTCCTTCGCACCCGCGTCGACGCCGCGGGTGGGGTTGTCTGCCACGAGCACGTCGGCACCCTGGCTGAGCCATTTTGCGAACACGACCTTCTGCTGGTTGCCGCCCGAGAGGGTGCGCACCGGCTGCTCGAGTGACCGCATCCGCACGCGCAGCCGCCCGGCCCAGGACTCGGCGAGCGTGGCCTCTGCCCGCCTGTGGCGCAGGGAGACGCTCGAGCGCCTGCCGAGAGCGACCTCGTTGATGTTCGCATCCACGGACAGGCCGAGGCTGACGCCTTCGGCGTGACGATGCAGGGGGATGTAGCCGACGCCGGCGGCGACCCGCGCGGCGACCCGGTGCCCCATAGCGGCACCGTCGACCTCGATCGAACCCGTCGACGGCACGACGCCGAACAGGGCCGCGGCGAGCTGGTTCTTGCCCGAGCCGAGCAGTCCCGCCAGGCCGACGATCTCGCCGGAGCGCACCTCGAACGAGGTGGGCTGAAGCCCGTCGGAGGCGAGCGCGCTCACCCGAACGCGCACTTGCTCGCCGGGGCCCGACTGGCGGTGCTTCTGGTACATGTCGTCGGCGCGCTCCCGGCCGACCATCAGTCGGTGCAGCTCGGCCTCCTCCGTCGCGCGCGGGACCTCCGCGACGACGCGGCCGTCCTTCATGACGTAGAGGCGGTCGGAATGCTCGAGCAGCTCGCTGAGCCGGTGCGAGACGAAGAGGAACGAGGTGCCCGCGTCACGCAGGCGGGTGAGGAGGGTGAAGAAGAGCTCGAGCTCGGTGCCCGACAGCGCGGCGGTCGGCTCATCCAGCAGGATCACCGGCGCGGAGGTGTCGTAGATGCGCGACAGGCTGACCGCCCGCGCGATCTCGAGCAGCTGCCGCTCCCCGAACGAGTAGTCGGATGCCGGACGGTCGACGTCGTAGTCGAGCCCGAGGTCGGCGAGCAGCTGCCGGGCGTGGGCGCGGGCGGCGCGCTTGCGGAAGACTCCCGCGGTGGCGAAGTGGTCCTCGGCGCCCAAGCAGAGGTTCACGTAGACCGGGAGCCGCGGGATGACGCTCTGCTCCTGGAAGACCCGGTAGACGCCGCGCCGGGCGGCGTCTACCGGGGAGGCGAGCTCGACGGGGTCGCCCGCGACGACCACCGTTCCGGCCGTGGGGACCAGCACGCCGCACATGATGTCCATGAGCGTCGACTTGCCTGCGCCGTTCTCGCCGATGAGGCCGACGATCTCGCCGGAGGACACCCGGATCGAGACGTCCTCCAGCACCGTGTTGGTGTCGAAGGTCATCGTCACCTCGACCGTCTCGATTCGTGCGGAGGTATCCGCCCGGGTGTTCTCCGGCTCCATCGCCGACTCCTTCCTGTGTGTTGCTACTTCTGGCCGAACGAGGTCTCACCCGACAGGGTGAGAGCGATCACCGGCCCGAGGGGGTTCGCCTGCGAATGCGAGAGGTACAGTTCGGCGATCGTCTGGACGGCCCCGCCTGCGAGGTCATCCTTCAGAGCGGCGGGCATCTCGTATCCGGCGGGCGGCTCCTCGCCGATCCGGCCCCAGTACTCCTCCGGGTCGATCGGCACGAGGGTGACCTGGGTGTCCCACGCGTCCGGCGTCTCGGCGCGCGAGATCGCCTTCCAGTCGAAGGGAAGCGGGTCGGCCTGGTAGACGACGGTCTGGTACTCGGCCGCGGCGTCCGCGGTGTCGACCGTGAGCGAATCCTGGAACATCATGCTCTCGGCGGGGGTGTACTCGACGCCCTTGTAGGCGTCGTAGAGGCGCACCACGTTGTAGCCGCCGAACCAGGAACCGTGGATGGCCACCGTGGCGGCCGCGTTCGATCCGTTCTGCATGTCGTCGAGGAACTCGTCGATCGCGTCGATGCCGCCGACCTTGACATCCGTCATGCCGCGGTCCTTGAGCGCGTTGATGACGGCGATCGCCGAGTCGTCGTTGTGGCAGATGATCGCGTCGACGTCGGGGTTCGCCGTGAGCAGGTCCTCGATGACGGGCTGGGTCGCGACGCGGTTCTCGCCGCCGCTCTCCCGGGCGACGAGTTCGACACCAGGGTTCTCATCCAGCGCCTGCTGCACGCCCTGCTGGCGCTCCTCGGCGGTGGTGTTGCCGGGGATGCCGGTGATGTGGATGACCTTGCCCTTGCCGCCGATCTGGTCGAGCACCGAGGACGCCATGTTGTAGGAGTCCTTCACGTTGTCGGGCAGGAAGTACCCGACGTAGTGGCCGTCGAACTCCTCGTCGGAGGGGGTCGACCAGGGCTGGTTCGAGAAGATGTTGGTGACGTAGATGCCCTGGTCGGTGGCTGCCTTGATGAGGGTCGGCGACGAGGCCTGGTCCTGCGCGAACAGGAGCGCCATGTCGACGCCCTTCGATCCGGCCTGCTGCACCTGGCTGAGCTGGGTGTCGGTCGAGTCGCCGTATACCTGTACGTCGACGGTGACGCCGAGAGCTTCGGCGGATGCCTTGGCGCCCTTGATGACGTCGGCCCAGTACGAGTTGTCGAGGGTGGGGACCTGCAGCATCACGATGGGCTGATCGGGGTCGCTGCTGGGCGAGTCGCCGCCGGGGGCGGCGCAGGCCGCGAGGACGGGCAGGGCGGCTGCGAGGAGCGCGACGCCGATGAGGCGGCGCGTCCGGGGGCGCGTTGAGGTGGTCATGGACACTCCTTTGTGTGTTGCTGACGGAACGGGTCGGGGCAGGTGCGGATCGGGCTACTTGACGCTGGCGAGCTCCCGTCTGTTGAGCGTGAGGGCGACCGCCGCGATCAGCACGACGCCCTTGATGGTCTGCTGCACGAACGGATCGACACTGGCGAGGTTCATGCCGTTGCTGAGCACCGAGATCACGAGCACGCCGAGGATGGTGCGGGCGGGCCCGCCGACGCCGCCCATGAGGGATGTGCCGCCGAGGAGGATCGCCGCGAGCGCCTCCATGAGGAGCGGCTCGCCCATGCTCCCGGATGCGGAGTTGGTGCGGGTCATCAGCAGCAGGCCGGCGAAGGCGGCGAAC
>Ga0160436_1000666_pt1 | contig 11702 bp, 6 predicted proteins | sample HID1973M_E0MG_FD_108264 | JGI IMG/M metagenome (GOLD analysis project Ga0160436, IMG submission 108264) | Enriched mosquito-associated microbial communities from UW Madison campus, WI, USA - HID1973M_E0 MG | ecosystem: Host-associated > Arthropoda: Insects > Digestive system > Unclassified ...
GGTGGCCCAGGCGCCGGCACCCAGCGCCGATGCACCGGTGCCGGTCGCTTGCGCCGGAATGAAGCCGAAGAACGTGCTACCGCCAACGGCGACGCTCTCATCGCCGCTGGCGATGCTGAACTCACCGACCGACACCGCGCTGGCCCCCGAGGCTTCGGCAGCCACGCCGACCGCGGTGGTGTAGTCGCCGGAGGCGACCGCACCGTAACCGAGCGCCGAACCGAGGTAACCGCTGGCCTCGCTGTAGCCACCGAGTGCCGTGGCACCGATGTTCGATGCGGCGCTGCGGAAGCCCGTCGCGGTCGCCTGGTTGTCGGAGGCGACTGCCTCGCTGCCTGTCGCAGTGGTGTAGGTCGAAGAAGCCTGTGCTCCCGCGCCCATGGCGGTGGCAGCCGTATCCGCCGCCGAAGCGCCCGTACCCAGTGCGATGCTGCTGGCGCCCAACGCCTGCGCGTTGTCGCCGAAGGCCGCCGAGCTCGCGCCGCTCGCCAGCGAATTGAAGCCCACTGCGGTCGCGTTGTCGGCCAGTGCATTCGCGCCACTGCCCAAAGCACTGGCCCCGTTGCCGATCGCATTGCTCGCCTCGCCGGCGGCCACCGCGTTGTCGCCCTCGACATACGCGCCGGCATCGCTGTCGTCGCTACCGCTTGCCTTGAAGTACTTGTCGGTGGTTTCGGCCACCTCGGCTACTGCATCCAGTTGGCCCTTGTTGACCGCGTCGTTCGCGTTCACGCCGTCACCGACGTTGACGATGCGACGCGTGGCCGGGCCACTGCCCACACCGCCGCTGCCGACCGACACCACACCCGCTTCAGTGGCCTGCGCACCCGCGCCCAAGGCGACAGAGTTGGCGCCGCTGGCCACTGTGCTGGTGCCGAGGGCCACTGCATTGGCGCCGCTCGCGTTCGCGTTGCCGTCGACCAGGCAACTGTCGAGGATGCTGCCGCCAAGCACGATGCAGTTCTGGTTGCCGCCGACTTCGACCGCTTGACCCCACACCGGCGCACTGGCGGACAACAGCAATATCGCTGTCCACAGCGCCGTGCGTTGCGACGCCACTGCGCGTCGATCGACGGTCACACCTGGGCTGTCGCTCGTGGCCAGTTCCGAGGCCACCGTCCACAGACCCAACGATTTGTTCCAGACCTTGCGATAAATCCGATTCATCGACGTGCCGCTCCTCGAATGGACTGGGTTTTCTCTGCTTTGCGAACTTCGAAAACAGCCCCATTGCGCGACATTCCAGCCACGCAATCCCCCTGAGGTTGTGCCCCGCAGCGTCGATGAACCGACAGCGAGAAGGCTCACGCCTATCGCCCCATCGCGAAGGTCTCGCGACAAACTGTGGAATGGGTCAAGTGTTAACAGCAGCGAAATCAAGCGTCAAGTTTTTGACATGACCAATTCTGTTTTGAGCGCGAGCTCACGGAATCAAGCCGATTTCGTTAAGTTCAGATGAATAACAATGAAAACAAGATGATGCGCGCAGCACCACGACGGCAACGCAGCCGCCTTCACGCGTGGCATGAAAAAACCCGCCGGTGAAAGCACCCGGCGGGTTCATAAGTGGAACGAACGAAGGCGAATCGATTGGTTGCTTAGCCGCACCATACCCTTGCGTTGCGGAACATCCGCAGCCACGGCGAGTCGCCCTGCCACTCACTCGGATGCCAACTCAGATTGACCGAACGCGGCGTGCGTTCCGGATGGGGCATGAGGATCGTCGCGCGGCCGTCTTCGCTGGTCAGGCCGGTGATGCCGTCGGGCGAACCGTTGGGATTGAGTGGATACTGCTTCGCCACGTTGCCGTCACCGTCGATGTAACGCAGCGCCACGCGTGCCGCTGCCTGATCGACGCCGCTGGCGAATTCGGCGCGGCCTTCGCCATGCGCGACCGCCACCGGGATGCGCGAGCCGGCCATGCCTCGCAGCAGTACCGACGGCGATTCGACCACCTCGAGCAAGGCCATGCGCGCCTCGAACTGTTCGCTGCGGTTGCGCAGGAAACGCGGCCAATGTTCGGCACCGGGAATGATGTCCTTCAGCTGGCTCAGCATCTGGCAGCCGTTGCAGACGCCCAGCGAGAACGTGTCGCCACGCGCGAAGAACTCGGCGAACGCATCGCGCAGTGCGCTGCGCTCGAGAATCGACGTCGCCCAGCCGCGGCCCGCGCCCAGCACGTCGCCGTAGCTGAAGCCGCCACACGCCGCCAGGCCGGCGAAGCCGCGCAGCTGCGTGCGCCCTTCGATCAGGTCGCTCATGTGCACATCGAAGGCATCGAAACCGGCGCGTTCGAAGATGTTGGCCATCTCGATCTGGCCGTTGACGCCCTGCTCGCGCAGGATCGCGACCTTGGGCCGCGCGCCCGTGGCAATGAACGGCGCGGCGACATCTTCGCCCGGATCGAAACCGAGCCTGGGCTTGAGCCCGCAGGCGCCGAAGTCGCGCGCGATCGCCCGCTCTTCGTCGGCACTGTCAGGGTTGTCGCGCAACTTCTGCATGGCGTGCGTCACCGACCACCACGCATCGAACAACTCTTCCCAACGCCACTGCACCAGCGTGTCGCCATTCAGCGATACCCGCACCTTCGGCGCAGTGGTCGGCCGCGCGATGCGCTGGGCGCATTCGGTGAGCGCGTGGCGTTCGACCAGGTCAGCGAACGCGGCACGATCCTCGTCGGCGACCTGCACGACCGCACCCAGCTCTTCATTGAACAGACTGCGGAACGGATCGTCGCCCCAGGCGTCGAGCGTGACCTCCAGGCCCAGCCGCGAGGCGAACGCCATTTCGCACAGCGCGGCGAACGCGCCACCATCGCTGCGGTCGTGGTAAGCCAGCAACAGGCCGGCGTTGCGCGCGTCGCGGATCAGCTCGAAGAACGCGCGCAGTCGCTGCGCATCGTCGAGGTCGGGCACTTCGCCACCGAACGCTGGCAAGTCCTCGTCGCCGGCATGCACTTGCGCCAGCACCGAGCCGCCCAGGCGCTGTTTACCGCCGCCCAGGCCGATCAACCACAGGTCGCTGTCTTCCTCCCGCGCCAACAGCGGCGTCAGCTGCGTGCGCACATCGGCCACCGGCGCGAAGGCCGAGACGATCAGCGATACCGGCGAAACCGACTTCGCGGCTTCGCCATCCACCTGCCATTGCGCCTGCATCGACAGCGAATCCTTGCCGACCGGAATGCTCAGCTCCAACTCCGGGCAAAGCTCCATGCCGACCGCGCGCACGGCGTCGTACAGCAGTGCGTCCTCGCCCGGATGATTGGCCGCCGCCATCCAGTTGGCCGACAGCTTGACCGAGTCCAGCGCATCGATCGGCGCGGCACACAGGTTGGTGATCGCCTCGCCTACCGCCATGCGCGCGGCGGCAGCCGAATCCAGCAGCGCCAACGGCGTGCGCTCGCCCAGCGCCATCGCTTCGCCGGCATGGCCGTTGAAGTCGGCCAGGGTGATCGCGCAATCGGCCAGCGGCAGCTGCCACGGACCGATCATCTGGTCGCGCGCGGTCAGGCCGCCGACGCTGCGGTCGCCGATCGTAACCAGGAAACTCTTCGAGGCCACCGACGGATGCGCCAACACCCGCAGGCCCGCCTGGTGCAGATCCAGTCCATCAGTCTTCAGCGCCGGCCAGCGCGACGGCGCCGGATGCACGGCATCGCGGTGCATCTTCGGCGCCTTGCCGAACAATACGTCCATCGGCAGGTTGATCGCCGCATCTGCGGGAATATGTTCGGGCGTCGCGCCATAGCCGACCACCAAACGCTCCTCGGCAGTGGCCACGCCGACCGCGGCGAACGGGCAACGCTCGCGCTCGCAGATCGCGGCGAACTCGGCCAGGCGCGCCTGCGGCACGCCGAGCACATAACGCTCCTGCGATTCGTTGCACCACAGCTGCATCGGCGACAGCGACGGGTCGTCGCTCGGTACCTTGTCCAGGTCGATCACGCCGCCGACGCCGGAGTCATGCAGCAGTTCGGGAATCGCGTTGGACAGGCCGCCGGCGCCAACGTCATGGAACCAGCGGATCGGGTTGTCCAGGCCCAGCGCCACGCAGCGGTCGATCACTTCCTGACAGCGCCGCTCCATTTCCGGGTTGTCGCGCTGCACGCTGGCGAAATCCAGATCCTCGGCGCTGTCGCCGGACGCTACCGAACTGGCCGCACCGCCACCCAGGCCGATCAACATCGCCGGACCGCCCAGCACGATCACCGCATCGCCGGGCTGCAGGCGGATCTTGTCCACCTGGGCGCGATCGATCGCGCCCAGGCCGCCGGCCAGCATGATCGGCTTGTCGTAGGCACGGCTCAGCCCGGGGCCCTCGGCCAGTTCGAAGCTGCGGAAATAGCCGAGCAGGTTGGGACGGCCGAATTCGTTGTTGAACGCCGCGCCGCCAAGCGGCCCGTCGAGCATGATTTCCAGCGCCGGCGCCATGCGCGGGTTCAGCGCGCGCGGCGCCTCCCACGGCTGCGGCAGCGTCGGGATGCGCAGGTGCGAAACGGTGAAGCCGGTCAGGCCCGCCTTGGGCTTGCCGCCGCGGCCGGTCGCGCCCTCGTCGCGGATCTCGCCGCCCGCGCCGGTCGAAGCGCCGGGAAACGGCGCGATCGCGGTCGGGTGGTTGTGCGTCTCGACCTTGATCTGGAATGCGCTGGGCGCCACCGCTTCGGCGCGGTACTGGCCGCTGGCCGGGTCCGGCCGATAGCGGGCCGCCGGCAGCCCTTCGACCACCGCAGCGTTGTCGCTGTACGCGCTGAGCGTGTACTGCGGCGTCTGCTGATGCGTGTACTTGATCATCCGGAACAGGGAACGCTCCTGCTCCTTGCCGTCGATCGACCAGCTGGCATTGAAGATCTTGTGGCGGCAGTGTTCGGAATTGGCCTGCGCGAACATCATCAGTTCGACGTCGGCCGGGTCGCGCCCCAGCTCCGCATAGCGCAGCCGCAGGTAGTCGATTTCGTCCGGGGCCAATGCCAGGCCCAACCGCGTGTTGGCACGTTCCAGGTCGGCCAGGGCAATGCGCTCGACGACGCCGCGCGCCGGTGCGCTGAACAAGGCTTGCGCCTGCTCGGTGGCCTCCAACAGCGACTGGGTCATCGGGTCGTGCAGCAGCTTGGCCAACGCCGCTTGGGCGGCGGCATCCTGCGGCCAGCCTTCCAGGTCGACGCGCGTGCCACGTTCAACCCGCTTGATCGCCTGGCCGGCGCCGCGGATCAGCTCCGTGGCCTTGCTCGACCACGGCGACAGCGTGCCCAGGCGCGGCACCACGAAGCGCGAGACGCTGCCTGGCGCGAGCCCGGCCGGCGCATCCTCGGCCTGCAGGATGCGGCGCAAGGTGACCGGGTCCGGCGACTGCCCGGCCTCGGTCTGGATGAAGTAGACATGCCAGGCGCCAGTGATGCGCAGCGCGGGAGCGACAGCTTGCAGACGGGATTGCAGGCGAGCCTGACGGAACGGCGAAAGGGCGGGCGCGCCCTCGAGGACGATCATCCGGAAGACCGTGGCAGGAAACGGGGGCCGATATTGTACGTTGCGGCATCCCCCGCTGCGCGGGCTCTGCCCCCAAAGTCTGCGCCGCAGACTTCGGGCCCCGGCTCCGAGCACCCAATCCCCCGCGCCGTTGGCGCGCCCGTTACTAAGGGGGCTTTGTACTTCAGGGTTCGACGGGACCGGGATTGTCTGGGTATACGGCCTTCAGCTCTGGGCGAAGCTCACCGTCCCGCTGGAATGCTTGTAATCGCAAGCCCCCATTAGTAAGGGGCGCGCCAACGGCGCGGGGATTGGAGGCTACGAAGCCGGAGCCCAAGGTTTGCGAAGCCAACCTTGGGGGCATGGCCCGCGCAGCGGGATGTGCCGCTACCCCCTCAGCAAGGGACGCGGCGACAGCCGCGGGGGATTGGAAGGTCAAGCCCGGGCCCCGGAGCCGAGCGCAGCCCGGCTGGGGGCGCTGCAGCCGCAAAGCGGCTGCAGCGGCGGGCTTACGGACTGCCGCCGCTCGCGGCGGCACCCGTGGCCCGCTTGTCGAGCGCGGCACGCAGTTGCGCCGGCGGCAGGTAGCCGCCCAGCTGCATGCCGTCGGGCCCGAAGATGGCCGGGGTGCCGTTCACGCCCAGGCGCTGACCCAGGTCGTATTGCATGTTGACCGGGCTCTTGCAGCTGAGCGGGGCGACTGCCTTGCCGTTCTTCGCGGCGGTCAGGGCCTGCTTGCGGTCGGACGCACACCACACCGACACCATGTCCTTGTAGTCCTGGCTGCCCAGGCCCATGCGCGGGAAGGCCAGGTACTCGACCGCGATGCCCTGCCGGTTGAGCTCGGCGATCTCGCTATGGAGCTTGCGGCAGTAGCCGCACTCGATATCGGTGAAGACGCTGATGGTGTACTTCGGATTCGGCGGCGAGAACACGATGCGGTCGCTGCGCGGTACCTTGGCCAGCTGATCGCGGCGGTAGGCCAGCAGCCCCTCGCTGGCGGCGAACTGGCGCGCCTGGATGTCGAACGGCTGGGCCTGGATCAGGTAGCGGCCATCGTCGCTGACATAGAGCACCTGCCCGCCGACCACGACTTCACGGAACCCGGGGAAAGGCGCGGCGCCGATATAGTCCGGCTTGAAGTCAGGGTCCAGCGCGGCCAGGGAAGCGCGGACGCGCTGCTCGGTACCGGCCGGCGCGGACGCCGGTGCGGCCGCGGCGGGCTTGGCCGGGGCCTTGGCGGGGCTGGCCGGTTGTGCGCAGGCGGAAAGACTGGCCAGGCAAAGCAACGCAAAGAAAGCGGGACGAAACATCGACGCATCCGGAAAGCAGGGTTGCCCGGATTCTCGCACAGGCCAACTGAAGGGCGTGCCGCGGCAGCGGCAGCGCAGCGGACGCTCAGCCGCGGGGATGATGCCGGCGATGCAGCTGCTGCAGGTGTTCGCGCGCGACCAGCGTATAGATCTGGGTCGTCGACAGCGAGCTGTGCCCCAGCAACATCTGCAGCGCGCGCAGATCGGCCCCATGGTTGAGCAGATGGGTGGCGAAACTGTGCCGTAGCCCATGCGGACTGACCAACACCGGATCGATCCCCGCCAGCGCCGCGTAGCGCTTGACCAGCCCCCAGAACTGCTGCCGGCTCAACGGCCGGCGCGCGGCGTCGATGAACAACGGCACCTGCCCCTGCGCATCGGCCGGCACTGACTTGCCACCGGCCAGGAGCGGCCGCGCGCCATCGAGATAGCGCTGCAGCCAGTGCTGGGACTCCTCGCCCAGCGGCACGAGCCGCTCCTTGCTGCCCTTGCCGGTGACCCGCAGCACGCCCTGGCGCAGGTTCACCGCGTTGGCAGGCAGCCCGACCAGTTCGCTCACCCGCAGTCCGGCGGCGTACATCAGCTCGAGCATGGCGCGATCGCGCTGCCCCGCCGCGTCCTCCAGCGGAGGGGCAGCCAGCAGGGCGTCGATCTGGCTCTCGGTCAGCGCCTTGGGCAAGAGCCGGGGCAGCTTGGGTGGATCGAGCAGCGCGGTCGGATCCTCGTGCCGATCGCCGCGGGCCACGGCATGCGCGAAGAACGCCCGCAGCGTCGACAGCAACCGGGCATTGCTGCGCGGCGAATACCGCTGGCCGGTGCGCCAGGCGAGATAGTCGAACAGGTCGGCGCGGTTGGAACCGAGCAGACCGCCACCGCGGCCATCGCGCCAACGCGCCAGCCCTTCCAGGTCGCGCCGATAGCTGTCCAGGGTCAGCCGGGACAGGCCGTGCTCGGCCCAGACGGCTTCCAGGAAGCGCGCGATCGGGTCGTGGTCTTCGGCCCGCAGCGGGGGCAGTTGCTGGATGAGTTGGCGGCGTTCGGCCGGGGAATGGGCAGGCATGCCGCTAGCTTAGTGGCTCGCGTTCGCCGGTGCCGCCGAACGTATTGCGCCCGGCACTGCAGCGGGCCGGGCTTCGCCGGCGCGTCGTGCGCCGCTATGCTGCGGCGATGAACGCGACCGCTACCGTGAGCCCTGACGCTCCGCCCCGCCGCTTGCTGCTGTGGCGCTGGCTGGCCCTGCTCTACGACTTCTGGCCGGCGCTGGCGCTGTGGATGATCGTGTCGACGCTGTTCACCGTCGGCTACCAGCTGGACGGCCACGCCAGCCGCGAAAATATCGCTCCTTTCAGCGCACTGCAATGGCTGCTGTGGCTGTGTTGCTGGCTCGTAACGGGGGTGTACGCGACGGTCAGCTGGCGGCGCGGCGGCCAGACGCTGGGCATGCGTCCGTGGCGCTTGCATCTGCGTCGCGCCGAGGGAGACGAGCGGCCGCGCTGGGGTGCCCTATGGCGTCGCTACAGCGTCGGCACCCTGTCGCTGTTGCTGGGCGGGCTGGGCTTCTGGTGGGCCTGGGTGGATCGAGATCGGCTGACGTGGCACGACAGAGCCAGCAACACGCGCCTGATCCGATTGCCGCGAAAAGACTGACCATTCACCCCACGCCCCCCCACGGCGCGCTTGGCGACGCGCCAACCCTCGCCGCGCGCATCGGTTCCATTCGGCGCGGCTAGCTGCTGCGCCTGCGGAACAGCCAGGCCGATACCGACAGCATCACCACCGGCGGCAGCGCGTAGGCGATGCGGTAATCGAACTTGAGCGCGCCGGCCATGCGTCCGAAGAACAGCTGCAACAGCCAGAACCCGAGCGCGAACAGCATGCCCAGGAACAGCCGCTTGCCCATGCCGCCGCTGCGCAGTGAACCGAACGAGAACGGCACCGCAGCCAGGCACAAAGCCAGCACGTTCAGCGGATAGAACCAGCGGCTCCAGTACTGGTCTTCGTAATCGCGGGCGTCCAGCGCATTGCGCCGCCGATACTCGATGCTGGCGCGCAGATCATGCGCCGACAGATTGCGCGGCTTGGCCAGGCCGGCGGCCAGTGCGGCCGGATCCAGCCGCGACTGCCAGGACAGGGTGGCGATCTTTTCACGCTTGACCGAGCGCTCGGCGAACGTATCGCGCACCACGTCGCGCAGGACCCAGCCCTCGACGCGATGCTCGGCGACCGCGGCATGGACCAGGGCGGCCAGCCGGCCGTCTTTCGCGAGTTGATACAGCCGCACGTCGTGCAGCTGCAGCATGGTGCCGCCTTCCTCCAGCAACTTTTCCTCGCCGCTCTGCGCATTGAGGAACACATCGCCTTCGCGTGCCCACAGACCGGAGTAGCGCGCCATCGACATATTGCTTTCGTAGCGTGCGCTGGCCTTGAGCACGTCGGCCTGGCTTTGCGCCCACGGACCCAGGGTTTCGCCGCTGATCACCATCAACCCGGTCAGCAGCGCCAGCGCGGCGGCCACCGAGAGGCTGAGCCGGCGCCGTGACAATCCGAGCGCGCGCAGCGCGGTCAGCTCGGAGGTGGCGGCCAGTTGGCCCAATCCCATCAACGCACCGATCACCGCGGCCGTGGGGAACAAGGTGTAAGCGCGGCGCGGCACCGTATAGGCGACATAGGCGATGGCATGGCCGAAGCTGTAGCTGCCCTGGCCGATGTCCTTGGCCTCGCTGGAAAACGCATTGACCACGTCCAGGCCGAGCAAGACCATCCAGGTCAGCATCACCGTGCCCAGGACGGCGCGGCCGATATACACGTCATGCAAGCGCGGGGTGAACTTCATGCCGCACGCCCCTTCGGACGCGACAGGCGGCCATCGCGTGCATACATCCAGATCGCCAGCACCAGCAACGGCAGTACCAGCCACCACAGGCCCAACCAGGCCGGAGTGCGGCCGGCGCTGATCCACTGCGTGCCCACGATCATCAGGTTGGTGCCGACCAGGTAGCCCATGAAGGCCAGCATGATGCGGCCGTAGCGCTGCTGGCGCGGCGAACTGCGCGACAGCGGCAGGGCCAGCAACGCGAAGGCCAGCGCCAGCAGCGGCGGGGCGATGCGCCAATGCAACTGGGCCTTGGCGCCTGGGCGTTCGTCGCTCAGCAGTCGCGAGGTCGGCAGGATTTCAGGATCGTCGTCGTCGCGCACGCGAGCGCGATCAGGCAGCGCGGTCTCGTTGCGGGCGAAGCGCAGCAGGCGGTAGTCCAGGCCGTCGCCGGTGGCCGGGCCTTCGACCCGATAGCCGTTCTCCAGGCGCAGGTAGCGGTCGGCCTTACCCTCGAAGAACACCGCGCCGTGGTCGGCGGTGACCACGTCGATGCGTTCGGGCGTCTGCCGCTGCATGAACACCTGGCCCAGCTGGGTGCCGTCGGGGGACACGTTGCCGAGATAGACGATGCCGCCGCCCGACAGCGGCGTGAAGCGGCCGGCTTCCAGGCCGGCGATGACCACGCTGCGGTTGGCGTCCTCGAGCAGGCGGTCGGCGGTGCGGCTCGCCCAGGGGCCCAGCCACAGCGAGCACGCACCGATCAGCACGACCACCGGGCCGGCCAGCAGCAGGATCGGCCGCAGCAGGCGGCCGGGACCCACGCCAATGGCGGTGATGACGGCCATTTCCGAGTCCCGGTACAGCCGGCCCAAGGCCAGCAGCAGGCCGAGCATCAAGGCCAGCGGAAGGATCAGCGGCAGGTAGGCCACGAACTGCAGGCCGAGCTGGGAGAGCAGCAGCCGGGCCGGGATGCGGCCATCGGCGATATTGCCCAGGATGTCCACCAGCACCGCGCCGACGCTGACCACCAACAGCACGATCAGCGTGGCCAGGAAGCTCTGGGTGAAGTCGCGCAGCAGGTATCGGTCGAGCTTCGGCATGGGTTCGGGCTTGCTAAACTCTCGGATTCGTTCGCGGGCCGCCAGCCTATCCGGGTTGGCGTAAACAGTTCGCGATTGTACGGATTTGCCAACGGAATCTGCTCATGGCCCTGCAACTCTCCCTGAACTCCGATGCGCCGGCCACCGCCGCGTTCGATTGCCTGGTTGTCGGCGCCTTTGCCGACCAATCGCTGTCCCCGGCCGGCCAGGCCCTGGATGCGGCCAGCGGCGGCCGCCTGGCCAGCCTGCTGGCGCGCGGCGACGTCGGCGCCAAGACCGGCGCCACCACGCTGCTGCACGACCTGCCCGGCGTGACCACGCCGCGGGTGCTGGTCATCGGCCTGGGCGAACCGGCCAAGTTCGGCGTCCCGCAATATCTGAAGGCCGTCGGCGACGCAGTGCGTGCGCTGCGCGCCGGGCCGACCGCGCGGGCACTGTTCACCCTGTCCGAGCTGCCCGTGAAGGGCCGCGATGCCGCCTGGAACATCCGCCAGGCCGTGATCGCCGCCGACCACGCCGCCTACCGCTATACCGCCACGTTCGGCAAGAAGAAGACCGACGACCAGGGCCTGTCCGCGCTGGCGCTACACGGCGACGACGCCGAGGCGCTGGCACAGGGCCAGGCGATCGCCGGCGGCGTCGAGTACGCGCGCGAACTCGGCAACCTGCCGCCGAACCTGTGCAACCCGGCCTACCTGGCCGAGACGTCACAGGCCTTCGCCGCCGCCCACCCGGGCGCCGAATGCGAAGTGCTGGACGAAGACCAGATGCAGGCACTGGGCATGGGTTCGCTGCTGGCGGTGGCGCGCGGCTCGGCCAATCGTCCCCGCCTGGTGGTGTTGAAGTGGAATGGCGGCGGCGAAGCGCGCCCCTATGTGCTGGTCGGCAAGGGCATCACCTTCGACACCGGCGGCGTCAACCTCAAGACGCAGGGCGGCATCGAGGAAATGAAGTACGACATGTGCGGCGGCGCCAACGTCATCGGCACGTTCGTGGCCACGGTCAAGGCGCA
>Ga0160436_1000667_pt1 | contig 11701 bp, 11 predicted proteins | sample HID1973M_E0MG_FD_108264 | JGI IMG/M metagenome (GOLD analysis project Ga0160436, IMG submission 108264) | Enriched mosquito-associated microbial communities from UW Madison campus, WI, USA - HID1973M_E0 MG | ecosystem: Host-associated > Arthropoda: Insects > Digestive system > Unclassified ...
CATCTGAGGAGGGTATGATGGTCTCGTTTGGAAAAGGGCTATTTATTGGCCTTTTGGGGCTCAGCGCCGTTTCCCTTTCGTCGCGATCTTCTGCGCTTGTGTGCCTGGAAGATAATACCAAGCGCTACAGTGCTGGCGTTGCCTTGGTCGCCGGCGCGAGCAGTGTCATTCCAGGTCCTGTTGCGGAAGCTGTCCGGAAGGGTGCTGTTGGCGGAACAGCAATTGGGGAGTTGGTCAATTATGGCTGGTCCTGGCTGTGGGATCCCCACCGGATCGTCTTTCCGAATGACCTCTCGAACGTCGTATTCGCGATAAGCGATGCGCAGGTCATCGCATTGGCCGACAGCATTCTTGCCGCATTTCCTCATGACAATCCTTATGAGGTCACCTTCAACGATTTGGTGCAGTTGAACGATGTCACGCCCGGCATGGGCGACGCTGCGGCCGGCGTGCTCGTCTCTGGCGTAAAGGCGTTCGCCTACACTATCCAAGGCGCGGCGGCCTACGGAAACGATGGATATTTCGGGTCCCCCGACATCATCGAGGCGGCCAACCTGCTAAATGGCGCGATCGACGAGTACCGATCGAACATGGCGGCCTTTGCTGTATTTCTAGAGGCCTATGACGATACGCCCGGCTTCCCACGGATCCAGGCGAGTGATTTTCTGGGCTTCATCGCTGACGTTCAGGGCAATGGCGAGTCTGCTCTCCCACCCGGAGAAGTCGATGCCGGAAACATCATTGTTTCGCTGGCGAATGCACATTTTGAAGGGTCTTCCCTGGGGTCTTCATTGGCCAGTTTTATCGCCCAGGGCGATCTGAGCAACGAAGCCTCCGGGTTTCCGGCGGATGGGTATACCGTCAGTTCTCTGATTACATCGGGCCTGCCTTACTACGACATCGACTGTACGGTCTGTCTGCAGATCGCGCGGCCTGTACCGGAACCCTCGACATGGCTGTACCTGGTCATGGGATTTGCAGTGATGGGTTTTTCGCTACGTCTGGCCAAATTCAATACCGACCCACGGCTGCCTTTCGTTCGCTAGGCAGCGGGCGGAAGTTGGTGACGATACAGTCCGTCGCCCGCTTGGAGGAGCGCTAGTGACAGGTGGCGCCCACATGTCGGTCATTCGAGCAGCAAATCGAACATCCCGAGCTGTCGTTTGTTCAGCAGCCCTCGCCAAGTTTTAACACTAGCGGGCCGGATTAACTGGACTTGCGTGCCGGGCGGGTAGCAACAGCGTCTATTCTGACCAGTTCCGTAAGGCTTGCTGAGATATAAACTCCGTCAAATCGAACTTTTTGAAGAGCAAAGCTTCCTTCATTTGCACTTGGTCTCGTTCGACCAGTCCCGGGAGTTCTCTTGGGCCGGAGCTCGCAAAATGTTTTGGCTCATGGCTGCGAAGCCGGGCTTGGCAATCGCTTCGATCAAAGGCGGCTTCCTCCATCGAAATCATCGCTCGGCGGACAATACTTTCGCCGTTTCCGCCTTGCAGATGGCGAGCGGGATTTCCCGGCTACACATGTCCGGCCATTTGCCGCGAACGGTCCAGTATCGTGCGAGCCCCAGACGTGCGGCGATGTCCCAGAAGCGCGGATCCGCGCGTAGCGGCGCCGTCGCCGGCCGGAAGAGGAAAGCCGAACCGCCCGAATAGAGCCGGTCAGCCATATCGGGCGAGCGAAGCGTGGCGAAAGCATCGTCGAGATGGCCGAGCGACGTGAGCGCCATGATTGCGGCGTCCAACGGCATCTGCTCGTGGGTGACAGCCGACTGCATGGCTTCTGCAGCAGCATCACGATCCGCCCGGTGGCCGGAACGGCGCGATACAAGATATTTCTCGAGCGTCTCCAATAGCTGCTGGCTCATGTTGAGCGGCTGGGTCGCGGGATCGTGCAGCAGGTCCCAAGCCAGCGCGGGCGATCCCTCGAAGGCCTCGAGCAGGAAGAGCCTCCAGCGCGTCGCCATATGGTCTGGATTGTAGCGCGCAGCCCGTCTAAGTGCCTGCTCGGCCAACCTGACATTGCCCGTGACGATGAGTGCATTAGCATGGCTGTGGCCGATCGGGCCGGCGAATGGTCGAAGGGCCAGCGCGCGCTCGCAATGCCTCATGGCCTCACGCGGTCGTCCGACATCCGTTAGGAGGCGGCATTCGCGCATCGAGAGGAACGCATAATCCGGCGCGTCGCGAAGCCCTTCAAGTAAAAGGTCCTCCGCTGCAACGATGTCATGAGGTCGCTGCGCGCGCATAGCCTGGACCAAAGCGTCATAGGCCGCCCCGGCCGCATAGGGATCGATGCGGATCGCCTCCCGCGCGATCTTGCCGCTGCGCGCGAAAAAGGCGGGCCGGTCGGCGGGCGTGGCGCGCTGTGCCTCGTTGACCAGTGCAAGGGCAAGCAGGGCACGGCCTCCTGCGGAATCTGGGGCGCGCGCGACGATCTGTTCATAAATTTCCCGTGGTCCGCCTTCGCGCAGGAATTGCGGATTGCTGACCAGTGCGGCGCCACGAATATGGAGCGCGACGATCTCGGGATCCGGATGCAGGCCTTTTTGCATCCTCAGTTCCAGGACCTTGTCGATCGTCTCCGTAGCGGCTCCCGCCACTGCGTCCGCCAAGGGAGCAGCCGACTCAACCTCCTGCTCGAAGCGCTCGCTCCAGAGCGTCAAGCCGCTCGGGACATCCTCGAGGGTCAGGTGAACGGTCAATTGCCGCCCGGCTTGTGCAACCGATCCGCGCAGCACCACAGCTGGCCTGCTGAACCACCCCAGGAGCGCGGGCCGCTCGCCCGCGATGGTGGGGATTCCGGATTGATTGAGCACGTCGACGATGGTGCCCTGAAATGTCGGCGCGAGCGTTTGCGCATCCTTGCCCGCGATGACCTGCAGGGTGTCGACCTGCACGCGAAGCGGCGCGTCCTTCGTCCACCAGCGTTGCAGACCGATTGCGGCCGCAAGCGCAAATATAGCCAGTAGACCGACAGCAACCAAGCGGCTCGGACGACGAACGCGTGGAACGACCGGCTCGCCACCGGGGGTGACATCGAGCCGATAGCCGACACGCGGCAAGGTCTCTATTCCGAAGGCATTGGTTCGGCGGGCCAGATCGCGCAGGCGAGCAATGCATCGCTGAATGGCATCTTCGCCGACGATCCTGCCTTCCCAGCAGCCGTTGATGAGGTCCTCGCGCGAAACGACCGTGCCGCGGCGCTCGGCAAGCAGGACGAGCACCTGCATGACGCGTGGCTGAAGGGTCTCATGACCGTCTGCCCAGATGATCTCGCATGTGGATGGCGAGATATGAAGGCTATGCAATTGGAACGGGCCGACATGAGTGAGGTCAACCGATCGGATCGGCGCGTTGATATTCACCGGCCGGTGACCCGGGGTCGTCCGACCGATGCGCAGGCACACGCTCCGCCAGGATTAGACCTGCCGTGATGTAGCGCCACGATGCGCCGCAAACTGCGAACCTGCACGCAACGTCCCTCATCCCTGCGGGGCGGCCACCTCGCCCGGCCGGAATGAAAAGAGTATCAGAACTGGCGCGTCGCGTCATCGCTTCATCGCTCAAACCGGGGGATAGCTGCTGCGGGACCGCCAAACGCATCGGTCCTGCAGCGGCCCATGACGGTCAGGTCGCGAAACGTACGCAGACCTTGCCACGGCGCAACGCGAAGCCGGCAAGACCGAAGCCGGTCAGCATCAGCGCCCAGCTCGCCGGCTCGGGAATGGCACCGAAGGTGGGCGAAGCCAGTGTGAATGCAGCAACCTTTGCGCCGAGCGCCAAGCCCGCTTCATTGTCGAAGCGATAGTGAATGCCGCCCCACAAGCGACTGTTAGCCGCGTCCAGCGCCGCAGCATCGAAGTCGCTCCAGCAGCGATTGTTGGCGGCGATCGTCAGGCAGAAGCCGATACCCGTCCCGAGATTGGCTTCGAGGATTGCGGCCGCTGCTGCGGCCACCGCCGAGTGCGCGGATAGATAGGACGGATGCGGCGGGGTGACGATGTACGGCAGCCAGGCACCGTCCTGAATGGTCAAAGGATTGCCGTCCGCATCGGCATTCTGGATCGCAGTGACCGGGCGCCAGAAATCGTAATAATATTTGGTGTCCCACGTCGCGATGCTGGCGTCAGCCACGGCCACAGAGAGTTGCGCGAGCATGCGCGCATTTTCCAATGTGCTGAGGCCCTGGACCACGGACTGATCGATCGCGGTGCGGATCCACGGGCCGGTGCCGTTGGCCGGCAGCGGTGCCCAGAAAGTTGCAGCGGCCGACTGGTCGGCGGTGCGGGTCAGGCTACCGATCGAGCCGATCTCCTTCACCTCGTTCAGGGCCGCAGCATAAGCGGCAGAATCGATGGAGGGCGGCGGATCGGCGCGGAACTGATCGGGCGCATTCATCAGAAAAGGCGTCACGTCGGCATATTGCGGACCAGACGGCGGCGCGAAACCCGGGGGAGTCGGAATCCAGTGGCCGGGACCGCCGACGGGGAGGTAGGTCGACGGAGTGGAAGAGCCATCCGAAGCGCGGTTCGCCAGGACAGCGGCAGCGACCGTCGCGCCTGTTAGCATCCCGCCCGTCTTGCTGGCACCATCGGGAATGAGCGCCAGACTCGCCGCCAGGGCAGCATCCAGAGCGGCAGCATTGGCAGGATAGAGCGCAACGAGTGCTTGGTGAGCGGCGACCGAGGCCGCCGCACGGGTGTCGCCCGTCGCACCGGGCGAGGTCGACAACCAGGACCTGTTCGGATTGCCGAGACTGGCGTTAACGGCATCGTGGATCGCGACATTGACGATGGCGATATTACGGCCGCCCACCAGGGGCGATCCAGACAGAACCGACAATAATTGCTCATTCCAGAAAAGCACCGGGTCGCCGCTGACAGCGACTGCCGTCTTGCCAGGAGAGTTTGCCACAAGGCCCGTCAGGGCGGTTAGGCATAGCAGTATCCCACGCGTCATATTGCCCTCCAATTGCTGAAATCGCGTGGCTCGACCCACGCTCGGGCCACAGGGCAAGCTTATGATTCACAGCCATTAAATGCCATGCGCGGGACCCGATCTTTCGCCGACCACAGCCCGATCTCTCCCCGATCTGAAGGCCGCAAGGTGGAGCGGGTTCTGGCGAGGCCCTTATCTCGGTCACCATTGGTCGAAGACCGACGGTCCGTCCGAGCTCGGTGCCTGCCCGACGAGCCGGTGTTTAGCGATGTCCACGCCGCTGGTGCTGATCATGCCATTGGTGTAGGCAGTGTCCGTTCTTGCCGCCGAAGGTTGCGCCTTCGAATGGCCGATATTAGGCGCTATGCTGAAGCACTGCTCGGTGGCAATCTCCCCCGCCAGAGCCTACATTGGGCAACTGTTGGCTTTTCCCCGATAGCGGTCGGCCATTCACTTCCGATCCTCAGATTGGCCAAGGGTAAAAAGCGAAAATCGCCAGCGGCACGATCACCAAGGCCCAGACGGCATATTTCCGCCAGTCGCCCGGCGGCTTCTTGTCCGGCTTGCGATTAGCGCCGCTATAGACGTCCCATCCTGCGGGCAGTTTCGACTTGGGCTTTCGGCTCACTGTTCCATCGTCCATCGGTTGCGGCCGCAGGATTCTCCCGTGGCGATCATCCGGACATGCTGGGGGAAGGTTGACGCGCGCGAGAAGGATTTTTGCGAGATGGACAACAAGATCATCGACACGCCCGACGGCCCAATGACCTGGGCGGAATGGAAGAAGAAGAACCCCGTGCAGGTTCCGTCTCGTCGAACCAAAGGCAAGGACCTGCCCAACAAGATCAAGCGACGTACAGACGACCGCTGAATATGGTCAGGGCCACAACGGGCCTATCCCATTTTCGAGAAATTAATTCCACGGTGCCAAATGGAAGTGCCCTCGATCTTGAGGGGGTGTTTCGATGAACCGTGCCGTCTTAGTCTCCGTGGCTGCCCTGCTTAGCCTTGCACTATCAGCGTGTGGAAGTGGAGCGGACTCTCGCGCAAACGCGGACACCACCGGCGATGAGGACATCGCTCACATCAAGATTGGCCTGACCTATCTCGAGCAGCAGACTCTTTCCAATGGAGAGCCGCTTGCCTGCAAGGTCGCCTTCGAGGTCACCAACGAAGGCAATGAACGTGTGAAATTCGTTCTCGCCAATTTCGCTCTGGTCAATTCGTCAGGCGAGATTGTCGCCGATGAATCAGTGGGCATCAACAACCTGATGCCCGGCAAAGCCAGTCAGTGTGGACCACGTCATCCTCTGTTCCGTGTGCCGAAGTTGCGGGCATAAAGAACGTCAGCACCCGGAATGCGGAATTTACCGCGGCGAAGACCACAAAGCTGCCAATCGAGCTTTGAGCGATCGTTAATCTGATCGGTTGGCGCATCTCTGTCCTTGCGGATATTCGGCTGCCTACCGAACGCCGAAGTGTCGCGACCAGGAAAGCTGCTACCTCGCTATCGGCGACGAGCTGCGATCGCCTTAGCTCGGGGCCCATCGACCGATCTCGCCCCGATTTCGGTCATTTGATGCTCGGGTGATAGTGCCTGAAAGCGGTCGTCCATCTATACAGGACTCGTCGGCTGATGTTGGGACGTGGCGGCCCTGCTCCCAACGAGGACAGTACGGGGGCAGAGTTTGCTGAGAAGATTGTCAGGCCGAATGCGAGCGATATCGAGTTTGGAGGGTTTTCGCCCCTGCTCGATCGCGTCGTGGAAGCCATGAAGCATCATTACGAGAAGTGAGGGGCATGGCCTAAGGTTGTGCAGCTACCCAGCCCAGCTTTTGGCTATCGTCAGGAATGCGCTTACGTTCGCTGGGCCATCCGGGGGCAGAGATATTCCCGGCTTTTCGCAAATCGTTGACGTGATTGCCTAGCCACGAATGCGTGACCGAAAAATCCTGCAAAATGGGGGGCCAATATTCTGCCCAAGTCCCATGCTGCGCACCTCTCCCTTCCAGTAAAGCCCGAAGCCGGATTGGAGCGTCCTCGCGGCTTTTGCGGAGGAGTTGGGCGCTCCGGTCATTCGGCACTGCATCCTCGCCATCTGCAAAAAGATCGCCGCTGGACGAAGATGCCGCCCGCTTCTTTGCCTTCGATGCTGAACGAGCTGTCGCTTGCGCATCAAGCGCCTTTTGCTCGCTATCGCGGAAGACTTTCAGTCCTGCCGGATGTCGGGAGAGGAAGATCAGCTTGTAGAGGGGGCGATTGTGCAGAACCTTGTCCACGGTGATGACCGGCGAAAAGTTGTAGCCCGCTGTCGCCCTGAGAGCCTGCACCGCAAGTTCCTCATAGAGCTTCTCACGCTGCAGCCCGGAGACCGCTTTGACATCATCACGCCAATTTTCGCGACCGCCCGTCGAAAGCCAATTCTCTAGGCGAGGGATAAGATCAGTGCCCGCAAACCTGTTCGCGAAGTCGAACATGAAATTCACCAACGCTTCCGAATTCTGCCGTTGCAGCAGAGGCATCATCGCGCCGATTTCTGGAAACCCTTTCGGATCGATGAGCGTGAAGGAGAATGCGGGAGCAGAAATGGCATCCGCGATCTTCGCCGCATGATCCTCCATCAGACCGTGCAACGGTGTGATTTCGATTTTTGGGTAGCGTGCAATAGCCTGCTGGAGCTGCGCAAAGGACGCGGCGTCCTTCTCGACCAGAAAGGCGCGCATTTTCACGTCCCGCCCTCGGCTCAGGTAGAGAAGCCGTTGCGCTGTCATGTGGTTCAGGGCGATACCGAAAGAGGTATCATCGAAGCTTTCGCCTGCAGCCGATTTCCAAGGCCCCGCAAACCCATCGACATAGACAAATTCGTCGTAGCGTGAGCAAATTTTACCGATAAGCGCAGGAAGATACTCATCCAAGAACGTGTGTTTTACAAACGCCTGTTCCCTACCTTCGTAGTGCGCAATATCGATAACCATCAGCCGTAAGCGACCTCTGTTTCTGGAAACTCATTCCACTCGCGGCCGTCAAGTTCTCGGCCCCCGCTCTTGGGCCTTATACCACCCCATTGCTTGAAGAAGAAGGCAACATTCTGTTGTGCGCACTGATCGCGAATGTCTCGCGCCCATTCAATGTTCAGGATACGCGCACCGGGACCGCTTTCGCCGCCTGCGATGACCCAATGTATCCCTGCGAGGTCCACATTTCCAACCGGCCCAATAAGCGGCTCGATCGAAAGGAACCGAACTCCCGCTGGCGCAGCGCGAAGATGGTTGATCCGGGCAGCACCCTTTGCATCCTCCACTGACACACCCAACCAAATGTGGCTCGGGGGCTGGCGGTTTTCATACCGGCCTATGAGATAGTCCCGCATTCTGGAGCTGCGCTTCGTCAACACCTGAAACACATGCCAATGCGCCTGCTCCATGGTGTCGAACACAGCATCCACGAAGGACGAGGGCACATCCTTATGGAAAAGGTCACTCATGGAGTTGACGAAGATCATACGGCTGCGCTTCCAACGTAGCGGCTGCTGTATACGTTCTGGACGTAGGGTAAGATCGAAGCCGTTCTCGAATGGGTGCCCAGGAATGCCCCGCCAGCGTTCGGCAAAGCGCTCAGCATAACAATTGTCACAGCCCGAAGTGATCTTCGTGCAACCTGTGACGGGGTTCCATGTGGCATCAGTCCACTCGATTGCGCTACCATCCGCCATGACAATTCCTAGAAACGAAATAAGAACAAACCGCACGCAGTCTGCGTGCCAACTTTCGGGTCAAGCTCCACATCAAGGAATCACAGTCGCGTTTGCTAGGCAATCGAATGTTTCAGTGGCTGCGCCAGCACGCAGCTGGCTGGCGTCGATTGTTGAAAGGCAAGTTTATGTTTCACGATCTCAAACCGCCTCATAACCTCATATCAGGCTGAATGAGCGCGGCCGCAGATTCATGCTCTAGTCGCTTCGCTCCCTGAGACCCATGCCACGACGGTTGCGGGTTTTGGTCGAAATCGGAAACTGCGCTCGTTGCTGTCGAATCTCCGCTTTGCTTCTATCAGCACCCATAAACGGACAGTCCAGACTGTCCCACCTAGCTGACATTCCACTCGACTTCCGCTGTAAGCCGAGCATTGCTGTCGTCACTGAATCGCGCTGCGAATGGTGCGGTTTGCCCCGACCAGATGATTGGCGGGGCTGAGGGTGGTGGGACGGCATGGTGCCGTCCGACAAGGAGACCGCCCATGACCGATCAGGTCGAACAGCCGACGCCAGAGCCCCGCGCCGCGCCCATCAACCGAGCAACCAAATCCACCACCGTTCAAAATCTACTTTCTCGCAACAGGGGCGGCACACTCGCCGAGATCATGGCTGCCACTCACTGGCAAGCTCATAGCGTGCGAGCATTCCTGACCGGGCTGCGCAAGAAGGGTATTGTGCTTCTGCGCGAGACCCGGACGAGCGGCGATACCAGTTGGCGGATCGAAAGCTGAGCATGGTCAGCATGGCTGACCAGATCGCTGGGCTGGCGCGATTGTCACCAGCCCAGCTTCGGGCCGAGTGGCGGCGACTGCATCGTGGCCAGCCTTTGCTGGAAGGAGCAAGCACAGACCTTATGATGCGCGCGATCACGTGGCGATTGCAGGAGAAGGCCTTTGGCGGTCTGTCGTCTGCGCGACGGCGTGAGCTTGCGCGATTGGCAAATCAGCTGGAGACAACCGGCGAGCTTGACCTTGAGCGTCAACGCCAACTGAAGCCTGGCACGCGCCTCGTCCGGCGATGGCACGGCACGTCACATGTCGTGACCGTCCTTGAGCAAGGCTATGAGTTTGAAGAGCAGCATTACGCGTCGCTTACCCCCATCGCCCGACAGATCACCGGCGCGGCTTGGTCTGGACCTCGCTTCTTCGGCCTTTGGGCAAAAGGCGGTGAGCAATGAGCCGCAAGTCTGACCGATCGGTGCGGCGCTGCGCGATCTATACACGCAAGTCGACCGAGGAGGGTTTGCAGCAAGCATTCAACAGCCTCGACGCGCAGCGGGAAGCGTGCGCCGCCTACATATTGAGCCAGACCCATGAGGGCTGGGTCGCGCTCCCTGACCTCTATGACGATGGCGGCTTTTCCGGCGGCAACATGGCGCGTCCAGGACTGACGCAGCTGATCGCCGATGTTCAGGGCGGGAAGGTCGACGTGATCGTCGTCTACAAGGTTGACCGCTTGACCCGAAGCCTCGCCGATTTTGCCAAGATCGTCGAAATCCTCGACGGGCACGGTGCTTCCTTCGTCAGCGTGACGCAGGCGTTCAACACCACCAGTTCGATTGGGCGCCTCACGCTCAACGTGCTGCTGTCCTTTGCCCAGTTCGAGCGGGAGGTGACTGGAGAGCGTATCCGCGACAAAATTGCTGCCTCCAAAGCCCGCGGCATGTGGATGGGTGGTGTCGTGCCGCTCGGCTATGAAGTGAAGGATCGCAAGCTCATCCCACTGCCGGAAGAGGCTGAGCGAGTCTGTCATATCTTCAACCGATATCTGGCGCTCGGCTCCGTCTATGCGCTACAGGCGGAACTGGCAGAGCAAGATATTCGCACGAAGACCCGCATCGGACGGGACGGCAAGATTACCGGCAACGCCCAGTTTAGCCGCGGCGCGCTCTACCAAATGCTGCGCAACCGGATCTACCTGGGCGAGATCACGCATCGTGGTGCATCCTATCCGGGCGATCACGATGCCATCGTAGAGCGCTCCATCTTCGAGCAGGTTGGCGCTTTGCTTGATGCGAACCGCGTAGACAACGCGGACGCGGTTCATGCCGAACATCCCAGCCTGCTTGCCGGAAAGGTCTGGGACGGCGAGGGAAGACGGATGCTGCCAAACCATGCCAGCAAACGAGGTGTGCGTTATCGCTATTACGTCAGCGCCAAAGACAAGGAGCGTCTGAAGCTCTCCGTCCGGCGCGTGCCCGCCGGTGAGATCGAGGGCCTCGTGATGCGTCAGCTCGCAAAAGAGGCAGGGCCGGTGACGGACGCTGGTCTTTCCCGCCAAGACATCCGCTCGATGGTCGACCGAGTCGTCGTCCATCAAGATCGCGTGGAGATCCAGCTTGTCGACGCTGAACCTTCTACGCCGATCATCGTGCCGGCATCGTTGATCAGCAGGAGCGGCGAGAGACGGCTTTCCATACCCAGCGAAACGGACTGGCATTCAAGACCGGATGCCGCGTTGGTCAAGTTGATCGTCAGAGCATTCCAGGCGCGGCAGCTGATCGAAACGGCCGATGCAAACTCCATTGCTGACGCCGCTGCCAAGCTTGGTGTGAGCGGCGCTTATCTAGGCGTGCTGCTCCGGCTCAGCTACCTCGCGCCCGACATCGTCGCCGCGATCCTCGATGGCCGTCAGCCGGCGACACTCAATCGACAGCGGCTCGCGCGTGTAACCACCTTGCCGCTCGACTGGCAGGAGCAGCGCGCACTCCTCGGATTCAACTGATCCGCAGCATCAGCTGTGCAACTGATGCGCATCGCATCTGCCGACCGTGAAATCCGCCTTCAGAGAAAACGCGACAGTTTCATGCCACAGAGCTCTTCGGAAGCGTCTCTGCGGCTTTGGGCTCGATGCAATTAGGTTCCGAAGTGGCGCAGAACTGCGCCGTTTTTGACCCACGCGCCATTTGCGTCCGCCGACTTCGGTCGCGTCGTTGAAAGAGTGGTGGGCGATGACGGGCTCGAACCGCCGACATTCTCGGTGTAAGCGAGACGCTCTACCAACTGAG
>Ga0160436_1000671_pt1 | contig 11685 bp, 7 predicted proteins | sample HID1973M_E0MG_FD_108264 | JGI IMG/M metagenome (GOLD analysis project Ga0160436, IMG submission 108264) | Enriched mosquito-associated microbial communities from UW Madison campus, WI, USA - HID1973M_E0 MG | ecosystem: Host-associated > Arthropoda: Insects > Digestive system > Unclassified ...
AGACGGCGCCGGCCGGCTGATCCTGCAGTTCGACGGGCAGGGCGCCAGCCCCGACCTGCGGACCCAGGGCAGCAACGTGCTGGTGGACGTCGGCAACGCCAAGCTCCCGGCCGAGTTGCAGCGCCCGCTCAACGTCACCGATTTCGCAACGCCGGTGCAGCGCATCGACGCCAAGCCGTCGGGCGGCGGTTCGCAGCTGGTGCTGACCACGACCGGCCCGTTCGAGTCGCTGGCCTACCAGACCGGCAACGAATACGTGGTCGAGATCAGTCCGCGCAAGGGCGTCCCGGCGATGGGGGCGGTCAGCGCCACCACGGTGACCCAGGCCGCCGCTGCGGTGGCCAAGCGTGGCTATAGCGGTCGTCCGGTAACGTTCAACTTCCAGGACGTGCCGGTGCGCACCGTGCTGCAGCTGATCGCCGAGGAGTCCAACCTCAACGTGGTCGCCTCCGACACCGTGCAGGGCAGTGTCACCCTGCGTCTGGTCAACGTGCCGTGGGACCAGGCGCTGGACATCGTCCTGCGTGCCAAGGGCCTGGACAAGCGTCGCGACGGCGGCGTGATCTGGGTGGCTCCGCAGTCCGAGCTGGCCAAGTTCGAGCAGGAGAAGGAAGACGCGCGCATCGCCATCGAGAACCGCGAAGACCTGATCACCGACTACATCCAGATCAACTATCACTCGGCGAGCGCGATCTTCAAGGCGCTGACCGAAGCCAAGGGCATCGGCGGCGGTGGCGGTGGCGGTGGCGGTGGCAGCAACGAACAAGAAAACGGCTTCCTGTCGCCGCGCGGACGCGTCGTTGCCGATGAGCGCACCAACACGCTGATGATCAGCGATATCCCGAAGAAGGTCGCGCAGATGCGCGAACTGATCGACCACATCGACCGCCCGGTCGACCAGGTGTTGATCGAAGGCCGCATCGTGATCGCTTCCGATACCTTCGCGCGCGATCTGGGCGCCAAGTTCGGCATCGGTGGTACGCGTTCCTACAACAACGGCGACAACGTGGCCACGATCGGCTCGGGCGCGACGGGCTTCGGCAACGACGCCACCCGCGGCCTGAACGTGAACCTGCCTGCCGGTTCCTTCACGAGTCCGGGTGCCGGCGGCGCGCCCAGCATTGCGTACACCCTGCTCGGCGCCAATTTCAACCTGGACCTGGAACTGTCGGCGCTGCAGGAAGAGGGTCGCGGCGAAGTGATCTCCAATCCGCGCATCGTCACCGCCAACCAGCGCGAAGGCGTGATCAAGCAGGGTAAGGAAATCGGCTACGTCACCATCACCGGTGGCACCACCGGCGCGGCGCCGACCCCGAACGTGCAGTTCAAGGAAGTGCTGTTGGAGCTGAAGGTCACCCCGACCATCACCAACGACAACCGCGTCTTCCTCAACATGAACGTGAAGAAGGACGAGGTCGACCAGTTCCTGGAGCTGGAAGGCTACGGTACGGTGCCGCAGATCAACCGCCGCGAGATCAACACCGCAGTGCTGGTGGAAGACGGCCAGACCGTGGTCATCGGTGGCGTGTACGAATTCACCGATCGCGAGAGCGTCAGCAAGGTCCCGTTCCTGGGCGACATCCCCTTCCTGGGCAATCTGTTCAAGAAGCGTGGCCGCAGCAAGGACAAGGCCGAGTTGCTGATCTTCGTGACCCCGAAGGTGTTGCGCGTGGCCAAGGCCGGCTGATTCGCTGAAGGGCGCAATCTGAGCTGAAGGAAAGAGAGGGCGATCGCCCTCTCTTTCTTTTTGGAGGACCCCCAGGCCCGGTTTGGCACCTGGCTCCGTCGAGCCTGTTGCGGGCTGCCCCGCCAGCTCGTGGGCGCCGGATGAGCCGACCGGTGAACCATTTGCCCTTCGATCGGTCAAACTCGACCTATGAACGCGCCCCCCTTGCTCCCTGACGAATCGCGCCCCGGCGAAATCGCCGCCGCGCCGGATACCGACCGCCTGCACGACGCCTTCATTGCGCTTCGCGATGCGTTGTCCAGCCGCATCGTGGGCCAGTCGGCCCTGGTCGAACGCCTGCTGATCGCCTTGCTGGCCGACGGACACCTGCTGGTGGAAGGTGCGCCGGGCCTGGCCAAGACCACGGCGATCCGTGCCCTGGCCGCGCGCCTGGAGGCGGATTTCGCCCGCGTCCAGTTCACCCCGGACCTGCTGCCGGCCGACCTCACCGGCACCGAGATCTGGCGGCCGCAAGAAGGTCGTTTCGAATTTGTTCCTGGCCCGATCTTCCACCCCATCCTGCTGGCCGACGAGATCAACCGTGCACCGGCCAAGGTGCAATCGGCGCTGCTCGAAGCAATGGGCGAGCGCCAGGTCACGGTGGGCCGCCACACGTATGCCTTGCCGGCGCTGTTCCTGGTCATGGCGACGCAGAATCCGATCGAGCAGGAAGGCACCTTCCCACTGCCGGAAGCGCAGTTGGACCGCTTCCTGATGCATGTGCGCATCGGTTATCCGCAGGCCGACGCCGAAGCCGAGATCCTCCGGCTGGCGCGCGAAGCGGCGCGCGGCGCACTGGGCGAGCCAGAGACCGCGCCGGCGAAGCTGCCGATGGAAGATGTGTTCGCGGCGCGGCGCGCGGTGCTGTCGCTGCATGTGTCGCCGGTGCTGGAGCGCTACCTGATTGAACTGGTGCTGGCATCGCGCGACGCGCACCGCTACGACCCGCAGTTGGCGCGGCGCATCGCCTGGGGCGCCAGCCCACGTGGCTCCATCGCGCTGGAACGTTGTGCCCGCGCCCGCGCGTGGCTGGCCGGCCGGGATTACGTGACGCCCGACGACGTGCGCGCGGTGGCCCCGGACGTACTGCGCCATCGGATCCTGCCCAGCTACGAGGCGACCGCCGAAGGTTGGGATGGCGAAAAGCTGGTCCATGCGCTGCTCGACAAGGTGCCGCTGCCGTGATCGTTCGCGATGCCTTCGATGGCGCCCGTGCCCGGCCAGCGCCGGCGCACTGAGGTGGCAGACCCGATGGCGACGGCCGCGCACGCTGGCACGGCGACCGGCGAGGGCCTGCGCCCGACGTTGGCGGAACTGATCGCGCTGCGCGGCACCGTGCAGCGGCGCGGCATCGACGGGCGCGGACGGCACGGCCTGACCGGGCCGGCGCCGTCGCAGTTGCGCGGCCGCGGCATGGAATACGCCGAGTCGCGCGAATACGTGGCCGGCGACGACGCGCGGCATATCGACTGGCGCCTGACCGCGCGCAGCGGCCGCGCCCATACCAAGCTTTTCCAGGCCGAGCGCGAACGGCTCAGCCTGATCGTCGCTGATACCGCGCCGGCGATGTATTTCGGAACCCGTGTTCGCTTCAAGTCGGTGCAGGCCGCGCGTGCCGCAGCCGTGGCCGCCTGGCTGGCGCAGCGCCAGGGCGATCGCGTCGCGGCCCTGCGCGGGAGCCAGCGCGAGGCGCCGATACCGCCGGCCGGTGGTCCACGCGGCGTGCTGCGCGTACTCGATGCGCTGGTGCGCTGGTACGCCGAGCCGCCCGCGGACGATGCCGGGCTGGCAGTGGCGCTGGACCATGCCGCGCGCCTGCTGCGGCCGGGTTCGCGCTTGACCGTATTCGCCGATCCGCGCAGTGCGGCCGCGCTCCCCGCGGCGCGCTGGTCGGGGCTGGCGCAGCATCATGAGGTGGTGCTGGTCATGCTGGTCGACCCGTTGGAGCTTTCGCCGCCGAGCAGGCGGTTGCCGTTCCTGGCCGGCGACCAGCGTGTCGAACTGGACCTGGCGGGCGCGCCTACCCGCGAACGTTGGGAGGCCGCCTTCGTCGCACCGCTGCGGCGGCTGTGCGAGGAGCTTCCCGCGCGCCGCGTGGCGGTGCGCGTGCTGGCCGCCGATGCCGCCAGCGACGACTGGCTGCTGCCAGGTCGCGGGAGCGTGCCCTGATGTCCCCGACCGAACTGCCGCTGCGCGATGTACACCTGCCGCCGACGCCGCCGTGGTGGCCGCCGGCCCAGGGTTGGTGGTGGGTGGGCGCGGCGCTGTTGCTGCTGATCGCTGCGCTGGTCTGGTTGGCCTGGCGTCGCCATGCGCGGCGGCGTGGCTGGCGACTGCAGTTCGATCGCGAACTGGCGGTGGCCGGCTCGACGACGGACCGCGTCGCGGCCATGTCCGGCTTGCTGCGGCGTGCCGCGCGCCGGATCGAACCCGGCGCCGACACCTTGCGCGACGAGGCCTGGCTGCGACTGCTCGATGGACGCAAGGGACAGGCTTTTTCCGCAGGCTCCGGGCGACTTCTGCTCGAAGGCGGCTTCCGCGCCAACCTGGCGCCGGCCGAGGTGGCCCGACTGGAGCCGCTGGCGCGCGAACGCTTCCTGCAGCTGATGGCGGGGCGGCGATGAGTGGTTTCGATCCGGCATCGTGGCTGCAGGCGTTCCAGAACGCGGCATGGCCGTGGGCTTGGTGGTTGTTGCCGCTGCCCGTGTTGGCTTGGCTGTTGCCGCGCCGTCGCGGCGCCGCCGAGCGCGCCGCCTTGCGGGTGCCGTACGGCCAGACCCTCCGCCAGATTGCCGCTGATGTGCCTTCGCGTCCGGCATGGCGCGGCGGCCAGTGGTTGTGGTGGCTGGTGTGGTTGTGCCTATGCGCGGCGCTCGTGCGTCCACAGGAACTCGGTGAGCCGATCCAGCCACCGCACGAGGCGAGGCAGATGATGCTTGCCGTCGACCTGTCGGCGAGCATGACCGAAACCGACATGCAGCTCGGCGGGCAGGTCGTGGACCGACTCACCGCAGCCAAGGCGGTACTGGCCGACTTCCTCGAACGGCGCCAGGGCGATCGCGTCGGCCTGCTGGTGTTCGCGCAGCGCGCCTATGCGCTGACGCCGTTGACCGCGGACTTGGCCACGGTCGGCGATCAGTTGCGCGACAGCGTGGTCGGACTGGCCGGTCGCCAGACCGCCATCGGCGATGCCTTGGCCTTGTCGGTCAAGCGCTTGCGGGAGCAACCGGTCGGCCAACGGGTGGTGATCCTGCTCACCGACGGCGACAGCAATGCCGGCAGCATTACCCCGGAAAAAGCCGCCGAACTGGCGGCGGACAGTGGCGTGCGCGTTTACACGATTGCGTTCGGCGGCGCCGGCGGGGTCTCGTTGTTCGGTATTCCCTTGCCCGGTGGTGGCGACGACATCGACGAGAGCACGCTCAAGGACATCGCCGCCAAGACCGGCGGCCGCTTCTTCCGCGCCCGCGATGCCGACGAACTGGCCGGCATTTATGCCGAACTCGACCGGCTCGAGCCGGTGGCCGCCGCCGGCGTGGCGGTGCGCCCGCGCATCGAGCGCTACGCGGGCCCGTTGTTGCTGGCCTTGCTGCTGGGGACCATCGCCCTGGCCTGGACGGGACGATCGCGATGAATGCTGAGCTGATCTCGTTCTGGCAGGCGCTGCATTTCCTGCGTCCGCAGTGGTTGTGGGCCTTGCTCGCGATACCGCTGGCGGCCGCGCTGTGGCGCTATCGCCTGCGTCGCGGCGAAGCGTGGCGCGACAGTGTGGATGCCCATCTGCTGCCGGCATTGCTGGTCGCCGGTGGCCGCGCATCGTGGGCGGGTTTCGTGTTGGCCAGCGGGGGTTGGCTGCTGGCCGTGATCGCCCTGGCGGGACCGGCCTGGCGCAAAAGCGAGCAGCCGCTGTTCCGCAGCCAGGCGCCGCTGGTGATTGCGCTGGATCTGTCGGCACGCATCCAGGCGGCCGACCTGCCACCTTCGCGCCTGCTGCAGGCACGCGCGAAACTGGCGACCTTGCTGCATGACAGGAAGGGTGGCGAAGTCGCGCTGCTCGCCTACGCCGGTGAAAGCTTCACGGTCGCGCCGCTGACCGACGACGCGGCCAACGTGGCGCTGTTCCTCGATGCGCTGGAGCCGTCGGTGATGCCGGTCGGCGGCCAGCGTGGGGATCGTGCGATTACCGACGCCGAACGCTTGCTGGGCCAGGCCGACTTCGCGCGCGGCGACATCCTGTTGATCACCGACCGCGTCGACGCGGCCGCGATTGCCGCAGCCACGCAGGCGCGTGTGCATGGCTATCGGGTCTCCGCGCTGGGGCTGGGGACGACGGCCGGTGCGGCTTATCGCGATGCCGACGGCAGCATCGCGCAGGCACGGCTGGAGCCCGGCCCGCTGCAGGCGCTTGCAAGTGCCGGCGGCGGTCGCTATGCCGCATTGGGCGCCGGCGACGATGACCTGCGCGCGCTGGGCGTGCTCGATCCGGTGCTGGAGGACAGCAGCAGCGAGAGCCAGACCGGCGGCGCGCAGTGGCGCGATGAAGGGTATTGGCTGCTTGCGCCGCTGATGTTGCTGGCATTGCTGGCGTTCCGCCGGCGTGGCGCGCTGATGCTGGCCGCGCTGTGCATCCTGCCATTGGCAGCGCCGGCGGAGGCGGCCGACAGCACGTGGTGGCGGCGCGCCGATCAGGTCGATCAGCAACGCCTGGACGCTGGCGTGCAGGCTTACCGCAAGGGCGATTTCGCGGCTGCCCAAGGCCAGTTCGAAGGCATCGACAGCGACCAGGGCTGGTACAACCTGGGCAACGCGCTGGCGCGACAAGGCCAGTACGATGAGGCCATCGCCGCCTATGACCGTGCGCTGGCCAAGCATCCGCAGATGGCCGATGCGGTCGCCAACCGCGCCGCCGTCGATGCCGCGCGCAAGCGCAAGCAAGACAATCGCGACGACGGCGGCCAAGGCCAGGGCCAGCAGGGCGCGAACAACCAGAGCGCGAACAACCAGAACAGCCCGGACAGCAAGAACCAGGACGGCCAGGACCAGAAGAACGGCAAGAGCCAGAGCCAGAACGGCAGTCCGCAGAACGCGGACAATCGCAACGGCAATGATCCGGCCAAATCGCAGGCGGGCTCGCAACAGCAGCCGAAGCCGGGACAGGACAAGACCGACGCACCGCCGCAGCAGGCCGACGCCGAGGCGCAGCGCCAGGCGGATGCCGCCCAGCGCGAACGCATGCAGCAGGCGATGGCGCAGCAGCAACAGCAACAGGGTGCGCAAGCGGGCAAAGCGGCGCACGCGCAGGAAACACCCGAACAGCGCGAACAACGACAGGCAGTGGAGGCGTGGATGCGTCGCGTCCCTGACGATCCGGGCAGTCTGCTGCGCGCCAAATTCCGGCTCGAACACGAACGCAGGCAACGGGAAGGACCATGATGGACAGGCAAGCGCGGCACGCGCGCATCGCATGGCTGGCGGGCCTGTTCCTGCTGATGGCGACGTCGTGGGCGTCGGCGGCCACCCGTGCCTGGCTGGATCGAGACAACGTCGCGCAAGGAGAGCCGGTCACCCTCAATATCGAGACCGACCAACGCAGCGCCGGCCCGGATTACGACGTGCTGCGCGCGGACTTCGGCATCAGCGCGCAGCAGAGCAGCCGGCAGATGGAGATGACCCAGGGCACGGTGACGGTGCGCTCGCTGTTCGCGGTCGTCCTGACCCCGCGGCGCGCCGGCACGCTGGCGATTCCGGCGCTGCAGGTCGGCGCAGACATGACCGCGCCGTTGCACTTGACGGTCACCGCCGGCGCCGGTGCGTCGAGTGGCCCTTCGCCTGCAGGCGCATCGAATGCTCCGGCCAACGCGCGTGGCGACGAGAACGTGTTCGTCGAAACGCGCGTCGACGACACCCAGCCCTATGTGCAGCAGAGTGTGGGCGTGGTCGTGCGGCTGTATTACGCGACCCAGCTCGCCGCCGGCGCGCTGGAGCTGGACGCGCCCGAGGGCGCGTCGTTGCAGCAGGTCGGCGACGATGCCAACACCGTGCAGACGGTGAATGGCCGCGCCTACAACGTCGCCGAGCGTCGCTATCTGCTCGTGCCCGAGCGCAGCGGCGTGCTGCAGCTGCCGGGGGCCAAGTTCACCGGCCGCGCAGTCGGTGGGTTCTTCGACGATTACTTCGGCCGGGGCAACGGCGAACTGAGCGCGCGCAGCGCCGCCACGACCCTGCAGGTGCGCGCGCAACCGGACAATGCGCCGCAGCCGTGGTTGCCGTTGCGCGACCTGCACCTGCGTTACACCGCCACGCCGCAGCGCGCCGTGGCGGGCGAGTCGGCGCAGATCGTCATCGAAGCCACCGCGGTCGGCGCAACACGCGCGCAGTTTCCCGATCTGGTACTGCCCCCGGTGGGTGATGCCCAGGTCTTTCCCGAGCCGGCGCAGTTCGACGAGCGCTTCGTCGGCGGATCGCCGCAGTTGAAGTGGACGCGCCGTTTTTCGCTGGTGCCCAATCGCGCCGGTCGCCTGGTCGTGCCGGGGGTGCGCTTGGATTGGTGGGACGTGCGCGCCGGGGCGATGAAGACGGCCACGCTGCCGGACCTGACCCTGGACGTCGCGCCCGGGAGCGGCGCGTTCGCCGCACCGCCGCCGGTTCCGGCTCAGGCGCCGACGGTAGCGACCGCGCCGCAAGCTGCCGCGACGACGGACGCGATGGCGCTGCCGCCGCGCGGACGTACCGCGTGGGCCACCGTGGCGGCCGCGTTCGCCCTGCTGTGGCTGATTACGCTGGTGGCCGCGGTGATCCTGTGGCGTCGTCGCACTGCCCCGTCGCCGTCGGCCGATTCACCCGCCCGCGTGCTTCCGGCCGGCGCGAGTGGAGTGGCGACGGCCGAACTGCGGCGTGCCATCGACCGCGGTGGCCTGGATGAAGTCGCGACCCTGCTCTGCGCGATGGGTGGCGTGCCCGACCTGGATGGCGTCGTCGCACGGCTGGTCGATCCGGCCCAGCGCCAGGCGGTGCAGGCGATGCAACGTGCCCGGTGGGCGGGGGAGGGCGACCTCGGCCAGGCTCGCGACCGGCTCCGCGAAGCCTTCCGCGACGGCCCACGCTGGCGCGCGGCTTCGGCCCCGCGCGAGGCCGGCGAACTGCCGCCGTTGTACCCGGAGCGTTGAGAAACACTGTCGTGCAGGGTGAATTTTCGCAGGCCCTGGCGGGGACGGAGGATCGGTAGCGCCTGTTAAAGTCGCGCTTTAGTTCGCGATCACAGGAACCGCCGATGCCGACGTCCGCCGCCCCGCCACGCCCTGGCCTGCCGCTGCACTGGAAGATGGGGATTGGCTTCGCAGCCGGCCTGTTGTTGGGCCTGCTGGCGTTCGCCATGGGCGGCGCGGAGCTGGTGTGGGTCGATCGGTTCACGACCTACATCACCACGCCGTTCTCGACGCTGTTCCTCAATCTGATCTTCATGCTGATCGTGCCGCTGCTGTTCTCGGCGCTGGTGATGGGCGTGGCCGAGATGGGCGACATCCGCTCGCTGGGACGCATCGGCTGGAAGACCCTGGCCTACACCATCGTGCTGTCGGGCATCGCCGTGCTGTTGGGCCTGGTGCTGGTCAACGTGCTCAAGCCCGGTGCCGGCGTGGACCCGCAGCTGGCCCAGCAACTGCTGGCCGCCAATGCCGAGCGCAGCCGCGAGATCGCGGCCGGTGCCGGCCAGCAGCCGCAGGGCCTGGACATGCTGATGTCGATCGTGCCCAGCAATATTGTCGCGGCCGCTTCCAGCAATGGCGCGATTCTTTCGCTGATGTTCTTCGCGGTGATGTTCGGCGTCGGCATGGTGCTGACCGCCGATGAGAAGGTGGCCACGCTGCGGCGTGCGATCGAGGGCATCTTCGAGATCTCGATGACCCTGATCGGCCTGGTGATCCGGCTGGCCCCGTATGCGGTGGCCTGCTTCATGTTCAACCTGGCGGCGTTGTTCGGGTTGGACCTGCTGATCAAGCTGGGCGCCTACGTCGGCGTGGTCGTGCTGGCGCTAGGCCTGCACATGGTGGTGACGTATGGCCTGGCGGTGAAGTTCGCCGGCCGTTCGCCGCTGCAGTTCTTCCGCCAGGGCCAGGCCGCCACGGTGATGGCCTTCTCGACCGCCTCCAGCAACGCCACCTTGCCGACCGCGCTGCGCGTGGCCGATGAGATGGGCCTGCCGCGCAAGGTGTCGCGCTTCGTGCTGACCGTCGGCGCCACCGCCAACCAGAACGGCACCGCGCTGTTCGAGGGGGTGACGGTGATCTTCCTGGCGCAATTCTTCGGCGTGGACCTCAGCCTGACCCAGCAGTTCATGGTGATGCTGGTGTGCATCCTGGGCGGCATCGGCACGGCCGGTGTGCCGTCCGGCTCGCTGCCGGTGGTGGCGCTGATCTGCGCGATGGTCGGGGTCAATCCGGTCGGCATCGGCCTGATCCTGGGGGTGAACCACTTCCTGGACATGTGCCGTACCGCGCTGAACGTGACCGGCGACCTGGCCCTGGCCACCCTGGTTTCGCGCGGCGAAGAGGGCTGATCGGCGGGCGACGCGGGCATCGCGCGGCGGTGGCGCGGCTCGCGGATTGAGCCGCGGCACGGGCGCTGCCGGCGGCCGGTATGGGACAATGGGTGCACCGCCCTGCGGTGCCCCTTCCGCTCCTTCAGACGCCCAATGACCCAGCCCACCCGCCGCCAGCTGGCCAACGCCATCCGTTTCCTCGCCGCCGACGCGGTCGAAGCCGCCAACTCCGGTCACCCCGGCATGCCGATGGGCATGGCCGACATTGCCGAAGTGCTGTGGAACGACTTCCTCAGCCACAATCCGGCCGATCCGAAGTGGTTCAACCGCGACCGCTTCGTGCTTTCCAACGGCCACGGTTCGATGTTGCAGTACGCGCTGCTGCACCTGACCGGCTACGACCTGCCGCTGGACGAGCTCAAGCATTTCCGCCAGCTGCACAGCAAGACCGCCGGCCATCCGGAGCACAGCGAAACGCCCGGCGTGGAAACCACCACCGGTCCGCTGGGCCAGGGCTTCGCCAACGCCGTCGGCTTCGCGCTGGCCGAGAAGTTGCTGGCGCAGCGCTACAACCGCGACGACCACGCCATCGTCGATCACCGCACCTGGGTGTTCATGGGCGACGGCTGCCTGATGGAAGGCGTCTCGCACGAAGCCGCGTCGCTGGCCGGCACCTGGGGCCTGGGCAAGCTGGTCGCGTTCTGGGACAACAACCACATCTCCATCGACGGCAACACCGATGGCTGGTTCACCGACAACACGCCCGAGCGTTTCGAGGCTTACGGCTGGCAGGTGATCCGCGATGTCGACGGCCATCGGCCGGAGTCGATCAAGGCCGCGATCGAAGCGGCGATCCTGGAAGATGGCAAGCCGACCCTGATCTGCTGCCGCACGATCATTGGCTTTGGCGCGCCGACCAAGGCCGGCAAGGAATCCTCGCACGGTGCCGCACTGGGCAAGGACGAACTGGAAGGCGCGCGCAAGGCGCTGGATTGGCCGTACGGCCCGTTCGAAGTGCCGCAGGACATCTACGACGCCTGGAACGCGGTGGCTGCCGGCAAGCAGGCGCAGGCGCAGTGGCAGCAGTCGTTCGAGGCCTACCAGCACGCCTTCCCGCAGGAAGCGGCCGAATTGATCCGCCGCTACAACGGCGAATTGCCGAAGGATTTCGTCGCCCAGGCCGATGCCTTCATCGCCAAGGCCCAGGCCGATGGCCAGACGATCGCCTCGCGCAAGGCGTCGCAGTTGACCATCGAGGCGTTCGCGCCGCTGCTGCCGGAAATCGTCGGCGGCTCGGCGGACCTGGCGCACTCCAACCTCACCTTGTGGAAGGCCAGCAAGTCGGTGGCGACGGATGATCCGAACGCCAATTACGTCTATTACGGCGTGCGCGAGTTCGGCATGACCGCCATTGCCAATGGCT
>Ga0160436_1000673_pt1 | contig 11647 bp, 9 predicted proteins | sample HID1973M_E0MG_FD_108264 | JGI IMG/M metagenome (GOLD analysis project Ga0160436, IMG submission 108264) | Enriched mosquito-associated microbial communities from UW Madison campus, WI, USA - HID1973M_E0 MG | ecosystem: Host-associated > Arthropoda: Insects > Digestive system > Unclassified ...
GAACAGCGGCTTGGGCTTGGGCTTGACCACTGTCGGGCTGATGCCCTGTTTGCGAAGCTCGGCGCGAAGCGCGTTGGCGTTCTTGGACGCTTGTTCGCCCTTCATCTTGACACCGCGCTTGTCCGTCCCCTCCCAGACAAACGGCTGCATCAGGCTAGTACTGCGATTAACAGGCTCTTTCTTGATGGCGCTGCGCGCTACGGACATTGATTTTCCCCGTTCCAGCCATCCCCAGGCCGGAGTACGCTGCATGGTAGCCGTTTCTGGGGCAAGTAATACAGGGGGCGGGCGAAGCGTGCCGGTGGTCACGGTCCGCCTGTGCGGCGCGCGGGCAGCCCGCCTTAAGGGGAAGTGATCCCTGGCGCGCTGGGGCGAAAAGTGACCAAGTGCGTCACATCGCCGTTTAGGTCCCAAACCTGGAAACAAGGGCTTCCAATCCCGTCACGAGCTGCGATGATGGCGTCGGGGAGTATTTCGGGGCACTACGAAAAGTTGGCACGCTACCTGCGTCCGGTAGCCGGCAGGATCTTCCTGTCGGGGTGGCCGAAGCCAACAACGGAAGTCCCGGAAGGACGCCTTTCACCAACCAACCTCTAGGGGATGTACTCATGAAGAAGCAGCAGGGCTTTACCCTGATCGAACTGATGATCGTTGTCGCGATCATCGCCATCCTGGCCGCCATCGCGCTGCCGGCATACTCCGACTACACCAAGAAGGCGAAGGTTTCGGAAGTGATCCTGGCCGCTTCGTCGGCTCGTACCGCGGTCGCCGAGTACGCCGCAGGCACCGGCTCGCTGCCGGACAATAGCTGGCAGCCAGAAACCCAGTCGTCGAAGTATGTGTCCGGTGTAGCCTGGACCAACCCGACGATTACGGCGACCTCGCAGGGCATTCCGAACGTCACCGGTACTATCACCCTGACGGCGAGCATCAACACCGCCACCCAGCAGATCACCTGGATCTGCAACGGTACCATTCCGTCCAAGTATCGCCCCGGTACCTGCCAGGGTCAGTAATAACTTGACGTGAGCGGCGCCCTTGGTGCCGGTCGTCAAGAGTGGAGAGCCCCGCGCCGCGGGGCTCTTTTTTGCCCAGCGGCGCGGCCTTACCCGTTCCGCTGCCTGTACGAGCATGGATCACGCGAATGGCTTCAACGCCCGAGCACGCACTTCGCCGCCTTTCCTGGCACAGACCAGCGGTCGCGCTTTTTCATTCGCTGGCGATGGTGTTCACTGGGGTTTGGCTGAGCCTCCAGTTTGGCCGTGATACGCCCTGGGATTACTTCAGCTACCACGCTTATTCTGCGCACCTACTATTCCACGACAGGCTGGCGCAGGACTATTTCGCGGGCGGCATGCAAGGCTATATGAACCCAATCGGCTTCTTGCCGTTCGCGTTGGCTAGTGCCGTGGGCATGGATAGTATCGGCATCGGCGCCATGCTTGGGGCATTTCACGCACTCAATGGCGTATTCCTGTTGTTGATCTGCCGTTCGCTCTCGCGTACTCAGCCTGATCTGTCCGCCGTTCTGGCTCCGGGTCTGCTCCTCGGCATCGTGTCCCCCATCCTGTTGATGCATCTGGGAAGCACCTTCACTGATCCCATCGGCTCGGTATGTGTTCTCGGCGCAGTGTGGCTGGCACTGAAGCGACGGCCCTGGCAGTACTTCGGTGCTGGCGTGTTCATCGCAGCGGCTATTGCTATCAAATTGTCCAACTTGGTCTTCGCGGTAGCACTGGTCGTGATGGTCCTGTTTCCCTCCAAGGGACGCGCATGGCGCGAGTGGCTGCGGAGCGGCGCGGTCTTTGCCAGCGGTAGCGTTACAGGTCTGGCGATCTTCCAGGGGGTCTGGAGTTGGCGGCTATACACCCTCACCGGCAATCCGTTGTTTCCGTTCTTTAACGGCCTACTCAAATCCCCGTTGATCCCCGTGGACTCGCAGTCAGTGGGGAGGTTCGTGCCCAAATCCATACTCGAGTTCCTGGCAGTCCCGCTGGACTTGGCGCGATACAGTTCCTGGTCGCACCTTGAGATACCTGCTCCGACGCTGGTTCCTCTGGCGGCCACGGCCGCGGCGATCGCGTTCGCCTTCTGTGTGGGCATGCGGCGGTTGCGCGGCCAAGACACGACGCTCCCTGCCGGACCGCTCCCTGCCGGACTAGTATCGTTAGGTGCATTTTGCCTGGTGTCCGCCGTGCTGTGGACGCTGACCTCGGGCAATTCGCGCTACGCGCTACCGCTTTTCCTGTTGCTGGGGCCGCTGCTCGCATTGCTCTTGATTGCGCTGGTGCCCCGGCGCTATGCCATCCTTGTCGCATGGTTGGTGCTGGCCGCCCAGATTTTCATGACGGTGGACGCACGCATCATCCGTTGGCGCTCTCAGCAGTGGACGCCACAATGGGTGTCCGTCGACATGCCGCGGGAGTTGGCGAGTGAGCCTGCCTTGTTCATTTCGCTGGCCTCGCAATCGCAATCCAATTTGGTCCCTTACCTGCACCCGCGTTCGTCCTACATCCATCTCAACAACGGGCATTTCTCGGTCCCCAGCACTGGGGCCGGTTCAGTGCCTTTGTGGAGGCTGCTGAGGCGCCATGATTACCGCGCAAAGATCGTGTTGCAGCGTCCTAGATTCCTCGACGGCGATGAGGTGCCGCTGGCGTCCGTGCTGAAGTACGGCAACAGCTATCTGGACAGGATCTCGATGCGCATCGTGGATGGAAGTTGCTCCGAACTCCGGGTCAATGCAGCGCCCGGATACGGGATCAGCTTGAACGCCGGACTGGCGCCCCCCCGCAGCCAGGGCCTGGTGGTCTGTGATGCAGTACGCTCGCCATCGCGCTACGCCGAACCACGGGCCGCAGCCGAGCGAATCATGAACGCCTTTGAGGACAAGTGTCCGGGCCTGTTCAATCCGCGGCGTCCGCAAATCGAGCTGGCGGGGGAGGCGTGGGTGCGCATCTATCCCAAGTACGACAGCGCGATCCTGGTGGTTAATTTCATCAAGGGGTACGTGTCTTATCAGCTGACAGGCCAGTTCAAGGGAATCGTAATCGGCACACCTTCCACGTGGAAACAGGATCTGAAAAGATTCGATTGTCGTATGCCGTACGACGGCGCGCGTGGCTACAAGGGTTTTGCGGCGGAGGTCGAAGCGCGTGGACGATAATTCGGAAACTATCGAGCTGACGGTGCTAATGCCTTGCCTCAACGAGGCAAACACGGTGGCCGCCTGCGTCCGTAAGGCACGGGAATTCCTGAGTGCCTTTGGTGTCGCGGGCGAAGTGCTCGTGGCCGACAATGGATCCATAGATGGGTCCCAGGCGCTGGCCGAGGCGGCAGGCGCACGCGTGGTTCCGATTCCGCGTCGCGGATACGGCGCCGCGCTGCAGGGTGGCATTGCCGATGCGCGTGGCCGGTATGTCATCATGGGCGACGCTGACGAGAGCTACGACTTCTCGGCGCTTCGGGAAATGCTTGACGCATTGCGTGCCGGTTCGGACCTGGTGATGGGCAATCGTTTCGAGGGCGGCATCGAGCCCAAAGCGATGCCGTTTTTGCACCGGTATCTGGGGAACCCGGTGTTGAGCTTTATCGGCAGGCTGTTCTATCGCAATAACATCGGCGATTTTCACTGCGGCATCCGCGGCTTCCGTGCCGATGCCATTCGCTCGCTGCGGCTCAACTCTGACGGCATGGAGTTCGCCAGCGAAATGGTGGTCAAAAGCGCTCTGCACCGGCTGCGTATCAGCGAGGTGCCGGTGCGGCTTTACAAGGACGGCCGTGGCCGCCCGCCGCATCTGCGCACTTGGCGCGACGGTTGGCGACATCTGAAATTCCTACTGCTGCATAGCCCGCGGTGGTTGTTCCTGCTGCCCGGTGCGCTACTGACACTTGCTGGATTGACGGCAATGCTGGCTATCGGTGGCCATGCCTGGTTCGTTGGAGGGCTGGGCTTGGACATCCATACATTGTCCTATGCAGGCGCAGCAATCACGTTGGGCGTACAGATGATCCTGTTTGCCGTGCTCACCCGTTATGTCGGGGCGCAGCGCGGCTGGCTTCCGGAAAGTCGCTTTACCCGCTGGTTCGCCAGCAGCTTCACGCTTGAGTTCGGCCTCGTGCTGGCGGGCACCGTATTCCTCGCAGGTCTGGGGCTGTCCAGCTATGCATTGGTGATGTGGGGCGTCCACGATTTCGGCGAACTCGACCCGCGCGCCATGATGCGCTTGGTGATCCCGTCGGTGACGTTGCTCGCCGTCGGCGGGGAACTGGCCTTGTCGGCTTTCGTCATCGAAGCGATGCGCCAGCCCGCGCGTACCGAGGTGTAGCGTGTTGCCCACCCACTCTTTCGTGGTGTTGGCCTACGGGCATTCCGAGCATCTGGAAGACTGCCTGCGTTCGCTCCAGGCACAGACAGCGGCTTCGCCTATCCTGATCTCCACCTCCACGCCCTTCCCCGGTCTTGAGCAGCTGGCTGAGCGCTTCGGCGCTCATCTCCATGTCCATGGCCCCAATCAAGGGATCGGACACGATTGGAACCAGGGCTTGGCCGCGGCGAACAGCGAGCTGGTGACATTGGTACACCAGGATGATCTTTATTCCCCTGATTTTGCCGAACAGACGGTGGCTGCCTTCGCGCGGCAAACCGATGCGGCGTTCGCTTTCTGCGACAGTGGCGAGGTGCGCAGCGATGGGAGCCGCAGGCCGTTGGCTTGGAACCACCGTATCAAGGAGTTGTTGGTCGCGGTAGCTACGTGGCCTGGCAGTCCCGTCAAAGGCTCCACCCGCCGGCGGCTGCTGTTGGGTTTCGGCAATCCGGTGATATGCGCCTCGGTGACCTTGAATCGACGCGAGTGGCCAACGTTCCGCTTTCGCGAGGATCTGCGCACCAATATGGATTGGCTGGCGTGGCTTCAGCTATCTGCAAATCATCCCGTGTTGCGGATCAGGCGACGGCTGGTAGATCGGCGTGTCCACGATGGCAGCGCGACGGCGCAATGCATCAGTGATGGCGCGCGGCTGGCAGAAGACCAATTGGTGTTCCGGGAACTGTGGCCGCGTCCCGCCGCAGCAATGATCTCTTATATCTATCGTTTGTCTTATTCCGGGTACAACAGTTGAAAAGCCTTCTTTACCTGCTGGTCGCGGCCAGCACCTTGTGCACCCTGGCCGCGCAGTTGTTGCTCAAGCGAGTGGTAGGAGCTCCGCAGGCGCGTGAGGCGATGCAGGGAGGACTGCTGGACTTCGTCCTGCACGCGGCAGCTAACCCTTGGGCATGGCTGGCCTTGGCCATCCAGGTGGCCGGCTATGTGATCTGGCTGGTTGTGTTGAGCAAAGAAAAGATGGCTGTGGCGTTCGCCATCTCCGGCTCGTTCTTCTATCTGGTAGTTGGCGTGGCCGGTTGGGTGTTCTATTCGGAGCGACTGGCGACCAGCCAGTGGCTTGGAATTTGCTTCATCTCCGCGGGAGTCCTGCTGATCGCGTACCGCAACTGAACTATTCAGGCTTTCGCGCTACGACCACGTTCTCGTTGTAAGTGAAGAGCGTGCCGGCGAATGCGGAGAAGGGGTAAGAGAGGGCGTGCGAGATTTCCAGGCCGAGTCCGGCCGCGAAAGAGGCGAGCGCTTGAAGATCGTAGTAGTGCACGTGAGTGGGATCTGCGCGATACCCGAGCATCTGCGGGGTGATCAGCATGCAGGAACTGCCCGGCCTCACCCGCATAAGATAGCCCTGCAGGATCTGCGTGGCCTGCGCCGGCTCAAGGTGCTCGACGACATGTGCGCACAACAACCCGTCAAATGGCTGGCCGCAACCGAAGCGTTCCTCGAAGCCGGTCGAGTCCACGATATCCAGGCCGCGGTTGCGGCCGGCCAATACTAGCGACGGATTGTGGTCCACCCCGACCGAGCCGGCGGGCAGCGCTTCCAGCAGCCGACCATAACCGCAGCCGACGTCGAGGACACGCCCGTTGGGGAAGTGGCGGCGCACGAGGCGTTGATACGGATATTGGACCGGCAGCAGCCGCTTCCACCAGCTCGACGAGCGCGACTGCAGGTGACTGGAGTACGATGCGTCTTCGGTCTTCAAGGCGGCCTTCCGGCAGTTGGGGAGGGGGGCGCGCCAGTTGCCAAGGCCCCGTTGCCGCGCAGGCTGCACGGTGGACCGGTAAAAGACAAGGGGAGTGCCATGAACGCAGCAGTCAACACCAACCTGATCGGCATCACCGGTATCGCGCGCCGCCTGGTACAGGATGGGGCGATAGAGGAGGTTGCCGCACGTGCCGCGATGGATCAGGCCGCGGCCGCCAAGGTCCCGCTGCCCCAGTGGTTCGCCGAGAAAAAGCTCGTATCCGCCGCGCAGTTGGCGGCCGCCAATGCGGTCGAGTTCGGCATGCCCCTGATGGACGTGTCGGCATTCGACTCCGGCCAGAACGCGGTCAAACTCGTCAGCGAGGAGTTGCTGCAGAAGTACCAGGTGCTGCCGCTGTTCAAACGCGGCAACCGGTTGTTCGTGGGGGTCAGCAATCCGACCCAGACGCGCGCGCTGGACGACATCAAGTTCCACACCAATATGGTCGTGGAGCCGATCCTGGTCGATGAGGACCAGATCCGCCGCACTTTGGAACAGTGGCAGGCCAGTCACAGTACGTTGGGTGATTCGCTCGGCGGCGACGACGAGGGCATCGAGAACCTCGACGTTACGGGTGGTGACGAAGACCTTGGCGCCGGCGGCGATTCCGGCGTCGACGCCAAGGGCGACGACACGCCGGTGGTGAAGTTCGTCAACAAGGTGTTGATCGATGCGATCCGCAAGGGCGCGTCGGATATCCACTTCGAGCCCTACGAGGACGATTACCGCGTTCGCTTCCGTATCGACGGCCTGCTCAAGAATGTGGCCAAGGCGCCGGTGAAGCTCAATCCGCGCATCGCGGCGCGCCTGAAGGTGATGTCGCAGCTGGACATCGCCGAGAAGCGGGTGCCGCAGGATGGACGTATCAAGCTCAACCTGTCCAAGAGCAAGCAGATCGACTTCCGCGTCAGTACGCTGCCGACGCTGTTCGGCGAAAAGATCGTGTTGCGTATCCTCGACGCCAGTGCGGCCAAGCTGGGCATCGAGAAGCTCGGCTACGAGCCGGAGCAGCAGAAGTTGTTCCTGGATGCGATCCACAAGCCCTACGGCATGGTGCTGGTGACCGGCCCGACCGGCTCGGGCAAGACGGTGTCGCTGTACACCGCGCTGGGCATCCTCAACGACGAAACGCGCAATATCTCCACGGCCGAGGACCCGGTGGAAATCCGCTTGCCCGGCGTGAACCAGGTGCAGCAGAACACCAAGCGCGGCATGACCTTCGCCGCCGCGCTGCGCTCGTTCCTGCGCCAGGATCCGGACATCATCATGGTCGGCGAAATCCGCGACCTGGAGACGGCCGAGATCGCGATCAAGGCGGCGCAGACCGGTCACATGGTGCTGTCGACGCTGCATACCAACGATGCGCCGCAGACGATCGCGCGCCTGATGAACATGGGTATCGCGCCTTACAACATCACCAGTTCGGTAACGTTGGTGATCGCGCAGCGCCTGGCGCGGCGCTTGTGTTCCAACTGCAAGCGGCCGATGCAGATTCCCGAGCATGCGCTGTTGGCCGAGGGTTTCACGTCGGCGCAGATTGCCGCCGGCATCGAGCTGTACGAGCCGGTCGGCTGCGATGACTGCACCGAGGGCTACAAGGGACGTACCGGTATCTACCAGGTCATGCCGATGAGTGATGCGATCTCCACGATCATCCTGGCCGGCGGCAACGCGCTGCAGATCGCCGAGGCGGCGCAGGCGGTCGGCATCAACGACTTGCGACAGTCGGCGTTGAAGAAGGCCGCGCAGGGCATCACCAGCCTGGCCGAGATCAATCGCGTCACCAAGGACTAGGGCCGCAGCTGTCGGTTCGGAAGTAGGAAGGCCGCCCATGGGCGGCCTTCTGCATTCCCCAGGCCCGGCAGCAGGCCTCAATCCATGCCAAGCTTCTTGAGCTTGTAGCGCAGCGCGCGGAAGGTGATGCCCAGCTGCGCCGCGGTGCGGGTCTTGTTCCAGCGGTTCTCTTCCAGGGCCTTCTGGATCGCGGCGCGCTCCAGCTGCTCGATGTAGGAGGGCAGCGCGGCCGCGCCGGGCTCGATGTCGATCACCGCTTCCTGCGGTTCGGCATGGGCGCCGCCGCTGGTGCGCGCGCTGCTGGGGTGCGGCAGGCGCAGGTCGCTGGCGCTGATCTGGTCGTCCTCGGCCAGGGCCAAGGCGCGTTCGAGGATGTTTTCCAGCTCGCGCACGTTGCCGGGGAAACGGTAATGGTCGAAGGCTTCCAGCGCCGAGGGCGACAGCAGCGGGATCGGCCGGCCGTGGCTGCGGGCCAGCCGCGCCAGGATCGAGGCGGCCAGTTGCGGCAGGTCGCCGCCGCGCTCGCGTAGCGGTGGTACGCGCAGCTCGATGACATTGATGCGGTAGTACAGGTCGTGGCGGAAGCGGCCCTCGGCGACCAGGTCGGCCAGGTCCTTGTGGGTGGCCGACAGGATGCGCACGTCGGTCGGCACTTCGATGGAGGCGCCGACCGGGCGGATCGATTTTTCCTGGATCGCGCGCAGCAGCTTGACCTGCATCTGCAGCGGGAGCTCGGCGATCTCGTCCAGGAACAGGGTGCCGCCGGCCGCGGCCTGGAACAGCCCGGGTTTGTCGCTGCTGGCGCCGGTGAAGCTGCCTTTCTTGTGGCCGAAGAACTCGCTCTCCATCAGCTCGGTCGGGATCGCGCCGCAGTTCACCGGCACGAACGGGCCGGCCGCGCGGGCGCCCTGCTCGTGGATGGTGCGCGCGACCAGTTCCTTGCCGACGCCGGACTCGCCGAGGATGTAGACCGGCGCCTGGCTGCGCGCGACCTTGGTGATGGTCGCCCGCAGGCCCTGCATGGCCGCCGAGTCCCCGAGCAGGCGGCTGGCCTGTTCCGGCGGCGGGGGCGGTGGGGTGGGGCGTTCGCTGTTGTTGAGCTCCAGCGCATGGCGCACCAGCCCGCGCAGCACGCCGATGTCGACCGGCTTGCTGACGAAGTCGAAAGCGCCGGCCTTCAGCGCTTCCACCGCCAGGTCCATGCTGCCGAACGCGGTGATCATTGCCACCGGCGTGCGCGGGTAGTTGCGGGAGATCTCGCTCACCAGCTCGATGCCGTTGCCGTCGGGCAACCGCATGTCGGTGATGCACAGGTCGTAGGGGTTGTTGGCCAACAGTTCGCGGGCTTCGGCCAGGTTGGCCGCGGTGCTGATCCGCAGGCCCATCCGGCCGAGGGTGAGCACCAGCAGCTCACGGATATCGCGTTCGTCGTCGACGACCAGGGCGCTTCGGCTTTCGTTCATGAATGTGGAAGATATCCGACGCGGCGCATTGCGACAAATATTGCCGGTTTACGACCGAATACGGCAGCCGTCGAACCGGCCGACGGCCTGTCGGGCGCGGCCGCTGTCAGGCCGAGACCATGGTGTGGGGGCCGGGCAGGGTAATCCGGAAGCAGGCGCCCCCGGCGGGCACCGCGACATACTCCAGGCGGGCCTGGTTGGCCCGGCACAGCTCGCGCGCGATGTACAGGCCCAGGCCGGTGCCGTGCTCGGAGGTGGTGAAGAACGGGCGGAACAGCTGCGCGGCCACCGCTTCCGGAATGCCCGGTCCGCGGTCCATCACGTCGATCACCGCGGTCCGTTCCTGCGGCACCACGCGCAGGCGGACCCGCGCCGGTTCGTCCATCGCGCGGCCGTACTTGAGCGCGTTGTGGACCAGCGCGGTGAGGATCTGGTGCAGGTGCTTCGGATCGACCAGGGCGTGCACGGAAGTGTGGTTGATGACCGCTTCCAGGCTGTCGTTCTCCACCGACAGTGTCTGCCGGTATTCGATGACGAAGCGGCGCACGAAGGCGGCCAGGTCCAGGTTCTCGGGGTTGGCGCGTTCGCGCCGTGCCAGGCCAAGCACGCTCTCGACGATGCCGTTGGTGCGCTGGCACTGCTGGTTGATGATCTGCAGCAGGCGCCGGTCCGCCTCGCCGATGGCCGGCGATTCTTCCAGCAATTGCGCGGCGTAGTTGATCGCCGCGAGCGGATTGCGGATCTCGTGGGCCAGGCTGGCAGAGAAGCGGCCCAGTGCGGACAGGGTCAGCGACTCGGCGCGCCGCGACACCACGGTGGCGTCGTCGAGGAAGACCAGGGTCAGGTCGCTGTCGGCCAGCAGGCGGGCGAAGCGGGGCTGGACTTCGGGCTGGTCGGGCGACAGCTGCAGCGGCAGGTCTTCCTGCTGCCAGCCGTTGCGCCAGCGCTGCAACCGACGCGCCAGTTCCGGCGCGGCGCTGGCCAGTTCCAGCTGGCCGCTGACGGTGTTGCCCTCGGCATCGCCGATCAAGGCCGACGCGGCTTCGTTGGCCAGAGTGATCCGGTTGGAGGCGTCGACCACGAGCACGCCGGTGCGCATGCGCCGGATGATCAGCTCGTTGACCTCGAACAGGTTGGCGACCTCGGCGCCGCGGCGATCGGCCAGCACCTGGTTGCTGCGTGCGCGCTGGCCGATCTGGTAGCAGATGTAGGCCACCGCCAGGTAGCTGGTCACGAACATCGCCAGCTCGCCGAGCGTGCGCGAACTGCCGCCGCCGTCGACACTGCTCCAGACGAATTCCAGCACGATCGCTGCGCTCGCCATCACCGCCATGCTCAGTGCATAACGCAGCGGCAGCAGCATGCCGGCCGCGGCGACGTTGAACAGCAGCATCATCGAGATGCCGGCGCCGGCGGTCGGCAGGGCATGGATCATCACCGTCGCGGCAATGATGTCGACAGCGACGCTGCAGGTGACGATCGGTATCAGCCAGCGTTCCTTGCGCCCCCAGGCCAGCAGCGCCAAGGCGAGGATGAGATAGGCGATGGCGGTGACGTTGGCCAGCCCCTGCGAGCGCGCCTCGCCGACCAGGCTTGTCAGCGGGCTGAACAACAGGGCGGCGATCAGCCCCGCGACCAGCACGCGGTACAGCGCGAAGAAATACAGCTCACGCCGTGGAATGGACTCGATCCGGTCGATGAGCGATGCACTGGGCGACAAGCCGAACTCCCCTTCGGACTGTGACGAGCAGGGAGTATAGGCGTCAGCGCCGTATCGCGCGGGACCCAAGGGTTGCGGCCGTGGCTCTTGTAGGAGCGGCTTCAGCCGCGACCGCGGAATCTCGCAGTCGCGGCTGAAGCCGCTCCTGCAACGGGGCCGGCGGGGTTTTAGGCACCGATATCCCGAGCGCTGGCTCTGATAGGCAGCCTCGATTTTGCGCCGCAGGCCGCCGTCGGCGACAATGGGCGGCCCGCTTGCGCCCCCAGGCCGTCGTTTCCGGCAGCCGGCGCGCGCTTTGAGCGGTCGTTTCCTTTTCCCACGGTGACGCATGAATTTCCACGAATACCAGGCAAAACAACTGCTTGCCGAGTACGGCATCCCGGTCCCGGCCGGCAAGGTCGCGGCAAACCCCGAAGAGGCGGTCGAAGCCGCCAAGTCGCTGGGCGCAGGCCCCTGGATGGTCAAGGCGCAGATCCATGCGGGCGGCCGCGGCAAGGCCGGCGGCGTCAAGTTCTGCAAGACCGTCGATGACGTGAAGGCC